>Ga0163153_10000389_pt1 | contig 78340 bp, 76 predicted proteins | sample OliLakLV19MP6IB1_FD_148629 | JGI IMG/M metagenome (GOLD analysis project Ga0163153, IMG submission 148629) | Freshwater microbial mat bacterial communities from Lake Vanda, McMurdo Dry Valleys, Antarctica - Oligotrophic Lake LV.19.MP6.IB-1 | ecosystem: Environmental > Aquatic > Freshwater >... | reverse complement strand
GAAAAGAAGGTTCGTAAGTCGATGCGCGATCTGCAAAACGACAGCCGGAAAATCATCTCTTTCTTTCAAAAGCCATCGCTCAAATACGCCGCCTAAAGATGAATCTACTTATGGACGGATTAATACAACATCACCAGGTTGCAACCTGTCCCCTTTGCCGGACGGTGTCGAAGCGAAAACGCGAAATCCGCCATCAGGCGATACGACACGAAGAACAGGTTTTTGAGTACCGTCGCTTTGTACAGCTATTGGTGATAGAGTTCCAAGCTCCCTCTGAGCGTCCACAACGAGCGCGACCACAGCGAGATTTTCCCGAATCTCTGTATTGCCGAACTTGCATTGATACTCAAAAAAATCATTGCCGCTCTTGAAAAACAGCTTCCGCGGCAGGGACGTAGGATCAGGTAATGCACTTGTAGTCTTTTGAAATGGCCAGACCATAGACACCCTCCGCGAATCGCTATAACAGCCTGCCCAGGGTGCGGCTCCTACATTAATGTGTCAAACACCATAGAGTGTAATTCGGTGGTAATTCGGTGACAGTGCACTTAATTCTTTTCAGCCTCCGGCACCGGCCCCGGCTTGCGCCCCGGTTTGGCGGCTTTGAGTGCCCGGCCGGTCTTGCGCTCCAAGCGTGCGACAAAGGCGTCCGATCCCAAGGGGCGGCCGATGGTTTCGGCTCTGCGCAGTTTCTGCGATAGGTCCTCGTCCTCCCCCGATTTGATCAAAGCCGCAAAATCGGGAAAGCGAGAAAGCACCGGTTCGCACGATGTCAATGTGTCCCCGCGCCCGAGATGCGCACCGCTTGCCGACTGATGCGGACATGAGCCAGTGAATGTCAATGTGTCCCCGCGCCCGAGATGCGCATGGACGCTCGACCACGGCCAGTCGATCGCGCGCTTGCACAGCCGCGCGCGCACCGGATTGAGCGCGACGTAGCGCAAAGCTGCGCCCAGATGGTTGTCATCCATCGCCACACAGCCGAAGCGTCCCTGCCAGAAATGCCCGCTGCGCTGCTGCCGCAGATGCACGTGGCCGGCATAGTATCGATGCACGGGCGCCAGCGCGCGCCGAAGCGCATCTGCGTCGTGGGGCACGAGAATCAAGTGAACGTGGTTGGGCATCAAAACCCACGCCCACACTTCGACACCGGCGGCCGCCGCATGCTCGGCCAAGAGGTCGCGATAGAGGCGGTAATCGTTGTCGCTGAAAAACGTGCGTGCGCGACCATTGCCGCGCTGCGTCACATGGTGGGGAAGGCCGGGAAAGACAGCGCGGGCGAGGCGGGCCATGGGGCACTCTACGGCCTGGGCGATAACGTGTCAATTAAGTGCACTGTCACCGAATTATTTCCGGTATGTCACGGATGATGTCCATGAAGCCGTGATCAGACGGCGGCAGGTTCCTGAGGATCGCCGTCGGCCGGTCCCACAGATGATGATGCGGGTCGATGATCGGAAGGTTTGGTTCGAGGATATGTTCGCTCATGGCCGTCTCGTTTGGTGCACACCAATTGGGTGGAGGGTACAGTTCATTTCCGCCGGCGTCGAGGTCTGGGCCTGGGTGCTGAGGCGCGAGCCATGTTCAATTGATTTTTGTGCCCCACGATCCCGGAAGCGATGCATCCATGGCCGAAGCCCGGGGGAGAGTTAAATGCATCGTCACCGAAACGACGCGCGCGTGAACTTTTGACTTGATTTTTCTTACCTCTAGTTCTATCTTTGTTCCTTCGCGTGTTTGATTGGACGTTTACGCTTTGAATTGGGCGCCGTTTACCGAAAAAAATCATGCGACAAGTTGGCAGAAATGGGATGGGCTTGATGCTTCTTGGTTACAGTTGTTGCCCGGGTGGCACCCAGATGTTGTGGTTTTGGATTTTCATTTGTCCTATTGCATTTAGGGGTCAGGCATTTGCGTTTGAGAAAATGGCTTAAAATTTGGGGTTTTGGTTTGTGAAAATGGCTAAAAACAGCCTTATTGCAAGTTTGCATGCAAAAAGGGGGTGAGGGGGGGGTATCCCCTCGCGCCCCAAGGAGTTCAGATGGGCAAAAATGTCGTTGGATTTGGGCACCGGCCGCCGGTCGAGGGCGAGTTTGCGGCGCATCCGGCGGGCACCAGCGGGCGTGGGGCGTTCAGCAATGGCTCGGGCCGGTTTGAGAGCGAGCACCGGGTGCTGATCGACGATGGTTGGGGGACACTGGACGATGAGGCGCCGGCGCTGAAAACCTCGGTCGGGATCGACGCAACGCGCAGCATCATTGCGCGAAACGTGTCCCCCGATTTGCCGTTCGACCGCTCGATCAATCCCTATCGCGGGTGCGAGCATGGCTGCATCTATTGCTTCGCGCGGCCGACGCATGCGTATCTGGGATTGTCGCCGGGACAGGATTTCGAAGCGCGGCTGTTTGCCAAGCCCAAGGCGGCAACGCTGTTGGCGGCCGAGTTGCGCCGGCCCGGCTACAGCGTCAAGACCATGGCGCTGGGGACCAATACCGATCCCTATCAGCCGATCGACGGGCGGTTTCAGATTACGCGGGAGATCCTGAAGGTGCTGCGCGACTTCCGCCATCCGGTAGCGATCGTCACCAAATCCAACCGGGTGCTGCGCGATATCGATATCCTGTCGGAGATGGCTTCGATGAACCTGGCGCGGGTGGCGATTTCTGTGACGACGCTTGACCGCAAACTGGCGCGGACGATGGAGCCACGCGCGCCTACGCCTGAGCGGCGGCTGGAGGCCATGCGTGCGTTATCGGCTGCGGGGATTCCGACCGCGGTAATGACGGCACCGGTTATTCCGGCGCTTAATGATCACGAGATTGAGAGCATTCTGGAACGCTCGTATGAGGCGGGGGCGCGCAATGCGGCCTATGTGGTGTTGCGTCTGCCGCTGGAGATCAAGGATCTGTTCGCCGAGTGGCTGGAGGCGGCGCAACCGGGGCGGGCCAAGCATGTGATGTCGCTGATCCGCTCGATGCGCGGGGGCAAAGATTACGACGCGGAGTGGGGAAAACGCATGAAGGGCACAGGCGTTTATGCCGATTTGATCACCAAACGCTTCAAGCTCACTTGTGAACGGCTGGGGCTCAATCAACAATGGCCGGCACAACGGGTTGATTTGTTTCAGCCGCCGCCAAAGGCGGGCGATCAGATGCAGTTGCTGTGATGGAAATTACTGATGCCGCACTTTGATCGCGAACGTAGAGTTGTCGGGCCGGTGGCCGGAGTCGATGAAGTGGGGCGCGGGCCGCTGGCAGGGCCCGTCTACGCCTGCGCGGTTATTCTTGATCCGGCGCGCCTGCCCACAGGCATCGACGATTCCAAATCACTATCCGAAGCCAAACGCGAGAGCGCCTTTGCGCAGGTGATGGAAAGCGCGCTGAGTGTGGGGATTGGTGTGGCCGATGTGGCCGAGATCGATGCGCTGAACATATTGCAGGCAACGATGCTGGCGATGCGACGGGCGGTGGATGAGTTGGCGATTGCGCCGGCGCATGTTCTGGTCGATGGCAATCGCCTGCCCGCCCTGCCCTGCCCCGGCGATGCGATCATTGGCGGCGATGCGACGGTGTTGTCGATTGCTGCGGCTTCGATCATCGCCAAAGTGACGCGCGACCGGGTGATGTGCGAGCTCGACGCTTTGCATCCCGGTTATCATTGGTCGCGCAACAAAGGTTATGGCACCGCAGACCATGTGTCGGCGCTGCAACGACTGGGCGCGAGCGTTCATCATCGCAAAACATTTGCACCCGTTGCTCATATACTGATGACGACGAGAGCGGCGGTCGCGAATTAACCGAGTTATGCACAGCCTTTAGAAAGAGGGACGCTATATCTAGTAGGTGATGGAGCTCAGGATTCAATATCGATTCAGGCGTTAACTTTCTGATTCAAAACACTTATTGACGGCGAGTCCGGCGTGACTCAAGGTGCCCAGCGTTAGAGCCGGTTGCGTTAGGGCATTTTCGCAAGCGGCTCTCCATTTACGATCAAACTCGCGTCCTGACGGCAAGCCGGCAGCCAGAATTTTATGGCCATTCGCGCCCCGAAAGACGCCCACACATTTGGGGGCCTTGAGTCGCATGGGAATTCTTACGAAGCCGATCGCCAACTACCTCGACACCATTCTCAAAGGTGACTCGATCTCTATGATGAATGAGCTGCCGGCCAAGAGTGTCGATCTCATTTTTGCCGACCCGCCCTACAATCTGCAATTGGAAGGCGAGCTTTCAAGGCCTGATCAAAGCAAGGTCGATGCATGCGACGATGCGTGGGACCAGTTCGCGAGCTTTGCCGAGTATGACCGGTTCTCACGCGAGTGGCTTACAGCGGCGCGCCGGGTACTGAAGGACAATGGATCGATCTGGGTGATCGGCTCGTACCACAATATCTATCGCGTTGGCTCGATCATGCAGGATCTGGGCTATTGGTTCCTCAACGATATTGTTTGGCGCAAGTCGAACCCGATGCCGAACTTTCGCGGACGCCGGTTTACGAATGCGCATGAGACAATGCTGTGGTGCTCGAAGTCGAAAGATCAGAAAGGCTACACCTTCAATTACGACGCGATGAAGGCGCTCAACGACGATTTGCAGATGCGCTCGGATTGGCTGATCCCGCTGTGCACTGGTGGCGAACGGCTGAAAGACGACAAGGGGCAAAAAGCGCACCCGACGCAGAAACCTGAAGCGCTTCTCCATCGCGTGTTGCTGGCGTCGTCAAAGCCCGGCGACGTTGTGCTCGATCCTTTCTTCGGCACGGGCACGACGGGTGCGGTGGCCAAGAAACTCGGGCGGCGTTTCATCGGGATTGAGCGCGATCCGGGTTACATTGCGGTGGCCAAGAAGCGCATCGCCCAGGTCTCGCGTACTTCGCCCGAAGATCTGGAAGTGATGAAGTCGAAAAAAGAAGAACCACGCGTGCCGTTTGGCGTGGTGGTGGAGCGTGGCCTGCTTGAACCGGGCACGAAACTCTATGACCACGCAAAGCGCTATGCCGCAAAGGTTCGCGCCGATGGGTCACTGGTGTGCCGCGACGCGACGGGTTCAATTCATCAGATCGCGGCGCACGTGCAAGGCCTGCCCGCATGCAATGGCTGGACCTATTGGCACTTCGACGCGCAGGGCGTGATGAAGCCGATCGATTTATTGCGCCAACAAATCCGGGCGGAGATGCATTAGAGCCCTGATGACTTCAGGTCAAACCGTGTCCGTCCGGGAATCGCCCCTGACGGCAACGTCGGGATGTGAATTTTCCACTTGCATCGGGCAAGAATGTTCCGTATATGTTCTAGCTTCGGAGTGGGGTCGATTTCACGGCCCTTCCTTCCGCTGCGACTTGAAACTTGAATATCATGCCAAAACATTTTGGGGGCGCGCGCGCTGCCCTGAAAGGCGGATGGCTGACGTGCTGGGGGAAGCGCGGTGTCAAGCTCGGCTCGTGCGTACACAATTTACAGGCTGTTACGGGCAGTGTGACGGAGATTTCCGCAGTCTTAAGCCAATGTGACGCTGTGACGGGTCACCCAACACACTGCTTTGCATTCGCCGCTTGTGATTTCGAGTTGCCGTTCAACCGGGCGCTGAACAGGAGTGTAAAACCATGGGCGTCCGTGGGGTTTGCAAGCAGTAAGGAATTTCACCGTGAAGGCGCGAAGGACGCAAAGAGAAAAAGGGTTGGCGCTTGGCTGCGAATTGCTTGCCACTCGACGAGCAGGACTTGATCTTTATCTTGGCGTTCTTCGCGCCCTTGCGGTGAAATTCTTTCTCTCGGCGGAATTGAGCGCGTGTTCGATGACTTTTCGTATCACGCTGGGAAGCGCGAAATGCGCGAGGTCATTGACCGGCGCCCACTCGCCCTTGGCGCTGCCGCTTTGGCGTGAGTTCACATGGCTGATGAACACTTGAAGCTCGAGATTGAAATGGGTGAAGGTGTGATGCACAAGTCCATCAAGCATACGATACCTTGATTTCGTCGGCGCCAGGGAGAGCGGATCGCCTGGGAAGTCTTTCTCCCAGGCACTCATTGGCGTTTCGTGCATCCCTCCCAGCAGGCCCTTTGGCGGACGACGCCGGAGCAATACCTCACTGGCGCCTGATATGACGACAAACGCCGTCCCGCGCCTGAGTGGGCGCAGTTGCTTTGTGCTGCGCGCCGGCAACGACCGTTCCAAACCCAATTTTCTTGCGGTACACGATTTGATCCATGGGCAGGATTCACAGGTTGGAGATTTCGGTGTGCAAATCGTTGCACCCAGATCCATCATTGCTTGTGCAAAATCGCCTGCACGTGCCTGCGGGGCAAGCGCTTGGGCCAAGCGTTTCAACATGGGCTTTGCTGCGGGAAGTTTTTCGCGCACGGCAAAGAGCCTTGCGAGCACACGTTCGATATTGCCGTCCACTGGTGCCGCCTGCTTGCCAAAGGCAATCGCTGAAATCGCCGCGGCCGTGTAGGGGCCAATGCCCGGCAGCGTTCTTAGGGCCGCCTCTTCACTGGGTAGCGATCCGCCGTATTCGGCCGCCACGTGTCTTGCACAGGCATGCAGATTTCTCGCACGGCTGTAGTAGCCCAGCCCTGACCAAGCCGACATAATTTCGTCCACAGGGGCTGCAGCCAGCGCATCAATCGTTGGCCATCGTTTCACAAATGACTGAAAATAGGGTCCGACGGCGGCAACCGTGGTTTGCTGCAGCATGATTTCGGACAGCCAAACCCGGTAGGCGTCCACGCTTTCTCCCGGCAGTGGGCGCCACGGCAATTTGCGGCGATTTTTGTCATACCAAGCCAGCAGGCACTGAACGAGTGCCTTGCGTTTTTGAGGCGAGAGGTCTTTCTCTCTTGTCTGCGAATGGCTTTTTGAGAGTGGCATGTCAGAACGAGAGAAACCTTCCGGAACTGCGCCCAAGCGCCGAGGGCCGCTGCCTGTGGCCCAGAATGCCACGGCGCTTCTGAGGCACCACCTTAAAGCTCGAGGCTTTGCTCAAATCGAATTGGTGACAAGGTGGGCGGAAATTGCAGGAGCGACACTGGCGGATCATTGCTTTCCTTCCAAATTGTCCGCGGCCGCCTCTGGCGGTGCGACATTGACGCTTGTGGCGGATGACCGGGCAGCGCTTGAACTTCAACATCAAACGCCGAAGCTGATCGACAAGATCAATAGCTATTTTGGCAAACCCACGGTCAATAAAATCAAAGTGGTCACAGGTGAAATTCCCAGATCGCTTCCGGTGCGTCCCGCACCCCGGCGGCTTTCCGACGACGAGGAAACGGAACTTTTGCGCAGGACAGCGGCTGTTGAAGATCCGGGACTGCGCGATGCGTTAACGAGGCTGGGGCGCAACGCCATCGGTGAAAGCCGGAAAACGGTGATTTTGAAGCGTTGAGCCCCGGTGGCCGACAGGGCTATAGTACCCGGCGTGCTAGTGCTTCGCAGGGGGTTCGCGTGAATTTTAATTTTGGCCAGATGATGTCACAGCTGATGGCGTTCTACGCCAAAACCGACAAACGGATGTTGGCCGGTGGTGCCGTTGCCATTGTCGCGCTTTTGGGGGGGCTGACGTATTGGGGTTTGAGCGGCAGCGATGCCGTCGACCTGTCCGATGTTGCCGATGGCACTTGCGTTGCCAAAACTGAAGTGCCCGTTTCCGACGAGGATTACATTATCGGCGACAAAAAAGCGCCGATTACTCTGGTCGAATATCTGTCGCAGACCTGTTCTCATTGTGCGGAATTCCGGCGCGAAGAAGTTCCGAAAATCGAAGCAGCCTATGTCAAGACCGGGTTGGTACGGATCGTGTTCCGTGAACTGCATCGCAATAATGTCGACGTTGCGGCCTCTGTTCTTGGGCGATGCCTGGGACGCGACGCCTTTCTCCCGTTCACCGACATGTTGCTGGAGCATCAGCAAGTCTGGATGATGCGCGAAGATCGGGACATTATTGCCGGGCTAAAGGAAATGGCCCGTCGCGCCGGGATGTCGAGTGATGACTTCGATACGTGCCTGAAAAAGCAAGAGTTGGCGACGCAGCTGGCGAAGGCGAGCGCACAAGACGCGAAGGATTATTGTATCAGTGGAACGCCGACATTGCTGCTGAACGGCAAGAAGCTCGAAGGTATGGCGACATCCTACGAGAAACTCGACGCAGCCATCAAAGACGAATTGAAAAAATTGGGTTTGCCAGTTCCTGTGTCAGCCACGCCGGCACCCGCAGAAGGAGCGGTCACGCCGGCTACTGCCACAGAAGGCGCGGCAGTTCCAGCAGCTGAGGGCGAAACAGCGCCTGATGATGCGCCAGCGCAACCTGTTGCGCCCGTGGCAGATACGCCTCCAGCACCATAACTCAAATCGACACCACCGATCCGGCTGACCGCCCCAGCCCAAAAAAAACAACGGAGTATTGCCCGTGAAGTTTTCGAGACTTCGACTGACCGGATTCAAGTCGTTCGTTGAGTCAACCGAGTTGCCGATCGAACCCGGGCTGACGGGTATTGTCGGGCCCAATGGGTGCGGCAAATCGAATTTGCTTGAAGCCTTGCGGTGGGTCATGGGTGAGAATTCAGCCAAGTCCATGCGCGGCGGCGCGATGGACGATGTGATTTTTTCGGGCACGAACAACAGGCCGGGGCGTAACACCGCCGAAGTCTCACTCATCATCGACAATGGGAACAGGTCCGCGCCTTCGCAATACAACGACACCGAGGCGCTTGAAATCAGCCGTCGAATTGAGCGCGAAATGGGCTCGATCTACAAGATCAACGGGCGAGACGTTCGCGCCCGCGATGTGCAGATTTTCTTTGCCGATGCGTCCTCCGGTGCGCATTCGCCAGCCTTGGTCAAGCAAGGGCAAATCGGCCAATTGATCAGTGCAAAGCCGATCGCCCGGCGCGCCATTCTCGAGGAAGCGGCCGGTATTTCCGGTCTGCATGCCCGACGGCATGAAGCGGAACTGAAGTTAAACGCAGCTCAAACGAATTTGTCGCGGGTTGCGGATATCATTCAGGAAATCGAACAACAGCTGGCAAATCTGAAACGGCAGGCGCGCCAGGCTGCACGGTACCGCAATTTGTCGGGTCATATTCAACGTGCCGACGCGCTGGCTTTGTATGTACGCTGGCAACTCGCATCTGCCGCCGCAGAAACCGCAGAGGTCGAACTCAATCGTATTCGAAGTGTAGTTGAGGACCTGACGCTGCGGTCAGCACAAGCATCAAATGGGGTGCTTGAAGCGGATGAAAAACTTCCGGCGTTGCGGCAAGTAGCCGCCGAGCGGAGTGCGGCCCTGCAACGGCTGACGGCTGAGCGCATGGCGCTGGACGGCGAGGAGGCGCGGGCGAAGGCCGCGGCTGAGCGGTTGAGCGCGCGCCTTGCGCAAATTTCTGAAGACCAGACCCGCGAAACGGCACGCGTCGAAGATGCGCGTAGGACGATGTTGACGCTTGAGCAAGAGCGCACCGAACTGAGCGCTGCATCGCAAGGGGAAATGCAAACGGCTGAAGCCGCATTAGCCGCCCTCGAAGTTGCGCTGAGTGTGATGACCAGCGCGGAAAACGCGAGCGACAAATCGTCGACCGAGCTGGGCGACGCAAGGGCAAAGCGCACTGATCTTGAACGGCGTATCGAAGGCAGTCAGCGCGTATCGACGCGCCTACGCACTGAGCTAGACGGCATCTCGGCCGAAATTGAACGCTTGGCGCGCGAAGCGGACACGGCGCCACATGTCGAACAGGCGCTGCTTCGTATCGCAGCGTCGGCGACTGCCGCCGAGGCCGCAAAAGCAACGCACCGGCATGCGGAAGACGCTTTGCGCTCGGCACGCGACGGCGAATCGGCGCGGAAGAAAACCGCTGATACGACCGAGCGCGAACTTGTACGATTGAAAGCCGAAGCGCGGGCGCTGACGGAAACGTTGTCCGCTGGGATTGCCCAAGGATTTACGCCCGTCATCGATTTGCTGCAGGTGACGCCAGGGTTTGAGGCTGCACTGGGGGCGGCGTTGGGCGATGACCTCAACGTTCCGCTGGATGAAAATGCACCGATCTATTGGCGCGCGTTGCATGGGCAAGACGAATTGCCCAAGCTCCCGCCAGACGTGCAATCGCTGGCTGGCCTTGTAAATGCGCCCGATGCTCTGGCACGACGCATCTCACAAATCGGCATCGTCGACCGGGACAAAGGCAAACCAGCCCAAGCGTCACTTTTGCCAGGTCAATGTCTGGTAAGCCGTGAAGGTGACCTGTGGCGCTGGGATGGATTTACAGCCACCGCCGAGGCGCCGACGGCCGCGGCGGTCCGGTTACGACAGCGAAACCGGCTTGCCGATCTTGAAGGCACCGTCGCGTCAGCTGAAGTCCACTTGAGCGAGCTGCAGAGTGCTTGGCAAGACGCAAAGGAGGCGCGTGAGGCTGCGGAACTTGCAGAGAGAACCTTGGGTACGGCCCGTCGTGACGCAGACGCGGAAGCCGGCGCTGCACGGACGGCCTTGGCGGAAGCAGAAAAACGTCACGCGCAAACAGCCGCCAGAACACAATCTCTTAACGAGCGCCACTTGGCGCTGAGTGCAGATGAAGCGGAATCGACCGCCCTTGAATCACAACTGCGGTCTGAGTTTGATCTGTTACCGCTGCTCGCGGAGTTCGAGTCCGCACTGTCGGCCACGCGCGAAGCACTGACTGAAGCACGCGCGGGACATGCCAATGCCAAGGCAGCTCATGACGGCGCCGAACGTGAAGCGCGCGCGCGCCAACTGAGGTTGCAGACCATCGTCGCGGATCTCGATGCCTGGAACACACGTATTTCAACGGCGGACGGCCAAATCGAAGCTTTGCAACGTCGCGAGGGTGAATCCCGCACGGAATTGCAAGCGCTTGAACACCTTCCCGCTGAGATCGCGGAGAAGCGTACCCGCCTGTTTGAAATCCTGGAGGACGCGGAAGCCGCGCGCAGTGCTGCGAATGACGCATTGGCTCTGTCCGAAGGTGCACTCAAAGCAGCGCAATCGGAGTCTCGTGCTGCCGATCAGGCGTTGTCTCATGCCCGCGAAGAAAGGGCACGTTGTGACGCGATCCTTTCAGCGCAGCGCGAGCGGGTGCAAGAGGCGATCACGCGGGCGCGAGACACGCTTGATTGCGCGCCGGAAGAGCTCGCGTCGCGTGCAGAGCATGCTCCTGGCGATGAAGTGCCTACGCTTGATGCGGCCGAACAGCGTTCTGAAAAACTGAAGCGCGAGCGGGAGCAATTGGGAGGCGTCAATCTGCGTGCCGAGGAAGAAGCCGACGAATGCGAAACACGATTGACGACGCTTCAAAGCGAGAAGAACGACCTCGAGGCCGCGATCACCCGGTTACGGCAGGGCATCGGCTCGCTCAATCGCGAAGGCCGCGAGCGCTTGCTCGAAGCATTCGACCGTGTGAACGCGAATTTCCAGAAATTGTTTACCTCGTTGTTCATGGGTGGCGATGCGCGGCTGACGCTGACGGAGTCCGATGACCCGCTGGAAGCAGGGCTTGAAATCCTGGCGCGTCCACCGGGCAAAAAGCTTCAGACCATGTCGCTGCTGTCGGGCGGTGAGCAAGCCCTGACAGCGATGGCGATGATCTTTGCCGTGTTCTTGTGCAACCCTGCCCCGGTGTGTGTGCTAGACGAAGTCGATGCACCACTTGACGACGCTAACGTCGAGCGTTTCTGTAACTTGCTGGATGAAATCACGCGTATGACAGAAACGCGATTCCTTGTGATTACGCACCACGCTTTGACCATGTCGCGCATGGACCGTTTGATGGGCGTTACGATGCAGGAGCGTGGGGTCAGCCAATTGGTTTCGGTTGACCTTGCAGGTGCCGAACGCGTGCTGCAGGCCCAGGCGGCAGAGTAAAGCGGCTCGCCTTATGAGATTTTGACTCCAGTGTGTGTGAATTCACTGCCTTGGAATAGCAAGCCCTCGCCTGTGTCGATAGCAAGTGCGTATGCAAAGCAATCCCCGAAATTCAGCTTAGCCGGATGTCCTGAGCCCTTGCCAAAATCGCGGTACGCTTGTCTTGCGATTCTGGCCTGAACCTCTGTCAGTGGTAATATTTCGATTTCAGCGCGCGAGAGAAATTCGTCCAATCGACGACTTGAAATCGGGTTTCGCTCCGCATCAATGACAATAGCAGCCTCGAGGTAGTTGGCCGCAGAAATGCGTTTCAACTCAGCCGAACCAATTGCATCAAGAAATTTTTGTGCATCTGGCTCCTCTCGCAAAATTGAAATGAGTGCGGAGGTTTCGACGATCACTTCGGCAATCCGTTCTCATCATAAAGAAATTTTCCGTGATCGATGGCCTTCGTTTGCGGCGACAACCGAATCGCGCAATCGTGAGCGATGCGCTTGAGATCTTCCATGAGTTTCGGATCGACCTTTTTTACGATCACCCGTTCAAGCTTTTCGCGCAGAGCCTGGGTTACGGCTTCGGTTAGCGAAAGGCCCGTTTGCTTGGCGAGTTCCGTTGCGAGGCGATGAGTTTCAGGATTTTTGATGTTTAAGCTCATGGTAGAATGGTAGATCAAACGTGGTAGAATGTCAACCATTGGCTGATTTGCGCGACTGAGTGACACGCGTTGGAAAAGCGGCAGTTTTCCCTATTTTTTCAACTGTTTGCAGTGCAGCACGTGCCTTGACTGGCGGAAAACCGGGCCATATGGTCCGCCCGACTTTCGGAGGGGGTTTCAAGCGGCCCCGTGCACTGATCATTGGTGAATAGCCCTACAGATCAGAGTGAAGATCCTGACCAGGAGCGTCTCGATGCGCTTGGCCGGAAAATCGAGGCCGCGCGTGGACCGACGACGAAATCGACGCCTGCCCAGTCCGGGTCCATCAGAATTGCCTACCGCCTCGCTTCAGAGTTGCTCGCCGGCCTTTTGCTTGGCGTTTTCCTGGGTTGGGGTTTTGACAAGCTGTTTGGGACCCGGCCATGGGGAATTCTGTTCTTTTTAATTCTTGGTCTCGCGGCCGCGATGACCAACGTGATCCGGACCGCGCAAAGGCTCAATGCTGCGGTGCCGGAGACGAAGGACGACAAGACTGATGATTAGCGCCGATCCGATGCACCAATTCCGAATCGAACCTCTGTTCGAAGGTCTCCGCTGGACGCTTTTTGGTCAGGACATTTCATTCACAAACTCGAGCTTGTGGATGGTGCTTGTCACCTTGGCTGCCGCCGCGTTTTTCACGTTTGCGGTCAGGCCGGACGGGATTGTGCCGGGGCGGGCGCAGTCCGTGGCAGAGCTGTTGCACGATTTCCTTGCAACCACGATGCGAAATATTGCGGGCGAAGACGGGATGAAGTTTTTCTCGTTCGTCTTCACGATTTTTATCTTCGTGCTGTTTGGCAATTTCTTTGGACTGATCCCCTATTCATTCACGATCACCAGCCACATCATCGTCACGTTTGCGTTGGCGATGACGGTATTCCTTCTCGTCATCTTTGTCGGATTTTGGAAGCACGGACTGGGATTTTTGCGGTTGTTTGCGCCCTCGGGAGCGCCATGGTGGATTCTGCCGCTTCTGGTTCCCATTGAGATATTCTCGTTCTTTCTCAGGCCGATCAGCTTGTCGGTGCGGCTTTGCGCAAACATGTTCGCCGGGCACGTCATGCTCAAGGTCTTCGCCGGATTTGTTGCAGGTTGGCTAGGTGTCGCAAGCTTTGCGTCAGCCATTGCGATTGCACCGTTAATCGCTGGAATTGCCGTGACCGGGCTTGAAGTTCTGATTGCCTTCCTTCAGGCGTTCGTGTTTGCCGTTTTGACATGTATCTATCTCAACGACGCCCTTCACCTTCACGATCATCATTAACTCATCGCCCATTGCGGGACTGAACATTACAAGGAGACTTACAAATGGAAGCTGAAGCAGCAAAACTCATTGGTGCAGGTATCGCCTGTTTGGCTCTCGCGGGCGCGGGCGTTGGCATCGGTAATATTTTTGGAAGCTATTTGTCCGGCGCCTTGCGGAATCCTTCGGCCGCTCAAGGGCAATTTACAAACCTTCTCATTGGCTTTGCACTCTGCGAAGCGACCGGATTGATCGGCCTTGTTATGGCATTCATCATTCTTGGTTCGTAGAGTCAGATCGACAGGCCCGGAATCATGATGGATCAGTCCACAGTGGAGTTTCAGGTCGCAGACCTTGCCCCCCTTGAGGGCCATGGTGCGGCGCCTGAAAGTGAGTATGGATCCAGCACGGAGCAAGCCGATGCCGGGCATGGGGCCAAGCCGGGGTTGCCGCAGCTCGACACTTCCACGTTTGCGAGCCAACTTTTTTGGCTGATTATCACTTTCAGTTTCCTCTATTGGGTCATGTCGCGCATCGCGTTGCCCCGGTTGCAGGGCGTAATTCTCGACCGCAGCAAAAAGATCCAAGGCGATCTTGATGAAGCGGCGGGTGCGAAACGGGCGAGTGAAGCGGCGCTGGCGAACTATGACAAGGCGCTTGCCGATGCGCGTGCCAAGGCTCTCAAGTTGGGCGAAGAGTTACGCAACAAGGCCCAGGCAGAAGCGAACGCCAAGAACGACGCTGTTTCAAAGCAGCTTGCCACCGATACGCAAAAGGCAGAAGCAGGGGTCGCCGAGATGCGGGCGGGCGCGATGTCGCGCCTGGCGGTGATAGCCCGCGACACAGCGGCTGAGATCGTCGAGAAGCTCACAGGCGAAATAGCGAATGCCGGCGACATAGATGCGGCCATCACCACAGCGTTGAAGCGGTCCTAAAAGGGGAATATTCGTGAGCGGGTTTTTTGCAGATCCTACATTTTGGGTTGCCGTCGGCACAGTGTTGTTTGTGTTGCTGCTGATCCGCTTGAAGGTTCCCGGCCAGGTTACCAAAATGCTCGACAGCCGGGCGGACGGTATCAGGGCTGAACTTGAGGAAGCAAAGCGCTTGCGTGTTGAGGCAGAAGCGCTGCTGGCAGAATATCGCCGCAAGACTGCCAACGCCGCCGCTGAAGCGCAGGCGATTATCGATGCGGCCACAGCATCCGCCGAGCGCATGGCGGAAGAAGCGAAAGTTCAGTTGCAGCAACAGATTGCGCGCCGCGCAAAGATGGCGGAGCAAAAGATCGCGCAGGCTGAAGCTGATGCGATTGCTGACGTTCGCGCAGCCGCCACTTCGGTTGCAGCCCTAGCGGCTGGTCACGTCATTGCGAAGCACATGACCGAGCCAAAGGGCGATGCGCTCATCGATGGAGCGATCAAGGACCTAAGCTCCAAGCTGCACTGAACCGCCTTAAGAGTAGATTTCGAACAATCCAGCCGCACCCATGCCGCCGCCGATGCACATGGAGACAACTGCGCGCTTCACTTTGCGGCGCCGGCCCTCGAGTAAAACATGACCCGTCAGCCGGGTTCCCGTCATGCCGAAGGGGTGGCCAATCGCTATCGAACCGCCGTTGACATTGTACTTCGCCGGATCGATCCCGAGCTTGTCGCGGCTGTAGAGGCATTGGCTGGCGAAGGCTTCGTTGAGTTCCCACAAATCGATGTCGTCGATTTTCAGTCCATGACGTTCAAGCAGGCGCGGCACTGCGAACACGGGGCCGATGCCCATCTCGTCGGGTTTGCAGCCCGCGATTGCCCAGCCTTTGAAGGCGCCCAGCGGCTGCAAGCCCCGGCGCTCGGCTTCTCTTGATTCCATGATGACGACGGCAGCAGCACCGTCTGACAGTTGGCTGGCGTTGCCAGCGGTGACGAACTTGCCCGCGCCCTTCACAGGCTCAAGCTTTGCCAATCCTGCGAGCGTCGTATCGGGACGATTGCATTCGTCGCGATCAACGACGGCGTCCACGAATGACTCGGCCTTTGTGTCCTTGTCGATTTTCTTCATCTGCGTTTTGACCGGGATGATTTCGTCCTTGAATTTGCCCGCTTGTTGAGCGGCGGCCATGCGGCGTTGTGATTCAAGTGAAAACTCGTCCTGGTATTCGCGGCTGACCTTGTAGCGCTCGGAGACGACGTCCGCCGTGTCGATCATCGGCATCCAGAAATCGGGATACATGTCGGTGAGCCGCGCTTCACGGCCGCCACCACCACCGCCCTGATAGCTGATCGAGTCGACGCCGCAACCGACGACGATGTTCGCGCCTTCCTCGACGACATAGTGCGCCGCGTTGGCGATCGCGTTCAGTCCTGACGAACAGGCGCGGTTGACGGTGGCGCCTGCGGTCGCAATCGGCAGCCCGGCCAACAGAGCGGCGGCGCGCGCCACGTTGCCTGAAGCCGCCACGCAACCGGCGACGACGTCTTCAACTTCCTTCGGGTCGACCTTCGACCGCTTGACCGCATGTTCTATCGCATGGCCGAGCATGGTCATGTTTGATGTGTTGTTGAATCCACCCCGTCCAGCCTTGGCGAGACCGGTGCGGGCGTAGGAAACGATGACTGCTTGGCGCATAATGCACTCCGAAAGTTGTTGGTTATCTCATATCCAGGAAGCGCTTACCCTCGCCCGCCAGCTTTTCGAGCAGCTTGGACGGTGCGAATTCGGGGCCCAGTTGGCTTTCGAACTGGCGCATCTTGGCCAGGACTTTGTCGAGTCCCATTGTGTCGCCAAAGAACATTGGGCCGCCGCGATAGACCGGCCAGCCGTAGCCGTTGATCCAGACGACGTCGATGTCGGAGGCGCGGATGGCTTTGCCTTCTTCGAGAATTTTTGCGCCTTCGTTGATCATCGGATAGATGCAACGTTCCAGGATTTCCGCATCGTTGATGGCGCGGCGGGTGATACCTTTTTTTTTCGCGAAATCGAGGATGATCTTTTCGACGACCGGTGACACTTTGGCGTTGCGATCGGCGTCATAGTCGTAGAAGCCTGCGCCCGTTTTTTGGCCGCGGCGATCCATTTCGCACAGCACTTCGCGAACGGTCGAGCCCGTCGATTTGTCCTTCGACCAGCCGACGTCGAGTCCCGCCAGGTCCGACATCTGAAAGGGGCCCATCGGAAAACCGAAATGGTAGAGGACGCGATCAACGTCCCAGGGCATCACGCCTTCTAGGATCAGCTTTTGCGCCTCACGCTGGCGCTGGGCCAGCATACGGTTGCCGACAAATCCTGGACAGACACCCACGAGGGCTGCGACCTTTCCAATTTTGCGCGCCATCTGCATTGAGGTCGCGATCACGGGCTTGGAGGTCCTGGCGCCACGCACGACTTCCAGCAGGCGCATAACATTGGCGGGAGAGAAGAAGTGCCAGCCGATCACCGATTCCGGCCGCGTCGTTGCCGAGGCGATTTCGTCGATGTTCAGGTATGACGTGTTTGTCGCCAGGATCGCGCCTTGCTTGGCAATCTTGTCGAGTTTGCCAAATACCTCTTTCTTCAACTCCATGTTCTCGAACACCGCTTCGATGATCAGATCGCAGCCGGCAAGCGCATCGAGGGACAGGGTGCCTTTCAACAACGACATGCGCTTCTCGACCTCGGGCATTGTCAGACGTCCGCGCTTGACCGTGTTTTCATAATTCATGCGCATGGTGACAAGCCCGCGCGTGAGCGCGTCTTGCCTCGTCTCGACGATGGTCACGGGGATACCCGCATTGAGGAAGTTCATGGCGATCCCGCCGCCCATGGTCCCGGCACCGATGACGCCAACGTTCGCAACAGGAAGTGTTGGAGTATCATCAGGGACGTCAGGCAACTTCCAGACGGCGCGTTCGGCGAAGAAGGCGTAGCGTTGAGCCGCAGACTGCACGCCCGACATCAATTCCATGAACAGTTTGCGTTCGACTTTGATGCCTTCGTCGAACGGTAAATTTACGGCAGCCTCTATGCAACGGATGTTTGACTCGGGTGCCTGGAAGCCGCGGAATTTTTTTGCGTTGACCTTACGAAACTGCTGGAACATTTCAGGATGCGCACGCGCGGCAAGCAGTTTGTCGTCGATATCGCGCAGCCGTCTCAGGGGCCGCTTCTCGGCAATAACTTGTCTTGCGAATGCGACGGCACCTTCGCGCAACTTGCCTTCTTCCACGACGGCATCGAGCAGGCCCAATTTCAAACATTGGGCGGCACCGATGTGTTCACCTGATGTCACCATTCCCAAAGCCATTTCTGGTCCGATGGCGCGCGGCAGGCGTTGTGTCCCTCCAGCGCCGGGCAGAAGCCCCAGGTTTACCTCAGGCAGTCCGCACTTTGCGGACGGCACCGCGACGCGATAGTGGCAGGCGAGAGCCACCTCAAGTCCGCCGCCCAACGCGGTGCCGTGAATGGCGGCGATGACCGGAATCGATGCGTCTTCCATCGTGGAGATGGTATCGAGAAGGCTGGCGCCCTTTGGCGGTTTGCCGAACTCGGTGATGTCAGCGCCGGCGATAAACGTCCGGCCAAGACAGATGATGACGATGGCCTTGGCATCAGGGTTGGCGGCCGCCTGTTTGACCCCGAGGGACAGTCCGTCACGCACGGGCGCGGACAGAGCGTTCACGGGCGGAGAATTCAGGGTGAGAACGGCGATTTCGCCTTCATATGTCAGGTCGGCGACTTCATTGATGGCAGTCATGTGTTTGGGCCCTTTGAGTTCTTAACCCAAGCTAGTGCGCGCACCCCTGGGGGCGCAATGGGCTATTTGGCGAAGTGGCTGTCCTATCCTGCGGAAAAAGCGGCTGGTTTTCGCCACTGTTTTCAGGACGAGCAGGACATCGGACACTGTCTTGGAACACTGTCCTGTTTGTCCTGTTCTGCCTGCGCGCACAGTGTCCCCTCCCCCATTTTCGCGTAATTGACTTGCATATCGAGGACGCCGCCACTTCCCCAAAGCAAGTTTTGGAAACCATTTCAATTGTCAAGTCGCAGCGGCAATAATGGTTTTCATAATCCCCACGCCGAATTTCGAACAAATATGGAACTCTCTGGACAAAGTCAAGCCCCCTGCGGCGATCGCGGCCGTCCCGCAAGGGGAGCCAACGGTCCTTATAGTTCTGCTACAGGGAGGACCTGTCGATGTACCCGATCGAGACCTCGCAGCGAGTTATATCGTTGGGGCTGATCGCCCTCAGTGATAACCACTTACCGCCAAACTTGCGTATGGCATTTAGCTCAATACTACGATGCACCGGACTTTTCGGTTCGAACTGCATTGTCGCTATCAGGTAGCCGAACTTCGATGAGCCTGTTGGCGCATCGCGCCAAGTGTTGTTCAAGGTGCCGAATGGAGTGTCCGTATTACCTGCCTTCGAAGTCGCGGCGAACGCGCCATGCCGTCGTTCAAGCTCACTGAGTGCGTCCGTAAACTTGCGCTCACACGCGGCAATCGACTTCACCGGTGTTTTGTCCTCGAAGTCTATCCGTATTAGCATGTCCGGTTTAAAGACAATGTTCAGATTGTAAGTGCTGCCTCCGATCTTTACCGGCGCAGTCGCTTTCAGATGTCTGGAAGTCTCATTGCCGAACTCTTGGGCCTCGGTCTCTCCCCAGGCGATGCCGGGAACGGCTCGCACCTGTTCGATCGTCATGCCGAACTTGTACTTGTCCCAGCCATCGAGGATGTCGTCGGAAGCCCTGACGCCTGGCGCCACCGCCACGAGCAACACCGCCGAACAAAATTGGAAACTCGTCGAAAATCGTGGCATTGCTCACCCCGCAAATACAGCTGGAACCCTAACACCAACACTACGCGGCACAAAGCGATTCCTTGCACTAGCGCGCCTCACCTGCTCTGTTGCGTGGATCGACTTTAAGCGCCGGATTCCAATCGAAGGTCAACGCCGATGCGTTTCATCCCGCCGCTCCTGATCGCGACACTTCTCCTCGCGTTACCAGCCTTCGCTTCTGCCGAGCTTGAAAAGAAAATGATCGCGCGCAAACTGGCCGAGAGTATAAAACTTGTCGGTCCCCGCCTTTGCATCGCTGATTGCGGCCCGGGCACGATTACGCCTGCACCTTAAGTGTTGAGAGCGAGCCCATGAACATTGTCATCATTGCCGGAGTCCTTATCACATTGATCACAGCGATCCCCGTGGCGCTGCAGTTGCGCCGGCATCCGCGCGGGCTGATGATCTTGTTCTTCGCCGAGATGTGGGAGCGCTTTTCCTACTACGGCATGCGCGCTTTGCTGATCTTTTATCTGACGCAGCACTTTCTCTACGACGACAAATTCGCCAACGGTCAGGTCGGCGCTTATGTGGCCTTGGTCTATTTGTTGCCTTTGGTCGGCGGTTCGCTTGCCGATCATTATCTGGGCACGCGCAAGGCGGTCGCCTTCGGTGCGCTGTTGCTTGTCGCCGGCCACTCGTTGATGGCGGTTGAAGGACCCGCCGCGACCCAGGTTCTGACCTGGCAGGGATCCGAGTATATATTCCAGGTCGAAGGCCGTGGCCGTGAGCGCGATGTCAAACTCGTTGTAGGTGATAGCTCCTATTCATTCGTGGCCGGGAAAGACGGCGGTCTGACGATCAAGGATTTGGCCGCAGATGCGGTTCTGCCCGCGATCCTGCCCAAGGGCTCGTTTGAACTTTCGGTGCGAGGCCGCGATCCGTTCTTTGCGGGCGTGTTTTATATGGCGTTGGCTTTGATTGTGATGGGCGTGGGTTTCCTGAAGCCGAATATTTCGTCGCTGGTCGGTCAGCTTTATCCCAAGTCCGATCCGCGCCGGGATTCCGGTTTCACATTGTTTTACTACGGCATCAATCTGGGGAGCTTTTGGGCGGCTATCCTGTGCGGCTGGCTGGGCCAGGAGTTCGGCTGGTGGTTGGGTTTCGGCCTGGCTGGTTTGGGGATGCTTGCTGGCTATCTGGTTTTCGTCTGGGGCAAGCCGATGCTTGAAGGGCACGGCGAGCCGCCCGATCTGGCGAAGCTCACCAAACCCGTTTTAGGTCCGATCACTCTGGAGTGGGTGATTTATCTGGCATCGCTCGCTGGCCTTGGTTTGGTTTGGGCGTTCGTGCAGCGCTTTGATCTGGTGGGTTACGCGCTTAGTGCCGGTGCTGTTTGCGTGCTGATCTATATTGGCGCGTTCATGGCGCGCCAGTGCACGCGGGCGGAGGCCGCGCGACTGATGTTGGCGCTTCTGCTGATTGCGACTGCCGTCGTTTTCTGGACGTTGTTCAATCAGGCCGGGTCGTCGCTCAAACTCTTTGCCGAGCGCAACACGGTGCTCGATCTCTTCGGCGTCGCCATTCAGCCTGCACAAACGGCGTCGTTCAACTCCGGTTTCATTCTGTTGCTGGCGCCGGCCTTCGCGGCACTTTGGGCGTTTCTGGCGCGGCGTGGGCTTGACCCCAACCCGCCCGCGAAATTCGCGCTGGCGCTGTTGCAAGTCAGTGCCGGATTCTTTCTTTTGGTTTGGGGTTCCGAGAATTTCGCCGGCGAAGATTTCCGTGTGCCGATGATTTTTCTGGTGCTGGCCTATTTGCTGCACACGACCGGCGAGTTGTGCCTGTCGCCGGTCGGCCTGTCGCAGATGTCTAAACTCGCGCCGCCTGCGATTATCGCGACCATCATGGCGACGTGGTTTTTGGCCTCTGCGGCCGCGGGCTATCTCTCGGCTCTGATCGCCCAACTCGCCGCCACCGAAACGATCGCGGGCCAGGTGCTGGATCCGGCCAAAGCGTTGGCCACATACAACGACGTTTTCACGACAATCGCGTTGTGGGGAACCGGGATCGGCGCCGCGCTATTGGTCCTGTCCCCGCTTCTTGGCCGCCTTGACCAGCCGGTGGAAAAGCTCAAGCCGCAGGCGGCGGAGTAGGGTTATACCAGTAGCTGACACGAGAGTGCGAACGTTCCCCCATCCCCTGCAGCCCGCTTACGCTAAAGCTCCGGTCGGCGCAGCCACTTCCCCCGCAGGCGGGGGAAGATGAAAGACTGTGCTGTCTTCCCCCGCTTGCGGGGGCAAGTGGCTGCGCGCCGCTAGGCGGCTCGCAGACGATGGGGGGACGCGGTAAGACGGCGTGGCTTGCGTTACGCGCTCTAGTACTTGGACGGTCATTGTTTTGGCTCAGGCATGGCGGGCCTCATGTTCCAGCAGCCAGCGTTTTCGCGTTATTCCTCCGCCGTAGTGGACGAGGGAGCCGTTGGTGGCGATGAGACGGTGACAGGGTACGATGATTGAGATTGGGTTCAGGCCATTGGCGCGGCCGATGGCGCGGGCGGCGTTGGGGTGGTCGAGGATTGCCGCCTGTTCGCCGTAGAAGCGGGTTTGGCCTGCGGGGATGCGACGGAGGGCTTTCCAGGCGCGTTGCTGAAATTCGGTGCCCAGTTTGGCGACGGGGAGTTTGTCGATGGCGCGCAGGTCACCCTTGAAGTAGCGCGCGAGTGCGCCGGCAAACACCGAGCGTTCGGTCGCGCGCTTGATGGAGGCGTGCGGGAAATGTTTGGCGAGTTCTTCGGCGCGGCGTCTTTCTTGATCAGAAAATTCAGCGTTGCAGATGCGTTTGCCGTCATGGGTGATGGTGAGGCCCCCGATGGGTGTTGGCACGTGTTCGACCAAGAGCATGATGGTGTCACTACATCGTGTGGGTCCAATCCTGTTCATAACAACACTTTCGCCGCTTCCCGGATTCCTGCTACATCTGCTACATTCGCTTAAAGCCAAGGTTTTTCGTGCTACAAATCTGCTACACTGGTGCTACACTGGTGCTACGGTCGCCTTTTGAAGCAGTGCTTTTGCGATGTCCTCGCCGCGGTAGCCGCGGGCAATTTGGCCGTCTTTGAACCGGATCGTGGCCGCGCGCAACCCATAGCGTTCCAGTTTTGCCGCCAGGCGCTTCCCGCATAGAGGCGTATTTTCATTTTCCGGCGGTTCGTTGACACTCTCCAGGATTTTCGCGGTCGAAACATCCCCTGACGGTGACATGCTCGACAAACTTTGCAGGAGCTTCAAAAGCGTCAGATCAGCGCCTTCGAACTCGCACGCTTTCAAGTCTTCCTCCATTTTGGTTTGTTCGGCGTTTCGCTCGAATATCGCCTTTGTTAGGGTGTGGAGTATACTCCATGACCTGCCTGTGAGCGGGTTCTTAAAGTGATCCGTTCTGGTTGTGGTGGGATCGATTTTTTCCACGATGTCGTCGGCCAAGGCGTGCAGGCGTGCGCGTAGTTGCAGCACCTCCTCAGGGGCCGGACCAAAGACATTTGGCACCTGCTCAAAGCCACGCTGTGGCCGAGCTACTTTCACCATCATCGCATTAGCGCCAACAAGGAGCGGCGGCATGGCCGAAGTCGCGATCGCAACCGGGGCAAAGCAAGACGGCAGGGCTGTACTCACCCGAGGGCTGCCTGACAGATAGACCCCATCGCGCCTGCCACTGGCGGCCAGCAAGGCGCATGTAACTTCAAAACCAAAAAATGTGCCGGACCAGTCTTCGAGCAACAGCGTCGATTTCGGCTGACGGGCAAGTTCTGCCAACCATTGCGGACTTGCGTGGGTAACCACCTGGGGACCCGGCACCAACCAGGAGATCACGCGCAATACCCTGTCATTGTCGCTGCACGTTTCCATTCCCAACAGAATCAGTCTGGGCGAGAAGTCGAACGGATTTGAGGCGTGCCTGACGCACCAGGCGTGCAGGCACCAGATCGCCATGACCTTATACATTTTCGGATCGACCCAGATCATCTGGCGCGCGATAAACTTCTCGACGTCTTGGATGATTATGCCGCGGTCGCCCGTGAGCGGCACTGCTATAACCGCGCGCGGGGCTATGCTGCCGCGCTCGGGAAGCGCCAGTGATGATGCTTCGGCAAGACACTCGCGAATGCAGTCCCTAGCCCGGCGCCTGGCAAGCCTGTTTGAAAGCACGGCAGTCAGATCGGGCAGTTCACTGTGTCCCCTCTCAGGCTTCAGAACACCCACGGCCCGCGTGCCCTTGGCGGCGATCTGGCGTGCGTGATCCTCAGCGAGGACGATCCCTTCAGGTCCGGGGAGCGGCCAGATGACGACGGCGCGGCGGCGGAATAGTTCGAACTGCAAATCCAGCTCCGCCGCCGTGGGAAATGGCAGGTGTGGAATTGAGGCGATTTCCATTGGCTGCCCGGTGCTGGGCAGGCCCATGGCGGCATTGGCCTGTTCAGTGCCGTAGACAACGAGGACAGGAATGTCCGGATCGTCGCTTTCGAAGCGGTCAAAGGCTTGCGGGGCGATCTCAGGCTTTTCGGCGGTGCGATGCATGTTTTGGCGCATGCTCAAGATATAGTACAAACCATGAACTCTGTCAATGGCTGGCATTATATTTATTTTTCCGCATCCTCCGCAAGCGGGGGAAGAGATCGGCGTTGCTGTCCTCTTCCCCCGCTTGCGGGGGCAAGTGGCTGCGCGCCGGTAGGCGGCTCGCAGACGATGGGGGGAAGGTGGCGCAGTTTTGACTTCCCCCCATCCCCTGCGAGCCACAAGGGCTGCGCAGGGTCTTCCCCCGCAAGCGGGGGAAGACAGAGAGGGGGGCAATGGCTAATCGCCCAGCGACATCCACAAGTGCATTGCCGCGTTTGCGCGGTAGGGGCGCCAGGGTTCGGCGATGCGGATGACTTTGTTTTCAGGCACCATCGCGAGCGCTTTGCGTATGCCGAGGTCGGAGGCGGGGAACGCATCGGTGTAGCCAAGGCGCATGGCCATGTAGTGCGCGGTCCACGGGCCGAAGCCGTCGAGGCTGACCAGGCCTGCCACGAATTCGTCGAGCTTCTTTGAACTATCGAGGAGGCCGGGGTTGGCGCAGACAGCTTTCGCGAAACCGGTGATCGTCGCGGCGCGCCGGGTTGTGAGACCCATGCCGCTCAAGTTTGCCTCCGCCATAGTTGCGGCCGTGGGAAAAAGATGGGTGAGGTCGGGCAAACTGGTTTTGATTTTCCTGCCGAATTTGAGCGCGATGCGGCCCGCGAGCGTTGTCGCGCCCGCGACGCTGACTTGCTGGCCCAAGATTGCGCGCACGCCGAGTTCGAAGGGATCCCAAACACCGGGGACACGCAGGCCGAGGCGCTTGCGCATCAGTGGTGCCAGGATTTTGTCGCGCGCGAAGTGCTTGCTGATTTCGCCAATTGGCGCATCGGTGTTGGCGAGACGGCGCAGCTTTTTTGAGACGAGCTCTTCATTGATTGAGCCGGTGAAATGAACCCGCGCCGACAAAGCCTTTGCGGCCGGCGAGATGGTGAGACTGCCGGTTCCCCGCCCCATCGAGATGGTCCGGCTGTAGGTATTCGCCACCACATGATCGACACCGGGGATGACGCGGGCTGAAAAGAACTTAACCAGCAAGGACCAATCGTAGGGCGCAGTGAGTTCGAGGTTCAATGAGACCAGTTGCGCCATCAATCGCCGGCGATGAAGGTGGTGAGGATCCACTTGCCCTTGCGCTTCTCGAAAATGGCGCGGTAGTCGACGGGACTGCGGACTTCGCTCGCAGGGACGAAACCATGCTTGCCCCCGGCGTCTTTCACTTCGTCCCAGTCGTTGGGCCCGGCTTCGTGCTGCGATTTGCCTGCGGATTTGAGGACTTCAAGCAGATCGTGGTTTAGCCTGCGTACTATGGCGCCATCGGCGCGAGGCGCTGCACGCAGAACGGCGTTTGGTACGACAACGGCCACAGTGATGTAGGGATCGGCGTCATCGGGCCACGCGCTGAAGACATAGGGCGCGCTGAACGTCGTTTTGTTGTCGAAATTGCCGCCGTGTTCCACGACGATTGATAGGGCGCGCCACACCAGGCTCTTGGGGTCGCCCAGCTTCCACGTCTTTTTGAAGTCGGCCGCCCCCCAGCCGCCTCCGAAACTGTTGGTTACGTTGGGTGCGACGTGTTTTATAAGCGCGGCTGCGTCCTTGCGGGAGATGATCGCTTTCAACTCGTTGCGGAAGTTCAGGAACGACGCATCGCCCGAGCCTTCGTCCATGGGCACGAGGCGCAGGATCTTGTCCGCGGCGTGGGCCGACAGCGCCAAGGTGGCTGCGAACATGAGGGCAGCGAACAATCGAAACATCATGCGGCTTTCTCCGGTGCGAAACGAACCGACGGCCAGTCTCGCATGTAGCGCCTTGCCTTTTCCAGATATCTCTGGCGCGGTGGTCCTTGCCACAACAGATTGTGGCGGATCAGCCGGTCGAAGATGTCGTCGAGGCCCATGGGCGCGAACAACTCAACGCCGTTCGGCCGCGGCCGCACCGCGACCATGCAGGCTGGCATCAGGAATTGGCGGACGCCGTCGCAGGACGAGTGCAGTTGCGGGTACGGAATGGAGAACTTCTTCGGATACCAGAGGTGGACGCGTGCCTGGTTTCGCAGTTGGACTTCGCGGCCGGCGAAGGCGAAGTGGCTGGCGGCGCGTTTGATCCAGCGGTCTTCGGTTTCTTCGGACGTGTCGGGGTCGAAGTAGAAAAGGTCATAGTCCAGGATGCCGTGGCCGTGCGGGCGGCGCTCAAGGACGTTCCAGACGGTTTGGAACAGAACGCCGCTGACGAGCCAGAGGTCCGGCGCCTCGAACGTCTGCATCGCGGCGAGGAGCCTGGTGATGGTGGGGTCCGCTTCAATGATGCGCCGGAATTCCGCTTCGTGCCGCACCGGGTCAGGTGCCGGCTGCCAGTACATACACTGCCAACCCCATCGCGCCGACGCCTGCCATCTTGCCCACCAGGTCACCGAACGGTAGCAGGCGCTCTGCCATCACGAAGGCGGCAAGGAGGGCGATCCAGATCAGGTTCATGACGCCGCCTGCGAACAACAGCGCCATGATGAACCAGCAGCACCCGACGCAATAAGCGCCGTGGGCGAGACCCATGCGGATCGCTCCATATACGCCCGGACGCCAATGCTGCATGAGAAAGGTGAGTGGCGCGCGGCAGTGGCTCAGACAAAGCTGCTTCAACGGCGTCAGCTGATAAATGCCTGCGCCTGCGAGCAGCACGGCTGCCAACACGTTGCTGTGCAGCTGCATCGCTTCGTTCAACACACCGATCTCGCTCAAAAGCCACTGTGCGATTGTGGCGAGCGCGGAGAAGCCCGTCCACACAGCAAGGTAAGCGGACGCGAAGGCGACCGTGGCGAACCGGCTATCCTTGGCCGTGCGCGCGTGGAGCAGGATCATGGGCAAGGCCGACGGCAGCATCATCGCCACCATCATGATCGTCCACATCACGAACATTGAGACCGCGTAGGCCGGGGTCCAGCCCATGGCAGGCATCGCGTCCATGCCCGCGTCAGGCGTGCTCATACCCCCGTGCGCGGCGATCAGCCACCACCATGCGAGCGCGCTTGCTATGACGACTGCGGCAAGCGCGACAATCGTGTCTGGCGCGATGAGGGGCGTGCGCGCGCCTGCGCTTTCCTGCATGTGCGATCAGTGACGCGGACCGTTCGGGCCCATATCCATCATCGTGATATGTCCATGCTTGCCGGTCCAGGCGAGCGGCATCGGTTCGCCGGTCTTGGTGGTCGAGCTGCCGTACTCGGCTTCGTGATATTCAAACCCGGCGGGAATCGTCACGCGGGCGCGGTGTTCGGCGCCTGTGACCGGATTTCTGATCGGTTCCACCTTGACTTCGGTGATCCCCGCGACGCGGATCGTGCCAGTCACCTTTTTGTAGTCGGCATCGATGTCGACTTTGGCGTAACGCGGCTCATGAAATTTCGTGAGCGTGCCGGCGAACACGTTGAAGATCGTGGCGCCGGGCGTCGTCTCTTGACCGGTGATGATCTTCAGCACGGCTTCGCGTTGCTCCGGCGTGCCGCTTTGCTCGATCACCGCGAGCGCTTCACCGTTGCCTTCGTGGATCGCCTTCGGCCATTTGAAGATTGCCGCCCAGGCCATGCCGTCAAGCTTCGTCTCTCCAAAATGGCCGCGCGTGATCTTCATCCCGACCGACGCGTGACAGTGGCCGTGCGAAGGCAGCGCGTTGAACTGGCACGGGCAGCCGAACTCGCAGTTGCAGCTCGTGATCATCGGGCCCTGAATGTTCCAATCGGTTGCCATGGCTTGAAGCTCCTTCTCGTTGCAATCACTGTAGGCTCACTCACCGGTTTCGACAATCCCTACTCCGCCGCTTGCGCCTTTGTCGTGGGGGGCGGGGTCCAGCGCAGGATGGGTTTGCGGGCGGCGGCGGTTTCGTCGAGGCGGCGGCGCGGGGCGAAGTGCGGGGCGCCTTCGAAGCGGGCTTTGTTGCCGGCCTTTGCCTCAGCCGTGAGGCCGCGCATGACCTTTATGAATTCGTCGAGGGCGTGTTTCGACTCCGTTTCGGTGGGTTCGATCAGCATGGCGCCGTGGACGACAAGTGGAAAGTACATCGTCATCGGATGATAGCCTTCGTCGATCAGTGCCTTGGCGAGGTCGAGCGTGGTGACGCCGGTGTCTTTCAGAAATGTGTCGTCGAACAGCGCCTCGTGCATGCAGGGGCCGTTGCCGAATGGGGCGGAGATTTCGTCTTTCAACGACGCGAGAATGTAGTTGGCGTTGAGCACCGCGTCGCCGGAGACTTGGGCGAGGCCATCGGCGCCGTGGCTGAGCATGTAGGCCATCGCGCGCACGAACATGCCCATCTGGCCGTGGAAAGCGCACATGCGGCCGAAGGGTTGAGCGTCGTGGGCCTTGGCTGTGGCGTTGTCTTCGATGAGCTCGAAGCCGTTCGGGCCGTGGACGATCAAGGGCAGCGGCGCGTAGGGTGCGAGGGCGGCCGAGAGCACGACGGGGCCGGCGCCGGGGCCGCCGCCGCCGTGTGGGGTCGAGAAGGTTTTGTGCAGGTTGATGTGCATGGCGTCGATGCCGAGATCGCCGGGTCGCACGCGGCCGACTCGGCGGCCGTGCACAAGGCCGTCGCAATAGAAATAGGCGCCGGCCTTGTGCACGGCCGCCGAGATTTCCAGCATGTCGTTTTCGAAAAGGCCGCAGGTGTTGGGGTTTGTGAGCATGATGGCCGCGACGTGGGGGCCGAGCTTTGATTTTAACGCGGCGAGGTCGACGCGGCCCTTGTCGTTGGCGGGGACTTCTTCGACGGTGTAGCCGACGAGGGCCGCGGTTGCCGGGTTGGTGCCGTGGGCAGATTCGGGGACAAGAACGACGTGGCGCTTTTGGCCGTGCGCTTCGTGGGCGGCTTTGATTGCCATCATGCCGCAATACTCGCCGTGGGCGCCTGCCTTGGGGCTCATGGCGACGGCCGGCATGTTGGTAAGAAGTTTCAGCCAGTGCGCGAGGTGATCGATGAGGCCGAGAGCGCCTTGGATGGTGGACGCTGGTTGCAGGGGGTGGATGTCGGCGAAGCCCGGAAGGCGCGCCATCTTTTCGTTGAGGCGCGGGTTGTGCTTCATGGTGCACGAGCCCAACGGATAAAAGCCGCTGTCGATGGCGTAGTTCTTGCGGCTGAGCCTCACGTAGTGGCGCACCACTTCGGGTTCGCTGAGGCCCGGCAGGCCTATGAGCCCACGACGGCGCAGGCCGCCGAGGCGGTCGGCTTTCAGTTCAGGCTCGGGCAGATCGACGCCGCATTTGCCCTGGCGGCCGAGTTCGAAGATGAGCTCGACTTCGTGGTCGAGACCGCGGTGGCCGGAGATGGTTTTGAGTTCGGTCATGAGAGCACCTTGGTGAGGGCGGCCGCGAAAGCTTCGATGTCGGCGGGGGTCGTGGTTTCGGTGACGGCGACAAGGAGCAGGTTCGTGGCAGCCTTGTCGTGCGGCTTGAGGCGCGATACGGGGACACCGGCGATGATGTCCTGTTTTGCCAGCGCGTCGACAATGGGGGCGGCGGGCTTGGACAGCTTGAGCGTGAATTCGTTGAAGAAGGTGGGCGTGACGAGTTCGACGCCCTTGATGCGGGAGAGCTTGTCGGCGGCCATGACGGCGCGGTCGTGGTTGAGGGCTGCGAGTTTGCGGAAGCCGTCTTCGCCGAGCAGCGAGAGGTGGATGGTGAAAGCGAGAACGCAAAGACCGGAATTGGTGCAGATGTTGCTGGTCGCCTTTTCGCGGCGGATGTGCTGTTCGCGGGTGGAGAGCGTCAGCACGTAGCCTCGCCTGCCTTCGACGTCGGTGGTTTCGCCGCAGAGGCGGCCGGGCATCTGACGGACGAATTTCTGGCGGGTGGCGAAAAGGCCGACATAGGGGCCGCCGAAGTTGAGCGCGTTGCCGATCGACTGACCCTCGCCCACCACGATGTCGGCGCCCATGTCGCCGGGCGGGGTGATGGCGCCCAGGGACACGATCTCCGTCACCACGGCGACGAGCAGCGCGCCCTTGGCGTGGGCTGTAGCTGAGAGCGGGGTCAGGTCGCGGATGGCGCCAGTGAAGTCGGGATTCTGGACGACGAAGCAGGCGGTGTCGCCGTCGAGGGTTTGTTCGGTGCCGATGATGATATCGAGGCCGGCGGACTCGGCTGCCGTGCGCACGGTCTCAGTGTAGTGCGGGTGGAGATTGGGGGAGAGTACGGCGCGTTTGCGGCCTGTCACGCGGGCTGCCATCAGCACGGCCTCGGCGGTGGCGGTCGAGCCGTCATACATCGAGGCGTTGGCGACTTCCATGCCGGTGAGCATCGCCACCTGGGTCTGGAACTCGAACAGGTATTGCAATGTGCCCTGGGCGATTTCGGGCTGGTAGGGGGTGTAGGAGGTGAGGAATTCGGAGCGCTGGATCAGGTGATCGACCGAGGCGGGGACATGGTGGCGGTAGGCGCCTGCCCCGCAGAAGAACGGCACGGAGCCTGCGGCGGTGTTGCGGGCGGCGAGTTTCGAGAGTTGACGGTCAACTTCGAGTTCGCCTGCGTGCATCGGAAGGTCGACGGTGGTGGTCAGGTATGCCTCGCGCGGCACATCGCGGAAAAGGTCGTCGACGGATTTGGCGCCAATGGTGTGCAGCATGGCGCTGCGGTCGGCGCTGGTGAGGGGCAGATAACGCATCAGAGGCCTTTCACATGGTCGTTGTATTGCGCTTCGCTCAGCAGGTCTTTGAGTTCGGCTGTGTCTTTGATTTTGAGTTTCATGAACCAGCCGGCACCGGTGGCGTCGGCGTTGACGGTGGCGGGTTCGGCTTCAAGTTTGGCGTTGACCTCGATGACTTCGCCAGAGATCGGGGCGTAGACTTCGGAGGCGGCCTTGACGCTTTCGACGACGGCGGCGTCGGCGCCCTTCGCCAGGGATTTGCCGATGGCGGGGAGTTCGACGAAGACGACATCACCCAGTTGTTCGGCGGCGTAGGCCGTGATGCCGACGGTGGCGGTGGTGCCGTCGATGCGGACCCATTCGTGGTCTTTGGTGTAGCGCGTTTCGGTCATGGTTTGTGAAATCTCTTCGGGATGAAGGGGAGTGGTACGACTTTGGCCGGCAGGGTTTGGCCGCGCACCACCAGGCCTACTTGCGTGCTCTCTGTGGCGTGTTGCGGGGACATGTAGCCCATGGCGATGGGGGCGTTGACGCTGGGGCCGAAGCCGCCGGAGGTGACGCGGCCGATGGGGGCGCCGCTTGCGTCGACGATTTCGGCGCCTTCGCGGGCGGGGGCGCGGCCTTCGGGTTTGAGGCCGACGCGGGTGCGTTTGGCACCGTTGAAGAGCTGGTCCATGATGCGGCCGGCGCCGGGGAAGCCCAACTCCAGCTTGCGGCGCTTGCCGATGGCCCAGGTCAGGCCCGCCTCGACCGGGGTTGTGGTTTCGTCGATGTCGTGGCCGTAGAGGCAGAGGCCGGCCTCGAGGCGCAGGCTGTCGCGGGCGCCAAGGCCGATGGGTGCGACGGCGTCGTCGGCGAGCAGAACGCGGGCGAAGGCGGTGGCGATGTCGCCGGGCACCGAGATTTCGTAGCCGTCCTCGCCGGTGTAGCCCGAGCGCGAGATGAAGAGCGTCTGGCGTTCCCACAGAAACGGGGACATGGCCATGAAGCCCATCGCCGCCACGCCGGGGATGATGCGCTCCAAGACCGCCGGCGCGCTTGGACCCTGCAGCGCGATCAAGGCGCGGGTGGCGAGGCGTTCAAGCCTTGCGCGGCCCTTCAAGGCCTGCTCGATGTGGGCGAAGTCGGCGTCCTTGGTGCCGGCGTTGACCACCAGAAACAGTGTCCCCGTATCGGCGTGGGTGACCATGAAATCGTCGCGGATGCCGCCGTGGTCGTTCAGGAGCAAGGTGTAGCGGATCTGGCCCGGTTTCAGAGCGGCGATTTCGCCCGGCACCAGCGTCTCGAGGGCTGCCGAGATGGAGGCGTGGGTGCGCGCGCCCTCGCAGTGCAGGATCGCCTGGCCCATATGCGAGACGTCGAAGAGGCCGGCGGCGGCGCGCGTGTGCAGGTGCTCTTTCAAGATGCCGGAGGGGAACTGCACCGGCATGTCGTAGCCGGCGAAGGGCACCATCTTGCCGCCGAGCTCAATGTTGAGCGCGTGCAGGGCGGTGTATTTCAAGTCGTGTTGCGCGGCCGGGTCGGCCATCAGTCGGGTCCTTTGCGTCCAGAGGCATGCATGGCGAAAGCACTCGCGTGCTGCTCGCATATGCCCCTGTCTGTCATTGGGACCTGAGAGATTTCGCGAGAGCGTACCCTCGCCTACCCCGTCGGTGGAAGTGCGGCGATTACGCGCCGTCACTTCGCTTTCCAGACTGTCATCGCCTTTGCGGTCCCGGGTGCCTGAGAGATTCCAGGGCGGTTGCTCCTTCGGCGGCGGGGCCGGTTAAGGCGCCCGCACTCTTCCGCAAAGGGTCGAATGTATGGCCACGCCCACGGCGCCATCGCGGCGGGTGGGAGCGTTGGGCGGATGGTGCCGGGGGAGTGCGGTGGAGTCAACGCGGCGAACCCACGCCAGCTGGGGAGTGGCCGTGTTTGGGGTACCCCCTCCCCCTCTCCCCCTTTTTGCATGCAAAGATGCAAAAAGACAGTTTTCCGCCATTTATTGAACTCGTAAATCGCTGATTTCTGCCCTTTCCTGAAAAATACTAACCATGCAATTACGCGCAAAAAGACAATTCGAAGTCGCCGGCCACTAGACTTGGGCTGCATGCTGGCAACACTTGTCGCCCCCTAACCACATCACAGCCGGATGGCTACGTTTCTGGCATAAGGTATAAGTACAGATGTGTCAAGAACTAAACAAGAACCCAAGAGCCATTCATTTCGAAAAGCTCAGCCGTGCTTCACTCTGGCCAATGAAGCGGGCGAGTTCGAACATTACGACCGGCAAAAGCAAGGCGAAGAAACTCAAGTCCCTGCCCGTCTTCGCTTCCGATAGCGAGGCAGAGAAATTCGTCGATCGCGCCGATTTGACCAAGTTCGATCTGTCGAACGGGCGCGGGGTGCGGTTCGAGTTCGAGCGGAAGCCGGCGTAGATCAATCTGCGCATGCCGGAGGGATTGCTGCAAAGTGTGAAGCTGCGCGCGAAACGGCGCGGGATTCCGTATCAGCGGTTTATCCGCGAGGTGCAGGAGAAGGCGTTGGGGTAGAGGGTGAGCCGGGGTGACGGGGCGGTCGCGTCAGTTAGGTATTGCGTCCCCGTGCTTTCCGTTCGATCGAATGCTGGTTGCGCAAGCGTTGAACGAACTGATGCGGCTGGTGAAGAGCGACGCAAGACTCGCCGCCTACGGGGACATGATTATTGCGGTTTGAGGGATCTAAATCGTGCCCCCTGCCGTTTGTTGGCTTCGAGCGGCGGAGCGGTAGATGAGCCTGATCTGCCGCGGAAGACGCATTCGACGGTAGCGCCTCGTCTTTATCCCGAAAGTGAAGAAGACTATAAACCAGCCCAACATCAAGCTACTTCCATTTGCCCAATACGGCTGTTCGGGCGTGAGAGCTTGCAAGGCGAAGTAAAGGGCGCAACCCAAAGCGGTGCTTGCCAAGATCAACGCGATCAACCATGGCCAAAAGCCGGCCCAGCCGAGGTCATGCTCGTGAAGAATAAAAGTCCGCCGTGCATACCATTTCCTTGGCTCAAGTTGAATGAGTGTGTCCGCGATTTTTAGTGCCCCAACACGGGTCAAATTTTGGCTCGTCATGCCTTCAACGGCCACCTTGGCTTCGTGGTCAAGGTGCTCCATGTGCACCGTTCGGGTACTGTAAAGTTTTTCCTTTGTGACATGGTCCAGTCTAATTCCGATACAAAGGAAAATGCCCGGTACGACCAGCCATCCGAGGACGCGAATCTCAGCAAACGGCCAATCTTTCGTCATCGCAGTCGCCGACCTTACGCCGTCTTCCGCAATTGAGGCAGTAATGAAAGTCGGTAGCACGAAGAGCCAATCCGCAAGGTGATACTCAAGCAATACATACGGCAGTACTGAAGCCGCGACCAACCCCACGCTTCCGACCAAGTTGTGAGCAACATGCGCTGTTACAGACAGCGGAAACTGTGCCAATTTGCGCTCAAGCGTCTCCGTTGCCACGAAATGGTCCGCCCCCTCACGATCCCCTTAACTGTCCGATTATGACTCATTGGGGTACGCACTTCAATCTTTGGTTGCTATGTTCATTTATGCAATCTACAGGTGATGTATGTCAGCTTACGGTTGTCGGAAAGCATCAAAACGGCACCCGAAACGGCGCTGGATTCCGTATCGGTGCTTCATCCGGGAGTTCTTGGAGCGCGCGTTGGGGTGGTGGATGACGGCGGTCGATGCTCTGTTATTTCAGCGGCGAGTCGGCCGACCCCGACAGTGGCACGTTAGTCGACCACCTCAAGGATTCCGGCTCTCGCAAAGGTGATATCCACCCCGACCCCATAACTCTACGCGCGAGCGTATCAGCGGTTTATACGCGAGGTGCTGGAGAAGGCGTTGCGGTAGAGGGTGGGGCTGCGTCGAGATCTGGTCGCGGTGGGGACGGTCATTGCTGACCGCCCCCCCGCACAGATCCGGACTGGCGGGATTCCCGCATCCGGCTCTTAAGGCGAGTGTGACGCGAAACGTTGCTTACCGCTCCACGTATGCGGCCCTGCGCCTGTGACGCGGCAACCCGGCTCTGCGTCCGGACCGTGCTTTGCAGTTCCGCATTCCTCTCCTTCGCACCGCTTCCCTCCACGCGCTCCACAGCGGATACGCCCGCCTTGTTCGCACGCTTCACAGGTACTATCGGCACGTCCGACTTCTCCATGCCTTGTCTCATTGGCTTCGGCTCATCACCTTCCCTTTGATGCCTCAAGCTCGACTGCTTGAGGCCAGCAAGGAGATCTTCCGGTTCCCGTGTAGAAAGCGTCAATACATGCCAGGGTCTTCGACGACGCCGGGTCAAACCTGATCTGGCTTTGATCGTTCAGGTTCATGTTGCCTTCTGTCAGCATAACGACATCGGCACCCGGATTTGGGGCTTTCGCCGCTCAATGGCTGGCCTGTATCATCCCCTGTCAACGCTTCACCGGGCACCTCGCGGTGCCAAGCGCATGACTCGGGGTCAGTGTGGATAGGTTCTCCTTCACTGTCGCGGACTTGCACTGCCTACTTTCTACCGGTCTCCTGGCGCACTATGTCGTCCCCTTATTTCGTTTTTTGTATCTCACACGAAGGGTGCACTCCAACACTCTTTCGCGGAACTCTTCTCTTGGGCGATTGGACGGGGCCGAACACAATTGTGACGCGAAACTGGTGAAAACCTTGCCTTTCCGACGGGCGCGCGACTTGGGGGCCGAACAACAATCGTGGCAGTTTTTGCAATCAACCCGCAAATGATCGCTTGGAGTGTGGCGTGTTGCTGCGTCACACTCTAGCGGGGAACGCCCATTGAGTTGGGGCATTTAATTCTCGAGCCAGAGTTAACCAAAAGCTTTCTCAATGTTGCGGGGTTGAATATCTGCTACGAGGTATGCGTCCCTCTGTATGCTGTGGACCATGATAGCGCCCCAACTATCGAGTATGCGCTTTTACTGCGCACAGTCACGAAGCAGCAGGGGAAGGCAATGGCATCGCGATATTGATAGCGAGAAATGGAGTCGGATTGGACAGTTGTTCCTTTGGAATCTGTAGCAGGAATGAATTATCGGGGGTCCTTCAGCTATGATCGAATCTATTGACGAATTGGCCGATGTGTCGGCTGGCATTCTGAGCGGTTGGATTGCGCTTTTCATGGGGACGCTAGTTGCGCTTACCGTCGGCAACGGGATGCTGAATTTCGATCTTGAAACTGTAGCGACGAATTCTTTCCTTGTGGCGATAGCATTGCTTGGGTTAGTTGGATTTCGACTAGCTATATCGATTATTCTCAGCCTCCTCCGCATGAATTTCCTTTACATGGCGGCCGCAGCGGCACTCTTAATAGTTTACGGTGCGCTTTCCATTTCACCGTTAGCGGCAATTTGGCTTTATGAGTACTTTTCGGGGCTCTCAGTCGGCGGTGAAAACTCTTGGTACCAGTGGCTCACAGGGAAGGTGGTCGCCACGTTGGTGTTTCTCGATTTATTGCATCCTTTTCCGATTGAAGACTACGTGAGTGGATTTGAAAGGTCTAAATTGTGGTTATCAGTCGGGAGTTTGGTATTTGCAGCAGCGTCACAATTCCTGCTATCAGCATCCGCGATATCGACTGAGGAGCAGGCCAATTGAGAAGTGGCGAGCCTACATCCTCTCCGAAACTTCGATACCGAGCAACGCCAGTACGCGTTCTAATTCGGTGAGCACGCAGCGACACACGGAGAGGCGCGAGGCTCGCACCGGACTGCTCGACTCGCTCAGAATATGGTGCTCTGCGTAAAACCTGCTGAAGTGTTGGGCTAGTTCGAAGGCGAAGGTGCAGAGGATGTTGGGGGCTCTTTTCGCTAACGCGGATTCTAAGATTGTGGGGAAGCGGTCTAGGGCTAGCAGGAGGGCGCGTTCGGGGTCGGAGAGTGTTGCCCCCTCCACCATCGCTTTGCGATGGTCCCCCTCCCCCGACTGCGCGGGGGAGGAAACGGATGATGGGGCTCCGCTGCTTTCCAATCCCTGGAGCTCTGCTTTCTTGAGGAGGCTCTTGATGCGTACGGCGGCGTATTGGAGGTAGGGGCCGGTTTCGCCTTCAAACCTGGTGAAGCGCGCGAGGTCGAAGATGTAGTTCGTTAGCCTGTGGTTTGAGAGGTCGGCGAACTTGATGGCGGCGAGGCCGACCTTGCGGGCGATTTCCTGGCGTTCGGCTTCGGGGTAGTCCTGCGCGAGGTTGAACTCGTTCAGGCGCGCGAGGGCTTCCTGCCTGGCCTGCTCGATGAGGTCGTTGAGCTTCACCACGCCGCCGGCCCTGGTCTTGAACGGCTTGCCGTCGGGGCCGTTGACCGTGCCGAAGCCGACGTGTTCGAGCTCGGCCTTGCCGTTGAGACCCGCCTTCCTCGCGCCGCGGAAGACTTTTTCGAAGTGGTCGTGTTGGGGTTGGCCGACGACGTAGAGGATGAGGTCGGGTTTGGCCGTGTTGACCCGATCTATGATTGTTGCGAGGTCGGTGGTCTCATACAGGGCGGCTCCGTCTGATTTTTGCACGATCAGGGGCGGGAGTTCTTTTTTGTCCGTTGGTTCCGCGATGTGGATGACCAGGGCGCCTTCGCTTTCCACCGCTAGGCCGCGCTTTTGCAGGCCGGCCACCATGGGGGCGACGAGTTTGTCGACGTCGCTTTCGCCTTTCCACCAATCGAAGTGGACGCCGAGGGCTGTGAACTCGCGGCGCACGCCTTCGAACGAGACGGCGCGGAAATGTTCCCAGAGCGCGCGATAGCCGGGGCGGCCGGCTTGGAGTTCGGCTGTGGCTTTGCGAGCTTCGTCCAGGCGCTCGGGGTTTTCCTTGCAGGCGGCGGAGGCGCGCGGGTAGAGCAATTCCAAATCGTCCATCGTCACGGGCGATTGGTTGGGCCATGGGCCGGTTTGGCTGGCGTCGAAGTACGGCAGAGTTGGCTGGTCGCGTTTGAGTTCGGTGATGAGCTGGCCCATCTGCAAGCCCCAATCGCCGAAATGGACATCGCCGATGACCTTGTGGCCCATGAAGCGGAACGTGCGCGCCAGCGCGTCGCCGATGATGAGCGAGCGCAAGTGGCCGACATGCATGGTCTTGGCGATGTTGGGGCCGCCGTAGTCGATGATGATGGTTTGCGGGTTCGCGGTCATGGGGACGCCGCAGCGCGGGTCGTCGCGGAGGCGGTCGATGTGGGCTGCGAGGGCCTCGTCGGTGAGGGTGAGGTTGATGAAGCCGGGGCCTGCGATTTCGATTTTGGCGAGGCGCGGGTCGGGTTTCAGGCGGGCGATGATTTTTTCGGCGATGGCGCGGGGGTTGGCCTTTGCCGCTTTCGCTGCCGCGAGGGCGCCGTTGCACTGGAATTGCGCCAGGTCGGGGCGGTCGGAGGTGGTGACGTGGCCGTGGCTCGCGTCGAAGCCTTCGGCTGTGAAGGCGTCGGAGACAAGGGTGGTGAGGATCTGGGTGAGGGTCGCCATGATGGGGCGGGGTTTAGCGCGGAAGCGGGGAAGAAGGAAGGGGACTCCACGAAGGCACGAAGTTACGAAGGAACAAAGAAGAAAGTAAGAAAATAGGGGTGGGCGCTACGCGCCGAGAGCAAAAAGTTCTTCTTATTGGCGCGTCGCGCCTGTTTTTTACGTGCCTTCGTGTGAACCCTTTTCTTCTTACCTGCTGGCGGTTCTGTTGTAGTTGGCTTGTTCTTCGGTGAGTTGGAAGCCGATGGTGACGGAGTAGTCTTCGGCAACTTTGCCTTGGGCCAGCGGGATGTCGATGCGGGCGATTTGTTCTTTCACCAGAAGTTTGCGCTCGGCTGGGGTGAAGGCAAGTTTCAGGTCGAAGATTTCTTTGGCGATCACCTTGCCGTTGGCGATGATGGCGACGAAATAGGGAATGGTGCGGGCGGCGACGGCGGCCTCGGGCGAGATGGCGCTTTTGACCCAGAAGCTGAGCCGGGCTTTGGCGGTTGAGCCCGCGACGGTGCAACCGAGCTCCGGCGTACGGATTTCGGCCTTGAGGTCGATCTTGCCGGACTGCAAGACCGTGACGCGCGTCGCGTCGGCGAGGATGGAGATCGAGGGACAGACTGGTCTTGCCTGCGCGATGACGGTGGCGATTGGGGTGAGGCCAAGAAACAGGCTGGCGAGAATGATTGGGAGCTTAGACATGAGACGCCTTTGTCTGGGGGCTGGGGTCTAGGGGATTGCATTGTGCGACCCATCGCACAGGGGGGAATTCGACGTTTGCTTGCAGGCGCAGAAGAAAAGTTTCTTCGACTCACCGGCTGTGTATTCGACCGGTGTGTGGTCCCCGCCTTTGTGACTTCCGTCGCAGAAAGGCTGACTTTTCGAAAGGCCGCACGCACACCACCAATAAGTCGTGCCCTGGATGACGTCTACCGGAATCGGCACGCGTCCCGCCACATGGCCTTTCATCAGATGACCCTCTATGTTTGTACATGATGAGTAGTTGCAACCGTTAGGAGATGGGCCCAGCCGTGTCAAACAGACTGACGATCTTGCTGGCGGCGCCGCGCGGGTTTTGTGCCGGCGTTGACCGCGCGATTCAGATCGTGGAGCGGGCGCTTACGAAATACGGCGCGCCGGTCTATGTGCGCCACGAGATTGTGCATAATCGCTTTGTTGTTGAAGGGCTTGAGCGCAAGGGCGCCATTTTTGTCGATGAGCTGGACGCGGTGCCGGAGGGGGCGCCTGTCGTGTTCTCGGCGCATGGGGTGCCGAAGTCGGTGCCGCTGGATGCTCGCGAGAGGCGCCTGGTGGCGCTGGATGCAACTTGTCCGTTGGTGTCGAAAGTGCACGTCGAGGCGGAGCGGCATTTTGGTGACGGTCACCAGATTGTTCTGATCGGGCATGCTGGCCATCCGGAAGTGATCGGGACGATGGGGCAATTGCCGGAGGGCGCAGTGGTGCTGATTGAGTCGGTGGCGGACGCTGACGCGTTCGTGGCGCGCGACGGGGCCAAGCTCGCCTATATCACGCAGACGACGCTGTCGGTGGATGATACGGCCGAGATCGTTGGCGTGCTAAAGCGGCGGTATCCGCTGATTGCGGGGCCACATAAGGAAGACATTTGCTATGCCACCACGAACCGGCAAGAGGCGGTGAAAGCGATTGCTGCGCGCTGCGATGTGGTGCTGGTGATCGGGGCGCCGAATTCTTCGAACTCGATGCGGTTGGTGGAGGTGGCGGCGCGCGCTGGCGTGAAGCGCTCGGCTTTGGTGCAGCGGGCGGTGGATATCGACTGGGCCATGATTGAAGGGTGCCAAGTGGTGGGGCTGACCGCCGGGGCCTCGGCGCCGGACGTGCTGGTGAACGAGGTGATCGACGCCTTCCGGGCGCGCTTCGAGGTGACGGTGGAAGAAACCGAGATAGCGCGCGAGACGGTGCAGTTCCGCCTGCCGCGGGCTTTGGCTTAGAAGGCAGAAGGGTTCACACCAAGGGACAAAGACAAAAAGCAGAGAAGATAGACGCTGCGCGCCAGGAAGAAGTACTGCACGACTGCGGCGCGAAACGCCTTCCTTGTTCCTTTTCTTCTTCGTGTCTTTGTCCCTTTGTGTCTTGGTGTGAACCCTGCTTTTTCTTCGTGTCCTTCGCGGCTTTGCAGTGCATATACTTTTTTGACACTGATTCACGCTCAACAAGAATGCTCTCATGGCTGTTTACACCGAGGTTAGCGATACGGAGTTGAATGCGTTTTTGGGCGCGTTTGATTTGGGGCGGGTGCTGTCTTTCAAGGGCATCGCCGAGGGCGTGGAGAATTCGAATTTCTATTTGCGGATGGAGAACGGGTCTTATTTTCTGACGCTCTATGAAAAACGCGTGCGCGAGGGGGACCTGCCGTTCTTTCTTGGGTTGCTTGAACATTTGGCGGGTAAAGGTATTCCCTGTCCCCTGCCCGTGCGGGCGCGCGATGGGCGTGCGTGGCGCGAGCTCAATGGGCGGCAGGCGGCCATCGTCACCTATCTGTCGGGACTGTCGCCGCGCAAACCGGATGCGAGCCAGTGCGGCGAGTTGGGCGCGGCTTTGGCGCGGCTGCATCTGGCTGGTGCGGACTACAGCTTGCACCGGGCGAATGCGCTGTCGGTGGAGGGATGGCGTCCTCTGGCAAGCGCCTGCGATGCGAAGGCCAATTCCGTGCGCATGGGTTTGGCGACATTGATTGCTGTCGAGCTTGCATGGCTGGAACAGCATTGGCCGCGTGGTCTGCCCGAAGGCGTGATCCATGCCGATCTGTTTCCCGACAATGTGTTCTTCATGGAGGGACGGATTTCGGGATTGTTCGATTTCTATTTCGCCTGCAACGATGCGCTGGCTTATGACGTTGGGGTGTGCCTAAACGCCTGGTGCTTTGAAGGCGATGGATCGTTCAACGTCACCAAGGGGCGGGCGTTGTTGAGTTGTTACCGTGCGGTGCGGCCGTTGGCGCCGATTGAGGTGGCGGCGCTGCCCATTCTGGCGCGCGGCGCAGCGTTGAGGTTCTTGCTGACGCGGCTTTACGACTGGATCAATCGCGACCCCGCAGCGCTGGTGACGGCGAAGGATCCGCTGGAGTACCTGACGAAACTTCGCTTCCATCAAAGCGCCAGGGGCGCTGCGTCTTACGGGTGGCCGGAATGAACCACGTCGAGATTTATACCGACGGGGCGTGTTCGGGAAATCCCGGGCCCGGTGGCTGGGGAGCGATCATGCTGTTCAAGACAACGCGGAAGGAGCTTTCGGGCGGGGAGACCTTGACGACCAATAACCGCATGGAGTTGATGGCGGCAATTGCTGCCCTCGAGGGCTTGAAACGTCCGTGCGAGGTTCATCTGCATACGGACAGTATGTATCTGAAGGACGGGATCACGAAGTGGATCACGGGCTGGAAGGCCAAAGGCTGGAAGACCGCTGACAAGAAGCCAGTGAAGAATATTGATCTGTGGCAGCGCCTGGACCTGGCCCGCGCGGGGCACACGATTTCATGGCGCTGGGTGCGCGGCCACAACGGCCACGAACTCAACGAAGCCGCCGACGCCCTGGCGCGGGCGGCGGTTCCTTCGCCTTAGAGGCGAATGTTCAGGGCAGATTCCCTTTTTTGGGGAAATGCGTTGCTGAAGGCGAAAGTCGCCTTCTGCAACAATTGTTGAACCGTGTCCGTATTACATACAGAGTTTCAGCTTGGGTTGGGGGGACCTGAGGGATGGGGAGTGTTGCGAAAGACCATGTCGGCACGCTTGCGACTGCGTTGTCGCATGCACGACGGCTGTTGGCTGTCTCGCCCGCCCTTGCCGTTGAGCAACTTCGCGAAATTCTGAAAGTGGCGCCACAGGATGCCGGGGCGCGGGCGCTTTTGGGTTCGGCCTATCGCGCGCTTGGGGACAGGCTGACGGTCGAGGGGAATCGCGCCGAGGCTGACCGGGCCTACGGCGAGTCCATTCGGGCTTCGGTCAGCGATCCGCGGTTGATACAGGCGGCGTCGGCTCTTTGCGCTGGTCAACTGCCGGTTGCCGAGCGTTTGTTGCGCGAGCATTTGAAGCAACAGCCCACCGACGTTGCGGCCATTCGCATGCTTGCCGAAGTGGCGGCGCGGATCGGGCGGCACGGCGATGCGGAAAACTTGCTGCGGCGGGCGCTTGAACTGGCGCCCGGTTTCGAAGCGGCGCGGCACAATTATGCAATCATCCTCTTTCGTCAGCAGAAGATGGCGGAAGCTTTGGGCGAGATCGATTGGCTGCTGGAGCGCGATGCGCGCAATCTGAACTATCGCAATTTGAAGGCAGCATCGCTTGCGAGACTGGGCGAGTATGCCAGCGCCATTCCGCTTTATGTGCAATTGCTGAAGGAGATGCCGCGCGATCCGCGGCTGTGGCTGAGTTATGGGCACGCGTTGCGCTCGGCCGGGCGTCAGAGCGAAAGCGTTACCGCCTATCGCAAATGCATCGATGCGGCGCCTGAATTTGGTGAAGCGTATTGGAGCCTGGCCAATCTCAAAACCTTCCGCTTCGACGCCGATGACATCGCCTGCATGCGCAAGGTGCTGGCGCGGACAGATATTCGCGACGAAGACCGCTATCATGTGCATTTCGCGCTTGGCAAAGCGCTGGAAGATGCGAATGAGTTTGCCGCTTCATTTGACCATTACGCGTTGGGCAATCAGCTTCGCCGGACGCAGGCGAACTATGACGCCAACGACACGACGGTGCAATTGCGCCGGTCAGCGGCTTTCTTTACGCGCGAGCGTTTTGCCGGGCTGGCAGAGGCGGGGGCGCAAGATCCCGATCCGATTTTCATTGTCGGGCTGCCGCGCGCCGGTTCGACCTTGATTGAGCAGATTCTGGCGAGCCACAGCCAAGTCGAGGGGACGATGGAGCTGCCGGACCTTTCGTTCCTGGCGCGGCGTTTGAGTGGCGTGAAGCTTAAGTCCGATGCCTCGAAGTATCCGGATAGTCTTGGGGACATGGACCCTGACGGGTTGCGGGCGCTGGGCGAGGAATATCTGGCGCGCACGCGCATCCACCGCAAGACGGAGCGGCCGTACTTCATCGACAAGATGCCGAATAATTTCGCGCATGTTGGAATGATCCAACTGATTTTACCCAATGCAAAGATCATCGATGCGCGGCGTCATCCGATGGCGAATTGTTTTTCGGCGTTCAAACAGCACTTTGCGCGCGGTCAGACCTTTTCATACAGTCTGGAGGATTTGGGCCGGTACTACCGCGACTATGCCGGGTTGATGGCGCATTTCGACAGCGTGCTGCCGGGGCGCATCCATCGCGTTTTCTATGAGCGCATGATTGGGGACACAGAGCACGAAGTGCGGCGGTTGCTTGCGTATTGCGGGCTTGATTTCGAGCCGTCGTGCCTGAGCTTCCATGAAAACGAACGGTCCGTGCGCACGGCCAGTTCCGAGCAGGTGCGCCAACCGATTTACCGGAGCTCGGTCGAGCACTGGAAAAACTATGGGCAATGGCTGGGCCCGCTGCGCGAGGCGTTGGGGCCGGACTTGAGTGATTACCCGCAAGCCTGATGGCTTGCCGGCGATTTTGGGAAAATGAGTGAAGAAGTTTTGGGGGAGAATGGACGTGAAAAAACATCTTAGACAATCGAACTTCGGGCGCGTGACGCTTGCAAGTTTCCTGCTGGCGACCACAGCGTTGAGCAGCGTGATGCCGGCGATGGCGCAAGACGCCAAACCGGATGACAAAGCCGAGACCAAAGGCACCGTCGAAAAGATTACGGTGACCGCACAAAAGAGGCAGCAGCAGCTGCAAGACGTTCCGGTTGCCGTTCAGGCGCTCACGACCAAGAAACTGGAAGAACTGCAGGTTTCGGACTTGAACGACTACAGCAAACATCTGCCCAATGTGACCATTCAACCGACCAGTCCGGGATTTGTTGGCGTCTATATGCGCGGCGTCGCCAGCGGCGAGAACCGCAACCACTCAGGTCCTTCGCCCAGCGTTGGGATGTATCTGGATGAAATTCCGATCACCACCATTCAAGGCGCGCTGGACGTCCACGTCTACGACATCTCGCGCGTGGAAGCGCTGGCCGGACCACAGGGCACTTTGTACGGGGCTAATTCACAAGCCGGTACAATCCGCATCATCACCAACAGGCCCGACACTGCCGAGACCTATGGCAGCGTGACTTTTGAAGTCAACGCCGTCGAGCACGGTGGAATTGGTACCAGTGCCGAGGGATTTGTAAACGTTCCGTTGGCTGAAAACGCCGCTGTTCGACTGGTGGGTTGGTCGCAGCACGACGCGGGCTACATCGACAATGTCTACGGCGAGCGCACCTATCAAGAGATTTGGACGCCGCCATTTCCGGGCCCCGGTATCGTCGACAACAATCTTGATCGTGTGCAAGACGATTACAACGAGGTCGATACCTACGGCGCCCGTTTGGCGTTGCGCATCGACTTGAATGAAAACTGGACGGCGACGCCGATGGTCATGGCGCAGGACCAGAAAACCAACGGTATATTCGCCTTTGATCCTCAAAACGGGGATTTGCAACTTACACACTGGTTCCCGGAGAACTCACATGACCGGTGGGTGCTTGCCGCCCTGACGGTCGAGGGAAAAATAAGCAACCTCGATGTGACGCTGGCGTCTGGCTATTTGTCACGCGTCGTCGACGTGAACTCCGACTATGCCGATTACGGGTTTTTCTATGATACACTTCTGGGCTACGGCAATTACTTCAACAGCAACGGCGACACCGTCAACCCGGCGGTGATCAATCCGGCGCAATACATTCAAGGCCGCGACGGCTACTCGAAAATAAGCCAGGAAATCCGGTTTGCGTCACCCGCTGAACAACCGCTGCGCTTCATCGCAGGGCTTTTCTACCAGCGCCAGGAGCACGACATCTTCCAACGGTATCTGCTGGATGGTTTCTTCGACGGCTGGGAAATACCCGGACTGAACGACACCATATGGTTGACGTCCCAGAAACGCATCGATGTGGACAAGGCTATCTTTGGCGAAGTCGCTTACGACATATCGAACCAGCTTAGCGTCACCGGCGGTTTGCGCTTTTTCAAGTCGGAGAACTCGCTCGAAGGGTTTTTCGGGTTCTCGGAGCAATTCGGCATTGACTACGGCGTGCCCTCCCTGGGCGTGGGATCGTGCTTTGGACCTTCTTCGACAGACCGGGCGCCTTGCACGAACCTGAACAAACTGAGTGAAGAAACGGGTTACACTCATCGTCTGAATCTTGCCTACAAGATCGATGATAGCCGGATGGTGTACGCGACCTGGTCGACTGGCTACCGGCCAGGCGGCGTCAACCGGCGCGGTACTTTGGATCCGTACAGTTCCGATTTTCTGACCAACTATGAGGTTGGCTGGAAAACGACACTTGCCAACAACACTATTCGCTTTAACGGTGCGGTGTTCTGGGAAGAATGGGAAGACTTCCAATTCTCGTTCCTGGGAGGGCAAGGTCTCACTCAAATCCAGAACGCGGGGGCTGCAACAATCAAAGGAATCGAAGCCGACTTCGAATGGGCGCTGTCTGACAATTTCAAGCTCAATGGTGCGGCAACATTGTTGTCCACTGAATTCAGCGGCGGACCGGGGTTCCCACCGGCGCTCAACGAATTGCCGGTGACACCCGAGTTCAAAGCCAATGTCACAGCGCGGTATGAGTACAAGTTGTTCGGCCTTGACGCCTACAGTCAAGGAACGCTTGTCTTGTCCAGTGATGCAGGTATCGAACTGCGAGAAACTGAAGCCGCAATCATTGGACGGTTGCCATCTTACGAGCTGATCGATTTGTCGAGCGGTTTCGAAGCTGGGACATTCAAGGTGGATTTCTATCTTCACAACATACTTGATGAACGGGCGATTGTGGGCCGTTCAACGGAGTGTGCCATCACGGTGTGCGGAGCCATGCCCTATGACACGCCGGTTCAGCCGCGGACCATGGGCTTGAAGGTCGGAAAGAGCTTCTAGGAAACTTTTGGCGGCCCTCGCTTAGCGTGTGAGGGCCGCCAATTTTTATGCCCTACAGCAACCCCAGCACATGTTCGGCGCTTGAGACTTTGAAAGCGCCGGGTTCTTCGACTTCGATATTCTTGACGACCATGTCTTCGATGATTGCCGCGTAGCGCTGGCTGCGAACGCCCATGCCGAATTTCGAGGCGTCCATTTCCAGGCCGACTTTCTTCGTCAGATCGCCGTTGCCGTCGGCGATCATGTGAATTTTGCCGGCCGCGTTTTGGTCTTTGCCCCAGGCGCTCATGACAAAGGCGTCGTTGACGGACAGGCAAACTATGGCGTCGACGCCCTTTTTGGTGAAGTCGGCGGCGCGTTCAACGTAGCCAGGTAAATGGCGCGCCGAGCAGGTCGGCGTGAAGGCGCCAGGAAGAGCGAAGACCACGACTTTCTTTTTGCCAAACAACTCGTCTGTTGTCACCGGTGCCGGACCTTTGTCGGTCATGTGCATGAGGGTGACGGAGGGGATGCGTTCGCCGACTTTGATAGACATGGTGGTGCCTTTGGGTTTGGGGGGAAACTCAGGGGCGGATGTAGGCGATCTTTGCCCCGTTGACTAGGGCTCTGGTTTATCCCCAGCGCCTGATGATACTGGCGTCAGCCCCATGCCCACAGCAGAGCTGCTTTGGGTGCCTACGACCCAAATCTGTTCCAGCGCGCGCGACCCGTCTATGACGGTTATGCGAAGGCGTTTGCCCGAGAGTTTCCGGACATAAGCGGATTTTCCCAAGGCAATCATCAGTGTCGATGTGTGGCGCTCTGCGGTGAGCTTAGGTATAATTTCCGCTGCCTGGAAGATTTCCGGCCCCTCGACTAACACCAAGGGTCTGCGGCCCTTGCCTAAACCTGCCAGGCGAATGCCGATGTTGACCTTGCCGCGCGACACATATTCCCAGACCTCTCTTATCTCCAATCCGCTGGCCACTGGATCGCTTGACGGGCGCCGTCCCGAGTACGACGATATCAAACGAGCGTTTGCGGAACTGAAATTTCGAGCGCCTGTCATTGTCGGGTTAATCATGATTTCGTGCTCTGCGGTTGCAGGTACGCACATGTTTTTGCAAGCGCCGTAGGTCAGCTTCAATTTCAGTGTGACCGGCTTGGTTGGATCGGCGGCGCGAAACTCGACCGGGAATACAACTTCCTTGTGGTAGAGGTTGAGCTGCTCACCATAGGCGACGGCGCGCACAGGTACTGGCCATGAGAGCTCTGGTGCGTCGCTCAGGTTCGTGGAGCCCGACCAATCAAATACCGGCGGAATTCCTGATGTTCCGGGCGCTCGCCAATAGGTCCACCAGCCATCATCCAACTTCAATTGAACGCCGGCGCGATTGACCGCTCCCGATTCAAATTGCGCGGACTCGAGGATGATCCGGCTGTGAGCGGGCGACTTGCCAGCCCAATTTGTCGTCATCTCTCCGGCGCTACTCAATGTGACAATTGAGAACGAAAATAAAACACCGAGGGTTGCGTGGCGTTGCATATTGCTCCGAGTGTAGCTGATCTTTTGCCATTGCTGGCATGTCACCTGTCTCGCCGCTGGTAAATATTCCGTGAGAAATTTTTACATCCAAGCCCGAATCTGTGTGTATCAACACTATGCGAATTAACCGAACCAGTTTAGGATAGTTCCATGGGTTTATTCGGCAGAGCACGGCAGCAGCGATCCGCACCGGTAGGGTACCTGGAAGGTCAGGTGCTCATCGCGATGCCGCACATGCCGGACCCCAAAATGGAACAGGCGACTATTTTCCTGTGCGCGCACTCTGCGCGCGGCGCCATGGGACTGGTGCTCAACAAGCTTGTCGGCAATATGTCATTTAGTGAGTTGCTGCGGCAGTTGCGGATCATTCCACGAGTGCGGCGCGTGCAAGGCCTGCCGGTTCTGTTCGGTGGACCGGTGGAAACGGGCAGAGGCTTCGTCCTTCATTCTTCCGATTACTCGGCTGGGGATAGTACTACAAAAATTGGGCAGGCAGCTGGTCTGAACGTCGGTCTGACGGCGACTGTCGATGTTGTACAAGCCATTGCCGAGGGCAAAGGTCCGCGCGCTTCGATGCTGGCTTTGGGATATGCTGGCTGGGGAGCCGGAGAGCTTGAAAGCCAGATTCAGCGCAATGCCTGGTTGACCTGTCAGGCCGATGATTTTCTATTGTTTGGACAGCTTTACAAAGACAAGTGGGAGCACTCGATCCGCAAGCTCGGGATCAAGCCCTCACAACTTTCGCGGGATACGGGCCGGGCTTGATCCGGGCCGCGGGAGGCCACGCGGCGCCGGTGCGCCACGCATATTCGATGCAATAAAATTGTAAGCGGCAGACGCGCTCATCGGCGCGCCAAACAAAAACCCTTGCGCGAATTCGCACTTGAGGTCCGTCAAACTGACGGCCTCGTTTTGAGTTTCGACGCCTTCGGCCACGACGGACATATCCAAATCATGGGCAAGGCGGATGATCGAGCGCAACACCACGGGTGTTTCCTGGTTGTGGGCCATGTCGGCTACGAAACTGCGGTCGATTTTCACGGTGTCGAATGGAAAGCGCTGCAGATAGGCCAACGAGGAAAAGCCAGTCCCGAAATCGTCGAGCGCCAGTCCGGCACCGGCGTCTTTGAGGTGGGTGAGCGCATCGACCATCGAATCCGGATTCTGCATGATCACGCTTTCGGTCAATTCGAGCTTGAGCGTCAGCCGGGCCAATTGGTGAGAGTTGACGGTGTTGATGACATCGTCGAAAAATTCTGCACGCATCAACTGCCGGGCAGAGACATTGACGCTGCAGAACAGCGGTTCGCGCACCGGGAAATTGGTTTGCCAGCGGCGCAATTCGGCAGCCGCGCGCTTCACGGCGTAACTGCCGAGCGGGACAATGAGGCCGGTTTCTTCGGCGAGCGGAATGAATTCGGCAGGTGAAAGCATGCCGCGCTGCGGGTGGCGCCAGCGCATGAGCGCCTCGAAGCCGGCGATGGAGTTGTCTTCCAGGCGGACGATGGGCTGGTAATGAATTTCAATCTGTTCTCGCTCAAGCGCCGTGCGCAGGTCGGCGTCCATCGTCAAGCGATCGGCGGAACGGGGCTTCATTTGCGGCTGATAAATTTCAAAGCCGCCCCGCCCTGCCCGCTTGGCGTGGTACATGGCAACTTCCGCTTCGCGCAGGACGTCGCCACCGTTGCGGTGTGCGGGCTCGATCAGGGCCAGTCCAATGGAGGCTGCGGGATAGATTTCCCGGCCGCCGACAGCGACGGGCTGGGTGAGCGCATCGCGGATGCGTTGAGCGACCTGAGCCCCGTCCTCGTCACCATGCGAGCCCAAGGCGAAGACCGCGAATTCGTCGTTGCCAAGGCGCGCTACCGCATCGTCCGGACCGACGGCATGATCCAGCCGTCGCGCGATTTGCGCCAGGAATTTGTCGCCGGCTTCGTGGCCCAGGCTGTCGATGACGGTGCGCAAGCGATCAACGTCGATTGCCAGCACTGCTCCATGACGGCGCCCCCGGCCCGCCTTCATTGACGACAGAACATTGTCCAGCCGTTTCAAGTAGGCGCTGCGCTGCATGAGGCCGGTGACGGCGTCGATCGAGTCATCGCTTTGACGCTGACCCTCCTGGCCTTTGCGGGCGGTGATATCACTGACGACGCCGATGCAGCGTATTGCCTTGCCTTTGCTGTCGGCGACGCAGCTGGCGCGCAGCTGGATCCAGCGCGTTCCGCCCTTGGCATGGCGCATGCGCATTTCGAGCGCAAAGGACGAATTGCCCTGACGGCGATGGGCGTTCATCGCATCGGCGTAGATCTGAACATCTTCCGGTGCAATGCGATCGGCCCATTTGCGCTCCGACGTTCCGAGCGCGCCGGCCTCCAGCCCCAGCAAGGCTTCGACCGATGGGGACATAAACAATGTGTCGGCGTCGAAATTCCAGTCCCACAGGCCCTGATGGGCGGCCGCCAGGCCCAGCGCATAGCGGTATTCGGATTCGCGGGCCTTGCGGCCCTCCTCCGACAGTTCTTCCCGCGATTGCTCGTCAAGGTCGGGCTCGCGGGGGACGGCGGCGGCGAAACTCAATGCGAGCGCACCCGAGGTAATCAGGGCGTCAATGTATAGCGACAGATTGGGGACATGTTGAGCCACGTCCAGAGGCATGAAGGCTGGAACAAGGGCTGCGAGGGCCAGCAAAACTATACCCGGCACAAGCGCCTTGGCCCGGAACCCGGTGCGAAAAGCATCGAGAATCGCAAATAATCCAATCAATACCGGTAGGGCAAACAACAAGACGGCACGGAAAGGGTCTGCGAGATCGACACCGAAGGCCGAGGTGATGGAAAAACCCATGAGCGCAAAAATCGCCGCATCGAATAGCAGCGCCAGGCGCGGGCGCCGGTCGTCCCAGTCCAAGTGCGAAATCACATAGCGCATCATGCAGGCGAACATCACGCTGCCGCTGACTTGCAAGACCTCTTTTTGAACATTCAAAAGGGACTGACCAAGAATAAGGACGATGAGTGCCGCCAACGCACCTGCCGCCCACGCCGGTTGGGTGGAGTTACGAAAGACCGACAGGCTTGCCAGCCAGGCCGTCATCACCAGGGCCGCACCCGCCAACAGCCCCATGACAAGCGTCTCGGTCCGCTTGGACGCTGCGAGGATTTCGGGTTTCCAGAATTTCCACGAGGCGCTTGCCTGTCGCCCCTTGGTCGCGAATGTGAAGCTCGCTTTCGCAAACGGATCCAAAAACAACTCTGCCGCCTGGACACCACCCAAATCGAGCAACTGAGCCCGGCTGCCTTGGCCTTGAGCCATCACAGCGGTGAGTTGCAGCTCGGAAGCGCCGCCGAGATAGCGAAAGATTCCCCCGGTGCCGGCGTCGATGGTGACGATGCGATGCAGGAGCAGGCGTTTGGGATTGGCGAGCTCGAGCACGAACGAGGCGTTGCCCGCATCTGCCGCTTGCCTATCCCGAGGGAAAGCTTCCTGCAACCAGGGTGTAATATCGGACACGCCTTGGTCGAGCAAAATGGGTGCGGCGGCCTGAGCCACGAACCCAGTGCCTGCCCCCAGTGCCAAAATCGCAAGGCACAGCGCGCGCGTAAGCCAATCGCGGGCTCGCGAACGGCGGGACCGGAGGGCTGATCTATCCATGACGCGCGCAACACTGGACAAAGCGGGGACAACTTTTTCCGGTTATACCATTGGTTCCCAGTGTAGCGCGCTACCCATGATTCAGCGGTTAACGATGTGCGAATAAATGTCCGGGCGCTACTGCACTTTCAACAGTTCGACTTCAAATACCAGCGTTTGCAGGGGTGGGATTGCCCCAGGTGAGCCGTCCTCGCCGTAACCCAAGTCCTGTGGGATCACGAGTTCGGCCTTTTCACCCTCTTTCATCAGCTGCAAGCCCTCGGTCCAACCGGCGATGACACGGTTCAAGGGAAACGATATGGGATCGCCGCCACTGGAGGAGTCGAACTGTTTGCCGTTGATGAGCTTGCCGGTGTAATGCACCGTGACCTTGCTGGTGGGGCCAGGGTGCTTGCCCGACCCGGGTTTCACGCAGCGAATTTGCAGGCCGCTGGCGGTGACTTTGACGCCTTCCTTTTTGGCATTTGCGGTCAAGAACGCTTCGTTTTTTTCTGAACTGAGTTCTGGCGGCACTTCGGTCTCCTGTGGGTTTTCTTTGTAGGATATTTCTTCAGGTTCATAGGGTTATTCCACCTTGAACAATTCCACCTCGAATACGAGTGTTTGAAGGGGTGGGATGGTTCCTGGATGGCCTTCTTCGCCGTAGCCCAAATCCTGAGGTACGACGAGTTCGACCTTTTCACCCTCTTTCATCAGTTGCAGACCTTCAATCCAGCCTGGGATAAAGATGCTCAACGGGTAGGTGACGGGGTCTCCACCGGTGGACGAGTCGAACTGCTTGCCGTTGATGAGTTTGCCGGTGTAGTGGATCGTCACTTTGCTTGAGGGCACCGGTTGCTTGCCTGATCCTGGTTTCAAGGTGCGAATCTGCAGACCGCTGCCTGTCACCTTGACGCCGTCTTTCTTTGCATTGGCGGCGAGGAATGCTTCGTTCTTTTCCCGACTGAGTTCTGCCGGCGTTGCAGTCTCCTGCGGGATTTCGGTGGGGATCATTTCGGCCGGTTCATCGATCTCGCTTGGGCTAGTGAGGCTGTCGAGCAAACCACCGGGGGCAAAAATTCCTATCGTCAATACCAGGCAAACCAGGCCTGCGCCGATGGCGGCCTTTGCCGGTGTAGACAGGTTGGCGGCCCAGGCGGGCAGAGATGTTTTTTTGGTCATGGCGTTTTGCTTTTCGTCACTTGATTGCGGGAACAGGGTCGCCTGCGATGACGGCAAATAGCAGATGATCCTGCCATTCGCCATTGATCTTTAGATATTTTCGCGCGGTGCCTTCTGCGGTAAATCCAGCCTTGATGAGGACCCGGCGCGAGGCTGCATTGGAGGGCAGGCAAGCGGCTTCGATGCGATGAAATCCCAGGCGGTCAAAGGCGTGGCGCACCAGGGTCGCGACCGCGTCGGTCATGAGGCCTTGGCCTGCGAATTTTTTGCCGGTCCAATAGCCGAGTGTGACCGCCGATTGGGCTATTCCCTGACGGGCGTTGGACAATTGGCAACCGCCGGCCACTTCGTTTGTCTTGCGGTCGAAGACGAAAAACATGAAGCCCGTTCCTTCGCGTGCCGCTATCTGATAACGCCGCAAACGACGACGATAAGCGGCGCGGGACAATTCGTCGGCGGCCCAGACCGGTTCCCACGGCGTCAGATGATCGCGACTGTCACCGCGCAATGTCGACCACTGGAAGTAATCGGTGGCCAGCGGCGCGCGCAGGCGCACGAGCTTGCCTTCGATGTAGACAGGCCGCTTCATGCGATTGAGTGCTGCACGCAGGTGCATTTTATTCGAAACGCTGTGCTATCGCGTCATACGAGCCCAGAGGGCCCATTGGACCCAAGGCCGCAAGGGTAAGCGGTCCGGACGCCAGGATTTTGGCGGCAATGCGGCTGACGGCCTGGGCGTCGATGGCGTTGATTTTGGCGATGAGTTCGCGCGTATCGATGAGGCGGCCATAGATCAAGTATTGGCCTGCCATCTGTTCGCAGCGCGCAGAGGCCTGTTCCATTCCCATCAGCAGACCCGACTTGATCTGGGCGCGGGCGCGAACGACTTCGTCTTCACTTGCACCGGTGGCCAGTGCTTTCATTTCGCCGGCGATGACGCTGACGAGTTCGGAGGCGTCTTTGGCGCTGGTTCCGGCGTAGACACCGAACAGGCCGGTGTCGGCGTAGCTTGAGCCGAAGGTGTGGATCGAGTAGCAGAGCCCGCGCTTTTCACGCGCCTCCTGGAAGAGCCTTGACGACATGCCGCCACCAAGCACCGTCGAATAGACTTGCACGGCGTAGATGTCTTCGTCGCTTGAGTGAAAGCCTTGGAAGGCCAGGGCAATGTGGGCCTGCTCGAGATCGTCTTCGGCGCGGAATTCGCCGCCCCGGTAACTGCCGTCGCGATGGGCCTCTGGTTTGCCGCCGGGCAATTTGGCGAAATGCTGATTGGCGAGGGCCACCATCTCATCGTGGTCGACGGCGCCTGCGGAGACGAGCAACATGCCTGAGGCGCAATAGTTGGCGTTGATCTGGGCGATGAGGGTTTCGCGGGTGAAGGAATTGACATGCGCTTCGGTGCCCAGGATCGGGCGGCCCAGAGGTTGCCCGGGAAAGGCCTGCGATTGAAGGTGATCGAAAATGATGTCGTCGGGCGTGTCTTCGGCCTGGCCGATTTCCTGGATGACGACGCCCTTCTCGCGCGCCAGTTCTTCGTTGTCGAAGACAGAGTGCTGGAGAATGTCGGCCAAAATATCGACCGCCAGCGCGACGTCGTCTTTGAGCACGCGCGCGTAGTAGGCGGTTTGCTCGCGGCCGGTATAGGCGTTGATGAAGCCGCCGACGCGTTCGATCTCTTCGGCGATGGCGCGGGCCGAGCGGCGGCTGGTGCCCTTGAAGGCCATGTGCTCGAGCATGTGGGCGATGCCGTTGGTGGCTTCGGTTTCATTGCGCGCGCCGGCATCGACCCAAATGCCGACGGCGGCGGTTTCCAGATGCGCCATAGGGTCGGTGATGACAGTCAGGCCGTTGGGCAGTTTAGTGATGGCGGGGGGCAAACGGGAGTCCCTTCGGGTTGAGGCGGGCCTTACATAGAGGAGTTGGCGGGGTTTTTCATAGGGTTGGCGGTTCCCGTGTCTCATTTAAGTCTAAAAACCGCACAAAACGGCGGGGAAAAATGAGACGAACACGACACAGGACACTGTCTCAGAACACTGTCTCGTTTGTCCTGTCCTGTTTGTCCTATCGAGCAAAAGTACGCAGCCCCGGGCACACACCCGCAATTATTTTTCGCGCGAGCTCACGAGAAGGCGCCGGCCTCGCCTTCGAATTCCGATTTCACATTGTCAAGCCGTCCCGCCAACGTATCATGACAATTGGCTCTCAGGAACATATATAGAACATTTATGGCGAAGAGTCAAGTCTCGCGATTACCCTTTTCGGGGCCCATTTAGCAATTCCACTTGAATTCCCATTCGACCTGTTCGTGATCCTGATCGACGGTCAACGGCTGACCGAATTGATGATCGAGTACAATGTTGGTGTGCGCACTAACCGGTCTATCGAACTCAAACGGGTGGACGAGGATTTCTTCAGCGAAGAAGGCTGACAAAGGACCCATGCCCCGCCCTGCCTGCTGTGGCGGCCATCACGTTTGACGTAGTTGGCGGGCCTGCGCGGCGGGCTTTGTGACATCTGCACTTTGTGCCGGGGCGGCGTCGGCGCATGCTTGGGGCGCATGTTCGATCTGGCTTCCACTCTCAAGAGAGATTCCATCATGAAACGATTTCTTGCTGCTGGCCTTTTAAGCTGCGTGTTCGCGGCCCCTTCTTTTGCCGGCGCCGATCTGGTTGCCGACTTCGATACCGCCACCGGTACCGTCAAAGTCACAAACGCCGGTGACAGTTTCGCAAGTGTCAGTGTTGTCACCGTCGAGTGCAAGCGGCGCAAGCCGCCAGTCATTGGTCGCGGCGGCGGGTGTCCCGATCCGGCGCCTGCAGCGGCGGCGCCCTATTTGATGCCGGCCTTCCCCAACAAAATCGCCATTGCGGTCAAGCCGTTGAAGCCCGGCGAAATCTTTATCCATGCGATCGCATTTTTTCCGGGACTTGTTTTTCCTTCGGGAGCCTATGCCTTCAAGGTTATCGCCGACGATGGCAATTCCGTGCCCGAGTCCAATGAGGGCAACAATGTAATAGTTCGCACGAAGGTCGTTCCATAGCGCGCACTACGTCCCCCCATCCCCTGCAGCAGCAAAAGCTGCGCAGGGACTTCCCCCGCAAGCGGGGGAAGACAGAAGGTCTGGTGTCTGCCCCCGCTTGCGGGGGAAGTGGCTGCGCGCCGTCAGGCGCTGCAGACGATGGGGGGGCGTGCTGCTACCTGGAGCCTTGCTCGATGTAATTTCGCAGCGCCGCTTCTTCGTTGGGCAGGGTGTCGTAGTTTTCGGGCGCGGTAAGGATCCAGCGCATGGACTCGGGGAGTTCGGGTTTGGTGCCGGTGGCGATGTGGACGGCTTCGAGGAATTTTGCGGGGTGGGCGGTGGCGAGTGTCACCACATCTTCGGTTTCGGCGGCGATGCGGGTGGCTGTGAGGCCGACGGCCGTGTGGGGATCGAGCTGCAGACCGGTTTGGCGATGGACGATTTTCATCGTGGCGACAGTTTCGCTATCGAGGACGCGGTTGGCCTGGAATGTCTCGCGCAATATGGCGTGGGCTGCCGGGTGCAGGCGCGCTGATCCGGTTTTGGCAAACACGTCCATGAACGAGCGAACGGCTTCGGGGTTGCGATTGTAACATTCGAAAAGCATGCGTTCGAAGTTGCTGGCCACTTGAATGTCCATGGCAGGGGACAGTGTGGCGTGCGTGGGGCCCCGCGCGTATGTGCCTTCGGCAATTGCGGTTGCAAGGCCGTCGTTGGCGTTGGTGGCCACGATGAGTTTGCCGATGGGGGCGCCGATTTTTTTGGCGACGAACCCTGCGAAGGCGTTGCCGAAATTGCCGGAGGGGATGGAGAAATGCAGCGGGTCGTTGTGTTCCTTCTTCAGCGCCAGGCAGGCGGCGACGTAGTAGGCCGACTGCACGGCGATGCGAACCCAATTGATCGAGTTGATGGCGGCAAGGCGGTGTTTGGCGGCAAAGGCGCGGTCGGCGAAAAGCTGTTTGACGAGGGCTTGCGCGTCGTCAAACGTGCCTTCGATGGCGATGTTGCGGACATTGGAAGCCGTTGACGTCGTCATCTGGCGGCGCTGCACTTCCGAGATGCGGCCTTTCGGATGAAGCACGATCAGATCGATGTTCGATTGGCCGGCCAGCGCGGCGACGGCGGCCGCACCGGTATCGCCCGAAGTTGCGGCGATGACGAGGGCGCGCGATTTGCGGCGGGTCAACGCTTCGTTCATCAAGGGCGCCAAAATCTGCAGCGCGAAATCTTTGAAGGCCAAAGTGGGTCCGTGAAAGAGCTCCATCAGCCAACGGTGCGGACCCAGTTCGCGCAAGGGGGCTATGTGTTTGTCGCTGAACCTTTCGTGGGCTTCGCGCGTTGCGCGTTCGATGGCGCGGTTCCAGTCGGGCGCACCGGCAAACAAGGCCAGGATCGACCAGGTCAGCTGGGTGATGTCCATGCCCGGCGTGATGCGAATTCGCGCCATGTCAATGCGCGGCCAGACGTCGGGCATATAGAGTCCGCCGTCGGGGGCCGGGCCCGACAATAAGACTTCCTCGAATGAAATGCCGGCCGATTGCCCGCGGGTGCTGATGTATCTCATGGGCGAAACTTAAGGCGTCCTTGAATGAAGTGAAAGCGCAAATAGATGACGATGAGCACCAAAGCCAGGCCATACCAGGTGATCGCGTAGCTCAGGTGATTGTCGGGGATGGTGGTGATTGACGCCAGCGGTTCCGGGCCGCCGGGTGTGCGCGAGGTGGCTTCAAAAATGTGCGGCGTTTTGAGGGTGATGGCGAGGGCTTTTGCGATGGCGGTGCTGTTGCGGGTGTAAAAAATGCGGTTCACCTCATCGGGCTGCGGGGTGAATGCGGACGGCTTGGCCGGGCGTTGCAGGACACCTTCGATTTCGATTTGTTCGGGCGGTTGGCCCTGTTGGCGGGTTTGCGGATCGCGCTGGTTCTTTGCCACCCAGCCGCGATCAACCAGTATGGTGTCACCGGAAAATAGATTGAAGGGCGTAATGACCTTGAAACCGGATTGCGTGGGACCGCGGTCTGTGCGTGCGGCAAAGACATAGACTTCGCGCGCGTGATCGAACTGGCCCACGGCTAAGGCCTTGCGAAACGCGGCGTAGTCACCGGTGGGGAGCAGGATTTCAATGGGAGCCGGCGGTGCCGCCTGGCGCGAAGCGATCTGGGCGAGGAACAGATGCTTCTCCGCCCGGCGCTGCAGTTGCCAAGTGCCGAGGGTCAACAGAATGGCGAGGGCCACCAGGGTTGCAACTGTCAATCCTGGGAGAGGGCGAAACATGGCTAGGGACCAGCTGTCATTGAAGAGTGAGTGGCGGCGCGAAAATTACTCACGGCGCCCTTCGCCGGATTGGTTGCGGTATTGCAGGGCGAAGAGGGTGGCCTTGAAGGGGGGTAACAGGGCAAGGCAGGTGGCGATGGTCAGCGGACCCCAGATGAGGGCGTGAACCCAGAGCGGCGGCGCGAAGTTGATCTCGACCGCCATGGCACTGGCAACGATGAAGGCGCCCGCGACGAGCACAACAAAGACCGCCGGTCCGTCGCCTGAGTCGGCGAAACTGTAGTCGAGCGCGCAGACGGTGCAGCGCGGCGCGATCTTGAGGTAGCCCGCATAAAGTGTACCCAAGCCACAGCGGGGACAGCGGCACAGCAACCCCGACTGCCACAACGGGGCTGCACGCAACTGTCCCATTCTTCACCTGTGTTTTACTGAACGCGTATTAGTGGCCGCCCGGAAGGTGGGCGCCTTCGCCCAGGACGTAAATCGAGACGAAGAGGAACAGCCAGACGACATCGACGAAGTGCCAGTACCAGGCGGCTGCTTCAAAACCGAAATGGCGCTCGGGCGTGAAGTGTCCGGCGCGGGCGCGGAAGAAGCAGACGATCAGGAAGATCGTACCGACGATGACGTGGAAGCCGTGAAAGCCGGTCGCCATGAAGAATGTCGCGCCATAAATGTTGCCGGCGAAACCGAAACCGGCGTGCGTGTATTCGTAGGCCTGCACGGCGGTGAAGGTCAGGCCCAGCAGGATTGTGAGTGCCAGGCCGTTGACGGCGCCGCGCTGATTGCCGGTCTGGACGGCGTGATGCGCCCAGGTAACGGTCGTGCCGGAGGTGAGCAAGATCAGGGTGTTCAGAAGCGGCAAGTGCCAGGGATCGAAGGTTGCGATATTCGCAGGAGGCCACGCGGAAAGATTGACATCGGCTGGGAACAGGGCGGCGTTGAAATAGGCCCAGAACCAGGCAACGAAGAACATCACTTCCGAGGCGATGAACAGGATCATGCCGTAACGCAGGCCCAGTTTGACCACCGGAGTGTGGTCACCGCGCACGACGGACTCTTTCACGACATCACGCCACCAGCCGATGAAGGTGTAACCCAAAAGCGCAAATCCCAAGAGCAGCATCCACGGTCCGGCCAGCACGCCAAACAGCGGTGGTGCACCCTTAAGCGTCTGGAAATAGGCGATGGCGCCTACGGCTGCCAAAAATGCGGCGACCGAGCCGATGATCGGCCACGGGCTGGGATCGACCAGGTGGTAGTCGTGCTTTACGGGTTCGTTTGCCATGGTTCGACCTCTGGACGCTTAGGGTGTTTTGACTTCGGCGATTTTTTGGGCGCCGTCTTTTACGGGAAAGAATGTGTAGGACAAGGTTACGGTGCGAACGTCCCTGGTTTCGGGATCCGTGGCGATTGCGGGGTCAATGAAAAACGAGACGCCCAAATTCGCCGACTGTCCGGCTTTCAACGGTTGACGGGTAAAGCAGAAGCACTGAATTTTGTTGAAGTATTGTGCCGCCTTGAGCGGCGTGACGTTGAAGGTCGCGGTGCCCACGTCGTCCGTCGTGCTGAGGTTTTTGGCGTGAAAGTTGGTCAGGCTGTTGGCGCCCAGCTGTACACGCATCGAAACGCGGTCCGGGCGAAATTCCCACGCCAAATTCTGGCCGGTGTTGGCATCGAAGCGGACTTCGATTGTCTGGCTGGAGGTTTGGGCGGATGCAGCGCTGAATATGCGCGGCGTGCCGGCAAAGCCCGTGGCCTGGCAGAAGATGCGATAGAGCGGCACCGAGGCGTAGGTCAGGCCGATCATGCCTGCGAATACGGCAAGGCAGATGAGGAGAACGCGGTCGTTGCGGTCAATCTTGTGCAGCATCACAGTGGCCTTGCCGCGATATTGCCACCGAGCTTGACGATGGTAACGATGAACACCAGCGCCACGAAGGCCAACAACAATCCCGCCACCGTCCAATTGCGTTGGCTGAGTTTGCGTTTCTCTTCGGGGGTGAGGTTCATTGAGGCGCGAAGCCGGTCAACCGCTCAACGGCCAAAGCGGTAAAGACGGCGAAGAGGTAGAAAATCGAGAAAGCAAACAGCCGGAGGGCGGCGTTGCGTTCGTGCGCGGGAGAGGCGCGCCAGAGGATCAGCGCAAAGCCTATGTAGGCAACGCTGAGGGTTGCTGTGAGCGCGCCGTAAACGATCCCAGTCAGCCCCATCGACCAAGGCGCGAGCGCCACGACTGAGAGCAATACCGAATACATGAGAATTTGATTGCGGGTTTCTTGCGAGCCTTTGACGACCGGCAGCATCGGCACCTTGGCGCGCGCGTAGTCTTCGCTGCCCGCCAGGGCCAGCGCCCAAAAATGCGACGGCGTCCAGATGAAAATGAGTGCGAACAGCAGCCATGGCAGCGTGTCAAAGGCGTTGCCGGTGACCGCGGCCCAGCCGATCACCGGAGGGAGGGCGCCTGCAGCGCCGCCGATGACGATGTTTTGCACCGTCAGGCGCTTCAGCCACATGGTGTAGACGAAAAGATAGAAGGCAATGGTTGCCGCCAATAGAATGGCTGGGACGTAACCAACCAGGAATGCCATCGTAAAGACACTGAAGGCGGCCAGGGTCGTTCCGAATTCGAGTGCGCCCTGGCGGCTGATGAGGCCCGCCGGAATGGGCCTTGTGCGGGTGCGGGTCATGATGGCGTCGATGTCTGCATCGAACCATTGGTTCAGAGCACCCGCGGCCCCTGCCCCAACCGCGATGCACAGCAAAGCCGTTGCCGCGAGCAAGGGATGGATGGCGCCAGGGGCTGCGATCATGCTGGCGAGTGCCGTGAACACCACAAGTGACATCACCCGCGGCTTGAGCAGCGCCAGATAATCGGCGGGGCCCGCGAGTGATGGGCGAGATGGCGTGTCGATGGTGGTCAATGCCCGTGACCTTTCTCGGAGATTTTCGGCAGGGTGTTGAACTGATGGAACGGTGGTGGTGAGGGCAGCGTCCATTCCAGAGTCGTGGCGCCCACGCCCCACGGATTGGCCGCTACTTTGCGCTTGGACATGAACATCTCGATGATGACTGCCAAGAACACCAAGGTGGCGAACGCCGAGATGAACGAGCCAATTGAGGAGACGTAGTTCCAATAGGCGTAGGCGTCAGGGTAGTCGACATAGCGGCGCGGCATGCCGGCCATCCCCAGGAAATGCTGCGGGAAGAAGGTAATGTTGACGCCCACGAATGTCAGCCAGAAGTGGGCTTGGCCCAAGTACTCGTTGTACTGATAGCCCCACATTTTGCCGGACCAATAATAGAAGCCGGCAAAAATGGCGAAGACGGCGCCGAGTGAGAGCACATAGTGGAAGTGGGCTACGACATAATAGGTGTCATGAAGCGCGGTATCGATGCCCGAGTTGGCGAGCACCACGCCGGTGACACCGCCGACTGTGAACAGGAAGATGAATCCGATAGCCCAGAGCATCGGCGTCTTGAACTCGATCGAACCACCCCACATGGTGGCGATCCAGGAGAATATCTTGATGCCGGTTGGCACGGCGATGACCATGGTGGCGGCGAGGAAGTAGGCCTCGGTGTTGACGCCCATGCCGACCGTGTACATGTGGTGGGCCCAGACGACGAAGCCGATGGCGCCAATCGACACCATCGCATAGGCCATGCCGAGATAGCCAAACACCGGCTTTTTCGAGAAGGTCGAGACGATCTGGCTGACCATGCCGAAGCCCGGAAGGATGAGAATGTAAACCTCGGGGTGGCCGAAGAACCAGAACAGATGCTGGTACAAAATCGGGTCGCCGTTGCCTGCGGGATCGAAGAATGTCGTGCCGAAATTGCGGTCGGTCAGAAGCATCGTGATGGCGCCAGCCAGGACCGGCAGCGACAGCAGCAGCAGGAACACGGTCACCAAAATCGACCAGACAAACAGCGGCATGCGGTGCAGGGTCATGCCCGGCGCGCGCATATTGAAGATGGTGGTGATGAAGTTGATGGCGCCCAGGATCGACGAGGCACCGGCGAGATGGATCGAGAGAATGGCGAAGTCCATCGCCGGACCCGGCGAGCCGCTGGTCGATAAAGGCGCATAGAGCGTCCAGCCACCTCCCACGCCATGACCGCCGCTATCGCCCTCAACGAACATCGAGATGATCAGCATCAGGAACGAGAAGGGCAGCAGCCAGAACGAGATGTTGTTCATGCGCGGGAACGCCATGTCGGGCGCCCCGATCATCAGCGGCACGAACCAATTGCCGAAGCCACCGATCATGGCAGGCATGACCATAAAGAAGATCATGATCAGCGCGTGGGCGGTGACGAAGGCGTTGAACATGTGTTCGTTGCCGGTGAAGTACTGCACGCCCGGGTCCATCAATTCCATGCGCATGCCGATCGACAGCGCGCCGCCAATCAACCCCGCGAAAATGGCGAAGACGATGTACATGGTGCCGATGTCTTTGTGGTTCGTCGAATAGACGTAGCGGCGCCAGCCCGTCGGATTTGGATGGTGGTCGTGGGCGTCAGCGTGAGGGGCGGTCGCCATAGGTCTTAAACTCCCAATTATTTAGCGTGACGCGAGCGCGTTGGTGGCGCCGTCGAGCTTTGCCGATGTTTTCTTTTGTGCAACCCATTCGTCAAAGCGTTCCTGACTGACGACTTCAACGGCGATGGGCATATAGGCATGTCTTGAACCACAAAGTTCAGAGCACTGGCCGTAAAATACACCTTCGCGGTTGGCTTTGAACCAGGTTTCGTTGAGTTTTCCAGGAACGGCGTCGATTTTCGCGCCGAAGGCCGGAATGGTCCAGGCATGGATGACGTCGGTCGAGGTGACGATGACGCGAACCACGGTGTTGACCGGAACAACCACGCGTCCGCCTTCCTTGACGGCCAGCAGGCGCGGTTCACCGGCGGCCTTGGCCTCGGCATCCGAGGCCATTTCGGCCAATTCTATTTCAATACCCTGGTCGGGATATTCGTATGACCAATTCCACTGGTGGCCGATGGCCTTGACCGTCAGTGCGTAATCGGGCGGAACGACCTCCCCCTGGTAAAGCAACCGGATTGAAGGCACGGCGATCAAACCAAGAATAACCACCGGAACTACGGTCCAAATGACTTCGATCAGTGTGTTGTGCGACCAGTTTGCAGGCTTTGGGTTTGCCTTGGAATTGTAACGTACGATCACCCAGAGCAAGAGCCCCATGACGAACAAGGTGATGATCGTAATGATGACCATCACGAATTCATGGAAGTCCGAAATATCCTGCATATGATCGGTGGCCGCTTTCATGTGCCACACTTGGGCATCGACTGCGGAGCCGCCCTCAGTGGGTTCGGCCCAACTGGACGCGGTGACCAGGAACGACGCGCTGAGCGCCGCCAGACTCGTGATTGTGTTTCGCAAGTATGCGCGCATGCGCTTCAACAGCCCCGTTTCGCCCGAGTGAATAGAAGACGCCAAGGAGAATCGCTCCTTCGCGCCAGACATGATGGCAATTTTAGAGGACGGGATTTAGCGGTGGACACCGTATGGCGTCTTTGCGACCATATGCCACAAGATACACGCGACCGTCGATTGACTCACACCATGGTGCGTCTAGTTTCCGGTCCACCCCGTCTCTCACTGCGAGCCCCTCATGACCTCCGCCACCGATTTATTCTTCACGCAAGCGGGCCTCAACCGGCCAGAAGTCGAGCGAATTGTTGGCGATGCGCTGAAGGGTGCCGACGACGGCGAGTTGTTTCTTGAGTACCGGTTGTCGGAAAGTTTTGTCTTTGACGACGGACGGATGAAATCTGCCAGCTTCGATACGACGCAGGGGTTTGGACTGCGCGCGGTGGCGGGAGAGGCGATCGGGTTCGCGCATGCCTCTGAGCTTAGCGAGGCGGCGATCAAGCGCGCCGCCGATGCGGTGCAGGCCGTCAAGAGCGGGCACACGGGCTCATGGGCCGCGGGCCCTTCGCGCACCAACGTCAAACTCTATTCCGACGCCAACCCGATCGAGACCACACCTTTTGAGGTGAAGACAAAGCTGCTGGCGGACATCGATGCCTATGCGCGGAAGAAAGATCCCCGCGTGCGCCAGGTGTCGTGTTCGCTTTATGGCGAGTGGCAGGCCGTGGAGATCATGCGCCCGGACGGGATGACGGTGCGCGATGTGCGGCCCCTGGTGCGGTTGAATGTGTCGATTGTGGCCGGCGAAGGCGACCGGCAGGAATCGGGCTCGCACGGGATGGGTGGACGGACGTCGCTTGATTTCTATCTGAAGACTGAGACCTGGCAGGGCGCCGTCGATGAGGCGTTGCGGCAGGCTCTGGTGAATTTACAGTCGGTGCCGGCGCCTGCGGGCGTGATGCAGGTGGTGCTGGGGCCGGGGTGGCCTGGAATACTGTTGCACGAGGCGATCGGGCATGGGCTCGAGGGCGACTTCAACCGCAAAAAGACCAGCGCCTTTTCCGGCCTGCTGGGTGAGCGCGTGGCGTCGCCCGGCGTGACTGTTGTGGACGACGGCACGATGGAGTCGCGGCGTGGGTCGTTGTCGGTTGATGATGAGGGGACACCGACCGGGCGCACGGTGCTGATCGAAGACGGAATCCTGAAGGGTTATTTGCAAGACCGGCAGAACGCGCGGTTGATGGGCATGAAGGCCACCGGCAATGGGCGGCGGCAGTCCTATGGCTGCTCGATCATGCCGCGGATGACGAACACGTTCATGATGGCAGGCTCGCACGATCCGGCCGAAATTCTGTCGAGTGTGAAGAATGGGCTTTATGCGGTGAACTTTGGCGGCGGCCAGGTCGATATCACCAACGGCAAGTTCGTGTTTTCCTGCACCGAGGCCTATCGGATCGAGAACGGCAAAGCCGGAGCGCCGGTCAAAGGTGCGACGCTCATCGGCAACGGGCCCGACGCGCTGACGCGGGTGAAGATGATCGGCAACGACCTGAAACTCGACACGGGCGTGGGCACTTGCGGCAAGAACGGGCAAAGCGTGCCAGTGGGCGTGGGCCAGCCGACGCTTCTGATCGAGGGGCTGACGGTTGGCGGCACGGCGGCGGCGTGAGGGTTTGTGAATTACGGGGACCTATATGTAGTTGCAAAGTCAAGCGCACTCCAGCGGCACCCATCCCCTGCAGCAGTAAGAACTGCGCAGGGACTTCCCCCGCAAGCGGGAGAAGATACCAGTATTTCTGTCTTCCCCCGCTTGCGGGGGCAAGTGGCTGCGCAGCGTAGCTGCTGCAGACGATGGGGGGACGCGGCATGTGTTTTTCCTTGCAATCACACAAATCCAGTTCCGGGTGACATTCCATGCATGCTTTAACCCCAACCGTGCCAGCGTCGTTCTATCGCGACCCTGCGCGTTATGAGCGCGAGCGCATTGCGGTGTTCGGGCGGTCTTGGTTGTTTATGGGGCATATTTCGGAACTGGCGCGCGAGGGGGATGTTGTTGCAAGCGTGATTGCGGGCTTCCCGCTTTTGGTGGTGCGGGCGAAGGGTGGGCTGAAGGCCTTTCACAATGTCTGCAGGCATCGCGCGGGGCCGCTGTTCGATGCGGAGCGCGGCAATTGCGGGGCCGCGTTGACGTGCAAGTATCATGGCTGGGTTTACGCGCTGGACGGGCGATTGCGCAATGCGCGCGACTTTGGTTCGGCGTCTGGATTTGATCCCAGGGACTATGGCTTGTTCGAGCTGAAGGTTGAGACTTGGCGCGGCTTTGTATTTGTGAATGCGGATGCCGGAGCCCCTGCCCTTTCGCTTGCGCCGCTCGAGGCGAAACTGGGTGCGCGCAGGTTCGAGCATCTGGTGAATGCGGCACGGAAAACGCACGATATCGCTTGCAACTGGAAAATTTATGTCGAGAATTACCTCGAAGGTTATCACATTCCGCTCGTGCATCCCGGGCTCAACTCTGAGGTTGATGCACTCAAATATGAGGTGTCGGTCGAGGGCGATGTGTGTTTCCACAGCGCGCCGCCGAAAATTGCAGACGGCACGGTTTATGATGGTGTGTGGGCGTTCGCGCTGCCCAATCTGGGTTTCAATTCGTATGGCGATGATGGCTTGATGATGGAGCGCGTGGTGCCGGTGGGTTTGGGTTCAACGCGGCTGATTTTTGATTTCTACCTGACGCCCGGGATCGCCGCCGACGCGGCCGCGACGCAGCGCTTCCTGTCGACGTCGGGGACTGTCGCCTCCGAAGACACATGGATCTGTGAGCGCGTGCAGACGAACATCGATGCCGGCGTTTATAATGCTGGCGTGTTATCGCCCAGGCATGAGGCGGGGGTTGCCTGGTTTCAGAAGTTTGCGGCTAATTTATAAAGGGACACTATGATGAGCGCACGGCCTGAGGTTGTTGGACTGTCTTCGACGCGGCTTGAAACTATCGACACGTTCGTTCAGCGCAAATATCTTGACACAGGGCGGATGCCGGGCGCGCTGACGCTGGTGTACCGGCGGGGAGAAGTCGCGCATTTCTCGGCGATCGGCATGGCCGATGTCGAGCGCAAGAAGCCCGTGAAAGAGGATACGATTTTTCGCATTTATTCGATGACGAAGCCAGTGACCTCGATTGCCTTCATGATGATGGTTGAGCAGGGGCTGGTGGCGCTCGACGACCCGGTTCACAAATATATTCCGGCGTGGAAGGACCTCGGCGTGTTCGCCGGTGGCTTCATGCAGACGTTTCGCACGAAGCGGTGCGAGCGGCCGATGCTGATCATCGACTTGCTCAGGCACACGTCGGGGCTGACCTATGGGTTTCAGGAGTCGACCAATGTCGATGCGGCCTATCGCAAGCTTAAAATCGGCGAGATCGAGAAAAGCGGGACACTCGACAGTATGGTTGAGCAGCTCGCGAAACTCCCGCTCGAGTTTTCGCCGGGGACGGCGTGGAACTATTCTGTGTCGACGGATATTTTGGGTTATCTGGTCGAGAAGATTTCCGGCCAGAAGTTCGAGGATTATTTGCGGGCGAGGATCTTCAAGCCGCTCGGCATGGTCGACACGGATTTCCATGTACATCCGGGGAAAGAGGCACGGCTGGCCGCTTGCTACGTTCCGGCCAAAGGCGGCATGGATTTGCAGGATGATCCGGCGAAGAGCCCCTATCTGCAGCCGCCGGGATTTGTCTCTGGCGGCGGCGGGCTGGTATCGACCGCGAGCGACTATCTGAAATTCTGCCGGATGCTGATCAATGGCGGGTCGCTGGATGGGGTGCAGATCGTCGGTCCCAAGACGATCGAGCTGATGACGATGAACCATCTGCCCGACGGCAAGGATTTACCGGCGCTGTCGCGTTCGCTGTTCAGTGAAGTTTCCTATAACGGTGTCGGCTTCGGGCTGGGCTTTTCGGTGACGATGGACCCGGCCAAGACGTTGATCCCGGGGTCGGTGGGAGAATATTCATGGGGCGGTGCGGCGTCGACCTCGTTCTGGGTCGATCCGAAGGAAGACCTGATCACGATCTTCATGACGCAGTTGATCCCGTCGAGCACCTATCCGATCAGGCGCGAATTGCGGACGCTTGTGTACTCGGCCTTCACGAGTGAACGCGGTGGTGCCGCTAGGGCGCGGGTTGGGTTTTGAGAAATCCCTCATCCGGCTCGCCGCGAAGTTGCGGCGAGACGGATGAGGGGACACTGCGCGCTAGCCAAACCGCTTCACGCCTTCGACCCAGGTTTCGCGCACCGCGATCTGGCTGAGGCGGGTGGGGTCCACCTTCATTGGGTCTTCTTCGAGTACCACCAGGTCGGCGTATTTGCCCGGCTCAAGCGTGCCGATGGCGTGGTCCATTCTTGCCTGGTAGGCGGCGTCGATGGTCATGGTGCGCAAGGCTTGATCGATGGTGAGACGTTGATCTGGCGCCAATACTTCGCCGCCGTCGCGCATGACGCGGGTGACGGCGTTTTCGATGCAGCGTAAGGGACCGATTTCTGTGACGTCGTAGTCGGAGTGGAGCGAGAAGCGAACGCCCGCCTTCAGCGCCGAGACGCCCGCGCCCAATCGGCTTGCGCGTTCGAGGCCGATGATGCGGTCGCGGAAGGCTCTGCCCCAATAGTGGACGTGGCCGATCAGGAACGACGGCGTCAGGCCCAACTTGGCCATCCTGGCGAAGTGTTCGTCCCAGGCGATGGAGCAATGTTCGATGCGGTGGCGGTGGTCGGCTCGTGGATTGGCCACCAGTGCCGCTTCGTAGGCGTCGAGCACGATGTCGATGGCGGCGTCGCCGTTGGCGTGGACGGCGACTTGCCAGCCGAGGTCGTGGGCGCGCTTGATGCCTACCGCCAATTCTGCGGCAGGAAAACTCAAGAGGCCGCGGTTGTCGATGTTGTTGTAGCGTTCGCGCAGATAGCCGGTGTTTCCCTGGTTCGAGCCGTCGGCCCAAAACTTGAAACCGAGCAGGCGGAACCAATCGTCTCCGGCGTTGGGTTTGACGTCCGGTAGCTTCAACCACGCATCCATCCGCCCTGACACCATCATGGCGCCGAGCCGCACGGGCGAGCGGCCGCTTGCCGTGATCGCTTTCAGGATCATGAGTTCGTCGGTTCCTGCGAAGGCTCCGAGACCGCAATCGACGAGCATCGTGCAGCCGGCTTTCGCCGCTTTGTCGAGTTCCACGGTTGCGGCGGCGATCAGGCTTTGCGGCGTGGGTTGCGGGGCAATCCGCAAAAACGGCGCGTAAGATGTTCCGCCTGCGAGTTGTCCGGTGAGTTTTCCCGATGCGTCTTTGAAGTAGTGCCCACCGGCGCCTGGATCGGGCGTTGCTTCGGTGATGCCGGAAAGCGCGATCGCTTTCGAGTTCACATATGCCAGGTGGCCCGAGGCGTTGAGCATGAACAGCGGGTTGTTGGGCGCGACGGCGTCGAGTTCGCGGCGGGTAATGTTCGCGTCGCCCTTGGTCAGCGAGGGATCGAAACCCTTGGCCATAACCCAGGCGCCGGAGGCTGCGGCTTCGGCCGCCGCCCTCAGCTTGGCCATGACCTGATCGATGGTGTCGCAGACCAGCGCGCCGGCATTGACGAAGCCCGATAGCAGCGCGCCCATGACGATGTGCACATGCGGGTCGATGAAGCCAGGCAGGATGGTCCCGCCCTTGGCGTCGATGATTTCGGTGCCCGCGCCTTTCTGGGCCAGTACTTCGCCGCGTGCACCGATAGAAACGATGCGTCCGCCCTTGATCGCGATGGCTTGGGCCGTGGGCTGGCCCGAGTTCATGGTGCGGATGGTCCTTGCCAGAATGATGGCATCCGGGGCTGGGCTTGAGGCAGGTGCCGGGCTGCACACCAGACGGGGTGCGGCCATGAGCTTGCGGCGCGCCATGGCGCTGCCGCGGGAATAGAGGCTTTGGATAGGAGGCGCGCAGCAGGTGCAAGCTTGAGAGAGCATGGTTTTGACCTTCATCGGCGGTGACGACAACCTGCACCGGGTCGGCCACGCTTGTCGAGACGCCGGAGACTGGGTAAGTCCTTAGGCAATGAAAAACACTCAATGGGGAAATGCCGATGACTTCTTCTGCTGCTGCGAGTATGCCTGCGGGCTTTCCCGCGATGTCCATTGCCCAGGCGCACCAGATGCTGGTGTCCGCGCCCGCTTCGCCGTTCGAAATCGAAGAGCGGGTCATTCGCGGGGTGAAGACCAAGACGTGGAAGAACGCTCCGCCGTCGCTGGTTGCCGTGTTCGAGGCGAGCCGGGCGTTTCCGGAACGCGTCTACATGGTCAACGACGATGAGCGGGTGACCTTTGATGCGCACCGGCGGGCGGTGTCGCAATTGGCCAAACAGCTGGTTGCCGATGGTGTTAAAAAGGGGGACAGGGTTGCCATTATCATGCGCAATCTGCCGGAGTGGTCGGTGGCGTTCTGGGCCGCCATCCACGCGGGCGCCATCGTCACGCCGCTGAATGCCTGGTGGACAGGGCCGGAGCTTGAGTATGGCTTGACGGATTCCGGCACGACGCTGGCGATTGCCGATGCGGAACGGTGGGAGCGATTGCGCGAGCATGCCGACAATTGCCCGGACCTGAAACGCATTTATGTCAGCCGTTCATTCGACGAGATTGCCGATCCGCGGGTGCGCAAACTGGAAGACTTTATCGGGTGCCCCAATTCCTGGGAGGCGCTTGACGAGTTGCCGTTGCCCAACGTGACGTTCGCACCGGAAGACGACGCCACGATTTTCTACACATCGGGCACGACCGGCAAGCCCAAGGGTGCTGTGATCACGCATCGCAATATCATTTCGAACTTTTTCAACGCAATGTGCGCGCAGGCGCGTTCGTTCTTGCGGCGCGGCGAGGCGTTGCCGGCGCCCGATCCTGCGGTGCAAAAATCCAGTTTGATTTCCGTGCCGTTTTTTCATGCAACGGGGTGCTTTGCGGTGATGTGTCCTGCGGTTTTGTCGGGATCGAAGCTGGTCATGCAGCGGCGCTGGAACGCCGATCAGGCGCTGGAGCTGATTGAGCGCGAACGGATTACGACAGCGGGCGGCGTGCCGACGATTGCGTGGCAGATCATCGAGCATCCCCGGTTCACCGAGTTCGATTTGTCGTCGCTGGAGACGATTTCCTATGGCGGCGCGCCGTCGGCGCCCGAACTGGTGCGGCGGATGAAGGAGCGTTTTCCCAATCTGAAGCCCGGGCAAGGCTGGGGCATGACCGAGACATCGGCTACCGCCACCAGCAATTTCGGCGAGGACTATGAACGCAAGCCCTCGAGCTGTGGTGTCCCCTCACCCACCGGCGAAGTCCGGATTGTCGGCGACAAGGGACAGGATATGCCGGTTGGCGAAGTTGGTGAGCTCTATTATCGCGGACCGATTGTGGTGCGCTGTTACTGGAACAAGCCGGAGGCGACTTCCGAGACCTTTATCGACGGCTGGGTGAAGACGGGCGATCTGGCGAAAGTAGATGACGAAGGCTTTGTCTATATCGTCGACCGGGCGAAAGACATGCTGATCCGGGGTGGCGAGAACATTTACTGCGTCGAGGTGGAGAACGCGTTGTACGATCATCCCGCGGTGATGGATGCAGCGGTGATCGGCATCCCGCATCGCACATTGGGCGAGGAACCGGCGGCGGCGGTGCATTTGAAGCCGGGTGCGCATGCCAGCGAGGAAGAGTTGCGCCATTTCGTGGCGCAAAAGATTGCGGCGTTCAAAGTGCCGGTGAAGATTCTGTTCCTGCCCGAAACCTTGCCGCGCAATGCGAACGGCAAAATCGTGAAGCGGGATTTGAAGGGGTATTTTAGCGGATAGATTTTCTCCGCATCGCGCCTAAGTTCTCAGTTCTTTGCCGTGCCAAATTCTGGTGATCGTAATCTCATCACGTTCGCTTGAAACTCTATAGTGCAGCACGTAGGCGCTACGCCGTACCCGGATCGTGAGTTTGCGAAATGGCGTGCCTTCGATTGGCCGACCAAGTTCGGGCGAAAGCAATAGAGATTCAGCGGCCGCATGCAACCGCAGGGCAACACGCGACGCTGCTGGCGGGTTTCTGGTTTCGACGAACAACCGAAGCCGGTCTAGATCGTAAGCTGCGGCTGGTAGAAACTTCAGCTTCACGGTTTCGGGATTGGAAGTTCGTCCGGTTTACCCCAGCTTTCTATCCACGCTTTCATCGTATCCCCGGAGATCGACTTTCCGTCGAGTTCGTATTGCGCCCATCGACGCTCATCTTCACTTACGTCGTCGATGTCTTCGAGGTAACGGCCGAGCGCTACTTCGATGACCTGTTCGAGTTCGATGCCGCTGGCTTCAGCGCGTTGCCGCAGCTCAACGTCCAATGCTTCCGGGATTTTTATCGTGCGAACGACTTTGTTCATCGCGAGACCTTCCCATATTCGAAGGGGTTTGTCGAGAATTTAGAATGCGTTTGCATTGCATCTCTTGTTGCGCGCGCACGCGGGATGATGGATCATTTAGGATCAGGAACGGGATAAACTATGAGCAGTTGGCGCATTGGTGATGTGACGATTACAAAAATCGTCGAGCTTGAGATGACTGGGGGCACGCGGTTTATTTTGCCTCAGGCGACACGGGAAGCGGTGTTGCCGATCGAGTGGCTGGCGCCTCATTTCATGAGCGATGAGGGGCGGTTGAAGATGAGCATTCATGCGCTCGTCATCGAGACGCCAGGGCGGCGGATGATCGTTGACACCTGTCTGGGTAATGACAAGCAGGGGCGCGGGGTGCCGGGGTGGAATGGTTTGTCGGGGCCGTTCCTGCGCGATCTCGCCGCCGCAGGGTTCGCGCGCGAGACAATCGACACCGTCATGTGCACGCATTTGCACGTCGATCATGTGGGCTGGAACACGATGCTGGTCGATGGCAAATGGGTCCCGACATTTCCGAAGGCGCGCTATCTGATGGGGCGCGTGGAGTTCGAGCATTGGCGCGAGCAGCAGGACAATCACGAGCAGCAATTGATATTCGGGGACTCGGTGCAGCCGGTGTTTGATGCGGGGCTGGTTGATCTGGTCGATACCGACCACCGGATTTCGCCCGAGGTTTGTTTTGTGCCGACGCTGGGGCACACGCCGGGTCATGTCAGCGTGCGGATTTCGTCAAAGGGTGAGGAGGCGCTGATCACCGGCGACTTTGTGCATCACCCCTGCCAGATGGCGCATCCGGAATGGGCGGCGGCTGTGGACTATGACCAGGCTGCTTCGACGAAAACGCGGCGCGAGGTGTTCGGCCGGCTTGCGGGGACACCAACGCTGGTGATCGGCACGCACTTTGCGGGGCCTACGGCCGGGCGCGTGGTACGGGACGGGGATGTGTGGAGGCTAGTGGTGTGAGGAAGTGAGGGAGCGACGGCATATCTAAAGCCGTTCACTTGAAATTTCATAAATATTCCTATATGGGTATATGGGTCTTTGTCAGGAGCGTGTTTTGAAGACAACCATTGAGGTGCCGGACGAGCTCTTTCGCAGGGCAAAAGCGGAAGCAGCTTTGCGCGGGCGCAAGCTTAAGGATCTGGTCGAGGAAGGCCTGCAACTGGTTCTCGACACGCCGCGCGGGGCCGGGCCGCGATCGCGCCTGGCTGCCAAGATGAAGCGCGCGCGCGGCTCGGTGAAGTCGGGGGTCGCCGATCTGGGGTCAAATTCCGACCACCTCAAGGGCCTTGGCCGCGATGCTCGCAATCGTTGACACCGGGCCACTGGTTGCTTTCTTCGACCGCTCGGAACGGCACCATCGCTGGGCCGTCGCGCAGATCGAGGAACTGGATGGGCCACTGCTCGTTTGCGAATCCGTGCTGACGGAGGCGTCTTATCTGCTCGGGCGCTTTCCAAAGGCACAAGACACGTTGATGGCGCTCATCGGGAACGGCGCGCTCAGCGTTGCTTTTCACATCCGAGAGCATTTGACCGAGCTTCGCAAACTGCTGCACAAGTATCGCGATACGCCCATGTCACTCGCCGACGCGTGCGTCGTGTGCATGGCGGAGTTGAACGAGCGGCACGCGGTACTTACGCTTGACTCCGATTTCCTGGTCTACCGGAAACACGGCAAAGCGCCGCTGGCGCTTATTCATCCAGAATCATTTGCTTAATCGTTCCGCAGAGGCGCGGGCGAGTGGCTCGCACTCCGCAATTGCCGACTTAAAGGGACATAATATATGTTCCCTACCCCCACCCTCTCACTCACTCACGTTGCCGACCTAAGCGGCCTCGGGATTGGCTACTTCGACACCGTCACGCCAGACCCAGGAATACGTGCATGCGCGGTTCAAGCGCAGCATATCCTGATCGCCGAGGCTGCCGATCTGTTTGCCGAGTTTATCCGTGGAGACGGCCGTCAACTTGTCGACTATCAATCGGGATTCCGCCTTGAGGCCATTTCGCGCCGTCGGTTCGACGGTCAGGCGAAACAGTGGCGCTTCGGTTTCGTCCGATGTGAACGCGCAGATTGTGATCGACGCCGTGGCGTCGCAGCGATCATCTTGAACGATCACGGCGGGCTGCGGCTTGCCGGCACGGTCCAAATTTCGCCGCACTTCATGCCCGGCCGAGGTCCGAGACTGCATCGATGAAGTTTTGGTCGCCCTGCGCGTGCGCGCTCAACGCCACTGCAAGGGATTGGCAATGGGCGGCCACGCGGAACTTGGCGGTGCGGGTGTTGGGCACCCCGCGCGCGAGGTTCTTGACCTTTTCACGCGTTGTCTGTGCCTTCTTCGTCGATCGCACCCGCCCTCCTCAAGGATGACTAAATCGAACCCATGAAGTCGCGTTTGCCGACTTCGACGCCGTTGTGGCGCAGGATGGCGTAGGTGGTGGTGGCGTGGAAGTAGAAGTTCGGCAGGGCGAAGTGGTTGAGGTAGATGTTGCCCTTCCAGGTGATTTTTTGGCCGGCGATGGTTAAAGTGACATCGCGTTCGGCTGAGCCTTCGAATTGCGCCGGCTTCAGGCTTTTGACGAACTCAAGTGTCCTGGCGATGCGGGACTGAAGTTCGGGAAAAGTTGTTTCAGTGTCGGTGAAACTGGGCACTTCGATGCCAGCCAGACGGGCGCAGGCGCCTTTGGCGTGATCGGTTGCGATTTGCACCTGGCGCTGGAGTGGGAACATGTCGGGGGCGATGCGGGCGCCGGTCAACACCAACGGGTCGATCTTTTTGGCTTCGGCGTGGCTTGCTGCTTTTGTGAGCAGCGCCGACAGGCTGGTGAGGTATTGCGTGAAAACAGGAACGCTGGACTGATACAAATTGGACGGCATAGTCACTCTCCCTTGAAATACGATGGGCTGGTCTAGCACGTCTGGGCCTATCGGGTGCAATGTCCCGGCATCATATTTGGAGTGAAACCGTCCCCCGTGCTCTGGATTGTCACCACACTTGTCGCCGCAGCCGCGCAAACGGCGCGCAATGCGATGCAGAACAGCTTGACCGCAGAGTTGGGCACCTTGGGTGCGACGCAGGTGCGGTTCATTTATGGGTTGCCGTTCTCGTTGGTGTTTCTGGCGGTGGCCAGCGGCGTGACAGGTGCCGGCGTGCCGGACCCGAACTGCGCATTCTTGATGTTTACGGCGGCGGGTGCGTTGGCGCAGATTATCGCGACGGCCCTGTTGCTCGCGGCGATGCGCGAGCGGTCCTTTTCAGTGGCGACGGCATTCACCAAAACCGAAGCGGTTCAGGTTGCGATCTTCGGCTTGATCGTTCTGGGTGATGAGCTTTCTCTGGCGCGCGTGATTGCGATTTTGATCGCGACTGCCGGTGTGTTTCTGATCGCGGTCAAGCGGGGAGAAAACTGGACCGCCGGCAGTATGCGGCCGGCGCTTTATGGTGTTGCTGCCGGCGGGCTTTATGCAATCGCCGCCGTAGGGTTTCGCGGTGGAATATTGTCGCTTGACGGCGGCGATTTTTACATGCGCGCGACGACGACCCTTGTGTGGTCGCTTGCCTTGCAATCGGCGACGCTGGGGTTGTGGATGCTGGTTTACCGGCGCGCGGCGCTTTTCAAAAGTTTTGCCTTGTGGCGCCAGTCGCTGTTTGCAGGTTTCATGGGAGCATTTGCGTCGCAATTCTGGTTTCTTGGCTTTTCGCTGACCTCGGCTGCCAATGTGCGGACGCTTGGATTGATCGAGGTACTTTTTGCGCAGATTGTTTCACGGCGTGTGTTTTCCCAAGTTGCAAGCGTCAGGGAACTCGCCGGAATGGCCTTGGTGGTTATCGGCGTGGCGGTACTGCTGGCTGCAACGTGACTGAATTTTCACATAACTCACAGGTAGAGCATTGTTACTGGCAATTGGTGGGGTGAGCGTCTACCTAGTTGTGTACCCCCCACTTAAAACGAAATGAGGCGTTCCATGTTGAAACTTTATTATTCGCCGGGCGCGTGCTCGCTGTCGCCGCATATCGCACTGCGCGAGGCCGGATTGCCGTTTGAACTGGTGCAAGTGAATTTGAAGGACAAGAAAACCAAGGACGGCGAAGATTTTATGGCGATCAATGCCAAGGGTTATGTGCCCGCGCTCAGGCTCAACGACGGCTATGTGCTGACGGAAGGGCCTGCGATCGTGCAGTGGATTGCCGATCAAAAACCGGCACTGAATCTGGCGCCCGCGAACGGCACGCCAGAACGTTACCGCTTGCAGGAATGGCTGAGCTATATCGGCAAGGAGATTCATAAGAATTTTTCACCGCTGTTCAGTCCAACGACGCTGGAAGCGAGCAAGACAATCGCGCGGCAAACCCTGGTGAAGCGTTTTACCTTTGCCGACGAGAAGCTTGAGGGCAAAGAGTATTTGCTGGGCTCCCAGTTCAGTGTTGCAGATGCGTATTTGTTCACGGTGACGAACTGGGCGGGCTTTGTGCAGTTCGATCTCAAAGATTATCCGCACTTGCGGGCCCATCAAGCGCGCGTGGGTTCGCGCCCTCATGTGCAGGAAGCTCTGAAAGCTGAAGGTCTGACGAAGTAGCGGTCAGGGCAGCATGGTAGCAGCATAGGCTGCCAGCTCGCTGGCGAACCATGTGGCGGCCGGAATGATCGCGAGCAGGGCGAGGCGTATGAAAGCGGCCCAACCTCCGGGCCACTCGGACATGCGTGTAATTTCGCGGCGTACGGTCAGCATGGCCGCCATCGCCGGCAAAGCCACGGCTTCGACTATGCGCCCGTTGGTGTAGGCCCTGCGCCAGATTTCACGCGCGTAGGTTTGCAGTTCGGCCAAGGCTGTTTGTTTGGCAGTGCGAATGGCGCGCCGCGCGCCCCACATTGAGCCGAGGACGCCGGCCAGGACAAGCACGATGCCCAGCAGCAGAAGTGCAGCGCTGGCGGGCGTGGCGTCGGGCCTGGCGACCGCGGGGCCTGCAAGTGCGAGAAGGACAATCAAATAGAGGGCGACGCGCTTGGCGTGAAGCGCCAGCGGTTGCAACATTGCCAAGTCGAAGAGGTCGACGCGCAGGTGATCGCTGGTGGCTGAGCTAAAGCGGTAATGCAGCATCGCGATATAGGTGATGCTCGAGCCCAGCAGGCCAAAGGTCAAGGCGATGCGGACGTAGAGCCAGATTGTCAGCAAGGCGGCACTAGCGGCGTCACCGGGAATGGCACTCTGGAACAGATTGCCAAATACCGGTGTCAGGATCGCAGCCCAGAACCCGCCAAAAATAAGGCGGACTACGGCGTGAGAGTTTGCCAGCGCTTCCAGGGTCTCATCGTAGACACGGTCGTTGCAACTGAGCGCGGGCGCAACATCGACAAAGGCTACCAGGCACGAGCGCGCCAACAGGGTCGGCAGCACGGCGTTATAGGCGATGATGGCCAGCAGAAGAATCTCGATCAGCGCTGAACCCGCGAAGGTGATGGCGACGCCGCCGACGTCGAGGGCCACGAGATGCAGCAGGGTCAACGTCACAAGAATCGCTGTCGCGGCCGCAAGCGGGTGCAGCTCAATCCAGCCGATGACGCGATCAAAGGCGCCTTGCGTTGCGATGAGTTCGCTTTCAGGCGCAGGCGGAGCCAAGCGCCCGGGCGTGGGCTTGGGCGCCTCTTCGTCGCGATCTGGTTCCTGTTCGTTCATCGTCCACGTGTGTCCCGCGCATGGTTGCTGGTCCGGGCAGCGAGCCCTTCCATCAAGGCGCTGGCCGCACTTTCCCCCAGACGGGCGCCCAAGTCACGGCAGCAGGCGAAGTAAGGTTAGCGGGGCAAGTTGCGGATGCCGTCAGGTAGTGGATTTTTGGGTTAATGCGCTTAGTATATGCACATGACTACTGCACATCATTTGCGCCCTGTTCGCGCGCGGAAACGTTCCACCAACCTCTCCGTTGATGCCAGCCTTCTGGCACGGGCCAATGCGCTGGGGTTGAACATATCATCCGTTCTGGAGGACAGCTTGCGGGCAACCCTCCGCGCGGAAGAAGAACGGCGTTGGCTTGCCGAGAACAAAGACGCCATTGAGGCGTTGAACAAAGAATATCGTGAACATGGCCTTTGGAGCGAACGCCTGCGCCGATTTTGATGAAACAATTCGACATCTTCCGGAATCCGGATACCGCATAAGCGCGCCGCAGACCGAATGTTATCGTGCTGCAAAGCGATCTGCCGGGACTGCAGCTGCAGAGCGCGACGAAATTTTGGCAGCACTTGATTTGGTGTTTCCCGGGTTTTTGGCCCGCAACCATTGCCGTCCGGTTCAGATTCAACACGAAGCCACAAAGAACACGAAGGAAATCACGAAGAAAAGGTCGTATGGGCGCTGCACGCCCGAAATACAGGTAATGAATGGGCCCAAAGGCTGCTTCACCACTGACAGCTTCGTGACTTCTTCGTGTGCTTTGTGACTTCGTGTTGAATCTGAGTCGATGCGCAAGGCATTTGTGATGGTTACAATCGAGCGAAAACCGCTTTATTAATCCGTCAATAAGTATGTTCATTTTCTTCTTGACGCTGTGAATCGGAAATGATTCTTTGAGCGTATGAGAAAAGACGACGCACGCAAACTTGATCACCAGACGCTCGAAGCTCTACGCATGC
>Ga0163153_10000388_pt1 | contig 78343 bp, 86 predicted proteins | sample OliLakLV19MP6IB1_FD_148629 | JGI IMG/M metagenome (GOLD analysis project Ga0163153, IMG submission 148629) | Freshwater microbial mat bacterial communities from Lake Vanda, McMurdo Dry Valleys, Antarctica - Oligotrophic Lake LV.19.MP6.IB-1 | ecosystem: Environmental > Aquatic > Freshwater >... | reverse complement strand
CGGGGCGGGCGAGACGAGCAAGACGGGGGAACACCTTGCAGGATGCTCAAGAAGACCATTCAGCAAGGCCGCAGCGAGCAAATAAAATAGTTCTTCCAAGCTTGCTCGTTATCTTTGTGCTGGGATGGCCCGGATGAGTCCCCCCTGCGCGCGTCCAACGAGGCCCTTCCGAGGGCGCGCGTTGCGCGAGCACAGGGGACTCACCGGACCATCCCTCTCCCTGCTGGCGGACTTTTTCAGCACCCTGCTAAAGAAATTTCGCTGTGACCAGGTCCACGATCAGGCGGGCCGCGTCACCAGAGGACGTGGTGGTGGTGTCGATCCGGAGATCCGGGCTGATCGGTGCTTCGTAGGGAGATTGGAGCCCGGGGACCGTGAGAGAGGCGCCCAACCGGCCTTTCAGATAGGTCCCTTTCTTGTCCCGCTCCATGCAGGTCGCGAGAGGACATTCCACAGAAACCTCGATGAACCGGGGGATTACGGACTTCGCAAAGTCCCGATAGGCACGCCGGCTTGCGGTCGCATCGAACACCACGGTCACACCATGGGCCACGAGCTTCTGTCCGGTGAATGCTAACGCACGATAGAAGAGATCCCGCTCCATTTCTGAGTAGGTCGGCGTCGGCGTGATGACCCGCCTGACCTCATCGGATTCCAACACCTCCACCGCTAACCCCCTCGCCGCAAGTTGAGGTTTTAATGCAGAGACAATCGTGCTCTTGCCCGAAGCCGGCAGGCCGGTGATCCAAATGGCGAAGGGCTTTGAAGTCATTGATTGAATCATTGATGATAAGAAAAATTGGAAAATGACTCCATGGGCAGTTTCTCAATTACTCCCGACAATATTCGTTCACGCGAGAAGGATCGAAATGCGGCTCATCCAGCACATGCTCGATAAATCGGAAGATGGACTGACGCACCTCGATCGACAGCTTGGGATACCACACAGGACTCGCCAAGACTAACCCTCGAAACGCAAAGAAAGGAGCGGCCGACTTTGTGACTGCAGGATCGTGGCTGGCCTCTATATAGGTGTCCCAAAAGAGCCGGAACATGACTTCCAACGGCCCCTTCAAGGTGCCCCAGCGACAGAGTGAGAAAAACAGGTAGTTGATCGTCATCGAGGTCACGTCGTCTGCCGGTTCCCCCCACTCCCCTCGCGAGCGATCGATCACTGAAAAATCCGTTCCTTTTCTGAACAAGACATTCCAGGGATGAAAATCTCCATGGACCTGCGACAGCCGCTGCGTCTCCCCGCGCAGGCGCCAGCGCCACCGGTTGCAGGCTTCCTCGATCCCGCGCAAGAGATCCGCTGAAATGAACTCGTAGCGGTCCGGGTAACTGTCGGTCAGCCCCATAATGCACTCGCCGTGGCCGATCAACTCCCGAAGCCGACGCCGATAGAGAGCGGGGTGGCGCAATTTTCTGGCATGAATCTGCGCCAGGTAGCGTGCCAGGGCTATCGTCCGCTCTCGATCCTGCTTCCGGATCCTTCCGCCTTTGGCCAATCGTTCAAGGTCGAAATGATAACTGGCCCCCTCAGTCCACTGGGTCAGAACAAAAAATTCGCGCGCCGCGGCTACCGAGAGCAGCTGCCGATCGTCGGTAAAGGCCCCGACGTCGAGCGCCTTCACGTGACGCGGCAGCCGGCCATAGGAATCATAATCCCAGAGAATCGCCTGGGCCCGGTCCGCCATATGCTCATGACCGAACGGCCCAGGACTCATCGTCCCCAGCACCGCCGACCGGACAGTGCGCCCGATTTGAAAGGTCAATTTGACGGGCGAACCATACCCATACTGTTTGTAGGTGCCCTGAGAACTTTCTTTTCCGATGGCCCCATAGGTCAGCAAGGTCGCCTTAGAACCGAACCGGTCACGAAGGTATCGTTCCAGGGACTGTTTCGTAAGCGTGGGCATCGTATGGTCATGAAGGTACGCAATTCACGTTCCATCCCACAGAGCGAGGCTCGCGGCACAAGAGGAAGCGCAGCAGGGGCCTATTCAACCATTCACCTCAACATGAACTGGTGCATTGAGCTTCACTGCCAAGAGCGCCACTGGGGAAAAATGCGCCACACCCTGTCCAGGCGCGCAGCGAGGGGCCAGGGGAGAAAGGGAAAACTCTCAAGCCCACAGCCCCTTGCCTCATGCCTCTCGCCTTCAAGAACGTGCGGCACATCGCTTGCTGATATCAACCTGAGCAGGCTGAACATCAACCTTCTCCGCACTGATGGACCATTTCAGCATACTGCTAGAGGGAGGTACTTCATGCCCATGTACGACTATAAATGTCTGGGCTGCGGAAAAGAATCGTTGCTGGTCTTGACGCTAACAGAACATGAATCAACCAAAGTCACATGCCCGAAATGCGGCAGCAGCAAGATGCAGCAACTGTATTCGCCGTTCGTGGCCCACACGACCAAGAAAAGCTGACAGCATGCGACGATCGTTAGGCGTGAGACGTGAAAGGTGAAACGTGAAGTGAAAGATATCTGACGATCTGTCGATCCAATGAATTCCGAACATGCAACAGATCATCAGGTCGACAGATTCAGGAATGGCTTCACGGGCAACGTCGAGGCAAGGAAACATTTCAATGTTGGACATACCGTCAGGGATTTTCCGAAGCTTGCGAGGAGGCTGTCATGCGCCCAATCCATCATGACTTGATGCCGGCCATCGTCCCAGTCGTCGTCGCCGGACTGATGGGCCTGGCATTCTTTTCGTTTCTTTACGCACAAGAATATCCCCCCGATATCACACGCGGCAAAGACGTGTACCAGCGCCATTGCCAGGCCTGCCACGGTGTCGGAGGCTGGGGGGATGGACCGGACGCGAAGACTCTCAAGGTAGCACCGGCCAATTTTCACCGCTTTGCGTCCTTTCTGAAATCCGACGAAGAACTCTTGCGGACCATCGAATTCGGGGTCGTCTTCAGCCCCATGCATGCATGGCGAGGCCAGCTGACGGACGGGGAAATGCAGGACGTGGTAGCTTACATCCGTCTGTTGGCCCAAGAGGGGCGTTGAGACTCTCGAATTGCACGGAACACACACCATTTGGAGAGAATCAGCATGGCACAACGCACCGTCCTCACCACGATTCTGGCATCACTCGTTCTCACCCTGCCGGCCATCACCCAGGCAGCAGAGCCGAGTCAGACAGGCAGGCAGCCCACCCGCTGTGACAGCACATACAGGAAGAAACCCGTTCCGCCCAAGCAGCTGCAGGCGATCGTGGAATCGCATGGACAGTGGCTCGAACACCGTGAGAAGCCGGAATATCAACGCGCGAACCTGTGCCAGGCAGACTTGCGCCACGCGAAACTCGCCGGGGCCAATCTGGAACGGGCAGGATTGGAAGGGACCCTCCTCCGCCAGGCGAATCTGTCCCAAAGTAATTTGTCACAAGCGAGCCTCTCGGGAGCCGATCTCACGAGAGCCGTCTTGGAAAATAGCAACCTCATGGGGGCCGATCTCCGGCATGCACGATTGTCGAACGCCAATTTGTCCCATGCGATAGGCGATGAAGCGGCGCTCTACAACGCCGTTCTGACCGGGGCACAACTGCGCGAATCTACCTTCGAACGGGCCCATTTCGAGGGGGCGGACCTCGCATCAGCTGATCTGAAGAACGCCTCCTTCGTCGACGCCTACTTCTACGGTGCCAACCTCGCCCGGGCCATCTTGACAGAGACAGACCTGATGGGGGCCGACCTCCGCCGCTCAGTCTTGACCAAAGCCAACGCGCATCAGACCAACCTGCAAGGCGCGCTCTTGGACGGGGCTCAACTGGAGGGTGCACGTCTGGTCGAAGCGGATCTGGAAGGAGCCTATCTGGACGAAGCCAATCTGACTGAGGCCGGCCTGCAAGACGCGCTGCTCCGGGGAGCCGATCTCCGCTATACGAATCTGCAATCGGCAGGCTTTCAAAGGGCCGATCTGGAGGGAGTAAACTTCGAGGGGGCGCGCCTCGTGAAGACCAATCTGCAGTCTGCCAACCTCAGAATGGCGATCCTCTACCACGCGAATCTCGACCAGGCGGATTTCCGAGATGCACGGATGCCGCACGCGGTGCTGATCGATGCACGAGGAACGGGCACGATCTTCACCAAAGCCGACCTAAGCGGTATCTATGCGCCGAATGTCTCGCTTCAGCGCGCGCAATTTAATGAAGCGATCTTGGAATCGGTCAATCTCGTCGCAGCGGATCTGAACGGTTCGAACTTCACCCTTGCCAATCTCACCAATGCCAACCTCCAAGAGGCGAACCTCCGAGGCGCCACGTTATCCGGAGCCGATCTCACCGGTGCACAACTTGAGAAGGCAGACCTCCACCGTACGACATTGCATGGAACCGACCTGTCTTCAGTTTCAGGCTTGACGCAGGCGCAGCTCGATACGGCCTGTGTGGACGAGCAGACGCAACTACCAACAGAACTCAGCCGCCCCGCTCCCTGTGTGGTAGAGAAAAAGACTACCCGCCACTGAATAGAAGGTGCCGAGTGAGGCTCAACGTCAGTCTGTGTCAGAAAATACGGCTACCGTTCTCTTTGAGGGGCCTGATCAATAAATCGAGTTCCTGCGCGTCGCGCTGCCTCAGCTCCTTCGACACCCCGTACTGTTCCTGCTGCATCGACTCAGCGGAGAAACTGATGCAACCGTGTGGGGCTGCTGAGTTTCGGCACCGCCATTTCGCGCATCCCTTCGTTTCACGTGTCAGGCAGCATCACGACCGATAGAGCGACGCTTTGTTGTAGCCGAACAATACATCTCGCCGCGACAGGATACCCACCAGCTTGCCTTTCCTCACGACAGGCACCCGTATGAGATGGCGATCCTTGAACAGATTCGCTACTTCCTCCAGCTTTATATCCTCAGTAACCGTCACCGGCTTGCTGTTCATGATTTTGACAACCTTCACCTTCCGCAGATCTCTGCCCTCAATTATTGCCTGAAGCAGATCATGCTCACTCACCAGGCCGACCAAGGTCCTATCCCCTTTCACCACTGGCAGGCTGCCGAAGTTTCGATGGGTCATCAACCGGCTGATGGTCAAGGCATCGCTCCTGGAGTTACAAGTAAAGACCGCATCCTGCATCATCTCCCCCACAGTCAATACTTTCGGATCGCAGGCCTCCACTAGGAACTCAGTTTTTCGCATAGAATCCTCCCTTTTGATCCTCTATCTAGCCTGCAGCATAACAGAAAAGTGTTCCCGCAGGACGCTCAAAAAGGCCGTCAGCAAGGCCGCAGCTCCGCGACTGTCCCTCGTTTCACGCCTCACGTTTCACGGTTCACGGTTCATGCCCGCCCGGCCGCCAGGTAGGCACGTAGCACATCCCGCCTAGCGATGATGCCCACGAGCTTGTCTTTGGCGTCCACCACCGGCACGCGAATCAAATCGCTGGCTCTGAACACATGAACCAACGTCGGAAGCATTGTTTCTGGGCGGACCGAATAGGGGTTATACGTCATGATATCGGCGGCGGCGACGGCACCAAGCTTGTGCCCGTCATCCATGGCACCTAGCAGATCATGTTCGCTCACGATGCCCAGGAGCTTATCTTTGGCATCCACCACCGGCACGGCCCCGAATCCTTCGATCATGAGCGACGCGATGACGTCGCCTTTGGTCCTGAGATGAGCAGACTGCACCTGTTTCTGCATAACCTGCTGGACCGTCATCGCGCCAAACTCTTTCTTCGTACCAGTCCTGGCCTTCTTCGTTGTCGGCATGTATCCCTCCTCACTATTGATCTATCTGACTAGCCGAGCGAGAAAGGCGCGATCAGAAGTTCGAAGTTCTGGGTTTGAAGTTCTGCAAACCTTGAACCCTCTCGTCCCGCTCGTCGCACATCGCTCGCTTGTACTGACGCTAATCACCACAGTGACCTACTAGTCGCTGCTGCAAAATGCCGCAGAACCTGAACCAGAGATGTCAGCTCTTTCGAGAAGCCCTGCGAATTCCAGGATTCTCACATATTCATCGCCGCTTGTCACAGGCACATACAATGCAGATCCGATACCAGAAATCACGCGCTAGTTGTTGGCCGCCATTGTCCTTGAGGAGGGGAATCTGTCATGCGGATTCTTTGTGCCGTAGATGGGTCTGAGTGCTCACAGTGGGGAGTGCACGCACTCGAAGCACTCGCCGGTCAGGAACCGGACAGTGTGACGCTTGTCCATGTAATCGATCCGTCGGCCCTCCGATCGGGCAGAGGCAGGAACCCAGTGGCAGAGAAGCGCGCCCTGGCCGCCATGGAGAAGGCCGGCGGAATCCTCCTCCGCGAAGCAGAGCGATCAGCTCGCGTCGCCCTCGGACAGGCCGCAACCGGCCCCCGCACCACACTCCACCGCACCTTAGCCCATGGCCCCCTTGCCCGGACGATCGTGCGCCAGGCGCGGCGGGTGAAGGCCGATCTCATTCTCATCGGATCACGCGGGTTGAGCGACATTCGAGGATTCCTGTTGGGGAGCACCTCCCGCCAGGTCGCGTCGATCGCCCCATGTTCCGTCTTCGTCGTGAAACAGCCGATCCCGCAGTTGACACGTGTGACCCTCGCGGTCGATGACTCGAAGCACTCCCGAGCCGCCGCTCGATTTCTTCGATCCCGCGTTCTTCCGGAATCCGCCACAACCACTATCCTCTCCTCGGCCGAGAGACCGGTGACCGACTTGGCCGTTCGATACTTGTCCAAAGCCCAAGTCGCCGAGTTAGAACGACCGGTCATCGAACGGGCCACGCAACTGGTCGCGACATTGCGGGATGAATTCCTGAAAGAAGGCTACGCCGTCGTCACGGACGTGCAGCAGGGCCATGTCATCGACACCATCATCAAACATGTGGAGGCCGATCACGCCGATCTCCTGGTGGTCGGGTCTCGCGAGTTGACCAAGAGCGAGCGGCTCTATCTCGGCAGCGTCTCGGAGAGTCTCCTGAGACACGCCCCTTGCTCCGTCCTGATCGTGCGGGGCCAGCATGCCTGATTTCACCTGCCAGGACCTGAACGAGATCTCGATCGACAACACCTGAATCCTTCCGGAACAGGGTGTCAACGCATTGATCTGCCATTCCAATCGGCTATCGGGAGCTCGGCTTGGATGGCTTACTTTATTGGAGAGTGTTACTGAACTCTGCATCCTTCCACCGATCACCGGCGCTACAAGGGGGAACCCGTCGTGAAAATCAGCCTGTTCTCCGGCTGGATCTTCGGCCACCCTCCCTATCCACTCTGTGCGGGTTATGCTACAAATCTGTCGAAAGACTTGTCGGCCTCGGGTGGGGATCGTTCACATGAATTTAGGACAACGTGTCACATTCTCTGCACGATTCACTCTGGCTGGAGTCCTCTGTAGCCTGGCCATGACCGGCTGCCTTTCCCCCATCACGCTGAATCGCGCCGTGACGAGCTACGATGAGGCGATCACGGAAGCCATCTCCAAGCAACTGCTCATCAACATCGCCCGCGCCCATCAGCATCAACCGATTCACTTCACCGGGGTCTCGAATATCGCCGCGACGTTCGATTTCCGTGTCAGCGCCGGCGCCACTCCGGCACTCACAGGGACGTCCGGCAGCGTGCTCATGCCGATCTTCGGCGGCAGTATGGCGGAAAACCCCACGATCAGTATTGTCCCGATCGATGGGGAAGAGTTCACCAAGCGGCTCTTAACCCCCTTTCGTGAAACCAAGTTCTCGCTCCTGCTCTTGCAACGATTCGACATCGATCTGTTGCTCCGGCTGATGACGCAGGAGCTGCGGATCAAACAGAATGGCCAGGACGTTGTCTACCGCAATACGCCGTCAGATCGGACGGGCTATGAGACGTTCCGTCGCGTGGTGACACACCTCTCGGCCATTCAGGACCAGAACCATCTCTATGCCGAACCACTCGTCTACACTCACACCTGGACCATTCCTGCCAACTCGGTCACAGCCGAAGGCTTCCATGCGTTGCAGGAAGAATATAATGTGACCTACAGCCAGAAAGACAACAGCTACACCCTTCTGAAACAAGTCCGGGGACGAACGCTCATCACCAACTATGACCCCAATAAGCTCCCACGCGAGGAACGGGCCCAATTGATCGACGAATTGGAGAAAGGACTCATCAATGATGTCTCCTTCGACATCCGCCCAGGGCATGCCGGAGGGGAATACCCACTCAGAGGGGATTTCAGGCTGCGGAGCTTCAATACCATTCTTATGTTTCTGGGCCGATCACTTGAAGAAGATCCCGAATACCATGTCGACAAGGATCCGCAAACCCCAACGGTCAAGGAAAATCCCGTCCACACCATGGAACTCGTGCTATCGGATAGCGCCCCTTCTGAGGCCGACCTATCGATTCATTTCCACGGAAAACATTACGCCGTGAATTCCACTGGGCCGCTGGCGCGCTGGAACCGCGAAGCGTTCCAAATGCTCTATCTCCTGTTCCAAATGACCGTCAGCGACGTGCCTCGCGTCGGAGTCCCCAGCATCACCATTGCGAAGTAACCGGGTCACTGAGTCCCCACCTCTGTGATTTTCGTCCATAGCCACCCACGACCGCTGCACGGACGCGCACCCAAGGATCACCGCGGTGACCGCTCCCATAAACCACGCCACATACACCCAGGCTTTCTAACCCATTATTGCGATCTTGCAGCATCGCGCCCAGGACCGCGCTTACCGACTGGTGGTCCCCGCCGACGGCTATTGACAAGGCAAGAAAACGATTGACCACAAGAAGAATTCGGTTCATGGATCTCCGCTCAAGGCCTTGCATGGACGAGGGTGTCAGCAAGGTAGCATGCCACGGTTTTCGCCCCTGCCTCGCAGGCGTCAAGATCCGTACCATCTGCTAAGCTTGTCTTAGCAAAATCGGTTAGACCTCGGCGTAAAAGGGGTGGTATTGCGATGTGGCTTCGTCTTGGATCCGGGCTCTTGATGACAGGGATGCTATGGGGCTGTGCAATGGTGAATGGAACAACACCGCCTGGTTCTGCGCCATTATTTCAAGCCGATGCGACCGACACAGTCATCTTGCACGCCGTAGATCGAGAGCAAGAAACACTGCTGAGCACCTGCACACAGCACCAGTCCTGCGATCAGGTGCATTTCACACGTGCGATGATCGCGTTATTCAAGAATGGAGAGACGGCAGCGGCCTCCTTTCAGCAGGCGATTGCCGTTGCGCCGAACGGTCCGTTCGCGGATTCAAGCGCACGCTGGATCCGGTTTCTTACCAACCGGCCTTTACACTCCACCTCCGCCGATGAGCCCGGTGGGGCGTTCGGGGTGATGAAAGGGCTGGTGCGCGCATGGCTGGTACAACAGCGTGCGGGAACTGCCAAAAGCCCTGATCTAGCAGTACACGCTCTTCGGCGGCGGATTCGTACTCGCGATAAGCGGATCGCGGAATTGACGGATCAGCTCCATGCCCTGAAGCAGATCGATTTTGACGCACATGGGCCCAGCAAGCTGAATCTGCCGAAGACTCCATCCAAATAATCGCTGCTGGAGTCACCCTCCCCTCCTGACCCCGCCGCTCGACCCTCCGACAAGCCCCCCTCTCTTTGTGGGCCAATTCAGGATCAACAGATTGTCCGCGTCTTTATACCCCAGGCCATGCTTTACAGCGACGGGCAGGTCCGGTCAGCAGCCGGGGCGTTACAAAAATTCCTACGCGGACGCCAAACCAGCGAGATGCAAGGTCAAAAAAATCCTTTCACTAGCTTCCTTTCCCGTAATCAAGACCACTTTCTCTTCAAATGACATGGTACTTCCCCACATGCTACATTCCCTGCGCAGAGCGCGATGGTCTGTCTGATCGAGACCTACAAGGTTATGACAAAAACCTCAATAATCATGCCGGCGCCTCAATTTTTGAAATACTTTCTGAAACCGCCAACCCGCAAAGTGCGAAGTCAAGCAATGACCCCAGAAGTTCGGGCCCCCGAAATTAGCCACGGAAACCATCTCTAGCATATCTGCCATGCGTATCTTGGTCCTTTCGGAGATTGGCGACTGGGACCTTGGCTCACAATTGAAAGCGTGCGGGCATGATATTATTGCCTGGGTTCCTCCTACGTGGGAGGGATCCCAAAAGAATGGTGGTCCTTATCAGGCAATCAGGACCATCTTCAGAACTATTTTCTCCCAATCCAAACCGATCCGGATAATCGAATCTCAGTTCAATGCCTGGGCATGGCTAGACAAGGGAAAGATCCCGCGCACTCCCTGTTCCAACGTCAATACTCCCAAGTTTGCTGAATATGCGAAGGGCTTGAACATCGATCTTATCGTCGTCTATTTCTTCCCGCAGATTTTAAAGGCGCCAATTCTCCAGACTCCTCGGTTAGGAGTTATCAATTGTCATCCCTCACTCCTGCCTCGCTATGCAGGGCCACAGCCGGCATTTTGGATGATCAAGAATGGGGAATCTGTTGCAGGGCTCACCGTTCATGTGATGACGGAGAAAATCGATGCAGGGGATATTATCGCCCAACATGAACTGATTATCGGAGAGAACGAAAATATCGGGCAATTGATGCAGCGGCTACACCATGCGGCCGCGACGCTTCTGACAGGAGCCGTCAATGCCATGACGCAAGGAACGATCGCCGTCAAGCCACAAAATACCGCGGAACGTAGCTATTTTGGAAAGAAGAAAGCAGCCGACGCCTTTCCAAATTGGAACGGGTCTGCGCAACAAATTGTCAATCTGTTGCGCGCACTACAACCTTATGAACCTCTCGCAGCACGTCTCAATGGTAGAACGATCAAGATTTACAATGCGCAATCTCAAGAGGGGGGTGCATCGGGGCGAGTTCCCGGTCAAATCATAGCCAAGCAATCTGGGACACTCCTGGTGCAGACCGGTAACGGGTGCCTAGACATACAGTCCTATGAAATAGCCCCGTTTCACGGTTGGATCAATCGTGTTCTACAAGAGATCCTCATGCCGCCCGTTGGCACCCGTTTTGATCTCACTCCGCCAGCAACATGGCTAACAATTAAAGCAGTCCCGTGAATGCGGTATGCACACCAGGTGGAATGGCTCACTGAGCGTCACCACGGAGAATCCATCGGTATCGACATAGGAGGATGACATGTTCGGTCCCATTACACTTCCGTTCGGAGCCAAAATGCTATTCAACACCGTCAGGCTCAAAGCCGGAGTCACGTTCGAAGATGTTGAATTGGCCGTCGGTGAACTCTGCAGCGTCGTCAAAGGCACCTACGGAGGCGACAAAGGCGGATTCCTCGCCGGACAAGTGTTCAAGTTCTCCGGCTTTGTGTCACACGAGGGCTCCCTCACTGAATCCAGAACCGCCGACGACCATTATGTCATCGTGACCTATTGGCGCTCGTTCGAAGAACACGAACGATCCCATGCGGACGAAGTCTTCAACAACAAGTTTGCCGCACTAGCCGCCATGTGTTCCGACACCAAAGAACTGGGGTACGACATGCTCTGGCAGGGCGCGGCAGCGAGCCGGTAACGACGGCGGCCCACCCAGCAGACTATCTGATCAGAAACCTGGAAGAGCGCACCCGCCACGCGCGGACGAAGCGATAAACAAAGACTCCCGACCCATTTTCTCAACCTCCAAATGGTAGCTGATGCCTTCCGATTCTTGCGCTATTTCGGTCCGAGAACATCCTTGAACATAGTAGCCAGGTCGCGGAGCGCCTTGGCACCGTCGCCGACAAAGGCCGACCCATGCATCGTTGCCAAGGTCTTCGGCTGCAACTCGGCCAGCCGATGGAGTGTCGGCTCCGTGAGGGTAGAATACGGCATATAGTTGGCCAGCGGCCCCTGCTGATATTCCACGAGCACCTGTCGACACCGGCCCAGCACGTCCGAATGCGTGGCCGGCTCGACATCCCCGTCTTGATGAAAGAGGTCCGAACACAATAGCGTACGCTGACTCTCTTCGAACAGGAGCCCCGCTTCCCAACAATGCGGCACGTGCGGCGTGTGCAAAAATCTGAAACGATACTTACCCGTATGGAGCACGTCGCCATCCTTCATCCCCAACGCAGGGCGCACCGCCATGCAATCGTCGATGCTCACCAACTTGCCCACTAAGCTGCACACGGCCGTGGACTGCGGCGCAAGCTGCTGCCACTCACGCAGCGATCCGCATTCATCCGCTTCAAGATGGCTGAACCCAATCCATTTGACGGCCTTCGGATCGAGCAACGTCGCCACGGCGTCCCGCACCGCAGCAAACATCTCGCGTGGGCCTGTATGAAACAGCAGCGGTTCGTCGTCGCGCACGAGAAATTGATTGAACTGCAGATTGAAATCAGGCACGAACGTGGAAATTCTGAACACGTCCGGCGCAATCTCTGAAATACTCGTCATGGCGACCTCCGAGGGTGAAAGAAAAGAGACGGCAGGCTACCGCCAGCGCTCAGATGTGTCAATGAGAAGAACCTGCTGGGGGTCGGCTGAGGACCGCCGCGTGGGCGAAGCGATCTGCGGTCTCTCACATGTTATCTTCATGGAAGTCATACCCAGCTCTTTCCAGCGCCCGACGTACGCCCTTCATCACTGCGGGAGTATCGGAATACGGCAGCACAGCCACCTCCGGTGCAGCCTGGAGTTTGGCCAGAAGCTGTGCAGATTCTGAGCCGGCCAGTTCGTCGCAGGTTTCATACAAGCCCCCCGGGCCCTCCTCTATCGTATTGTGATCCTTGAGAATGCCACGGATCCTCGCAATGATGGCAACCGTAGGAGTCGGAATGAGCAATGTGGCGATGGCCCCGTGATCGAGCCGGAGCTTGGCCGCGATGAGAAGTGGCTCCCCGCCTCGAAGTCGCTTGGCAGCGGGCAGCAGAATTTTTTCTTCCATGCCGATGTGGCGAAGAAGCCCGGCTCGGAATTGAGCATACGCTCCCTGATCAACATGGTCGGCATGAGCCACAGCCGATTGAAGCAGCGCATCAAGTCGCCGGTGGTCCTCCATAAGAAAGTGTGTGACAGGTCCTGCTTTTTCGTTCTCTCGTGGTCTCATCCGTTGCCTCCGATTATGCCCTCCTCAGTGGGAGGACAAGAGTTGGGTGTCTTTTCTGATTCAATCCTATTCTCCCTTTTGACACAATAGCCATCGCCGCGCGCGGGCAGGCTCCGCAATGCTGAATGAAAGAGGCGTTAACCATGTCATTCCACCACCCGGATCGCAAGGTCCTGTGAGTCGCGCAGTACATGACGCCAGTTCGCGCCTCCTCAAGAATATATCTGGAAATGTCGTCCTCCTAACCGAACTTCAACGCCCCATGACTCGTGTCTGATCCTGATTCTGTCAGTGTCTCGTACGTCTTCCTCAGGACATGGCACCCGAATTCCCGTTCCTTTTTAATTCAGGCATCCTGTCCGAAGTGCATGACGACCGGTCGAGCGATCCATATGTTATACCCGTGATCGGAGGCAGGAAAAGACAAACGTAAGCAGCGCGCGCGGTGACGTTTCGTGTACTCTGGCAACCAGCGCCTTGGAAAAGTGGAAGCACTCGAATGAAATGGATCGTCTACATCTTGGAATGCGCGGATAAGAGTCTGTATACCGGCATCACGAATGATATGGAACGGCGACTGGAAGAGCACCGAACGGGCAGAGGCGCAAAGTACACGAAACACTGCAGGCCTTTACTGGTGCGCTATACCGAGTATCGGGGGACAAAAAGCGCGGCACTTAAACGTGAGGCTGCGATCAAATCACTGGATAGATCAAAAAAGCTGGTACTGATCGCCGCTCAACCCCCAACCGAGTTCCATTGCTAGGAGCCTGTCAGACATTGCCTTTGTGACGAGACGAAGTCTGCCCAATATTGTTGACACCTCTCCAGGGAGTGGCCGGACTGTCCTTCACTGCGCGCATTGAGGGAGCACATTCTGATCGTGCGGCCTCAGCGAGCAAGAAGGATGGCCTGGCTGTTCCCCTCCCACTTTTCTGAGACCGCGCGTTATCCCAATCCCCCACGTCATTTTCACGAGTCGCCACGTCGATCCTCGATTGCGCGCGTCGAACGAGCACAGTCCTATCGTGCGCGTTCCGCGAGCAGGAGGACGACCAGGCTACGCTCTCCTCTTTTTCGGTTATAGTATCCCCATGCCCTCCCGACCCAATCAACGCACTCTCAAGCATCCTCGCCGAAAGAAGCGGCGCAGGCGTCGGATGACGATCGCCACGCTCCGGCGTTTCGTACGCGCGCGTTGGCGTACGTTCCGTACCGTCAAAAAAGCCGTGCTCGCCTCACCGCCGACCGTTCGTGCCGTCGTGATTCTGGCAACGATCCTCCTGCTCTGGCTCAGCGTCAACTGGGCCTATCACGCGGTCAACAAGCCGGCCGAGGTCCTCTTTCCCTTGGACCATTCACTCGACAAGAACCCCGTCGGAACGTGGAAACAGTACGGGTCGCTCTTCCGCGAACATGCAACGGCAATCATCACACCCGAGTTGCTGGCTGCGCTGGCTCAGGTCGAGGGCGGAGGAAATCCGGTGGCACGGACCTACTGGCGGTGGCATCTAACGTGGAATCCCTTGAAGCTGTACCAACCGGCGTCGAGCGCGGTCGGCATGTACCAGATTACGGACGGGACATTCCACGAAGCGACGCGATACTGCATCCATGATCATGTGGTGGTCGAAGAAGGCCCCTGGCACGATCCGAATTCATGTTGGTTCAACAGCCTCTACACCCGCGTCGTGCCGAGCCATGCCATCCAATTGACCTCGGCTCTGCTGGATCGACGCGTTGCGAGTACAGTAGGACTGCGACGGATCGGCACGGTCACGCTCCGGCAGAAGCAGGATCTGGCAACCGTGATCCATCTTTGCGGAGCCGGAGCCGGCCACGTCTATGCCGCACGCGGCTTCCGGCTAACCTACCATCAACGGTGCGGCGACCACGACGTGCGAGCCTATCTCGCGCGAGTCACCGCGATGAAATACCAGTTCGCCCGACTGGCAGCCGCCGGCTAGCCCGCGACCTGGCTCCCTAAGCCGGTCGAGGGACCGTTGACCGAAACTCTCCATCGGCGTAGCATAACCCCGTGACGTTCCAGTGACGGTGGCTGCTGTCTGTTCCGCACGCTTCTACCCGTCATCCTGCGTGCCGATCTCGTCGCAGTCCCCCTTCACTCGTACGCCTGATTCTTTATCGTAGCGCATCACCGCCCGGGTTCGGATCCTTCGGAACGAGGGTCCTCATGGTGACTGTCAGCCGACGAGTGCTCCTTCCCCTCTTGGCGCCGATCCCTGTGCCAACTGCCTGCTGCATGCTTGCGCCGAATTCCATTCAGACCGGTGAGACTCCGTCCTTTTTCCTGGCTGCCGCTGCGCCCGCCGAACGTCTCTCTCCACCAGTCACCTGGCTGGATAACTTTGGGCGCAGGCTGACAACGTACTTCACGAAGAAATATCCTGCGTACGATTTCTCACCGTACACACAGGAACTGGACCGAATCCGTGGAGCGGTCAGTCCCGCCCACATTTTCCATGAACTCTTCTACTGCAATCGCCGACCCGCTGCTGCGACAAGCCTTCGGCCTGCGCTCTCGCGACGCGGCTCAGTGCTTTTGCAACGAATCATGCCGGACGAGGAGTGCGGCATTGTCTATCCAGGATCGGGAACCAATCCGCCAACGGAAGGAAATCGCACCAGAAATTGCAGTGAACGACCAAACATCAGAGGGAGGGTCTGATCATGGCTCCGCATACACCTGTGACCGATCGCATTCTCGGCGAAGTACAACGCACACATGGATGTGATCTGGATATGTTGACGAAGAGTCTCTCCGACCTGTCCTGGAGCCAGGTCTTTCTTGAAGTCGATCGGCTGAGCCGGGATGGACAGGTGTTGGTGACATTCAACACCCGAGGTCTCTACATGATCCGGCTGCCGGAGCACAACAAGGGACCTGCGACCCACTAAGTCCGGCCCTGATCCAACGGAGGGGTTTGAGGAAACCGGTCACCCGAGAGACGAACCGCCTGATCCGTGCGCGCCAGCTATCGTGGCTGCTATGATGCTCCCTCCGAGCTTGCACGTAATCTTTTCAGAGATGGGGCCTTGTTGATCTTCCACTGAAAACGTAGTCGCTTCTCCTCTTCCAGTTTATCAGCCAATTCGAGCAAGGATGTGAGAAGCGTTCGACTGCGGCCGTCGAGCGAGGCCCTTCTTAGGGCGCGCGCTCCGGGAGCAAGGTGGACTAACCAGGCGGCCCCCGTCTCCCTCAATCCTCTTTTTCTTCCACGCCCCAACTTGTGAGCAGCACCTCCTTGCCCTTCGCCGAGCGGAGATGTTCCGCGACCCGCAAACTGGTCAACGCCTTGCCCATTTTATCCGGCACATACTCTTCGAGAAAATCGGTCGAGACCACTGCATTACGTAAATCGCCGTCGGTTTCGACCCGAAACACCTGCGCTATCCTGCCAACATCATACGAGTCACGAATCGAGGCTCCGGGGAAATGTTCCTGAAAATACCCACGCACGGCCGCCAGCTTTTCCAGTTCATCGTCTGTATGCGCATCCGATCCCCACGCCATAGCCTGCCCTCCTCTGTATTCTGATGATCACAATCTACACCGCGCGCAACTTTGTCACCCACCCACTGGCATGCCGAGACGCGCCATTAGCCCTGGCAAGGGCCTTCTGTCTGCTTCTCTGCACCATCACGCCTTCTCGCCCAAGGGAGCCGCCAGACTGTCCTTCACTGCGCGCATCTGACGAGCACAGTTTTATCCTGCGCGTTCTGCGAGCAGGAGGACGACCAGGCTACCCAGCCTCCCCTCTATTCGAACAACCTACTAAACCCCGCCTTAATCTGATCCAGCCCCTCGCGTAAGTCGGTCTCAAGAACATCGGCCTTGGCCTGCACTACCACGCGCTTGGCCTTGAGCTGGTCCTTGAACAACACCAGCTTGGTGAGTAGCTCCTGCTTCTGTGACTCCAGCGTGACTTGCTGCTTGGCTTTCTCACTCTCAAACCGGCCCTTGAGTGCCTCATACTCGGCTTCGAGCCTGCTCGTCCGGCCCACGAAATCCTCCCAGACCCTGCCCGATTCGAACACGGCCCCTTTCAGTTTCTGTTCCGCAACGGATTCGAACTCGTTCAGAGCCTTGAGAGTCTTCGCCCTCTGCTCCTTGAACGTGTCGCGAGCCTCCGCTTTGCCGAGGACCAATTGCACCTGAAGATGTTCGAGCTTGGCCTGCACCTCACTCTTCGCCTGCTCTGCCATCTCCTTCGACGTCTGCACGTCGACCAGGACCTGCTTGAGCAGATCCTGCAGCTGTTGCTTGCGCTGCTCCAGCCGCTGCAGTGCCTGATCTTTCGTCTGGGTCAGTTGAACCTCAAGCGCCAGCGCCTGGTGTTCCAACGCATCCAACTTCTTATCGAAGGTGGCTCTGAGTTCCTTGATTCGCGACATCGGGCCCTCCTCTGTGTGATCTGGAAAATGCAGACCGACTGCGCTCTGCCCAGAGTGGCACTGATCAGCTCTCTGCTCTATTCATGACAGTCCGTGCTGCTCGCACTCGATGCGGCCGTCGAGAGAGCCCCTTCTTAGGGCGCGCGCTCCGGGAACAAAGAAAGCTCCTCACACCTTGGCCTCACCTTCTGAATCCGCGCAACGTGCGCTCGTTCGCCAACTCGATCCCATGTCGAGCCTGCCGATCCAGCACAAGTCTATCCGATCATTGCGGCAAGGGGATATCTCCGAACCCTCGCCGGAACGATACCTCATCGGATGGTGAAGCTCAACAGATGTGCAACGAATTCAACTGTCAGCCGCACCCCCCCCCCCCCCCTCAAAACTCGCTCGTTTCTCACTTCGGAAGGTGGCCTGCTTGATCCTCAAATGTGCGGATGAAGCAATCTTATCCTGCTAAATGATCCTTCCAAGCGCTGCAAGTTGCCAACTAAGTTTCAACACAGGCGTTTCCGCCTGTTTCGTTGCATATCAGGGCAGCGAGTAAGTTAACATTGCCCCATAATGCTACAAGCACGGATCCGAAGCTTCTCGATCTTCTACCGCACTGCGCGCTAACTCCTCTGTTCTTCACACGTTTGCGTGATCACCCCCGCGGAGCACTCATGGCATTTCATTTGCTTATTATTTGAACGGTAAACGAACCACGCATAACATATACGGATCCTGTCTATCAGCGAGGGAGGTTGCCATGCCGACCCTGAAACGGCTCCAGAGCTTTCTCGACACGAACAAGATTCCCTATGAAGTGGTCAGCCACCCGAAGGCCTATACCGCACACGACGTGGCGCAAACGCTGGATGTGTCTGGAGACCTCGTCGCGAAAGTCGTCATGGTCAAGGCCGATCAGTACTTCGTGATGACGGTGCTCCCCTCAACCTGGCGGGTGGACTTGAAACGATTGAGGGATGTACTGGAAGCCCGCGACGTGCGACTGGCAACGGAAGCGGAGATCTCAAATCTGTTCCCCGATTGCCAAGTGGGAACAATGCCGCCATTCGGCAATCTCTACGGCGTGGAGGTGTACGTTGATCAACTCCTGACGGAAGACGAGTCCATCGTCTTTGAAGCCGGCACCTACGTCGGCGCGATCAAACTTCGGTATAAGGACTTTGTCGCTCTCGTTCGTCCAAAGGTCGCCGCATTTCATTATGAGCCCTCAAAGATCGAGAGCTAGCAGGATGCTGAAAACGCCCGCCAACTGCGCGAGCGCACCGTCGGCGAGGACAGGTAGGAGAAAGCCTCGCTCGCAATAGTGCCGCACCGCTTCGCGGCCTGAGGTAGACCCGCCCCGCCCTATACGCCTCTACGCCACAGTGATCCGGTGACCTATCCCGAGCAACGAGATATTCCCACCCATTGACCTTTTGCCAAGTAAGGCTATCTTATACGTGAGCGGGGGCCTCGGTGAGAGGAACATTAAAGGGAATCGAGGTCGAGCGCAGGGGTGGTGTGCAGGCCCACCGAGAGGGTGGGAAGCCTAAATCCCCTCCAAGACCTCCAGAGTAGACAAAGAGCTCTCTACCCAGCTTCCGCTCCGCTTTTTTTATTATCTCTCTCACATACTCCCCGGTAAGGGGAAATTGTTTTATGAAACCTATACGTCGCAGTTCGGCGAATGTGGGAAGGCGCTGCTTGCTGAGGGGTATCGGAGAGGAGGAACAATAAAAACGGCCCACCCTTGTCCGGAACAGCAGAGCTGCCATCCCAACAGGGGGGCGTATCGCGGGCTAATTCGAGCGAGAGTGGCCTGAACCGGCGAACACCTGTTCAGTTTCTTCTCGCGCTTCCCGGTGTTGCCGATGGGCCAGAATCACCTGATCGACCCGCTCACCACATGTCACACAGTGCCATTCCACCGCCCCAGTGTCAGCAGAAAGCTCCGCCACCATTAACCCGCCGCATCGAGGGCAGTAATCGAGCCCCCGCTTCTTGCCTTGAATATGTCTTGTCGCCACAGCTCCTTTCATACATTTCTCCTTCTCCGACTACGTTTGAGACATCCGCCACGAAAAGGATTCATCCCCTTTCGCCTTCAGAATGATACCCTCCAATACAGCCCTGAAGCCTAGCGTCCCCTGCTTTTCGAGGCGATAGGTAACCCGGGGTGTTACTTGTTTGATAAATATGATTCCGCCTAAGTCAACCGGCGTGGCAACCAATTCGACATTACACAGAACCCGGTTGAGGGTTTTCAAACTCCCGGACCTGTATCGCACCATAGTCCATGGCTCGCCATATGCCGTGACGAAATGATAAACTCCCTCATTCACGAATGAACTGGGCTCACCGCTGGTGATCGCAGCACAGCAGCAGGCTGTCATGCTGTCTCACGAAGAAAGGGAACGTCTATGACTGAACGGTCAGGAGGCACGGTCGGGGATTTCATGCACCGGCACTTGGAAGTCGTCCCACCCGAAACCACGATCGTGGAGGTCGCCAAGCGTATGCGGGAGAAAAGTCTTGGTTCCCTGTTAGTGGAGTCGACCGATGCCGAAGGTCGCATGCCGAACAGGTCGGGGATCGTAACTGAGACGGACCTGATTCTGAAGGTGCTCGCCAAAGGAATGGATACTTCTCTGGCCATGGCGAATCAGATCATGACCAGCCCGCTGCTGACGATCACGCCGGATCGCCCCATGCTGGATGCGAGCCATCTGATGGAAGCGAACCACATCCGCTATCTCTGCGTCTCGGACAAGGATGACATTGTCGGGATCATCTCGATCCGAGATCTCGTGCGCTATTTTGTCGATTCAGAAGGGGGCCCCATTCGGGACCTCGACAACGTCTACCGGCCCCTCAGCGTGCTCATGCGAACGTCGATGGAGACCATTGCGAGTGAACGGACGGTGCTGGAGGCGGCACAGACGATGGCGGAGAAGCGGATCGGTTCGCTCCTCGTGCTGGAAGCCGGCGAGATAGTCGGTATCGTGACTGAGACCGACGTGGTGAGGAAAGTGATCGCGGCCCGTCTCCCTGCGAGCAGCACCAGCGTCGGGACCGTGATGAATTATCCCCTGATTCAGATTGACATCAACTGTACCGTTCGCGCCGCCAGCCGGCGCATGGCCGAGGAACGGATTCGCCACCTCGCAGTGACGGAAGAGAACAAGGTCGTGGGCCTCTTGTCTGTGCGGGACCTGGTCAAGATGGTGTCTGTCAGAGACAGACCCCGGTTCCTTCGCAAGACATAACCCAACTTATCGCCCTCACCGACCCGTAGTGTGATTGAAAGCTCACTTCCAAGGAAAGGTCCCGCCTCAATGGGCTTCCTCAATTCCGTGATCACCCTTCATCAGTGACCGCTGCCATTGGCTCGTACATCATAACCCCTTGTAGTTACTTCCATCAGACCCCACCCTCAGGGTCAGCAAGCGAACCACCCACCTTCCCATATTTTGTAGCTTGTTTAACGGATACAAGACGATTACAATTTGAAAATCCGGCAGCAATTCCTACTTGCCGCCCAGGCGGTGCACCATGAACCTCGAAGAATCTGGGCAAGCCCCACAGCCGTTCCCAATGAGCCAGCCGTGCGCCTGCATACATAGTCGCCTGCTCTCCGACTGCGTCTCGGAGGAGGAGCACGAGGCCGGCAAGGTGCGCTGTGTTGAATGTGGGAGCGTCATTCCCGATCCGCACCTCCAGCGGGAAGCCAGGAAAACGTAGCCTCTCCTCTCATCAATGTTACGCCTTCAGGCTGTTCGCGCGAGCAACGGCAGCTCGACCTTCGCTGAGGTATTTGGCAACAGTCCCCTGACTTGTCAATGCCCCTAAATTCCACAATCTGCCGAATGATGCGGTCCCGCATTCCTGCGTAAAGCCTGTAACTCCCTGTGCTACCAAACTTCTTCCTCTCCCATCAGGCGACAACATCCTGTGGCACCGACAATGCAAGACTATCCTCCTAGCAACTCATTCCGTTCTTGCGAAGAGGTGGGATATGGCTCAGCAAGCTACAGCGGAAAATCAAGTGATCGAGATAGTGCTGCAGCTCGGCCCGTGCGACCTCGAAGAGGTAACGCGATGCTGCCCCAACCTCACATGGAACCAAGTCTTTCTCGTGGTTGACCGTTTGAGCCGGAGGGGCCAGGTCAAGCTGTCGCACGCGAAGGGGGGCAGTTATACCCTGACGCTGCTGCACCAGCAGGGAAGCCCGCCAGATCAACATCCACTCCCATCCTAGTCACAAGGAGGTGTCTCATGTCTAATTTAACCCGTTGGGAACCTATGATGACGCGCTGGAACCCATTCAAAGAATTGGAGGATATGGAGAGACGCCTTTCAACATATTATATGGGTCGCCCCGCTGTTCAGACCGAGGCTGGGAAGGAAGCCATGACCGTCGCCGAATGGTCGCCGCTCGTGGACATTACGGAGGACGACAAGGAATATCTCATCAAGGCGGATCTCCCGGAAATAAAAAAAGAAGACGTCAAACTGACGGTCCAGGACGATGTGATGAGCATCTCCGGCGAGCGGAAATACGAGAAAGAGGAAAAAGGGAAGAAGTACCACCGTGTCGAGCGGGCCTATGGGAGCTTTATGCGGAGCTTCACCTTGCCGGAAGATGCCGACGGCAGCAAGGTCAGCGCAGAATACAAAGAGGGCGTCTTAAAAGTGCACCTGCCCAAGTCGGAGAAGGCGAAGCCGAAATCGATCGAGGTGAAGGTTTCATAGCCCGCATTATTCATGACGGTTCGTCGCAAAATCGCGTAGCTGGTCCTACTCGCCATGTTTCTGATCAGCGCCGGCGTTACGAGTAGACTCATCTTGTGGCACCGGCAGTGAGACCCGCGGCAAGAAGAAGGGGTGTCAGTGACTTTTAAGAACCGTGAAGAGGCGGGGCATCAGCTCGTCACTGAGTTGTTGCAGTATCGTGACGACCCTCATGCTCTCATTCTGGCTCTTCCCCGCGGCGGCGTGGCGGTCGGCTATCAGCTCAGCCTGGCACTCCACCTTCCGCTGGACGTGTTCATTACCCGCAAGATCGGTGCGCCGGACAATCCCGAGTATGCGATTGGAGCGGTGGCCGAGACGGGATCACGTTATCTGAATCAAGAGGCGGTCAGTTCTTTCGGCTTATCCCGGCACGAGCTGGACCGGTTGATTCATGTCCAAGAGAAAGAGATCGCCAGGCGCAAAGACCTGTACCGCCAGGGACGGCCGCTCCCTCAACTCACGGGCCGCACCGTACTCCTGGTTGACGACGGCATTGCCACAGGCTCGACATTCCTGGCCTCGGCACTCGCCATTCGCAGTTTGCAGCCCCGCCGCCTGGTGGGAGTGATTCCGGTCGGACCCCCGTCGACGATCCATGAAGTTCGAGCCCATGTGGACGAGCTGGTGATTCTCATGACGCCGGACCCGTTCTACGCCGTGGGAAAATTCTTCGTGGACTTCACGCAAGTCGAGGATCGCGACGTGATCCAGTATCTCAATCTGGCCGAGAAAGCGATGCTCGAACGCGCTCCCTCGTCACCTACCTCATAAGACATCTTGTCAGCCAAGGAAGGTTCGCCGTAACATGTCCTCACATTCCAAGGTCCCGTCAGGATTGGGAGTTCGCAGAGACCGAACCCTTCACAAGAGTACGAACACGACACCTATGAACTGCGGGGCAAGTTCAAGGAGCTGACGGTCTGCACCGAATGCGGAGCCCTGTTCCATATGAGCCGCTGGACCTGGAACCCTAAGCCGGCGGAAGCCGACGCGATCGTCTGCCCGGCCTGTTTCAGGATTCTGGATAAGTGCGCCAAAGGCCTCCTAACTCTCAGCGGTTCCTTTCCCGCTGATCACACAGAAGAGATCATGGGAGTGGTCCACAATACAGAAGCTAAGGAGAAACCTGAACACCCCCTGTCCCGCGTTATAGGATACGCACCTCCTTAGGCACATCGGTGAAACTCTTCATCACGCCTATGAGGGGGAGTTCGACGTCCATTACGATCAGGATGAACAATTCGTACGGGTCACAGGGACCCGCTGAGCCCTGGTCCCAACCGTGAGGAGAAGAATATGACCGCCAACCCTATCATGACGCGCAATGGACAGTTCGGCATAATCCCACGTCATGATCATTGCCTATCACCGACGGTGGGCCGATGACCGGCCTCACGCCGGCTGTGGCCATAGCGCGACAGGTGTGGTCCTGTCCCCGTCGATGGATGCTTGTCGCTGTGGTGGCACTCAGCCTGGTGACCGGAACGACGGGAGAGGCGACGACGTCCATTCCACCAAGCGCGGTCGTGGAGGTGGAGCAGACCACCGTCAAGCAGATCCTGGAGGTGTTTCACAAGGCTGACACAGCCATCGCTGCAGAGGATCTGGACGGCGTCATGACGCTCTATGCAACCCAGTACAACTATCATGGGTTGAAAAAGGAAGATGTTCGCAAGATCTGGTTCGACCTGTTCAAGGAATACCATGATCTGAGCGATGTGCATTTCTTTTCGAAGATCGCCAAAGTGGGATCGGGCTCCACCGCCGTCATCGAAGTGACCTGTATGGGGAGCTTGTCGGGCCTCTCGAAGACCGGCGGCCTCCGGGTACCGATCGACAGCTGGTACGAAGAAGTGCATTATCTAACGCTTGAGGGCGGCGTCTGGCGCATTCGGGGGAATGCCGGTGAATCGCCGCGGATCTTACCGTTCGGCACGGCACCGCACCCGTTATTCTGAATCATGGAGAGGCGGCAATGAGAATCATAGTTGGCGTGGATTGGTCGGATGAAGCCTTTGCCACAGTCGAGCAGATAGGCCTGCTGTACAAACCGGACGAAGTGGTGTTGGTCCACGGCGTCGACCTGGGCATATTTCACTACCCCATGGTGGCCGGGGCAGCCAACCTGCAAGGGTACGGCGACTTCCGCCAGGCCTTGATGGAGGCTGGTCGCCATGCCGTCGAACGCTGCCGCGCCCTGCTGCAGTCTGAGGTCCCCTCCATCCGGACGTTGTGCGAAATCCAGCACCCAGCCGCCTTCATTCTCGACAGCGCCGCCACAGTACAAGCCGACCTTATCGCAGTGGGCACGCGCGATCTCAGCCGGTTGACGGAAGTGTTTGCAAGCAGTATTTCGCACCGTATCCTGCTCCATGCCACGGTGCCAACCTTGATCGTGAAGGGAAAAGCTCGACCCGTCACCCGCGTCCTTATGGCAGTGGAAGGCAGCGAGGATGCGATCCGTCTGCACACGTGGTTGACGTCGCACCCCTTCAAGAACCCAGTCGCGGTCACCATCCTCTCAGTCGTCCCCTCGCTGCATATGGTCGACCCGCGCCTGGTGGTGGGACTCGAAAGCTGGTCTGAGCTGAGTAAGCAGCATGCTGAACAGGTCGTGAAGGACACGGCCCAGGCGTTGGCGAGTCCGCACTTCACAGTGTCTACCGATGTCCGCCTTGGCGATCCCGTGACGACAGTGTGCGAAGTAGGAAATAACCACGACCTCATCGTGGTCAGCTCCCATGGGCGGAAGGGGCTCGATCGTTTCTTGATGGGCAGCGTGTCGCACGGGATCGTGCATGGGGCCAGCTGCTCCGTGCTCGTGGTGCGCTGACCGGCCAGCAAGTGATGGATGTGCCGACCTACTATCATCGCTTGTCAACCTGCGTGATCACTGAAAATGGCTCTCATCCCCGGGACCTTCCTAGCCGGCAGCGGCCTGATCTATTTTGCCTTTATGACAGCCCGGCCCAGCATGGTTTCTCTGATCGAACTTTCACGCTCACTCCTGATCGGTCTCGGCGGCATCGCCTTCCTGGTGGAAACCGTCAACGTGCTGGACTCTCTAATAGCAGCAAGGCGAGTGGGTGACCGAGCATGAAGCAGATCCGTCCATTGTTCCAACCGCCTCCGGAATCCGGGAGTCTGGAATCTGGGCCGGTCATCTTGCGCGATGGCGCGACCGCATCCCTCCGCCCCTCCCGTGCGGAGGACCAGACGATGATGCAACGGTTCGTCGATCGGTTGTCATCAGCATCCAGGCGGCATCGGTTCTTTTCTGATACCGCGCCCCCTGCCGACACCATCGCGTCGCTCTGTGATTCCTCCAACCCGTCCAAGCAACTCACCCTCATCGTCACGAGGACCATCGCTGGACAGCCGCGCATCATCGCCGCCGGTTCATACTGGGCGCGGACCGACGACCAGGCCGAGGTGGCCATGGCAGTCAACGACGACTTCCATGGGAAAGGCCTGGGAACGATCCTGCTCGAACGGTTGGCAATGCTGGCCATACACCGAGGCTTCACCACACTCTGGGCAGTCACACACACGGACAATCTTGCCATGCTCGAAGTCTTTCGGGAATCCGGGTACCCGGTCCATGAAACCTATAAGGGCGGCAACATGCACGTCGAACTCTCACTGCACCAGACGGAGAGCACGACGGCCCGCTTGGAGTTGCGCGAACGTATTGCCACAACCGCCTCGCTTCATTCGTTCTTCTATCCCCGCTCCGTGGCCGTAATCGGAGCCTCCCGCGATCCTACGAGCATTGGCTATCGGATCGTCGAAGCCCTCACAGACAACCGGTTTCGCGGCGCCATCTATCCGGTGAACCTCAAGGCGGCAACCATTGCTGGCTTGACTGCCTTCTCGTCCGTCACCGCGATCCCCGACGCCGTCGATCTGGCGGTGATTGTCGTACCGCGTGATGCGGTGTTATCGGTCCTCACCGATTGTGGCGGCAAAGGCATCCACTCCGTGATCGTGATCTCCTCAGGCTTTGCCGAATCAGGCCTTGAAGGAAAACAGGCCCAGGACCATCTCGCGGAGACTGTCCGTCAACAGGGCATGCGCATGATCGGACCGAACTGCTTTGGGCTGTTGAACACCGATCCGGCTATTTGTCTCAACGCCACATTCACGTCGGCCTTTCCTCCCTCCGGTCGCATGGCCATGGCCACGCAGAGCGGAGCGCTGGGGCTCGCGATCCTTGCAGCGGCCCGCCGATTACAGCTGGGTGTGTCATCATTCGTCAGCCTGGGCAATAAAGCCGATGTCTCCACAAACGATCTTCTGCAATATTGGGAAGACGACCCTTCCACCGGCATCATTCTCCTGTACCTGGAATCCTTCGGAAATCCTCGACGCTTTGCGAGAATTGCACGGCGCGTCGCTCGTCGCAAACCGATTGTGGCGATCAAATCCGGTCGAAGCCTTGCCGGTCGGCGCGCAACAAGCTCGCATACCGCCGCACTCGCGTCGAGCGAGGTGGCCGTAGAAACGCTCTTTCGGCAGTCCGGTGTGATCCGCGCAGAGACCTTGGATGAGCTCTTCTCCCTGGCGCGAGGACTTTCCGATCAACCGCTCCCAAAGGGCAAACGCGTCGGCATCATCACCAATGCCGGTGGCCCCGCCATCCTCTCCACCGACGCCTGCGAAGCGGGCGGGTTGTCTGTCCCCGAGCTGTCGAAGGCGACCACTGCAGCCCTGTCGGCATTCTTACCTGCTGCCGCCTCGTTGAAAAACCCTGTCGATCTGATCGCATCCGCAAGTCCTGACCATTATACAAACGCGATCACCACCCTCCTCGCCTCCCAAGAAGTCGATGCATTGATTATCCTCTACATGTCCGTGATGGCCGGCGCCGAAGCCGACATTGCGAACGGGATTCTGCGCGGAATCTCCAGCGCCAGACAGGCCGGTTCCACCGCTATCCCGATCTACATCTGTTGGATGGCGGAAGGCGATCTCGAACGGACTTTTCAGACGGCAGGCGAGACGATCCCCATCTTTCCATTACCGGAACATCCAGCAGTCGTAATCAGCAAAGCCTACCGGTATGAAGAATGGCGCACACAGCCGCTCGGCATGATCCCAGATTTCGACGATATGGATGTCGGTACCGCGCGAGCCATCTGCGCCAAGGCCCTGTCCCAAGCAGGACCTGGTTGGCTGACCGTCGAAGACACCAGAGCCCTCCTCGCCTCCGCGAAACTCCCTGTGTCGCAGGGCGGCGTCGTAAGAACCGCAGACCAGGCGGCGGCTGTGGCCGGTGGCCTGGGATTTCCCGTCGCCGTCAAGCTCGCATCACGCCAGATCGTGCACAAGACTGAGATGAGCGGAGTGCATCTGAACCTGGCTGATGAGCAAGCCGTGAGGGATTCGTTCGAGTCGATCCGGGCCAGACTCGCGCAGGAAAATAAACTGGATGCGATGGAAGGGGTGCTCGTACAGCCGATGCTTTCAGGCGGCGTGGAAGTCATGATCGGAGTTACACACGACCCACTCTTCGGCCCGCTCATCGCCTTCGGTCTCGGCGGAATTCACGTCGAGATTCTGGGCGACGTGCGGTTTCGGATCACGCCCCTCACTGACCGCGATGCAGCTCAGATAGTGCGCGAGATTAAGGGCTATCGATTGCTGCAAGGCTACCGAGGCCACCCTGCAGCGGATGTGGAGGCCATCGAAGAGGTGCTGTTGCGTCTCTCTCGTCTCGTCGAAGAAATTCCCGAGATCAGCGAACTCGACCTGAATCCGATCTTCGCCCTGCCGCCAGGACAAGGCTGCAAGATCGTGGATGCCAGAATCTGGGTTAGGGCTTTGTAAGTGCGCCTTCGCGCTCTTGTTCGACGACTGGAACAGGCCCAGGCATTTATGTCCGGCATCTGTGTGAACAGGATCGCCAAACAGACCAGATAGACCGGCTAATCAGTGCTCCCCGCAACAGAGCTTGTAGCGCTCCTCCGGGATGCTCTTCATATTTTGAAAGACGGTTTCGCGTTCTTCCGCACTGGTCACCTGATCGATGGCGGGATAGAGCGCCCGCTCCTCTTTCCTATTATGGGAACCGAGCAGGTCCAACAGCGCCTGTTCTTCCTGGTCGCTGTCGGGATTCTGCTCCGCCACTTTGCCATGAATGGCTTCAAGCTGCTGCCCGATCCGACGATGCTCCGCCCGCATCGCGAAGGTCGGTCCTTCTTCAGACATGCCGGTTTTCTCCTCCCACAGAGGAAAGAGCAGATCCTCTTCCCAGACGATATGACGCTGCAAGCCGACCTTGAATTCTTTAAATGCTTCCTTGGCCTTGAAAAAATCTGACCGTTTCAACTGTTGAAAGGTCTTGAGCAACTCATCCAACCGATCATGGTCCTGCTCAAAGAATGCACTGATGGTTTTCTGCTCACTCATTGTGTCCCCCATACGCATTCCGACAGAACGTTTTAAATGACTGCTCTCTGGGTCCGTTGTTCGTCGCTTGTCTCTCGTGAATCAATTCAGGAATTTGTTGATCTGACGATCTGTTGAATGTCCGACCGATCATCAGATCAACAGATCACCAGATGTCTTCCGCTTTACGTTTCACGACTGTTCCCTGACTTTGTACTCCAGATGACAGGCCACACAGGCCTTCAGCAGGTTATTAAACTGCGGCAAGATCTGCTTCAGATCTTTCGTGGGGATGATGCGCGCCAACTCTTCCGCCGCCGCGTGATGCGCCATGGCCAAGTTGTGATAGGCGGGTGGAAAATTTTCGGGCTGCTGCACCATCGCCTGCCGATGCATGAAAAAACCCAGATGCGATTCGGTGAGGCCTTTTGCCAACTCGTAGTCCTCTTCAACCAGCGCGTTCACGATCACCTGAATGGTTTCCAGGTGCTGCAACATCACCGCGCGATGCTCTTTCACTGCCGGTGACGACAATGGAATGGGCTGTCTGGTATCGGAGGTCAGATAGGGATGGGACCGCTGCTCACCCTGGCGGTGCCCGACTTCAGCGCAACCAGCTGATAACGCAACACAAAAGACTCCCAGAGTGACCCTTCCAATGAGGATCTGTCTCCCACTATATAATGGTGACATGTGAGTGGCTCACCTGTGAAGGTTTGGTTTGGTCAGCCTATGGATACGCTCATATTTCCGAGCGTGATCCTGGCACGATAACGACCACGGCATACATCTCAATGGTGATGTTGCTGAAGGTCATGATCATGACCTTCAGCCGATTTCTTTCCCGTCCCGACAGACTTTGGCTTCAGCGGAGTAAACCGAGTCCCATACGCCTCCTGTTCCGGTAACTTGACGAATACCACAATCACTGTCTCCGGATTGATCCGAAACTCGCCGCTACCCGTAAACATATTCTGTTGTGACGGCTCCAGCTTAACGGTGATTTTGCTCCCGGCCTTGGCCTGTTGAATATTCGCCTTACCCTCTCCGCCATCGGTCTTAATCTCTTGACCTGCGTGATCGGTCACATGCACTACCAGCTCTCCATCCTTGGCAACAAGCTCCAGATGATAGGGGCCTGCCGCACGAACTTGCCCGCCATGCGGCGACGGCATCGCATCCAAAGATTCATCGGTATGTGCCCAAACAGGCTGAAACATCATCAGGGTAGCCGCAAGCACAGCACCCATAATCGATATAGTCATTTTTCTCCTCACAATACGAATCGGAATGGTAGGGGCATTTCAAATGACATCTTGGACCTCTCTTAATCATATCAAGCTGCTAACGCCAATATCCCCCTATCTTCAGCCGTTCTTATGCGCTCTCAGTGGCCATCACGGCATGCCCTCAGCTACAATATGACTCCATTTTTTCCTTCATGGTCTCTCGTCCTGCCTGGACCGCAGCCTCGACATCCGCTTTTTTCTCTGAGATGAAATGCTGGCCACTTTCAATAGTCTGATCAAAGGCGGCGCGCGCCTCCTTCACCTTCTCCAAGACTTCTTCCTCGGCTTTCCTGGCATACCCCTTCAAATCCCGGCGCGTCTCTTCCCCCGACTTCGGAGCGAGAAGAAGACCTGCCACCACTCCAGCCACAGCCCCCCCTAAGAATGCGAGAGCCAGGGCTGGTGACGAACATTTCGAATCTTGATTGTCCATAACGATTCCTCCTTGGATAAACATGGTTCTTTCAGATTGAAAAGCGAAGACCGTGCCAGAATAGCAGAACCAGGAAATCATTGATTGCTGTGATTTTGCGAGATCTTAAGGAAACGTGTGAAGAAGAGAGACCTGTCCTTGGGGCATTCCAGGTCTGGCATGAAAAAGCCGCTGTAGCAAAAGGCGACAACCCGTCAGGCGGGTGAGGCAGTCATTACTATAGAACCAATGAAGCCGTAGATGAATTGTTATGGATAAGAGTCAGACGTAGGGCAGCCTGCACCTTCACACCCACCCATCCCACCTCTCGGTCCGCCTTGTTCCGTACCGTCCATGCCGCCCATTCCGCCGCCTGGTCCCATCATGGGACCCATGCCTTCTCCACGTCCCATCATGCCCGGTCCATGCGCACCGGCGAAGCCGCGCTCATACTGGATGATGCTCCAAATTTCTTCGTCCGTCAGTTGCCCGCCAAATCCAACCATGCTGGTACCGACCGATCCGTTCTTGATCACCCAAAAGATTTCACCTTCCGTACGATGGCGCCAGAATCCATGGTGCTGGAAATTGCGAGGCGATGGATTCAGCTGGGCGGCCAGCGGCCCATTGCCGCCCCCGTCTTTCCCATGACAGTTGAAACAGGTGCCCTTGCCGTTATAGAGCGCCTTGCCCTGCTCGACGATCTCCGGTGAGCTCGGCAAGGGGCTCGTCAGTGCGCGCGCTGCGACCAGCTTGTCGGCCGGCACCAGCGGCTGCATCATGTGCCGTTCGGCGGCCCCGGCCGGGATGGCAAGGGAAACCACTACGACCAGCAACGGGAACATACTCAGCGTCATCACCTTGCTCCTTTGATCAGCTGTTGAGGCGAATCGAACCAGTGGCGTATATTGTGTCGAGCACTGGACGTGCAAGGATTGATCCGGTTCATCTGACTAGTCTCGTTCAACCAAATAGACAAGACAGACCAAACGATTCTCGTTTTTCACGCTTCACGCTTTGCGGACGTCGGGCACCGCTGGCGGCCTGTTACAAATCCAGCTCTACCATCTTGCGGTGGAATCGAGTAACCACGTTAGGATCAGGCGCCAGCCGGATCGGGACTTCCTCTTTGCCTTTGTAGGGCAACAAGTTCAGCACGTACCGGAGGCTTTCTAATCGTGCCGCCTGCTTGTCGTTGGCCTTGACAAGAATCCAAGGGCTGAACGTCGTGTGCGTCTTGCTGAACATCTCCTCTTTGTAACGGGTGTAGGAGTCCCACAGCTCTTGCGCCTTCTCATCGACCGGGCTCAGCTTCCATTGTTTGAGCGGATCCTGCCGGCGCTCTTCAAATCGCTTCGCCTGCTCCTCCTTCGAGATCGAAAACCAGAACTTGATGATGGTCACACCATCTTCGTAAAGCATGTGCTCGAATTCCGGAACCTGCTGCAGAAACCGCTGGTGTTCCTTCTTACTGCAGAATCCCATCACCGGTTCGACTACCGCGCGGTTGTACCAGCTACGGTCGAAGAACACGATCTCGCCCTTATTGGGCAGCTGGCGGATATAGCGCTGAAAGTACCACTGGCCCCGTTCTTCATCCGACGGTTTGGGCAGCGCGACCACCCGCATGGCGCGAGGATTCAAGTGCTCGGTGAACCGGCGAATTGTGCCGCCCTTCCCCGCCGCATCGCGTCCTTCAACCAGAATCGCGATCCGTTCTCCGCTGCTCTGCACCCAGCGTTGAAGCCTGATCAATTCAACTTGTAATTGCCGCAATTCTTGCTCATACAGCAGCGTCTTGCGCACCTCCTCGATATCGACGGCTTTATTCTCGAGCAGCTGAATGAAGCCCTTTCTCGTATTGATCCTTCGAAGATCATCCTCGGTCAAGGCGCAGCTCGGTTCGCCGATACGTCCTAGCCCCTGTCCGCCTGATCCACTGCGCGACAATGGGTAGCCGTCCCCTTCCCGCGGCACCACCGTTGGAATGGTCTCCAGTTCATTGACATCGAGACGCCGGTCCTTTTCGAAGGACTCGTCGATATCCGCCTCATCCCGCCGACCCGCTCGGCCTTTTGACTTCCCGGTCGATTCGCCATCGGCTGCCATACAGAGATTCCTTCCTTTGATGCGGAATCAGAATGCCACGTTGCGGTCACGTTCGGCGACGGCCTTGATGTAGTCCGGCATCCCCTTGATTGTCGCGCCCGCGACGAGATCCCCGGCGTTGATCTGCCGCGCCACGGCGCAGGCCCCGCAGACCCAGATGGGAATATTCGCTGCTTGCACGGCAGCCAGCAGATCTCTCAGTGGCGTCAGGTTCACCCCTGTTACGTGATCGGCGGTTCCCTTGCGCCCGAGCGTCACGGATTCATTCCACAACCAGAGCACGACCTCGTGCCCTTGCTCCTTCGCAACCTTCGCTGCTATGAACGGCAGCGTTGCCATGGTGGGATCGTCCGTGCCTCGACTGCCGGAAATAATAAATGTCGCCATGGTGTTCTCCTCCGCTGGTGATGCCGTTATTGTTTGAGAGATGATAACACCTCCAAGGAAGGCACAAAGAATGTCGCGCCAGTAACGGCTCGGCTGAATTCCATCAGGCGATCATGCAGCCCGTCGGCCGTCGCCCCCATCATCCGGGCCAACATCAAATCGAAAATATCAAGGGACTTCGTGTAGGCTGCGAAATAGAGCCCCGCTTCGCGGACCGTCCCCCACGGGTAGCTCTGTCGAAGGATTTGCAACTCCGCGCCATCCTGCTCGATCACGACACGGCTGATGTGGGCCGTCTGGGGCTTTTTCGCTTTGGGCAGCTCGACGCTTCCCCGCTTCGTCCTTCCGATGATCTGTTCCTGCTCTCGGTCGTCCAACCTGTGCCATCGTTCAAGATCATGAACATAGCGCTGGGCTGCGACGTAACTGCCGCCCGCAAAGGGCCGGTCCTCTTCTCCGATCAGAGCGGCGATCGCCCTAGCCTTTCCCTTGGGATTCTCGGTTCCGTCAATGAATCCGGTCAAGTCCCGTGAATCCCGATACCGGAACCCATGGGTCTCCTCAGCCACCGTCACCAACGGCTGCAATCGCCGCACAAGTCCCATCGCGAGATCGAGATTCAGGTCATGACGACTGGAGGTAATCTGCACAAAAAGATCCCCTCCCGTTGCCGGTGCGATTCGCCCATTTGCCTTGACGGCGCGGAACGGCCGGAGTCCGGAAGGACGTCTGGCCGGCGAGAGCCGGTCCCAGAGCTCAGAGCCGATGCCCAGCGTGCACAGGAGCCGGGGGGTCTTTGCCCCTGCGGCCAGAGCCCGTACCGACGGGTGAACATCCCCTATCGCCTGGCGCAAGGCTGTGCGCTCTGCATCGTCAGCAACCGTACAGGTCAGAAAATAGGCGTGGGCACCCCCTGCGGGGAGCACTCCTGGTTGTGGTGTCGGCATTCTTCAGTCCTTTTTAACTCGTCGCTCATCAAAAGCAAACGCGAGAAGCGAGACAGACGTGACGAGCGAGAAAAGCGGGCTGCCTCAGCCACGCAAGTCCCATCCTTCCTCCTGCTATTGCATGTCACGCCTGTCACGCCTTTCTCGCACGTCTTGCGCGCTTCATGCGTTATTTCGCCAGCGATCTGACATAATGAGTGCCGCCCCACGCGCCGACTGCCCCGGTCGCGCTGAAGATCAAAGCCGCTTTCACCTTCACCGCACCGGACGCTCTTCGTTGGTACAGGCCGAGCAACGCGGAGACCGCCACCACCACCAGCGAGATGGCGGCGGCGGATTGCACCTTCACTCCCAGGACGTACACCAGAAGCGGAACTGCCGGGAGAGAGCCGCCCCCGCCGGTGGCGCCCAGTGCCAGGCCAATGAACGCACCAGATCCGATGGCCCAAGCGGGGGAGGCATCCACACGCCTACTCTCTCACGATCACGCCGCACGCGATGCGAGGTCCGCCCGGCGCATCCTTTGTCGGTGGATCCGGCAAATACTTATCGTCAAACTCATGGATGATGAAGGCGCTCCCATCCGTATCGAGGATGGTGTTCAATCCCTCTGACAGGGTCACCCGGCTCGTGATCGTATACAGTGACCCTTCTCGGCTGTCGTTTACCGAGAGATTCTGAAGATCACCGAGATGGTAGGGATGGTTTCCTAATCCAGGTGTGACGTTTGCCTCCGGATTGATTGCCGCATTCACATTCCCATCATAGTGTCCCTTGGCCGCCGAGAAGGGCTCGCAGTTGCCGACCTCGTGAATGTGGATCCCATGGAGCCCCGGCTTCAACTTGCTTTCCGGCGTGCCGTGGAGCCTTAATTTAATCCTGACGCGTCCTTCGTACTCCTCATAGAGATGCGCCTCTCCTGTAATGCCGGGACCGGCGATAACGGCCTTTGCATGCAGTTTCGTATCCAGCTTCCCCTTGTGATAGCCGACACATCCCGCCAAGAGCGCCATGCTTCCAATGATGATCATGCCTCCGTACAATGATTGCCTCACATTCATCACGTACCTCCTATAGTTACTTGTTAAAAGATGTCCGCCGCCCTCAACGTGCCAGCTAATGTATATACCTGAATCATCTGCCGGATGTCCTCGTCCGGTAACCTTACGAACGGCATCGCGCCGGTCCAGCGACGAACTACGACCCTTCGGCGTTTCAGGTTTCATATCCGTCACCGCTCGTCGTTCGAGGATATGCTTCATTCACCGCTCGGAAACCCCGCCTGCTTCCAGGCTGTCATACCACCCATCATGACATGCACCTTACGAAAGCCGGCTTGCATGAGGATCTGCGCGGCAGTATGCGCGCGTCCTCCCGCTTTGCAGACAGTCACGATCTCCCGGTCGCGATGCGGCTCCAGCTCAGCCAGCCGATGGGCCAGCTTGGTAACCGGGATGTTGGTCGCCCCTGTGATGTGACCGAGTTTTTCTTGTAGTTCGTGTGGGTCCCGCACATCGAGAATAAACAGGCGAGTCCCAGCTTCTAATGCTCGCTTCACCTCTCCCGCCGGCATACTGGCCACCTGTTGATCGTTAGCGCCAAGAGCCATGGTTCCTTTCACTTCACAGGCCGGCACATCCACAGGAATCCAGGCGGCCTTGGGATCGCGCGCACAGGCGTAGTTGGCTTTGAGCACGTCTTTCATCCACTCCGCCGGCCCGAGTTTCAACCCCTCCAGATAGTCGATATACTCCTGCCTGGTGCGGGGTTTCAAATTGGGATTGCGGAGTTTCTGATCTTTCACACTCGATGGTTGGCGGCCCCGGTATTCGTGGGCCGGATACACGATGAGATGATCGGGCAGACCGAGCACCCGCTGCATGCTGTCCCAATGCTCACCTGGATCGCCACCTGGCAGATCCGTGCGGCCGGCTCCGGCATCGTCCAAAAACAGGACATCTCCGGTCAGAATGCGATCCTCCAACACGAGCGCAATGCTGTCTTTCGTATGCCCCGGAGTGGTCATCACCTTCACCGGAATATTGCCGAGACGACATTCGAACCCGTCCGTCAGATGAAAGGTGACACAACGGGCAGGCGCCTTTTGATGCATGACATATTGGCAGCTGGTCTTATCCTTGAGCGCCGCCCCGCCGGAAATATGATCAGCATGGGTATGGGTATCAATGACGTGTGTCAGTGTAAGTTTCCGCTGGTCCAGTGTCTTCAGGTAGTCCTCGACATGCTCCAGAACCGGATCGACGAGGACAGCTTCCCGGCTCTTCTCATCGCCGAGCAGATAGGTCCGGCAGGCATGAGGATTGAGCTGTTCAAAGATCATCGTGCCCTCCTTATTCGATACGCTTCACGTTTTTCTCCAACTGCGTGATACCCGGAGATCCATGGCTCCCCATTCGTAGATTGTATAAGCCAAAAGACGCGGGGAAGACTGATGGTTGCTCGTCACGCTACTCACATTCTGCGCGCGGCATTTCATCATTCACGTTTACCGTTCTGTCGAGAACCGATACAAATCATGACACGTCGTGCAACGGGCAGTCATGCTCGATAACCGTTGCAGAATTTGTTGGGGCGTCTCTTTCTGGACGATCGCGTCTGCGAGGGCATCCATGTCTTTGTGGATCGACATACCCATTTGTTTGAACGGCAGCGGCAGCTTCGCCATCAACGACGGGTTTACGTCAGCGGCCATGCCCATTCCAGCCGAGCGGGCCGCCTGTTCCATCTGCGTGCGATCCGCCTCCTGATCCTGGCCGGCCAAGCCTGTGACCACGCCATGGACCGCCTTCAGGAGCATCCGCATCTCGCCCAGGATCAGGTCTCGCTCCGTCGGTGCCAACACAATTTGCATCCGTCCATCTGTACCCTGCGTCGTCCACCCCTGCACAAAGAACCATCCGGCAACCCCAACCGTCAGGATCCACAGCCCCAACGTAATCCAACAGAGCGTCGATCTCATCGAAGCCCGCTGCCCATTCCGCCAGCTTGTTCGGGAGCCAACGTTCGCACGTAGGCAAGCGCATCCCAAATCTCGTCGCCTGAGAGTGATTCCCTCCAGCCTCCCATCGCGGTATTCGGCTTGCCGTCATGCACGCTCTTGAACAACTTCGCGTCCAGCTTCCCTTGAACCGCCGAAGACGTGAGGTCGGCGACCGGAGGAGTGAACCTCATCTGTCCCTCTCCCTTCCCGTCGTCCCACTCACCCATTCTCGCGATCCTCGCTCCTCGCGCTTGTCGCGGTCCACCTTTCCTTCTAATCTGTGGGAACTCTTTGCGAGTAAGATGCCAGATAGGCGTTAAAATGTGCGCGGCTAAACATCCACACAAACAATACGTTAGAAGAATGGGCTGAGATGCGACACCACCAGATCGTCAAAAGTGGCGAGAAAGACCCCGCTGAGCATCTGGTCACTGTCGCAAGACGCCGCGCGCGGACAAGGGACGCGCAATGATTCCTGACACTGTTTCACTTCCATGTAAACAGGCCGCGCTTTCTGGAGTAGCGGACGTACCTCGCTAACTCAGTCCGACGCCGAAGACTTTGACTGCTTTTTTCACATCACGCGGATTGACCCATAGAATGGCGCCGAAGCGTCCCTGGCCGGCACAGAGGCCGGTCACCGCAATCATGTTGATCCTGGCTGAACCAAGCCGATCAGTCAGATCGGCCAGCGCTCCCGGGCGATCATCGCCGTCCACCAGCAAACACGTCTTCGTTCCCTGCACTTTCAACTTATAGACCTTCGCTATATTCTTGAACGCGCTGGGATCTTCCGGCACCACATCCACCTGCGTGCGGCGATTTCGAGGAAAAGCGTGCACGGCTATCAGATTCACTCCGGTCTCACGCAGTGGAGTAAGCATGCCGGCTAATGCTCCTGGTTTATCCGGAATCTGCACCTTGAAATACTGAGCAGTTCGAATCAGATCGGCCATCATACCCTCCTCTACCCGCCAAAATAGCGGGAATCATCCAAAAGGAAATGCTTCACGCGAACGCACTGCGTAATTGAATTATCATCACGAGGACTAATCTTTTGCGCAATGATGGGACGGAAGTTGACTCAGTATAGCCTAGGCGCCCAACCGGGTGAAATTCAACCGGTACAATCTATTTTCAGGAGCAGCGTTGTTACTTCAGACAGTCTATCTTACGATCTAACGGTGTGTGAAGCCCAGCGCACCAGGGCCTCTTGTGAAAGAGGCCCTGGTGGCGTTGATGATAGCCGGTCCTCTGAGTTTGTCCGAATAATGCCATTCTACTTCGGGAAACGATCTGTAAGCACCTGCGTCGTTCTCGGCCCGAAAAAATCCTCAACGTGTTCCCGCGAATACGCCTCCGGTTTTTTCGAGCCTGCGGCCTTGCATCTACCGGCAACTCCTGTGCCTCGCAACAAAGGATTACTCGAATAGATTCCTAGCCCTATTGCACACTGACGGTGATGGTATGGGTGGCCATGACAAGGTCGTGGTCCTTGTTGGAAGCTTTCACCGTAATCTGGTGTTCCCCCCTGCTCAGGCCCTTAAGCGTCCCATGAAAGCCCCTCTGATACTCATTGTCCACGTACACGTGGACATGTGTAATTTGGGAGCCCTTGGTCAATTCGTACTTCAGCTCAAAGCTGTCGCTGACCTTGTCCCCGCTCTTGGGAGAAACAATCATAATCTTCGACCCATCCTCTATTGGTTTATCCGCTGCGAAGACTGGTGCTCCACTGAGACAGCCCACTAACGCGATCCCCAATCCCATGACCCCGAGACGTCCCATCATATGCATCACGACCTCCTTGTTCAAACCACGCAGGAAACTAGGGACAGGCTACTTATTGGTTGTGATGCTGTCAACTCTTACATAAGAGGAAATTTATGGATTGGCAGGAGCCTGTTCCCCTCAAGAATTTGTTGCTTTTCCTTCATAGATTCCCACGGATGGTTTACTACCTGCGCGCATGGAGCAACCACCTCTCTTCAATCTTCTCACTTGAGGACGGACTAGATTGACCTCCCACTGCGCATGCCCAACGAGGGTCTTGCGAGACCGCACGTTGCGCGAGCACAGAAGATCATCGGGCTCCATCCCCTTCTCTGTTTCGCGGGCAGGAAGACGACCAGGCTACCCTCATCCTGCTACCGGATGGTCGGTTCCAAGCTGACTCTCGCCTTCATGGAGTTGGAAATCAGACAGTTCGCCTCGGCTTTCTCGATCAACTCCTTGGCTTTGGTCGCATCTGTGCTCGTCTCGAGGACGATGGTCGGTTTTAACGTAATGGTCGTGAACTGAAACTTTCCATCGACCAATTCCAGCTTCCCTTCCGCCTCACTCTCGTATGAGGTAAAGCCCAGGTCTGCCCGCTCCGCCACCGCCAGGAACGTGGTCATCAGACAGATGTTGGCGGATGCGACGAAGAGATCCTCCGGCGACCAGATGCCCTCGTGTCCCTTGAACTCCGGCGGTGTCGCAACCTGAATATCCGGTTTGCCGGCGCAAGAGATAACTCCTTTGCGTTGCTCCGTCCATGCGACCGTGGTGTGATAGGTGTACACTTTACTGCGGACTTCCATTCTGCACCTCCTCTGTTCATCCCCTGATGTGTATCCTCATGTGATTGCCAGCACTTCGAGAGATTCCGAAAGACGAGGATTCTCATTATAGACGGCCTGGCAATGGATCTCCGTCGGCTTTCCGCACGAAAGGGTGGCGTTCAACACTGGCCCTCCTCAATAATGGACGCGCCGGTAACAGATTTTCTTCGCCACCTCAGCCGCAACGACATACCCGACGACGATGCAGAGCAAGGCTGCCAGGAACAGCGGCGGCAACGGCACGAACCCCAACGGCCTTCGTAGCTGCGTATAGGGCAGCAGGGGCAGAAAGGATAGAAGCAGCGACGCTCCCGCCATACTGAACATGTTGCCAAAGTTCGCGCTTGTCGCCATAAAGACATACTGTAACGTGTTGGCGATCGTCCTACGCCCTTCCCGCACTCCTTCAACAAGAATGCCCAGATCTTTTTCCAGCAATACGATATCCGCCGCTTCTTTCGCCACATCCACCGCGCTTTCGACGGACACGCCAACGTCTTCCGCATGTAAGGCCGAGGCATCATTGATGCCGTCGCCTCCATAGCCTACGACGTGGCCTGCCTTTTTCAATGCCATGATGATCCGTTCTTTCTGATTCGGATCGACCTCGGCAAACACATGGACGTCATTCACACGCGACACCAGCGCTTCGTCGCTCATCTGCCGCAAATCCTCGCCGGTCAACAGATTGCCATTCGACAAGCCGTTCGCCTGTCCAACGTGACGGGTGAAGCGAGAGCGATGCACAAAAAGCGTAATGCAAAGCTCCGAAAACCTCGAACTTTGAACCTCAAGACCTCGCTCGTCTCGCACGTCTCGCGAGACTATCTACCGCAGCCTGCATGCCCTCTCTTTTGTTCAACCCCACGCAACACTCACCCGTTCCCGCTCCAGCGCCAGTTGCGGATCTCCGGCATGTCTTCGCCATGTTTGGCGATGTACTGTTTGTGCTCGAAACGTTTGTCGCGGAGGGCCTGTTTGGTATAGTCCGCGCGGGAGCCGTGCAGAGGGATCCGGTCGATGACGTCAGCGACCAGATGAAAGCGGTCGAGATCGTTCATCACCACCATGTCGAACGGGGTCGAGGTCGTCCCTTCTTCCTTGTACCCGCGCACGTGCAGGTTCTTGTGGTTGGTCCGCCGGTAGGTCAGACGATGGATCAGCCAGGGGTAACCGTGGAAGGCGAAGATGATCGGCTTGTCCGTCGTGAACAGAGCATCAAAATCCTTGTCGGACAGTCCGTTCGGATGTTCACGAGGTGGTTGCAGCTTCATAAGATCCACGACGTTGACCACGCGCACCTTGACATCGGGCAGATAAGCGCGCAGCAACGACACGGCCGCCAGCGTTTCCAGCGTGGGTACGTCGCCGCAACAGGCCAACACGACATCCGGTTCACTGTCTTTGTCGTTGCTCGCCCATTTCCAGATGCCGATGCCGGCCGCGCAATGCGTAATCGCCTCGTCCATGTTGAGCCACTGCGGCGCCGGTTGTTTGCCCGCGACGATGACGTTGACGTGGTTGCGACTGCGCAGACAGTGGTCGGTGACGGACAAGAGCGTATTGGCATCGGGCGGCAGATAGACCCGGATCACCTCGGCCTTCTTATTCACCACATGGTCGATGAATCCCGGGTCCTGATGGCTGAACCCGTTGTGATCCTGCCGCCAGACGTGGGAGGACAAGAGATAATTCAGCGAGGCGATCGGTCTCCGCCAGGGGATGTGGCCACAGACCTTCAACCACTTGGCATGTTGGTTAAACATCGAGTCGATGATGTGAATGAACGCCTCGTAGCAGGAGAAGAACCCGTGCCGGCCGGTCAAGAGATACCCTTCCAGCCAGCCCTGGCACTGATGCTCGCTGAGCATCTCCATGACCCGGCCGTCCGGCGCAAGGTGGTCGTCGTAGGGATAGCGATCCGCCATCCAGGCGCGGTCGGTCACCTCCAACGCATCCTGCCAGCGGTTTGAATTGTTCTCGTCAGGACTAAAAAGGCGGAAGTTCCGGCTCTCCATGTTCAGCTTCATCGTGTCCCGCAGGAATGTTCCCATGACACGGGTGGACTCGACATCAAGGGCACCTGGTTTCGTGACCTTGACGGCATAGTCGCGAAAATCAGGCAGACGCAGATCCCTGAGAAACAGGCCGCCGTTCGCGTGGGGATTCGCACTCATGCGACGCGCTCCCTCGGGCGCCAGTTCGGCCAGTGCAGGCTTGAATCCTCCTGTCTTGGTAAAGAGCTCCTCGGGCTTGTAGCTCTTCATCCACTGTTCGAGAATTTTAATATGCGCCGGTTTGTCCATGTCGCCCATCGGCACTTGATGAGAACGCCAGTAATCCTCGGTCCGCTTGCCGTCGATCTCCTTCGGACAGGTCCAGCCTTTGGGTGTCCGGAGCACAATCATGGGCCAGAGCGGCCGCTCCTTGGCACCGTCCCGGCTGGCGACGGCTTTGATACGCTGAATATCCCGGATAACGGCATCGAGCGCAGAGGCCATGAGCCGATGCATCTTTCGGGGATCGCTGCCTTCGACGAAATAGGGAATGTAGCCGTAGCCGCGGAAGAGATGGTCCAGTTCGCCGTGACTGATTCGGGCCAGGACCGTGGGATTCGCGATCTTGTAACCGTTCAGATGGAGAATGGGCAGGACCACGCCGTCGGTGACCGGGTTGAGAAATTTATTGGAATGCCAACTCGTCGCGAGCGGGCCTGTTTCCGCTTCACCGTCGCCGATCACGCAGGCCGCGATCAGGTCTGGATTGTCGAACACGGCCCCGTAGGCATGCGAGAGTGAATAGCCCAACTCGCCGCCTTCGTGGATCGAGCCAGGGGTCTCCGGCGCCACATGACTGGGAATGCCTCCTGGAAAAGAAAACTGTTTGAACAACCGTTTCATGCCCCGTTCATCCTGTGAGACATTGGTATAGACTTCGCTGTAGGTGCCTTCGAGATAGGCGTTCGCCACAATCCCTGGCCCCCCATGGCCTGGCCCGGTAATATAGATCATGTTGAGATCCTGCTCCTTGATGACACGGTTCAGATGCACGTAGATGAAGTTCAACCCCGGCGTCGTCCCCCAATGACCGAGCAAGCGCGGCTTAATGTGTGCGCGCGTCAGCGGCTTCTTTAGCAAGGGATTGTCGTAGAGGTAAATCTGTCCGATGGACAGGTAATTGGCTGCACGCCAATAGGCATCGATCAGCGCGAAGTTCTTCTTGGCTCTTACAGACTTCATGGTTGTCATCTCCTTTCTAGCAGGATGCTGAAAAAATCCGCCAGCAGCACTCTCAAGAACAGTAAAGGGTAAGACGTGAAAGGTAAAATGTAGGGCTGCAGCATGCTCTTCTTCCGAAACCTTTCACGTTTAAGGATTCACGCCTCACGGATCGTTGGACCGCCTGTTCAACACACAATCGCGCGTGGCCCGAGCAATTTCGACCTCTTCATCGACACCCGCCACATAGCAGGCCAGCGGTGCGTCGTCTTCGCTGATCTTCATCGCGTCACCGGGAGCGAGGTTCACAGCCGCTTCATTGCGCAAGGAATCAATTCGTAGTCCGCACCAGTCCATGCCGTCGCAGATTCGCGCACGGATGACCGCAGACCGCTCACCAATGCCGCCGCCGAAGACGATCGCATCAGCTCCCCCCAGCACGGCCAAGTACGCGCCGATGTATTTACGGACGCGGTAACAAAACACATCCAACGCCAGCGCGGCACGTGAATCAGGCTTGCCCTCGGCTGCGTTCAGGAGTTCGCGCATGTTGCCCGACAGGCCCGACAGGCCCAGGAGACCCGAGCGTTCATTCAAGAGATGCTCAACCTCATCGACCGACAGACCTTCTCTCCGAACAAGATGCCCGACCACTGCGGGGTCCACATCGCCCGAGCGGGTCCCCATCACCAGACCTTCGAGAGGCGTAAATCCCATGGATGTATCGACCGAGCGCCCCCGATCGATCGCTGTCGCGGAACACCCGTTGCCGAGCTGCAGCGTGATAAGCCTGAGTTGGTCGAGTGGACGGTTCACGACTGCGGCACAGATGCCGGCTAACGACGCGTGCGCGATGCCATGAAATCCGTAGCGGTGGATACCGTGCTTGCGGGCCAGATCGAGATCAATCGCGTAGGTGGCCGCCCGAGGCGGGATCGAGCGGTGAAACCCCGTATCGAAGACGGCGACCATCGGGGTGGCAGATCCCAGCATGGCGCGCGCACCCTTGATCCCGGCTATGCACCCGGGATTGTGAAGCGGAGCCCATTCAACCAGGCGATCAATCGCGGCAAAGACTTCGTCGTCGATTCTGACCGGCGTTTGATACTGCGCTCCGCCATGCACCACGCGGTGCCCGACCGCCTCGATCTGAAAGGTCTGTCCCTCCTGCCGACTCGAGTCCTCCAGCATGTCCAGCATACACCGGACCGCTTCGGCATGAGTGGCAACCCCGCCGGTGAACTGTGTAACCAGCCGCCCATCGCGACGGAGCGTCATCCCGGCGGCAGGCCCGATCTCTTCGACTGATCCCTCATAGCGGATGTCCGGTTTCCGAAGGTCTGCCGCGCCGGCAGATTCGGAGAACTCTACAACCTTGAACTTCAAGGACGAACTTCCGCTATTGATCGCCAGTATATTCATCGTCGTCTCAGCCACTTACTAAACCGACCACCAAATAGTGCGTAGCTCATCACGTGCATACCGGACCTGTTGTTTCACGAAACAGATGGAACACTATACATACTGCACAGTATTTAGTGCAGTGATTGTATTTCTACGAGGCACAGAGGGCAGCATGCCTCCTCGTGCATCATCTGCCCTTCCACTACAGGACGGTTAAAGCCAAAGCGTAAGATGGCAGTGCAGCAAGAATGCCAACGACAGAGCGAGCGCGGAATGGTTGGGACGCATCAGATAAAACAAGGCGATGGCGAACGCACGACCGCCACCAGCTTGAAGACGAGCGCTCAGCTCTCGTGGGGAGAAACGCGACAACAAGGACGTTCGAACTGACGCCAAACGCCTCAGGTTTGCTGAACAGTCGTAAAAATTACTTTGAGCCAGATGCCTTCAGGTTCTGTGCGCCCACATACTACATTGTCCCGTCGCTCGATCCTGCGACATCGCTATCTGAAAAGTTAGGCATAGGATATTTTCTTTCCTCTGTCTCGCAGGCTACATTTTTCTTCTACACGACTTCTCGCTGTCGTTGGCCGTTACTGGAAAGGGGTTCCGAATTCTCCAGCTGGTTCCCCGTCTCGGATTTCCGACAAGGGAAACGTGACCTCCGAGGAACCGTCCGTGAGTGATATCGGCATTGCATGACGAATGAACACTGCGGGCAGTACGCGCAACCCGCCAAAGGAGGTTTCCGATGCCTATGACACGACATGACAAATCCTGGCACCTTGCTTGCATTACCCTTGAAGCACGACATTTCAACGGCAGGAAATACAAATGCCGGGAAGGAGGTGGCTGTATCACGGGAAGAGACAGCGCAACGCTCGCCAGGACACCAAATTATCTGTTTAGGCTCGACATCAATCGTTCACAATGACCAAAGAAAAACATAATGTCATACGTTGAACAAAATGACATTAATAACAAGGAGGAGAGTGTGATGAACACAGGAAAAACACAGGGTAAGACTATCCTGGCAGGACTCGTCATTGCGGGAGCATTGGTTTTGGCGCTGCCACTGCCGAGCCAGGCGCAAGAGAAGTCTTTTGCCGGTAAGTCGCAATCCCACCTTGATCCCCATTACGTAGATAACAAACACGACATGCGGATTAAATTAGATGTCAAGTGGGAGCTGTCCATGAGTCCCTATATCGACGCCGACCATATTCACGTCATGGTTAGGGATGGAGTGGTCACGCTCCGAGGGACGGTAGAGGATCAAAGTGCCTTCGATGCTGCGACGCAAAACGCGATAGAAGGCGGTGCCAAGAAAGTCATCAACCTGCTGTCAATTCAAAAGTAGGTGAAGATGTGAGACGCCCCTGCTGGCGGGGGGCAGCGGTTGTGCAAATGAGTTTGCCAAGCACCGGCGTGCGATTCCTGCTCGCCGGTGTTCGGCATCGGTCCACTGCTTCGCAGTGGCTTTCAGTGCACTCAGGAAGGCTGCCAGTTCACCCAGACCATCAATCCAATCTCGCGGCAAAGACTTTGCTGTTGATTCTAACCGATATTCGATCTGGTCTCCGCCATGCACCACGCGGTGCCCGACCGCCTCGATCTGAAAGGTCTATCCCTCCTGCCGACTCGAGTCCTCCAACATATCCAGCATACACCGGACCGCTTCGGCATGAGTGGCGACCCCGCCGGTGAACTGTGTGACCAGCCGCCCATCGCGTCGGAGCGTCATCCCGGCGGCAGGCCCGATCTCTTCGACTGATCCCTCATAGCGGATGTCCGGTTTCCGAAGGTCTGCCGCGCCGGCAGATTCGGAGAACTCTACAACCTTGAACTTCAAGGACGAACTTCCGCTATTGATCGCCAGTATATTCATCGTCGCTTCACCAGCTTGATCGATTCCATCATCACGAAAGGAAGAAGGCCCATGGCTCCCATCAACACCCAGTCTTCAATCGGCAATGGGGCAACCTTGAAGATCGGCGCGGCCACTGGAATCGTAAGTAGCGCCACCTGAATGACGAGCGAGAGGACGACAGCCCACACCAGCGGAAGATTCGTCCCAATGCCCAACTGGAAGAGTGACAGCCGTTCGCTCCGGCAGTTGAAGACATGCACCAGTTGCCCCACCACCATCACCGTGAACGCCACCGTCCTGGCCTGATCGAGCTCTTGATGCAGGCCATAGAGGCTGTAGCTGAACGCGCCTAACCCGATCAACCCCAGCATCAACCCCTCTCCGCCGATCGCCAGCAATCGTCCTCCGTCCAGCAGCCGCGCCTCCGGCCGGCGAGGCGGACGCGTCATCAGATCAGGCGCCTTAGGGTCGACCGCCAGCGCCAAGGCCGGGATGCCGTCCGTGACAAGATTCATCCAGAGAATATGAATCGGCAGGAGCGGCAGGGGCAGACCCAGCAGCGCCGCAAACAACATGACCAGCACTTCGCTCACGTTGCACGACAGGAGAAAATGGACGGCCTTCCGGATGTTGTCGAAGACCCCCCGGCCTTCTTCCACTGCCGCTGCGATCGAGGCAAAGTTGTCGTCCATGACCACCATGTCGGCGGCTTCCTTGGTCACATCGGTGCCGCTCAGCCCCATCGCGATGCCGATATCCGCTGCCTTGATCGCAGGCGCATCGTTCACGCCGTCTCCTGTCATCGCCACGATCGCGCCCCGGCTTTTCCAGGCCTGGATGATACGCAGTTTGTGCTCCGCCGTGACGCGGGCGTAGACCGAGATGCGCTCCACACACTGGGCCAATTGTTCATCGGTGAGATGGTTGATCTCGAGGCCTGAGAGCGCCGCGCCGTCACCGTCATGCAGACCTAAGTCCCGGGCAATGGCGAGCGCCGTCACTTTGTGATCCCCGGTAATCATCACGGTCCTAATGCCGGCTTCCCGACAGAGACGAACGGCCTCCGCGGCTTCTGGTCGCAACGGGTCCTTCATGGCGAACAGGCCGAGGAACACCAGATCCTTCTCGACCGCATCGGCCGATAAATTCATGCCCTGGTCGCCGAGGCGCCGATACGCCACAGCCAGCACGCGAAGAGTCTGTTGTGCCAGCGACGCGTTGATGTCGAGCAGGAGCTGCTGTTGTTGATCGCTCATGGGCTCGATGAGACCGTCGAGGGTCAGACGATGCGTGCAGCGGGAAAGCAGGACATCCGGCGCCCCTTTCACATAGGCCATGTGTCCGTTCGCCGTGCGACGGATGACGGTCATCATTTTCCGTTCGGCATCGAAGGGAATTTCTTCTTCGAACGGCGCGCGGTCCTCTAAGCCTTCCTTCGTTAATGCGACCTTCGCCGCAGCGACGAGCAGGGCGCCTTCCGTCGGATCGCCGATCACCTGCCACGTTCCCTTCTCCTCTCGTAACGTCGCACCGTTGCACAACACGGCGGCAGTCAGCAGTTCGCGCAGGGCTGGGACTTGGTTCAGTTCTAAGTTCTGGGTTCTGAGTTCTTGGTTTTCAAGGAGAGGATTGCTTCCGCCTAACTCAGAACTCAGAACTTTCAACTCAGAACTATTTTCTCGAATTCCGCCCACCGGCTCATACCCTTCACCGGTCACGTCAAATGCCGCAGTGCCGACGAACAATTTCGTGACCGTCATCTCGTTCTTCGTCAACGTGCCCGTCTTATCCGTGCAGATGACCGTGGCCGACCCGAGCGTCTCAACCGCGGGCAGTTTGCGAATCAGCGCATGCCGCTTCACCATACGGGTGACCCCCAGCGCCAGTGTAATGGTCACCACGGTGGGGAGGCCTTCCGGCACAGCCGCAACAGCCAGACTCACCGAGGTCATGAACATGGTCACTAACGGCTCGCCGCGCAGATAGCCCAAGACGAACACGACGGCGACAACAGCCAGCGCCAGCCACAAGAGGGTATAGCCGAATTGTTCGAGCCGGCGTTGCAGCGGGGTTTCTGCCCGTTCAGCCTCCGACTCCTTCTGAATCATCGCGGCGATCCCGCCCAACTCCGTTCGAAGTGCCGTTGCGACGACCAGCGCGCGGGCCTTGCCTGAGACCGCGATAGTGCCCATAAATGCCATGTTGGTCCGGTCGGCCAAAGGCACGTCGGCTGCTTCGAGGGCACCGGCCTGTTTCTGGACCGGTGTCGATTCACCAGTCAGCGACGCTTCTTGCGCCTGAAAATTCGCGGCATAGATGAGTCGCGCATCCGCTGGGATACGGTCGCCCGCCTCCAGAATAATCACATCGCCTGGTACCAATTCGCGCGCGGGGATGGACCGGAGGACCCCGTCACGGGTCACCCGGGCCAACGTCACCGACAGCTTTCGGAGCGCCGCCAAGGACCGCTCTGCCCGGAACTCTTGCACGAACCCGAGCAGGCCGTTGAGAAATACGATGGCCAGAATCGCCCCGGCATCAACCCAATCTTCTAATAGGCCTGATATGACGGCGGCCCCGATCAGCACCCAGACAATGACGCTCGTGAACTGGGAAAGGAACAGTTTCACTAACGATGGGGGGGGAGCTTCGGGCAGTTCGTTGGGGCCGAATTCGGCGCGACGGCGCTCAACTTCCTGCTCGGCGAGTCCATGCTCAGAATCGGTGCCCAGGAGGGCTGTGAGCTTGTCCGGCGTGAGCTGCCAAATCTTGCGCGTCTCGTTCTCTCGCACCTGAGGCATGGCAGGCAGCTTGCTCATTGGAACAACAGCCAGAGCCCGATGCAGTAGCCGAGAATGATCAGAAAACTATCCGGTTCGATCAATAGGTACCGTTTTTCGACGCGATAAATGATGCCCATCATGCCGATGCTCATGAGCAGGATGCTCCAGAAAGCCGTCATGGCATGTGTGTCCGAGATGGCCTTAAAGATCGGTCCGCCTCGATAGGCGACATCGACGAAAAAGAAGGCCGCCATGTTGAAGGCGTTGCTCCCGAACAGATTGCCGACCGCGAGGTCAAACGCGCCGAGTCGCACCGCCGCAATGGCCGTGACCAGCTCCGGCAATGACGTGGCAATCCCAAGCAACACGGTGCCGATGAACGTGGTGGAGATCCCTGACTGCTCGGCAATTTCACCCGCTGAGCTCGCCAGGAACGGCGCCGCAACGAGCAGCACCAGCACCGCAAACCCAAATCCGATGAAGGCGCGCCGGAGCCCGTCGCGCTTGCCCGCGAGGCTCGCGAGTTTCGATTCTTCAGCCGCCTGTCCCTCCACAACAAGTTCCAATTCCGGTTGACGCCGCTTCACAACCTCTTGCCGGAACACGACGCGCATACCCAAGATATATAACAACAGCAACGCCGTGCTTCCGATCCCGACGCTGCCGAATTCCAGGTCTAACCCGAGCAGCACTAAGAACCCCGCCAGTCCGGTGAGAAAAAACGCCAAGCCAGCACTGAGCGCATGGTCAAACGCCGCCTGCTGCCAGACCTTTTTTTGCCTGTGCATCAGGTCGATGATGCCCAGGATCAGCATGTTGGCCATGCTGCTGCCGAAGAGATCGCCCGCGGCAAGATTCGGCTTGTTCATCAGTGCGGCGCTGACATCGGTGAAGATTTCCGGGAGTGAGGTTGCACCAGCCATCAGGATGACGCCGACCCACAACCCACCCAAACCGGTGAGGTTGGCGATCTGATCTCCATGACGTGACAATTTCGTCCCGGCCAGGACGATCGCGATTGCACTACAGACAAAGACCAGCCAGGACATCGATTTTCCGCCGTACCCTTTCCAGCGCAGATATTTTTCGTTGCGGACTAGTTGAGCACACAAGGGCGGGAGAGGTCAGGCTGCTTCCCAGGAATCGGTCACCCTCTGATGGACACTCCACATACCGGGAACAGTCAAGCATGCGACATGCCTGATACACGCTAATCCTGTGAAGCATATTGAAGAAAGTCGCCGCCTTTTTCCACAGTTGCCAATATACGCCGTAGCGAAATGCAACAGAGCGCCAGATCGATCCACCCTGTCAGCCAGCCTATCGAGCGACTTGTGGCTGACTGTACCGATAGCCACCATGCACCACACGATGCCCGATGGCTACGAGGCCTGTGATTGCGACTTTCTGCTCCAGCCGGACAATGAACGGATCGACAGAGTCCTTGTGAGGAGCGGCCTGGGTCGCCCTGCGCTCGCTGGTCCCCACGACCACGTCCGTAAGGGTCAGTGCCCCTCCTGAAAGCCGATTCGATCGGCCAGGCAGGACATAACACCAGCGAGAGGGGATGCAACCTGGAAGAGCGAACGCTGGAGGCTCGACGAGCCTCCGGCTATGGTCAAGATGGAGCCAGCGAGTGGTGGCAGGGGTCGCGCAGGTTCCCCGTATCTCTCAGGCCGATCCATGGATTTGCTGCACAGGAGCTGGCCCCAATCGATAGGCATTGTGGAGGTACTGCACGACCATGCGCTGCGTATTGAAAAATGCTCCGTTCAATGCGATCGCGTGCCTCATGATCTCGATAAAGCGATCGCGGTCTGTATAAAAACAGGGCAAGACCTTCTCTTCCAGTTTCCTATAGAGTTCTGCTGCATGACAATCATCCATCCCGGACTGAGGCTCCAGGCAGGCCTCCACCTGATCGCCGATGGACCAGCCGGTCACACCTTCAAGGTGACCCTCAATCCACCAGCCGTCCAGCACACTCAGACTGGGAACCCCGTTCATCGCCGCCTTCATCCCGCTCGTCCCTGATGCCTCCATCGGCGGCAACGGTGTATTGAGCCATACATCCACACCGGCACAGAGCATCTTGGCCACCTCCATGTCGTAATTGGCCAGATACGATACCGCGATCACACCCTGCAGCGCATCACGCATCTCGTGGATATAGGCGATCAGGTCCTTGCCCTCGCGGTCGCGCGGGTGCGCCTTGCCGGCAAAGATGATCTGGATCGGCCCGGCCGAACGGACAATCTTCTTGAGCCTGTCAAGATCCTGAAAGATCAGACCGGCACGTTTGTAGGCAGCAAAGCGACGGGCGAACCCTATCGTCAACACATCGCGATCGAATCCAGCGTTCGATTCCCGATTCACATGCTCGACCAACGTGCGCTTGGCCTCCACATGGGCTGCCCAGATATCCGAGGTGGGAATGCCCACGGCATAGCGCAGCGAAAGTTGATCGCGCCGCCAGTCCGGCAGATGGGTATCGAAGAGCTTCTGGAACGATGGAGCGGTCCACGTCACTGCGTGCACTCCGTTGGTAATGGAGTGGATCGGGTAGCCGGGGAACATGCCGTGCGAGACCTCCCCATGCTTCATCGCCACCCCGTTGACATACCGGGAGCCCCGCAGAGCCAGTTGTGTCAGATTGAGCGTCTCCTCAACCCCGCAGGACTTCAGTATGGCCCACCAGCGATCGCCTAGCACCTGGCGCGCGAGTTTCTCGGGAAATTTATCGTGGCCGGCCGGTACCGGAGTATGGGTCGTAAACACGCACTGCTCCCGAATGGCTTCGATCAGCTCGTTTGAAATCGAATCCGACTGGTTCTGCGAGGCCAGCTTCTCTTCACCAAGCGCAAGGACGAGCAAGGCGGCATGCCCCTCATTCAGGTGGAACCGACGGATGTCTGTATATCCGAGGGCTCGCAAGAGTCGAAATCCTCCAACCCCCAACACCATTTCCTGGCACAAGCGATAATGGTCGTCGCCTCCGTAGAGCACACCGGTGAGGGTCCGATCCCAGGGCTGGTTCTCACTGACATCGGTATCGAGCAGATACACCGGAACGACATGCCCGGACTCACCTTTCACGCGGTACTGCCAGGCCCTCACATGGACCGTGCGACCTTCGATAGCGACCGTGGCCTGCTCGTCGATCAGTTTCACAAAATCATTGATCGGCCACGCGACTGGCTCCTCGATTTGCCGGCCGCGCGCATCCACACGCTGGAAAAAATGCCCGCGCCGGTGCAGCAAGGACACCGCCACCATCGGCACCTCGAGATCCGCCGCCGAGCGAATCGTGTCGCCGGCGAGCACGCCAAGCCCTCCCGAATAGGTCGGCATCCCGGCCTCAAGACCGATCTCCATGGAAAAGTACGCGACGAGCGGTGGCTGCATCATGAACGGTCCCCTCGGTGACATCACTTCCGCAGGATGGTCGAGCGAGACAGGCTGAGGTCGAGGTCCAGGCTGAGCGAAGACCCGACGTTCTTCATCCTAGCCTCAACCTTAGCCTGAACCTTAACCTTTTCTGCGCTGGCTGTCTTGCTCAGCATCCTGCTAACTCAACGTGGAATAAATCCAGTCGCCCACGTAGTACGTGATCACGATCACGCTGACACCAATGACTACATGCTCTGCGATAACCTTCCAGGCAGGGACCTGCTGGACCCGCGCCAGGACATAGCTCAGCACCACAAGCAGAGAGAGACCCCAGCCCATACTCACCATCACGGCCTCCTCCAAGGGCAACAGCAACACCGGCACCAGAAAGGTCAGCGAGGTCAGGAACTTGGCCAATAACGCGGCAATCGTAGATTCCCAGACTTCCGAGACGCTCCCATTATTCTTGGACTCCTCAGAAATATGGATACCCAACGCGTCGGAAAGCGCATCGGCCACCGCAATCGTGACAATGCCGCCGATCACAGCCAGCCGCGAATGTGTTCCGGCGTTCAACCCGACCATGAGACCCAGTGGCGTAATCACCCCGGATGTCAACCCAAAGCTGAAGCCGGTCATGAACGACTGCTTCATCATCACCGTTCATGGCCGATGTGAGTCGGCACCTCAGTGCTTGTCCATGATGGCTTGAAGGTCACTGCCGCTGATCACCTCTTGATCGAGTAGCACGATTGCTCCATCTGTGAGTGCGCGCTTCCGTTCAGCTAGGAGCCGTTTCACGAACTCGTATTGCTCATCGATGATACGACGCACTTCACAATCGATCTCACGGGCGGTCTCCTCTGAGTAGTCGCCCTTCTCTTGGGACCGTTGAGTTTGCATAAAGAGGGGCTGACGTTCGTGCTCAAGCGTGACGGTTCCCAGCTTGTCGCTCATCCCGTAAGATTTGACCATGCTCTTGGCGATGCCCGTGGCCTTGAGCAAGTCGTTCTGCGCTCCGGTGGAAGCCTCCCCAAATATTAGTTCTTCCGCAATCCTCCCTCCGAGTAAGACGGCAATCTTGTTCTCCAGCTCCGTCTTGGTCATGAGGAAACGATCCTCTGTCGGAAGCTGAAGGGTATAGCCCAACGCAGAAATCCCGCGAGGAATGATCGAGATCTTCTGGATCGGGTCTGATCCCGGGAACGACAGCGCCACCAATGCGTGGCCCACTTCATGGTAGGCGACTCGCTCTTTCTCCATCTTGTTAAGTACCCGGTTCTTCTTCTCCAGTCCTGCGACGACCCGCTCCACCGCTTCTTGCAATTCCGGGAAGCCCACCTGCTCCTTATCCCGACGCACGGCCAAGAGCGTTGCCTCGTTGATGATATTGGCGAGATCGGCCCCCGAAAAACCGGGGGTCATCCCGGCAATCACCTCAAGGTCCGCATCGGGGCCCAGAACCACCTGCTTCGCATGGACGCGCAAGATGGCCAGACGGCCGATCTTATCCGCTCGATCGACCAAGACTTGCCTGTCGAACCGGCCAGCCCGCAAGAGTGCGGGATCCAGGATTTCTGGCCGATTGGTCGCCGCCATGAGAATGACGCCGATGTTGGGATCGAAACCATCCATCTCAACCAGCAACTGGTTCAAGGTCTGCTCACGCTCCTCATGCGCCATGGGTCCTATCCCGCGGGCCTTCCCGATCGCATCCAGTTCATCGATGAAGATAATACAGGGCGCCTTGACCTTCGCCTGTTCGAAGAGGTCCCGCACGCGGGCTGCCCCGACCCCCACAAACATTTCTACGAACTCGGACCCGCTGATGCTGAAAAACGTCACCCCTGCCTCTCCGGCCACGGCGCGGGCCAGGAGAGTTTTGCCGGTTCCAGGCGGGCCGACGAGTAAGATGCCTTTCGGAATCTTTCCTCCGAGACGCGTAAACTTTTCCGGCGTTTGCAGAAACTCGATCACCTCGCGCAGTTCTTCCTTCGCCTCGTCCACGCCGGCCACATCCGCAAAGGTGACCTTCGTGTCCGTCTCAGCATAGATCTTCGCCTTCGACTTCCCCACCGTCATAAACCCTTTTTGACCCCCACCGAGCCCCTGACCGAGGCGGCGAATCAAAAAGAACCAGATGCCGCCAAAGATCAGCGCAGGAATGATCCAGGAGATGATGTCCTTCAAGAACGTACTCTCAATCACACCGGTAAACGTGACGTTGCGCGCGTTGAGCTCCTTGACCAGATCGGGGTCTTCAACCCGAACGGTCGTAAACACCTTCTGTTCTTTGGATCCTTCTTCCAGCTTCAGCTTCCCGGTCAATCTCTGATTAGTGACCGCGACTTCTGCCACTTTGCCGGCCGCCACGAGTGTCCTAAATTCGCTGTACGGAAGCTCTTCAATCTTCTGCATGGACACGATGAAGTCGTGCACAAGAATGATCGCCCCAATCGCGAGAAAAACATACGCGATCGAAAAAGAGATTTTCTTATTTACTGGCATAGCGATTATTTCCTCTCGATGTCACGAGACTAGCAGAATACAGAGAGAATCCACCAGCCGGGGTCGCGTGGGGGGGGGGAATGACTCCTGTCGGATTACGGACGATTGCAACAGAAGGAAGGACGGCTCGCATCAGGTACGCTCCGACCGGTGAAGGGGACGGCACAAACCATCCAGTCACGCTCGCGCAGTGGAAATGCAAAGAAGAGACCCTACGTCGCACCCTCATACCTGGATATTCCTGTCATAATATAGAGCGTTTCGAGCGAAACTTGATGGATGAAAAGGGAACGTGGGGAGTCCTGCAACAGTGAGCCTGGTTGCTACTGTAGCGTAAAGCGACAGAACGAGTAGGTACCCACGAGGGCCTGACGCCGCAACCTATCTGCTATGGGTGCGGAGAACCCGTCGATCTCGAGAGCGAGAATACGTTGGTCGGATTGCCCAAGTACCCCTGGTCGCAAAAGGGGGACGGGATCGCGCGGCATCATGATTGTTTCGAACACTTTCTCAATGGAGGAGCAGGAACCTGATGGGCGTGCAAGAGACGAGACTTCGTAAGCAGGACCGGATGGGTCACAGGCGTGAATTCGGAATGATTCCAACAGAAAGGGACATGTCTATGAAGACCTGCCAGACGTTCATGTCGTTGCTGAGCACAAAACTCTTGACGCTGGATCTCCTCAGTCTCAACGGCTGCGACTACAGGCCATCCCCACTGTAGACCCAAAACAAAACACTGCGTGCCGAGTTTGAAGGTACGAAGGATAAACGGCAACGTCTCACGAAGGAACGCGCGGATCTGAAAACCAACAGCGCGCTGCTGCTTCCTACACATGAGCCGATCCATGATCGAAGGCCTTGAAGACCGGGCAGGCTCGAGCTGCAACAAGATGAAGCCGTGATCATCCTGCTGACCTCGCGCGCGACCACTATAAATGTGTCACGTCATCTCCATCTTCTTTGTCTTTCCGCCAGCGCCGTTCCAACATATCCCGTGCAATGTTCCGCCCACCGAGGCCGACGGCAATGGACAGCGCCAGCACCACGCCTCCAAAGAGAATGGAGAACGCTGCCACGACAATTTCTTTGGCGATCCCGAGCTGCGTCAACACCATCGCCGCAGTGAGAAGGAAAATGCCCCATCGCACAAAGTTGGCGATGAAGCGGGCCTCCTGGATCTGCGCGTTGACCGTGGCGATCAAGGTCGCTTCGGCAAAGAAGTTTCCCAGCAATACTCCTACAAGGAGCAAGAAGCCAGCTGCCACGACACTCGGCAAGAAGCCCAAAATCTTGCCCATCAGTCCGGCCGTCGCCGGAAGATCCAGCGCGTCCACGCCCATAAACACGAACAGGACGAACACCGTCCAGAAGGCCAGGCGACCCACGACCTGCGAGAGCGGCTGCTTGAATCCGGCTTTTGCCAGCGCGGCCTGAAGCCCCCACTTCTCGCTGAGCACATCGAGGCGCACCGCCTTCAACAGGCGCTGGAGGACGGCTTTGATCGCCAACCCGACGATGACACCGAGCAGGATGAAGCTGAGCAAGGCCAGCAGCTTGGGCAGGACAAGACCTACCCGCTTCATCATGTCGCGAAACGCTTCCACCATGGCTTCGCCCCAGACATCATTCATCGTGCCACCTCCATCGCTGAACCAGATACGGTTTCATGGTTTCGAAGTGAGCGCTCAGACGCGCGAGCTCCTGTTCGACCTGCTCGACGCCCTGCACACGCGTCTCGATCAGGAAGGATGCGGTATACCCAAGATACAGCGGCGTCAAGGCCTTGAGCAGATGCTCGCGGTGCAACAGGCGGTTGTGATACGCCAGCGCAAAGTCATAGACGACCTGCACCCACAGGCTGGAAGGAAAGCGAAAGCGATCCATCTCATCGACGCCGAGTTCCAATACCTGCTGGAATGTTTCCGCCGACAGGATGAGCTGCCACAGCGGCAGCAAATCGCGAAGCCCTTGACGAAACCCCTTGACCATCCGCTCCACGTTGATGGATCCGGACTCGGCTCCCAACCCCACCGGGGTTCCAACTGTCGGAACAGCCACCGACCCCGTAACGGATTCCCACTTCTCCTGATAACGCTCCATCAAATGAAAGATACAGCCGACAGCTTGGGCCACGATGATTGACAGATCGCCCATCGGTTTGGCCTGGTGCACGCGGGGCCCGAGCGAGGCACGGCATATCTGGAGCGGTTCCGCGACCGCCAGCGTCGTGACCCATCCGTCGAACCCGTATTGCATGATCTCTTTGTCCCACGGCTGGGGCAGCAGAAACGAACGGATCATGTTGCCAGAAAAGGCGTAGGCGCCGCCCAGGTGATAGGGGATCCGCTTCCCATACAACGCCTGGGTGAGTGGAGCAAGCAGAGTATTTGTCAGTGTCCCTTCGTACCGATTGCGTCGAAACCACGGCAGCACGCAATCAATTCCTTTGTCGAGAATCGGATCGGCGAGGAGTTGCGACCAGGTCGTATCCACCGATTTCATATTGCCGTCGACGACCAAGCAGGCGGTTGCGTTGAGCTGGTCCGTGATGGCGGCGAGGATGCGGACGGCTGTCTCGCGTCCCGGCACGCCCGATTCCGACAGCATGGTGCGCGACGCACCAGGAATGGGGTGACGGATCGTCCACAGGCGCGCGTCTACTCCGAGGCTCTGCGCGATACACTGGGGCGTTTCGTCCTGCGAGCCCGCATCACAGTTAACCACGAGAGTTCGCCGTTGCGGGAAAGACCGCGCACATCCCTCCGTCAGCGTGCGGGCGAGCGCGGGCGCAGTCGCCTTGTCGTTGAACGTGAGCACGCCGATAACGAGATCGGCCGGCTCGGCTCCATTCAGCAAGGTGCGGACCGACTCCGGGATAAAAGACTCTCCCACGTGGGCATACCTCTACGCGGATATGAGATTGGTCACCCGAGTAGCAGGGCTAGTCGGGGCACAAGAGTTTCAGCATCGTGAGATAGTCGCTCAGATGCCGCGTGATGAGAAAGTTTCTCCGGACATGTTCCTTTGCCATCGCGCCCATCCTGGTCATCACGCTGGGATTGCTCAGGAGATAGCGGATACGAAAGGTCACGCCCTCAACAGAATGGACGATAAAGCCGGTCGCCTCATTCACGATCTGCGCAGACACCCCGCCGGCCGTGCCGCCGATCACCGGCTTGCCCTTCCACATGGCTTCAGACACGACAACGCCGAAGCCTTCCTTGAGCGCCTTTTGGACGACGATGGAAGCGCCCCGCTGCAACGCGTTGATTTCACGGTCGGCCTCCGGCGGCAACTGAAGGATATGAATGTCCGGATCGTTCCCCGCCGCCTGCTGCACTTCCGCCAAAACGGCTTCACCCTCCGGATCGTGCAGCACACCGCTCCCCGCCAACACGAGCTGACAGTTATGATGCTTCTTCGCCATCCGATAGGCGCGAATCGTGCCGAGCTGGTCCTTGTACCGGTCGAAGCGTGCCACCTGCAAGAGCATCGGTTTTCCTTTGGCGATCCCGAATCGATCGAGCACCTCCCAGATCTCGGCACGCGACAGTTCACGGTTCTTTTCAGTCAAGGGATCGATCGAGGGATAGATCATGAACTTCGGGATGGGCAGCCGCTGCGCGAACCCAGGCAATGAAAAGATTGCCGCATCATATTTCAGCACATGCCGACGAAACAGACTCCAAACCGGTCGATGAGGTTGGCCGGCGTCGAGGTGGCAGCGCCACACCCACTTTCCGCCCTTCCGATGTTCGATCAGCGCGGCCGGCTGCGGATCGTGGATGAAGACGAGATCCGCGTCGAGATCCAATGCCTTGGCGTTCCTGGCGGTGACGTCCAGATAGATCTGGTACATCTCATCGGTGATCGTCTCCGTCCGTCCCTGTAACCCATCGGAAATCCGGCGCGTCACGTCGGTAAACTCCTGCGTGCCGGCGATGACTTCCCAGCGCGCCTCGATACCCATCGCCTTCATGACCGGCACGAGCCGACGCAGGATTTCCGCCATCCCGCCCCCGTAGCGCACGGTGCTGATCTGGAGGAACCGCTTCCCCTGCACCTGCTCACTTAAGCGCTGCAGAAAGTCGATGGTCCCCTTCGGAGCCACCTCGCGATATTGTTCCAGTTCTCTGATCATGTCATTGACCTCGTTCCTCCGCTCTCAACAGTTACGCCTCACTCATCACATACCGAGATGGCTTACAGTGCCGTCTGTTCGATACCGTAGAGCTCCGCCCCCGCGCGCACCGGCACGAGGTTGAGCCAGTAGTAGCCGTACGGCGCCAGCGTCATCACATAGGCCTGTTCCGTCACCGTGGAAAACCGCGACTCCGCCAATAATTCGACCGGAGTCGAGCCGGCGAACTCCTTCAGATCCAACTCCACCGATTGCGCAGACCCGGCCAGATTATGGACGAGCAGGAGGGTGACCCCCTCATGCCGCCGCAAATAGGCGAGCACCTTGCCGTTCGCCGGCCGTAGAAATGTGATGCTTCCCCGGCCGAATGTCGGATACCGCTTGCGTACCGCGATCATCCGCTTCATCCAATGCAATAGCGAATGCGGCATCTCCTTTTGCAACTCGACGTTGATCGATTGATAACCGTAGACCGGGTCCGACACTACCGGCAGATACAAGCGCGCAGGATCGGCGGAGGAAAACCCCGCGTTCCGATCCATCGTCCATTGCATCGGAGTTCTCACCCCGTCACGATCCTTCAACTGAATGTTGTCTCCCATGCCGATCTCATCTCCGTAATAGATGATCGGGCTGCCCGGCATTGTGAAGACCAGGCTGTTCAGCAGCTCGATCTTGCGGCGGTCGTTGTCCAACAACGGCGCGAGCCGACGTGCAATGCCGATGTTCCGCCGCATCTTGGGGTCGCGCGCGTAGGTGTAGTACATGTAGTCCCGCTCTTCGCTGGAACACATTTCGAGAGTCAGTTCGTCGTGGTTGCGGAGAAACAGGCACCACTGACAGTTCGGCGGAATCTCCGGCGTATGGGTAAACATGTCGATGATCGGATCGCGGGTTTCGCTGCGCACCCCCATGTAGAGCCGGGGCATCAGCGGAAAGTGGAACGCCATATGGAATTCATCGCCGTCGCCAAAATAGGGCCGCACATCCGACGGCCATTGATTCGCCTCGGCCAGCAGAACGCGTCCCTGATAGGTTTCATCGATGCGCCGGCGAATCTCCTTCAAATACTCGTGCGTCTCGGGAAGATTCTCGCAAATCGTCCCTTCGCGTTCGAGCAGATAGGGCACGGCGTCGCACCGGAACCCGTCCAACCCCTGATCGAGCCAAAACACCATCGTGTCCAACATAGCCTGCCGGACCTCCGGATTATCGTAATTCAAATCAGGCTGATGGCTGAAGAACCGGTGCCAGTAAAACGCCTTGGCCTCCGGGTCCCAGGTCCAATTGGACTTTTCCGTATCGATGAAAATGATCCGCGCCTTCTCGTATTTGCGATCACTGTCGCTCCAGACATAGTATCCGCGTTTGGGCGACTCGGGAGAACGGCGCGCTTCCTGAAACCACGGATGCTGGTCGGAGGTGTGATTCAGCACCAAATCAACGATGACACGCATCCCTCGTCGATGCGCTTCGTCGAGAAACCGACGCACCTCCTCGGTTGTGCCGTACTGTTCGGCCACACTGAGAAAATCGGCCACGTCATAGCCATCGTCCCTGAGCGGCGATGGATAAAATGGCAACAGCCAGATACAGTCCACGCCGAGCCACTGGAGATAGTCTAATTTCCCGAGAAGGCCTTGGAAGTCCCCGATCCCGTCACCGTTCCCGTCGGCAAAGGCCTTGACGTGGATCTCGTAAAACACGGCGTCTTTGTACCACAGCGGATCTGCGCTCAACATACCTTGGCTCCCTGTTCCTTACGCCTGCTCTGACTTCGCCAAATATTCGTCACACATCGTGAGCAAGCTCGACCGCAAGCGTTCCAGACTTCCGAGATAGGGGTTCAAGGCCCGCATCCGGTCGGCCAACTCCGGCAGCTTGAGACTGCCTCTGATCCAGGCGGAGAAATCGTTCTCCTCCCGCCGCAACCGCAAATGGGCCTCAAACACATGAAAGTAAACGGCACTGACATCGACTTCGGAGATCGCATCGCGGAACTCACGCAGCGTCCGCGCTTCCACACCGGTAGGCACTTCCAGAATGCGCGACCGGCTGAAGTAGAATGACGAACCGAGCCCCGCGCGTGGCACCGTCGCCATGCCGGACAGATGGTCGTCGATAATGGAGAGCAGCTCCTCCCGGAGGGCCTCCAGGCTCTGAAAATCGAACGGATCCAGTACGGACAGCCGCTCGGCCAGGACGTGGTCCCGTACCTGCTCGCCTACCCACTGGGCAAAGTCGTTCGGATAGGTGCGTTCGATAAACCGGGTCCGAAGGAAATAACTGTGCGTGTGGAAGTACACCGAGTCGAGCGGGACCTCCTCCAGCAACTCCGCCAGTTGGCGTTCATCCTCGGCCTGCTTCCCGAGAATCTCTTGAATTTCACTGCATCCGATGAAGCTAAACGTCGTTTCAGTGTAGCTCATTGCCACTGCATCACCCTTTCTCTACACACGGTTCTACGCGACTGGAGCCCGATGCGAGCCCAGAGCCCGATCAAGGTTGTAGGCGGCGCTGATCAGTCCGATGTGGGCAAAGGCCTGAGGGAAGTTGCCCAGATGCTCTCCCGTCACCGACAATTCCTCCGCATAAAGCCCGAGATGGTTCGCGTAGCTCAGAATCTTCTCAAACATGAGCCGAGCCTCTTCCAAGCGACCGGCTCTTGTCAACGCCTCGACCAGCCAAAATGAGCAGAGCGTGAACGTCCCTTCCTCGCCCGAGAGACCATCCGGGGCCGCCTCCTCAGGAAGGTACCGAAACACCAGCGCGTCGGACACCAATCGGGATTGGATCTGGTCCAACGTCGTGTTCATCCGCGGGTCCGTCGGCGACAAAAAGAAGACCAGCGGCATGACCAGCGCGCTCGCATCCAGCGCCTTCCCATCGTATTCTTGCACAAACGACGCGAGCTCGCGATTCCATCCGCGACTCATCACTTCACGATAGATCCGATCCCGCACGTCCATCCACTTAGCCCGATCTGCCGGAAACCCTCGCTTGTCCGCCAGACGAATGCCGCGATCCAACGCGACCCAGCACATGACCTTCGAGTACACGAACTGCCGCGGTCCGCCTCGCACTTCCCAGATCCCTTCATCAGGCTGGTCCCAGTTGGCACAGACATATTCGAGCAATCGGGAGAGTCCGACCCAACTGTCGTAACTGATGGGGGATCCGTGTTTGTTGTACAAATACGCCGCGTCCATCAACGCTCCGTACATATCCAATTGCCGTTGGTTGGCCGCACCATTGCCGACGCGGACAGGCTTCGACCCCATATATCCGTCCCAATCGAGCAGGACCTCTTCAGATCCGAGACGACGCCCGTCGATTCCGTACAATACTTGTAGCGAGCCATCCGCATTCAGATCGTGGCAGCGAGCCTCAAGCCACTGCATGAATCGGCCCGCTTCCTTTGAGAAACCGAGGCGCAGCAGCGCGTAGAGGGTAAAGGCCGCATCGCGAATCCAGGTATATCGATAGTCCCAATTTCGTTCTCCGCCGATGGCTTCGGGCAAGCTCGTGGTCGGCGCCGCCACGATTGCGCCGCTCGGTGCATAGGTAAGCAGCTTGAGGGTGAGAGCCGAGCGCTGCACCATTTCGCGCCACCGCCCGACGTAACGACATTGCGCGAGCCACTTACGCCAAAAATGGACCGTATCATGAAAGGCCGTCTCGGCCGCCTGAGGAGCGGCCAGAAGATCCTCAGGACTGTCGACCTCCATGTGCTCAAGAAAAAACGACATCCGCTGCCCGGCAGCCAGCGTGAATTCCGCCTCGGCCCCCCCATCGACTGTCGAAAGCGAAACCGGACTTACCAGCCCGACCGCCATAGACGAGGATTGAAACCGCGCACCTTGTGGATGCACGGTCACACGATGCGCATCCCGACCGAAGTTGAACGCCGGACGACATTCCAACCGAAAACGAATCTTCCCTCTCACCACTGACAGGATACGGATGATCTGATGCCGTTTCGGACAGACTCCCAGCTCGTCGCATTCAACCGGCATAAAATCCGTTAACTCGGCGACGCCGTCCTGATGCAGAAAACGGGTCAGCAACACGTTCGTCTCAGGCAGATACAGCTGCTGTCGCTTCCCGTCGTCCAGGGGAGCGATGCGGAACCGCCCCCCTCGTTGATCATCCAGAAGGGCGCCGAACAGGCTGGGCGAATCGAAGCGCGGGAAACAACACCAATCGATCGACCCGTCCTTCCCCACCAAGGCCACCGTATGGAGGTCCCCGATCACTCCGTAGTCCCCGATCGATTTATACGCCATATCCTCCCAATCTCACTCCGCAGCGTTCCCCACCAAACCCAGAATGCCCTGGAGCGGGATCGACAGCCAATCCGGTCGATTCCGCATTTCATACCGCAATTCGTAAAGGGCCTTATCGAGTTCGTATACCTGAATGACCCGCAAGGCCTCTTCCCACGTGGCCGGCATACAGGCCGCCTGCCCCGGCTTGGCAACCGAACGGTAGCCGTCGAGGAACGATGCGCGTGCGGCACCTTCCCATTCTGTCATCAATACGCGCTCCGTCGCGGAAACGGTCGCTCGCAGTTTGAGCGAGGCGTGGGCCGCATAGTTGAACGAACGCAACATCCCGCCTACGTCTTTTAACGGACAGACCTTGGCACGCCGCTCCTCCAGCGGCCTGGCCGGCTCCCCCTCGAAATCGATCACCACAAACCCCTCGTTCGTTTTGAGGACCTGTCCGAGGTGATAGTCTCCGTGATGACGAATCTTCGAAGCCTTTGCTCGAGACAGGAGATGGAGGTCGCCGAACCGATCACGACAGGCTGTTTCCAGCCTGGTCACGTCGTCGCCCGTCAATCCTGCCGCCGATCGCTGCTCCGGCTGAAGCGCGCGCAGATCGTGACAGACCTCGGTGAGATGCTTCTTCATTCCTGCCTGCCACAGATCGACATCGTGCAGGGTGATAGGTTCGGGACGAAATGCCTCCGGTTCCTGCCGGGAGGCTAACGCCACATGCAGGCCTCCCGTAATCTCGCCGAGACGTCGAAGCTGTCCCAGGAACGGTCCGGAGATTGCCGTGACCGCCTTCGAGAGATTGTCGCCGCGCTCCGTGACGGCCTTGCAGCCCTCATCCAGCAATGTCCCGAGATGGGCCAGGGTATAGCTCCATCCGTCGCCGACATTCGGGACAAATCGCTGGAGCACCGCGACCGTGGCAGGCTGCGCCTCGGCCAAGAGACCGTCGTCATACGTCATCACGCCCAACAGCGCCGGCACATCCCGACAGGTCGTCTGCGTCGTCAGGAATTCCAACACCTCGCTGTCTGGATTGATCCCCGCCTCCAGCTTGCGGATTAGTTTCAAGATCACCCGCCGGTCGAAGATCACCGACGTATTGCTCTGCTCTGCGGAGAGGACCTTCGCCTCCCGCACCGCCTTCGTCAGCTCCTCCCGTCCCTGCGGCAGGGGGCGGCCCATCAGGCATCCGGTCTGTCCGGCCAGTTTTCGACCTTGGGCCACGCCATCGTAGAGGCCCAGCCAGATCTCCTCATCCCCGGTCGCATCGCAGACCCATTCATGGGTGGATGACTGAAGCAGCTCGACGAGCGCCCTGGTATCGTCTTGCCCGGTCCTCGGTCTGATCATCAACGGCATCACATAGCGCTCTTGTGCTCCACCTCGATATTCGACATACATCAATGCGAGCAGTCGCCGGCCTGTTCCATGAAACAGTTCCACCGCGTCCACGACGTGCACATCGACCAAGGACTTCCCTTTGCCACCGAACCATCGCTGCCGTTGAACGAACTCGATCAGAGGGCGCTGCCCCTGACCTCCCAGCGAGGCCAGGACTTGCTCGATCCATCCCTGTGGCACAGTCTTCATCATCGTTACTTTCTCAAAAGAAATGGTCGACTTCTTGCTCCCGATGGGTCCAGCGCCGCACAGCGAAGATCGCGGCCGGCTCGACCTGCGGGTCCAATCGTACGATGTAGCTGTCGCCCGTCATGAGATCGCGCCGGTCCGTGATCAGATTATGCAACTGATACGTGTCGTCCGGCTTGATGCCGAGCGAGGCGATTGGAATTCGGAGGGTCGACTCCTGGATCTGGAAGGGGCTCAGATTGACCGCCACGAGCACCGAGTTACGCTTGTCGAACGTGCTCTTGCCGTAGAACAGCACCTGTTCGTTGTCAGCCTCGTAAAATTCAAGATTCTCTAATTCATGCAGTGCGGGATTTTCCCGCCTGATGCGATTGATCAACGTGACATAGTCGATCAGATGGCCCAGCCGATCCCAGTCCCAGACCGTGATTTCATATTTCTCCGAGTCGAGATATTCTTCCTTCCCCGGCAACGCCCGGTTTTCGCAGAGTTCGTAACCGCTGTAGATCCCGTACGAGGGCGACAACGTCGCCGCCAGCACGAGCCGGAATTTGAAAGCGGGTCGGCCGCCCTGCTGGAGAATTTCCGGCAGGATGTCGGGCGTATTCGTGAAAAAGTTCGGCCTGAAATACTCCTTCATCTCGCTCGTCGACAATTCCACCATATAGTCCGTCAATTCCTGCTTGAAATTGCGCCACGTGAAGTAGGTGTACGATTGCGTGAAGCCGGCCTTGGCAAGGACCTTCATCATCTTCGGCTTGGTGAAGGCCTCGGACAAAAAGATCACATCCGGATAACGCTCCTGCACCTCGCCGATCAGCCAGGCCCAGAAGGCCACTGGTTTGGTGTGCGGATTGTCCACACGGAATATTTTGACGCCGTGGCCAGCCCAGAAGAGGATCACGCGTTTCATTTCGTTCCACAGCCCGCGCCAGTCCTCACAGTAAAAGTCGACGCTGTAGATGTCCTGATATTTCTTGGGCGGGTTCTCCGCGTACTTGATCGTGCCGTCCGGCCGATGGGCAAACCACTCCGGATGTTCCTTCACATAGGGATGGTCCGGCGAACAGTTGATCGCGAAGTCCATCGCGATCTCCATCCCCTGCGCGCGGACGGCATCCTGAAAGTGATCGAAATCCTTAATCGTCCCGAGGCTCGGCTCTACGGCATCGTGGCCGCCCAGCTCGTTCCCAATGGCATAAGGACTCCCGGGATCGGTCGGCAACGGTGTGAGTGAATTATTTTTCCCTTTACGATTCGTGCGCCCGATCGGATGAATCGGCGTGATGTAGACGACGTCGAAACCCATGGCCTTCACGACCGGCAGTCGCGCCTCACATTCCCGCAAGGTGGCGCTCCGTCCCGGCTTCGTCCCCTGCGAGCGCGGAAAGATTTCGTACCAGGCCCCGTAACGGGCCAACCCACGATCCACCACGACTTCTAATTCACGGTCGTAGAGGGTCCAGGCTCGGCGTTCCTGATGTCGTTCCACGAGCGCCTTCAGATCGGCATGCAACGCCACGGCCAGTTGAGCCGTCACAGGTTCGCCGGTGCGCCAACGGCCCAACCACTCGTTCAACTTGGCCTGGTCCTTTTCCGTGGCCCGTTGCATCGTCGCCTCCACCAGCGATCGTCCCTCGAGCAGTTCACTCTCGATTCGTTCGCCGGCTTCATGCTTCTTCGTCACTTCGATCCGCCAGGATTCAAAGAGATTGACATAGGCCCCGATCGAATACCGATAGCGTGCGTTGTGGGTCAAGTCGAAGTGCCCCGCCCAGCGGTCGTTATCCACAAACAGCATCGGCACCTCTCGCCAAGCATCTTCTTTCGCAAGGCGATATCTCAACAGGCAGGCCAACACATCATGGCCCTCCTTGAAGATGTCGGCCGACACTTCCAGCCGGTCTCCCACTTCCCGCTTGATCGGCCAGCGCCCGCAGTCGACTTCCGGTTGCACTGCCTCGATCACGATCGACGACGAGGTCATCGGTTCTGATGTCATTGTCTCCCCCACCTCGATCACACCTCCGTTGAATTCATTTGCGCCCGACCACATCGACTTGGCTGCATAACCGCTGATTACGCCTTTGGAACCGAAGACACGCTCTCAGCCACCGCATCTTTCGTAACCTTGGCCGCTTCCTTGATCTTGGTCGCCGTGCGCTTGACCGCGTCCTGCGCATCGTCGCGAACCCGAACCCAGGACTCCTTGGTCTCTCCCACAATCTCGTCGAGTTCGTGACTGGCCGTCTCCACCCCCCGCTTCACGCGCCTGCGGATCGACGCGCCGGATTCCGGCGTCGTCAACAACGTCGCTACCGCACCGGCCAGCAGACCGAGCCCGAACGCAGCCAGGATCGCCCCCGTACCCATCCCGCCAGGCTCCTTATCACGCTCCCGTCGCTCATCTGTTCGTACGTGTTCCATGGTTTTGCTCCTTTCATTCGATACTCGAACAACCCGTTCACCGATTCGCCCGTGTCGTTTCACGCCCTCCGCCCTCATCACGCCGGCCGTGCCGAGACTTCCGATCGCGGCGCCGGCCAGTAGGGTCATGACCTCCGAAGACAGCCACTGGAGCAAGCGCGAGTGGCTCGATCTGCCGTCGTTTGCGCGGACATGGGCCTCCCCACCAAGCCACTGCATCTCCTCCCGGTCGTCGACGCGCCGCATCGTCAGGCCACCCTTTCAAGCCAGGCCACCGGACTGTGCAGAAAAATTTCTCCCACAGCCAATACCTGGCAACCGTCCCGCGTCACCGTGCGCAACACGTCTCCCGTGAAGATGTTGCGTACCTGTGTGCCTTCGCCCCAGGCCGGCAGAGTCAGCCACGTGTCTTTCCACACCTCTTCCCCCAGAGGAGCTGTATGAACATCCGGGATCACTCTGGTCAGCAAACGAGGGATGACGGTCACGATCGATGACTCGCTATGAATACGAGCGAAGGCGAATACATGCTCGCACTTCTCCCCCGTCCCGCTTAGCGGAATATACTCGCCCGAATGAAACAGCGCGCGATGATCGCGCCGGTACCGTAAGGCCTCCGCCGCAAGGAACAGTTTGATGCGTCCGTCGGCGCGTTGCGCGAACAGATCCTGGATCAAGGACACACGGCCCGGTGTGGATGCCGCAGCCTTGTTCAGTTCAGCCAACAGCCTGGCTCGCTCCGCGAAATCGACCGGCCGCCGACTGTCTGGATCGACCAGGCTGAAGTCCCACAATTCCGTGCCCTGGTAGAGATCTGGCACACCGGGCGCCGCTATCTTTACCAGCATTTGTGACAAGGAGTTATAGAGACCGTATTGGGCAATCCGTTCCTGAAACGGAAGAAAATCTTCCAGAAAATCATTCGCCGTCGAATAATCCAACAACCTGGCGACAAACTGCTTGATCGCGTCTTCGTACTCGGCAGCCGGACTGACCCAACTGGTGTGTTCCTTCGCCTCTTTGACCGCCTTGTTCATGTAGGCCTGAATGCGCTCGACAAATCGGTGGTGGTCCTGTTCGTTCATTCGTTCGAGCGGCCACACCCCGATCAAGGTCTGATATAAAAGATACTCTTCGTTAGATCCGGGAACCGATTCGCCGCGGGCTTTCATTTTGAACCCTCGGTTCATCTTGTGCCAACGGGCCACATGGGCTTTCCACTCTTTCGGAAGTTCCGAGAGCACGTTGAGCCGTGCCCGGACGTCTTCGCTCCTCTTGGTATCGTGTGTCGAGGTTGCCGAGAACGAGGCCGCCCGGTGCTCCTGGCGGGACTTCCATTGGTGATGCACAAGCGACGGCGCGATGCCGAATTGCTGGGGGTCCGCCCCCACTTCATTCAACGATACAAACCGGTGATAGCGATAGTAGGCCGTGTCCTCAATGCCTTTTGCCGTGACGGGACTGGTTATCTGTTGGAATTTTTTCACAAACTTCAGCCGCCCTTCGCGATCCTGTTCAGTGTCGCTCGTTGACTTGAGCAGCAGATCCCGCACAAAATCGAAGACCGAGCTGCTCACAGCGGGATTCCGTCGTTTGGCATGGGTCACCGCTTGCCACACAAACATCCTGTCTCGGTCGAGGATGCCGTCGGCCTCCCCCGTGATGTAGGTGCGATACACGGGAAAGCAGGCGATGATCTCTTGAATCGCGTGGGTCAAACTGTTGAGCGTGAAATCCCGCGACCGCCGGTCCCGTTCGGACAGCCGGTCCAATTGATGGCCAAGCACGCTCAGTTCGCTGGCCATCGAAGCCTGCATGATCAACTGTTTGCAACGATACGTGAGTTCATCGAACGGTTCGACCCTCCCGATAAACCGCGTATAGATGGTATCGAACGCCTGTTCGTTGGTGCGGTCCACAAAGAGCGCATTCAGCCAGCCGAGAAAATCATAGCCGGTCGTGCCGAAGACCGGCCAGTTCACCGGAAGCTGTTCATTGATTCCGAGAATCTTTTCGACCAGGATATACAACGGCCGATCTGTTGCCTCGGTTGTCGTCGACAGTTCCTTGCTGGCCCAGCGTTGCAGTTTATTCAGATAGTCGGCGGGATCGTAGAGACCGTCCACATGATCGATGCGAAGCCCTGTGACGGCTCCCTCCTTGACCAATCGAAACAGCAGCCTGTGCGTCTCCTCGAAAACCGCCGGATTTTCCATGCGGATCGCCGCCAACTCGTTGATGTCGAAAAACCGGCGATAGTTGATCTCTTCCGCCGCGACTCGCCAGTACGCCAGCCGATAGGCTTGATCATTGAGTACCTGATCCAGCAGATCAAAGCTCCGAGGGTCGCCTTTCGTCCCATTGAGCAATCGAACATTCTCGTTGAGAAACACCTGAATCCTCGCGCTACCAGCGACCAGCGCGGCCAGGCGTCGCTTGATGATTTCCTTTTCCCGGTAACGTTCGGCAACCAATTCAGGCGCCCGGTCCTGCCGGGACGGCAAATGCTTCAATGCCGTGATGATGCTCTCCAGTTCCATCACCTCCGGACTATTCGCGCCCGCTTCGCGACTCAGCGCATCCACCCGATGAGCCAGGATCAGCGCGGACGGCTTCGGCGCGACGGGAAGACAATGGTCGTAGTATCGAATGACAAACCGCCCGTCCTGATGGACCAATCGCAACTCTTGGTTTTCCAGCACGACCCCGTATTGGTCTCCGAGAATCGGGAGCAGGACCTTGTCACGTAACTCCAGCTTCGTCGGGTCCCAGTCGATATCAAAGAACGACGCGTAGGGCGAGCTGGGCCCGTTCTCGAGAACGTCCTGCCACCATCCGTTGATTTGCTGAGAGATGCCCATGTGGTTCGGCACCACGTCCAGCAGCTGCCCCATCCCTCGCTGGTGCAACTCATCGACCATCGCACGATAATCCTCTTCAGTCCCGATTTCCGGATTCAGTGTTGTAGGATCGACAACGTCGTAGCCATGCATACTCCCCGGCACTGCGGTGAAATAGGGCGAGCAGTAGAGATCCGTAATCCCAAGGTCGTGCAGGTAGGGCACGAGCTTCGCAACGTCGCGAAACGTGCAGGTCCGGTTCAGTTGGATCCGATAGGTCGAAACGGGAATGCGAGGATGGGATGGCTGTTGCATGGACGCCACTATAAACGCTCCGGGACGTTGAAGCCGCTCTTGCCGCCGGACTGGCCTCGCGGAAGAATGACCAACCCCGATTTGGTCGTCTGATATTTTTTCCGATCAACTTCTGGTTGGAACCCCATCTCTGCCGACTGCGGAATCAGGTTATACCGGTCGGCAATGACCCGGCGGAGGCGCGCCTTGGATCCGATCCTGGCTCCGTCAAGAATCACACATTCATCGATTTCTGCGCCGTGCTCAATGTGGACATTGCGGCCGATCACCGACCGGCGGATCGTCGCGTCGGTCACCAAACTCCCTTGTCCCACCAAAGAGTCTTCGATCGTCGCCCGTGCGAAACTCGCCGTCGGGCCGTCGAATGTATCAGAGAGGATCGGCCACGCCTCGTTACGAAGATCGAACAAAGGCGCGGACCCCAACATGTCCATATGCGCCTGCCAGTAGGCCTCCAGCGTCCCGACGTCGCGCCAATAGACCTGTTCCTCGTAGGGTTTGGTCCCCGGCACCCGGTTGTCGCAGAAATTGTAGGCCATGACGCGATGGCCTTTAATCAAATGCGGAATAATGTCTCGTCCAAAATCGTGCGATCCTGGATTTGCAGCATCTTCTTCCAAGACCTTCATCAATAGTTCGGCGTCAAATATATAGTTCCCCATTGAGGTGTACGCATGCTCAGGATCACGCGGCATCGGCTTCGGATGCTTGGGCTTTTCTTCAAAGCCGGTGACCCGGCCGTCACCCTTGGCTTCGATGATGCCGAATCCCGTGGCGGCATGCAGCGGCACCGGCAAGGCCGCTACCGTGACCTCGGCCCTCTTCGCCTGGTGGAACTGGATCATCTGATTAATGTCCATGCGATAGATATGATCGGCCCCAAAGACTGCGACCAGATCAGGCCCGAAGTCCCGAATGATATTCAGATTGTGATAGACCGCGTCAGCTGTCCCCTCGTACCACCCGCCCCTGGCCTTCATTTGCGGCGGCACCACGGTGATGAAGTGCTGTTTGATCCGTCCGCCGATCCGCCAGGCTCGCCGCAGATGCTCGATCAACGATTGCGAGCGATACTGGACGAGCACATACATGGCCAGGATCCCGGAATTCAGAAAGTTGCTCAGGACGAAGTCCACGATGCGATATTTCCCGCCGAACGGCACGGCCGGCTTGCTCCGTTGCTCGGTGAGCGGCATCAGCCGTTCGCCTTTCCCCCCTGCCATGATGATCGCCAATACGCGTGTGCCTTGCACGGCTGTCCTCAACCTGCTTCTCCTCCCGGCGTTCAATTATGAAATCTGTAGCCTATCTCCGCCACTTCCTCGCCCACCATAATCGGCTGATCCTTCAGACAAGCCGCCAGGCGCTTCTCGACCCTGCCCCAATCGATCACGTTAAAGAAGGCCTCCTCGTAGTCCTTGCGCTTGAGACCGTAGTCGAGGAGAAACGCATGCTCGAACAAGTCCATGACGAGCAGCGGTCTGGTATCTACCAGCAGACCGGTATCATGTTCGCCCAACCACACGTTGAACAGCCGCCCGGTCTGCACATCGTACGCCAAAATGACCCAACCGATCCCGCGCATCCCGCCCGTTCCTTTGAAACCTCGCTCCCACAGTTCGTACGGACCAAAGTCTTCTTCGATCTTATGATAGAGTTGCGACTGGCGATCCAACGCCGTGGCTGTCGCGGTGAGGTTCTCGAAGTAATATTCATGCAGCCGCATGCCGTTGAATTCCCACGCGAACCGCCGCTTCATTTCCGCCCATTCAATCGTCCCACTTTTCCCGGCAGCGAGCCACTCGCGCAGTATTTCCGCGAGCAGGTTGGTATTGTTCACGTATCCCTGATAGAGCGCCAGGTGCGTCCGCACCGACTGTTCGCTGAACCCGGGAAGCTGACTGATATGGTCGAATACTTTTGGGCTGTATTCTTTCATGACGCCCTCCTTCTCACCTCCACGACCGGGCCTGGAATATAATTGGACGCATTGAATCGCTCTTCCACGACCGGCCAGTTGATGGCTTTCATAAACGCCTGCACGTAAGCAGATCGACTCATTCCGAAGTCCTGCAGGTAGGCATGCTCGAACACATCCAGGACCAGCAGAGGAGTCGAACCCACGAGAAATCCCGCGTCGTGTTCGTCCATCCAGACATTGAACAGGCGGCCCGTTAATGGATCGCGGGTAAGCACCACCCATCCGATCCCTCGCATGCCGCCCACTCCCATGAAGCCACGCTCCCAGGTACTAAACTGCCCGAAGTCCTGCCGGAGTTTTTCATAGAGCGGAGACTGTTTCTTGAGGGAGACCGACCGCTTGGTGAGATTCTCGAAGTACAATTCGTGGAGCCGCATGCCGTTGAACTCCCAGCCGAACCGCCGCTTCAGCTCGGCATACTCCATCGTACCGGTCTTCCAGAGTTTCACCTTGTTTAACAGGATAGTCGCCAACTGATTCGTATTTTTCACGTATCCCCGGTAGAGGGCGAGATGGTTTTGCAGTAACTGATCGCTGAAATCGCGCAGCCCCTTGAGGTGTTCAAAGCTCTTTGCCTGATAAAGCATAGCCCCTTCTCCTTTCGCTGTCACGACGATGTCATCGTACCCTAGTGAATACCCTCTGCGATGCCCTTCAAGTCTTTCGGATACAGAGCAATCTCAATCCGCCGATTTTGGGAGCGACCTTCCTCTGAGTCGTTGGCGGCAACCGGTTGAGTGTCCGCATGTCCTGCTACCGTCAATAGCTCCGGAACAAGCCCCCCCTCGTCGATGAGGTATCGGACCACGCTGGTGGCTCGCGCCGTCGACAGCTCCCAGTTAGAGGGGAACCTGTCTTTCAAGCCCGCTCCGATCGGTACGTTGTCGGTGTGGCCGTCGATACGGATCTGCTTATCCGCGACATTTTTTAGAACTTCGCCGACGGTTTTCATAACCTTGAGTCCGGCAGGTTTAATCTTGGAGCTGCCGGAATCGAAAAGAATGCGATCTACCACGTTGATCGTCAGGCGATCCCGAACCTGCTTGATTTTGATATCGCCCTGGGCGATCTCGGACCGCAACGAAGCCGCGAGATCTTCATACGTTCCCGAGAGGCGCTTGATCTCCATCTCCTTCGCCGCCTTTTCCTGTTCTAACCGCTTCAGTTCCTCCTTTTGGGCTTCCAGCGAGGCGAGGGTTTCCTCCTTACTCTTCTTCAAGGATGCCGTCGTCTCTTCAAGCTTTGCGACCTGCCCGGTCAAATTGTCTCGTTCACGCTTGTGGGTGGCAGATTCCTCGCTCATCGCAACCAGTTCAGCGGTCAGCTGGTCCACACGCTGTTTGTTATTCTTCAATTCCTCTCCTTGGGACGCCAAGGCGGCAGCCACCGCATCGCGGTCGGCGAGGGAATGCGTTAACTGACCGATCTCCTGATTCCGCTCCGCCACCTGTTTTTCCAAGTCTTTGACACGCGCCGCCTCCGTTTCCAAATCGCCCGCGCGTTTCTGGAGACGGGCAATTTCACCTTGCGCCGTGGTGGTGCCGCCCAGCAGCCGTTGTTTGTCCTCCCGCAACATGACCGTCTGCGCACGTTCGGCTTCGAGTTTGGTCGTTAAGTCACGAATTTCGCCTTGAGCCCCCCTATTGGCGTCGGTCAAATTCTGTTCTCTCTTCTCCAAGTCAGCGGCGCGCGCTATCGTCCCATTCAGCAGAACATCGCGGCTGGCGAGATTCTGTCGAGCCGTTTCAAGTTGCCGCTGCAAGTCATCCGCCTTCGTCTTCAGCTGGTCTCGCTCGCGGCGGACCTCTCCGGACAATTCATTGACCTGCCGGTTCTCCTCTTCAAGTTTGACCGCCTGATCCCTCAGCTCGGCCAGGGTTCTTCCGTCGACCGCGGCCTGTTTGCTCGCCGACATGCGAACTTTTTCGAGTTCAGCCAACGTCTCCTCATGGGTTCCGCTGGACACGCATCCGCTGAGGCCTATCCCGAAGACCATGACGGTTCCGATAAGAAGCGAACAATGCGTCATGAATGCTGGTGCTGCCCTTGATCGTGTCATCTGCGGCACCTCCTGAAAGATCGGTTTCTGCAACATTGGTCTTGTCCTCCTTTTCAACTTCGATTGCTTCAAGCCAGGTCGCGAGACCCGTTGCGGGTTTTCAGCAGAGACTGGAGGCTCCGTTCAAGTACCCTCACAAAGTAGTCGCGCCGTCGTTTGACCGCCTCGTGTCCTTCAAAGAGCACATGGTACGTCAGAAGCCCGGACGTATAGGCTGCAACCGCGCTTACCAGATCACGCACGCCGGCCACCCCACCGCTTCCCATGGCCGGCCTGATCAACTGGGTAAGACGACGAAGATGGGTGTCGTAGACCTCGCGCAAGCCTTGGGCTGCGTCGACCTGAAGCTGCATCAGACCCCGGATTTGGTGAAAAATGAACAAGTAATCCGGATGGGCGAGGAAGAAATCCACGCGGGCACCGATCACCGCTGCCAGGACCTTGGCGTCGGAGGGGGCATCCTTGACGGCTTCTTCCGTCCTCATCAGCAACTCGCCCAGCCCTTCCTCAAGCAGAACTCGAATAATCGTCTCCTTGGAATCGAAGTACTTATAAAAAGTCCCCTTCCCGAGGTCGGCTGCTTCCGTGATGTCTTCGACTTTGGCCCAATAAATCCCTTTTTCTGAAAAGAGCTGCCGGGCGACCTCTAAGAGACGTTGGTTCGTCTTTACCTTGCGTCTCGCAACTCGAGAGAGCAGAACCTTAGCCTGCGACGGTTTGTTCATCTCCTATACCCTTACCCTTTAGGTTTCGTGTTTTTCAGCGGGAAGCGAGCCGACCTTCCGGATCGAGTTGAAGGTGCCGTGCTCGTTGAGGGCCCGATGGAGATTCAGCGGATCTTCTTCCCATCGCTCCCCATTGACAACAAATTTATACTGATAGACGCCGGCTTCCAGTCGCACCGTGACCTTCCAAAGTCCGCCGGCATCGCGTTTGAGCGGACGAGCCTTCTGGTTCCACTGATTGAAATCCCCCACAAGCGTCACAACGGTCGCCGAGGGATCGAAGTACTCGAACGTCACCGCATGCTTGCTCGAGGGTCGTCGCGGGGGACGTGGTGCTGACGCCTTCTTGCGAGCTGGCTGTTTCATTCGGGAGCCCTCCTTTACACCGGCCAAGAATCATTCACCGAACAAGCAGAACAGCCCGAGAATCGTCAGTGCCCCTTGATCACCAGATCGTTTCTGCCATTGTTGTTCACCGCTGCCCCTTATGCAACCCCCACCAATTCAGCAGAAAACACCGGGACCTTCCCGATCTGACGTAGACTCTCGGCAATCCGTTCCGTCCTGCCCCAATCACTCCACCACACTCCGCTGACTTCGAGGGCTGCCACCTTGTGTGGAACCTGCTCCAAGAGATCAGAGGAGAAATTCCGAACCGGCACATTGACCTAGAGTCCCTCCAGCACCTGACATTCGCGTGGTGAACCGATCGCCGGCTGAAAGGGTTCGAACAACCGCATCATCGAGGGCAGGATCTTCATGCCAAGGCCTCCGCAAGGACCCACCGGCAAAGAAACCGGCCATGCAAGAAACCTGGCGTAAAGACGGCCTCAGATCCTGCGACGGAATACGTTTATCAGACCTGGCGCGGCGTCGAGTCTTGTGGCCCGACGTGAGGAGCCCCTGGGCCTGATATTGTAGGTGGAATCTGAGCCCCGGCTGATCCTGGCTGGGCCTGTGTGGTCGGAGGCGTCTCCCCTTGCGTGGTCGCGTCCCCTAGGGTCGGCTCCGCTTCATTGACGGATCGCTTGAATCCCTTGATCGCCTTCCCGACCCCTTCGCCCAATTGAGGCAGCTTTCCTGCGCCGAAAATAATCAGGACAATGAACAGAATGAGGAGCAGCTCCATCCAACCGAATGATCCAAACATGAAAGCCCCTTTCCCTGGGCGGCAAGGACCCACAACCCTCTCCACCCTCTGCCGGGCGCATCACGCTACCACGAGACGTTCCCATGTGCGGCGATCGCGCGTTTGGCTTTGATAGGGCCCTGTCGGTGCGTCCACCCGATGCGTGAGGACTACCGGATCGACCACTTCACCGCAATTGAGGCAACGCCACCCTTCGAACTTCAAACGGCCTGAATCGTCCCGGATATCAACAAACGAATCTCGAATCATCAACCCATTACAACGCTGGCAGCACATGTTCGTCTCCTTCTTGTTATCGCACTGAACACCCAACTCGATTGTCCCATCGATTACACATTCACCAAGTTGCGGCCTCGTTCGACCGTTTTATCTATCGCCTCGGTCGCGTCTTCCGCCATCTCTCCTGCCCGCTCCCGCACGTCGTCGGTGAAATTCGCAAGCTGACGACGGGTTCTGGCTCCTGACTGAGGGGCATAGAGCAGACCCGCGATCCCGCCGATAAGAAGCCCTGTCAGCAACGAGAAACCCATTGGCACCAGTACATTGCGTCCGTCTTCCATGATCCACCTCTCTTTCTTGTTACAGCACAGCTCGCGCACGCTTCGCACGCCACAGTGTGCTCCGTTGACCGAGACCAGACTGGTCAATACAGTACACATTGTTCACCTCAATCCCTCGCTCGTGCAGCGGGAGGTTGCATCCGTTGCTGCAGGGTGACGCGTCTGGTAGTGGTGCGTGACGACAAGCGATTAACCGATCGCGCACTGTCACTCTTCATCGACCAGGTACGCCCTACGCGACCCTTGCGACGGATCACCCGTTTGATGATTCCACGAAGCGTATTCATGCGGTCTCCTCGGGGTCGCTCATCTCAGTCGGTCCAGGCGGCTGTGGCCAGCGACCCTGGAGGCAAACACCAAATCCCTCCCGGTTCCTGAACTGATCCACCGAAGGACAATTCCAGACGACGGATCCTTCCGCGATACCCCAGCCGGCCACAGCATCATTTGGTAAACTGAGTCGAATCGTGACTCCCGTGCCGACGGGGACCACCCGTTTCGACTCGATGAAAATGACGTCACCCTCGACATGATGCGTCTTCCCTTCAGCGCAACTGCCGTCTGGTACCCAGAAAGTCACCGGAACATGGTTCGTGCCGTTCACAGCGCGATCCCCTTGGCCATGCGACGCGCCGGTCTTCCCATCGTCGACGACGCTGACCTTGGGTGCGGGTGCAGGGGAGCCACTGCGCTGTTTCGTCGTCTGCCCTGCGAGTTTCTTCCCCCTGCGACCCCTGCTCATCTCCACATCAGCCTGCATCATGACAACCTCCCTCCAGCCACACCCATTCATATATGACTATATACCCATTAGTGACTGATAGGTCAGTTTAATAAGTCTCTTCCTTCCTTGTCAAGGACTTTTCGCGCGAAAATTTTCTTGCCAGCCTATTCATATCCCTGCTTCCGCAACCGAAAACATGCCGACAAAACTGCGAATGAACGTCGCCCGTACAGGAAGCTTCCATCCAAACGATTTCACCGCTCTCCCAGGCTCTATGTATGTAAGATTCAACAGAAATTCATGAGTTGGATGGGACCGACGATTGTCGCCGCGGCGCGCACACTCCGAACCGACCTCTCGTACAGGATCACTATACGGCTTGGCCGACTTCCGCAGGAACTCGTAGCTCTCTCGCCTGAGTTTCGATGCACCAGCATCTCACAGGGTCCTGCCTTGATTTACCGGCCAAAGGGACGTCCGACGTTGGCTGATTATGTGGCGATTCCTGGTGTCTATGCGGCTGGGCGGCTCGATTTAGATAGTGAGGGGCTTCTGCTCCTGACATTGGACGGTAGGCTGGCACATCACAGACCCGCAGCATAAACTGCCGAAAGTGTATCTCGCGCAGGTCGAGCGCATTCCGAACGAGGAGGCCTTGGAGCAGTTGCGAAAGGGAGGGGTGCTGAAAGGCAAGAAGACCGGGCATGCTGAAGCACGTCTGCGCTGGTTAATGATTAGCTTTTTATCCTCCCCAGATGCGCAGATAGCAAACGACAAAAAGTACTGGTCATGTAATTCTGCGGAGCGTTGGAGCAGTTCTCGCTTCGCGAGAACTGCTCCAGTCAGCATACTAAGACTCTTGAAGTAACGGCTCCTTGAAAGTAGGCTGTTATTTCGTCGACTGAAGCACGATCTCGACCCTACGATTTTGGGCTTTACCGGTAGCTGTGCTATTGGGCGCGACCGGGTTGGTCTGCCCGTACCCTTTGGTTTCCATCCGTTCCGCAGGAATCCCTCC
>Ga0163153_10000381_pt1 | contig 78602 bp, 60 predicted proteins | sample OliLakLV19MP6IB1_FD_148629 | JGI IMG/M metagenome (GOLD analysis project Ga0163153, IMG submission 148629) | Freshwater microbial mat bacterial communities from Lake Vanda, McMurdo Dry Valleys, Antarctica - Oligotrophic Lake LV.19.MP6.IB-1 | ecosystem: Environmental > Aquatic > Freshwater >... | reverse complement strand
AGAATACTTCCGGGGCGCTCGGGGCCAGCTGGCGGGCTTCCTCAAAGTAGCGGATCGCCAGCAGGTAGTCCGGCAACTTCGCGGCGATGACTCCCTTGTTGAGCGCTTCCTGGGCTGCGGGCGGAAGTGATGCCGGGGCAGTTTGCGCCGGTAGAGTCCCGGCCAGACAAAGGAGTAGGATAGCGAGTCGAGTTGAGTGCAGAAGTGGCATGGATTTCCTACGGTTTGGCTGACTGCTGAGCCTGCTGTTTCAGCATTTGGGTAATGACCTGGCGCGCGTCAGCAATTCTCTCGGCTGCGTCGTGCAGCCCAGCAAAGATTTCCTGCGGTTTGTCCGAGGGCAGTGATTTCAAATGGGCGGCAAGGTCCAGAAAAATAGCTCCGCTCAGGAGTTCGCCATTTTTCACGATCCACTGATTGACCGCAGGTGCCGGCGGCGCGGGAGGCGTGGCGACAACAACGTTGCCTGGATTGTTTTTTGCCAGCGATGCGGCGATGTTGCCCCGCGTCATCATCTTGAGGTTCTCGGGCATCAGATCGGCGGTTCTTAGTGCGCCGGGAATGTCTCCTGCACGGATTTGCGCATTGGCAATGTCCGACAGGGCGTCGCCTCGGAAGCCGCCGTTCACAATGGCAGCAGCGGTTGCCTGCGCGCCCGCGATGTCTCCCACCAGAACTTGTCGCTTCCCAATGACATACTGCGCAAAACTTCTGTAATCCCAGATGCCGGACACCGGCACGCTGTCGGCGGGCTTTATCTCGGGAAGGCTGCCGGCGGTCTTTCGTGCGCCCTCGATGTCACCGGCTTTTGCCTGCGCCGCGGCGATCGCCACTAACGCACCGCCTTTGCGGTGCCAGTCTGACGCCTGCAACCCGTGATGGGGCGCATGCGCTGGAATACTGTCTGCAGTCCTCTTAGCGCCCGCGATATCTCCGGCTATCGCTTGCGCCTTGGCGATTGTCTCTCTCGCCTGGTTCTTCAAAGCAGCTTGCTCAATGCTATCGACCGTCTTTAGCGCACCCGCGAAATCTCCGGTTTTTGCCTGCGCCGCCGCGATTTCGCCTTGCGCCCAGTCTTTCGGATCTGCGGTCTGGATATGGCTGGCCGTTTGAATAGCGGCCGGAATATCTCCCGCCTCCGCCAGCGCCTTAATGATGGGCAGTTGCGCCCGGTCTTTATGCCAAGGGTGTTGAATGCCGTTGGCGGTCTGGATCGCGCCCGCTCTATTTCCCGCATTTATTTGTGCCGCGCTGATGAGACGCAGGGTGCCGCCTTTTTCAGCCACGTCTTGAATAAAGCTCGCAGTTTCGAGAGCGGCTGGGATGTTTCCGGTTGCCAACTGAGCCTCGGCAACGGCGCCTAGAGCCTGGCTTTTCGAAGCAGCGTTCTCAATGCGATCGACGGTTTTCAGGGCGCCGACAACATCGCCCGCGCGGGCTTGAGTCGAAGCGATCTCCTTTTGGATCCATCCTCTTTTTATCGCGTCTTGAATGTAGCCAGCCGTGTGGATCGCGCCCGCCGTATCTCCAGCCTTGATCTGTTCCATAACGATCCACGACTGTGCCCAGTTTTTAGACTCGGCGTGCTGAATGAGGTTGGCGGTCTGTTGTGCTCCCGCGATATCGCCCGTCTTGGCTTGCGTCAAAACGATCCTGGCTTGCGCGTCACCTTTGATTGAATCGTCCAGGATCCTATCGGCGGCTTGAATAGCCGTTTCCAAATCTCCGCTTTTTGCCCACAGCTGCGAGACTTTACCCAGAGCACTGTTTCGATCGTAGCTCGCAGGATCGCCAAACTGCTTGGCCGCATCCTCAGCCGTCTGGATCAAGCGCGCTAGGCTGCCCTGATTCTTAACGTTGAGGACCTTGATTTGCTCTTTAACCGCAGCCGCGTTGGCCGCATCGGGGCTGGCTGCGAGATACGCACCGAACCAAGTCATGGCGCGCAGTTCCCGCCCCGCGATTTTCGACTCCGCCAAACCGAGATTGAAAAAGAGAATGGGAGCGGCGGGCGCAATCTTTCGCGCGTCCGCGAAGAACCGAATCGCCAGCAAATAGTCCTGGTTCTTGGCGGCGATGACACCCCGATCCATAGCCTCCTGAGCGGCAGGCGGGAGTTCCGCCGGGAGGGCGGTGGCCCCCAACAACAGGACACAAAGGAAAGGCAGGACTATCACTGAACGAAAATATTGAAGGGGCATGGCGGATGGAGTTGAAAGGGAACAAGGCGAACCAAGGACCTCTGGGTTCAGTCCTTGTTATCGCGGAGCAGGGGTGCGGTCCGGTTCGGTTCGGCTTGGAACATCACGCCGTTTTCCTGGAGGATGGTGCCAAGTTCCTGGAAGCTCAGATAGAGCAGTTTGTCGGGAGCCTGGTTGGAATCTCTGACGGCGAACCAGGTGTCGCCATCGTGCTGGAAGGTCTTGGTGAGGACAATTTGGTGGCCAGCTTTCATGTTACCGCTCGCGGGCACCACGTTCACGAGAATGGGGTGCCCGTTCCGGAGCGAGCTGGCAAAATCCGCACTGGCGACCACGGTGGCTTCGCCAAAAGTCTCGGCCAGGATGATGACTTCCCCCCCGTTGAGCCCCCGGCGGGCAATGGTTTGCTCGGGCGCGGCTCGCTCAGCTGCCGGCCGCCATGTCGCATTCCTGATCAACTCCGCCGCACTCGCGGCAACCAGCCCATAGGGGCGTCCGGCGGCATTCGCCAGGGCAAAGACGGCGCAGTCCTGGTGACTTTGGGTGCCCGCTCCGGGAAAACCGGGGCCATCGCCTGCCGCGGCTTCGGCGGCGAGTCCCCTGGCCGGGTCCCGGGCGAGGATTCTGGCCCATGTTTCCCGGATCTGGCTGCGAGTGGCATCCGGATCGCCATCGAAGCCGAGCTGGCCCAAGGCGGCATCCACCCGAGCTTTTTTTTGCTCACTCCACTCGCCAATCTGGTTGGCGTAAGCTCTCATCGCCTTGAGGACGCGCTGTCCCTCGACGGCCAGTGCCACATCCCGGTTAAACTGTTTAACCGCGGCGATGTAGTCCGCCCGGGCTTGGTTCACCGCTTCGATCTGGCGGTTGAGATTCGCTTCTTGGGCGCTGCCGACCACGATGTCGGTCCGGGGTGTGTGGTTGTAGCCTTCCATGGCTGCCCCAAAGGCCGCTTTCGAATCCGCCAATTCGGCCAGCTGTTTGCGCAAGGGTATAGCCTGATTTTCCGGCAGACCGGCAGGAATCGCCGCGATCGGCGGAGCCTTGTCGGTCGCGAGTGTCGCCGCCGATGCGGAAGCCACGGCGAACAGGACAAAGGCCAAAGCGAGGCATCCCACCTGTTTCTTGATCATGATCATGTCGGGTGGGGAAGCGGAGGCTTGGCGCAGGCGGGGTTCAGAGACCCGTGGCCTCCGGGAAATCTTTCTTGAGGATTTCCCGCGCCTGCTTCGCGGTTTCCTTGTCCAGATTCTGGACCTGTTGTTTTATTTCCGCAGCTTTTTCAGGCGTGGCGGAGCGGCTTTGTGCAACCAGGGCATCCCTTTTGGCGAAGTTCTGCTGCAGTTCGGGATGCAGCTCCAGATTGATCCGCCGGTCGAGGATGGGCGGCTCCTGCCATGGGGCCTGGTAGCTTTGCTTCCCAAAGCCCTGAAATGCAAATTCCTTCTCGGCCTTAACCTTGTCGACAACGGGCGATCCACCCAAGCTTGTCACGGGGGGCTTATCTTGGTGAACGAACGGGACGAGTTGCACGATTGGATCCCCGGCGGTTGCGCCAGTCAGCTTTCGCAACTTGCCATCCGCCTCCGCCAAGATTCCGGCGGCTACGCGATTGCCCGGATCACTTTTAAGCAAAGCCTGCGCGGCAACCACGGCGTCAGCGTATTTCTCTCTGGTATCCGCGGTGGCGGCGGTAAGGAGCAGCTTGAGCATAGGGGAAGCCGGATCGAGCCGGCTCGCTTCGTTGATGGCTTGGACCGCTCCGGCAGTGTCCCCTTTCTGCTCGAGTGTCCAACCAAGCTGGGCTTGCAGGCGGGCTTTCACGTCTGGGTCGGTAGCTTCCGCCAATCTCTTCCGTAGGTCATACTCGAGGCGGCCCAGGTCGATTGTGCCCACGGACACTGCGGACACCTTGCCCTTCGGCGTGTCCGCAACGGCATCGCGCATCAACTCTTTTGGCACTTCGGCTGGCCGGTTGCGTGCATCCACCACCATCGGATCGCCCTCGTCACCCAGCTTGAGCCCGAGTTCGTTATTCGTTGGGTCATTGCTGATGGTCCGACCGGCATTCGATGAAACGTCGACTCCTTTCAGGTGCAATCCACCGCCGCGATCTCCGTCAATATTGTCGAGCTTCAGTTCGGAACTGAGCCGATTGAAGTCCGCTTGGAGTTGGCGTTGATTTGCGGTTTCAATTCTTTGCCGATCGAGAACGAGACGCTCAGCCGCGGCCTTCTCTTTGGCTGCTTTCTGCGGATCCCCGCGAAGCATCTGCCCAATCGCCGTGCCGAGTGCGCTGGCGGCGGCCAAGGCCGCCTGATTTTCGGCTGACACTCCTGAGCCGCCCTTGCCGGCGCCGCTTCGATCGGCGATGCATTTGGGGCAATCCGCCCCGCGATAATTCAGGTGGTGCAAGGGGCAGAATCCGGAGCCGGTATCCACGCCCATCGGAGTTGACTGGGCCCAAACCTCACTGGCCGGTAAATAAAGACAAAAAACAACACTGAAGATAACCATCCGGGTGCTGCGAATCCAACTCCAAGCAGGTGTATCAGATAGTTGCATGTGCTCGCCGAGCCTGCCTGACTAAACCGACAAATCTGCGCTTCCACAAGGGCCAATTCACGCCCAGCTGATCGAGGAGCGCGTTCAGGTCCTCGGCGATCTGCTCGTAGGTGAGGCTTCCGGGGCCCATCTCACTCTGCCCCTGGCCGCGGCTGTCGGCGGCGATGACCTGATACTGCGACGCGAAGGCTTCGATTTGATAACCCATCGCGGCGATACTGCCGCCGTTACCGTGGATCAATAGGAGCGGCGCGCCTTGGCCATAGGCCTCGTAGTGCAGTTTGATGCCGTTCACCTCGATGGTGGCACCGGCGGCGGGATTCTCGCCATAGGGCCTTCCTCCTTGTGCTGCCAGAGGAGAAGTTTGTCTTGGGCCGCCGCCGCGTCTTTGGCCTTGGGGGCAAGGACAAGGTAGCGGCGCATGTGTTTTGCCGCCAGTTCGTAGTCCTCGGCTTCGCCGGCAAGCAGTGCGGCGTTATAGTGGCCTTCGGGCCACATAGGAAACCGGTCCAAGGCCGTGGTGTAGGCTTCCAAGGAGCCCTCAAAATCCTTTCGCTTGAAAGCATCCTCGGCCAGCAGTTTGTAGGTGCGGACTTCGTTGGTCATCGTTGGTTTGGGGATGGCCGCCAGCCAGTTTTCCGCATCTAGAGCAAATGCCGCGAAGTCTGCTTCTTCGGTGCTGGGCGCTAATGCTGCTTCCCGCAAGGTGAGCACGGCATCAATAAAAGCTTCTGCAGCTGCATGGGTGGCGAATCGCTGATAGAGTTGTCCTCCGATGAAGATATCGGTCACGTCAACCCCGGTTAACGCCCTCAGGTCCGCTTCGATAGATAGGTCCTTCATTTGGGCAAAAACTATCTTTTGGGGGAAAGTTTTGCCGGCTGACGTATCATAGGTTCCTGTAGTTTTGAATGTCACCGACTTCCGGCTGAATTTCACCTCTCGAGGATCGACCTCTGAAAAAATATGACTTAGAGATCCCACCAAGGCCTTTCTGGCCTGCTTGACCGTCATCGCGACTTTTGGCTGCGCGACTTGTGTGACGCTGTTGCATGAGCTCGTCAGCAGGACAACCAGTGCGGCGACCACACTTAAGGATAGAGATTTAATTGTATGTTTCATGAGTTGTGCGATCGGGTAGTGCGATCGGGTGGAGCATTGACTCCAACCGAATGAAAACCTGAAAAGATTTATCCCTTGCCTCCCAGGATTACTTCCTCGGCCGCGGTCGAGCCTCCAACCGGCCTCAGGTCGTAGGTCTTGTGGGTCTTCAGGTATTCCGTGAGCGCTTCCTCCAATTGCGCGCGCCGTTTCTCGGGGGAGAGCCCCTCGCCGGTCCTTGCTTGGTGCATCTTGAGATTGGTTTCGCTCGACAAGCGGACCCCGGATGGGATGTCCGATCCATATTTTTTGCGCAACTCAGCGTAGACTTCATTCACCCGGGACTCAGCCGCCATCTGCGATGCCACGCTGCGGGCTACGGAATTATTGCGCGTCATCGGGATTAGGTTCGGATTCCAGTCGGCCCGGGGGTCGGGAGGATTGGAGGCAGGGTTGAGCGCAGGGGCGGATTTCGGTTGATCCGGATCAACCGGAGGCGCGGCTTTCTTCGTCTGGGGGTCGAGGGTGAACTGGGCGAGGTCGATCAAGCGTTGCAGACCGGGATCACCCGGCTCGCGGTTGTAGGCGTCCTGAAACCAAAGGAGCGCGGCATGCCAGTCATGGTCGACGATTGCCTGGAATCCCTTGCGAATACGGTTGCCTGCCGGGGTGGCCGGTATGGACTCGGCAACCGTTTTTGGCAGGCCGGATGGCACATCGCGTGCATCCACCACCATCGGATCGCCAAACTCCAAGCCGGTGGGCTTGGTGGAACCGGGCGGAGGAACGGGCGAAATAAAATCCAGCCCGCCACCACCGGCCGGCTTGCCAGAATTCCGGCCATCGAAATCCAGTCCACCGGATGCAACAGTCGCGGAGTTCAGATCCTTGGCGAAATTACTGATCGCCTGCTGCATGCCGGCCGCCGCAACCTTGTCGGCTTGGTGGGCTTGTTCGTTCTGCAGGGCGGTCTGCGCCAGGTCGAGGTTGCCTTGATAGACTGAGACGTTGTCCGGGTAGGGATTTACCGCCAAGGCTTCCTTGAAACATGCGATTGCCGTGGTCCAGTCGCTTTTATTATAGGCGTTTTGACCCCGAGAATTGGCAAAGCGCGCCTTGGCGTGCGTGAGATTTTTCCGGACAGTGTCGTCGTCGGGATTCTTCCTCAGTGATGCTTCGTAACGGGCGATGGCGTTGGACCAGTCCTCTTTTTTGGCGAATTCAATGCCTTCGTGATTCGCGTTCCATGCCTCCGTGAGCTTCTGCTGCCTGGCCTTTTCTTTGCGCTCGCGCAGCATGTTCCAGATATTTGGCCCCTGGTAAGGGGTGGAACTGCTGCCGCTGCTCGAGTTCGCGCAGCTAGGACAATCGCTTCCTTTATAGTTCAACTTATGCTTCGTGCAAAAGCCGTAGCCCATGTCACGCCCGGTCTGAGCGGATGCTGAATTCGGCAGGATTCCCAGGGCGCTGACCAAGAACAGGGGAACGAGAAGAACCCTGACCACGGAAAGGAATCTGACGCGGTGCGCGAAAGCGGTGGACGGCTTAGGGGCGCTATTCATATCGGCAGTGAGTTGAGGAGGCGTGACTGCGGGAAGCGGTTGAGATAAATCGGTGAAACCGGCCCAACGCAACGCAGGATTGAACGCCGCCCCTTCGCCAGGCGCTGCTCCCCGGGGCAAGCCCCGGCTTCTGCTGTCCAGCAGAGTATGCGCTGCTCGCGCAGCCCCGGTGGGTCTGGCCGGCAGCGTCCTAATCCCACTTGGGAACCCGCAGCAAGCTGCGGGGAATATTTTAGAATTCAAGGCTGAGTCAGGGGCCGAGCATGTCCTCAGAAACACAAGGGTGAGTCCCGATTGTCCCTCTATCAGGACCGCGAGCTTCGCCTCGCTCACGGTTTCTGTTGGGCGCGCTGTTTGTAACGCGTCATCTCCGCCGCATATTTCGGATAAGTCACGGCGAGCAGGGCCAGCGCCGCGGCCAGGGCAACCGCGCCGGCGAAACGCAATTTCCCCTTGCCGAAAATCGTCGGGATCAGAGCCGCGAGCGCGGCCAGGGCGTAAAGGAAAAGACCGCCGGCCGGGGACATGACCACCAGGACGAGCAAGAGGCAGATGGCGGAGACAGAAACCAGTGCTTTGGCGGACTTTGGATTCACAAGCGACTAGACGTGGCAATTTGCCCGGGAGTAAGGGCCGATTGAACGCCGCCCTTTCGCCCGTGCTACTCCCCAAGGCAAGCACCGGGGATTCTACGCACGGCTTGCACAGCCCCGCTCAGGCTAGCCGGGCGGCGGCTTATTACCACTTGGGAAACTCCGCAGCTTGCTGCGGAGAATGTTTCAGTATTCGACCGGGCGGCGGAGCTCAGAGACTCCGGATGGCTCTGATGATGGCGGCAAGGACGGAGACGATTATGACCAGCATCGCCAGCAGCATGAACCAGTGCGGAACGAAGCGCGTCGAGGTTGTTGCCGTCGGTGGCTTGGGTTTGGGCTTGGGCAGGAGTGGCGCGACGGCCAGGGCCAGAAAGAACAACGTGAAGACACCAAACAGCCATTGGCCGGAATCCCCGGCTTTCCCCATCAGCCAAGTGAGATAGCCGGAGGCTGCGGCGAGAAGCAGGAATATCGCAGCCATGATTTGTCGGCCAAGCATGGCGGAAAACTGGCCGGAGCCGGCCGACCTGTCAAATGTCCGCACCACCGGGGTTATGACAGCCCGACGCGGATAATTTCGCTTTAGTGCCGGCATAATACCTGCGTATTTCAGGGGCGATGGCGGCACCCAACAAGGCTCTCGATCAGCTCAACAACCTGCGGGCGGAAGTCCGCAGCCTCGGCGCCACGCTCGGCCGGACCATCGCGGCCCTCGAGGGCGAAAAGACCCTCGAGACCGTCGAGACGCTCCGCACGCTGGCCAAGAGCAGCCGTGCCGGCGAGGCTGCCGCCGCCCGTAGCCTGGCCCAGACGGTCAGCCGCCTGACCCCGGCGGAGGCCCTCAACCAGGCGATGGCCTTCACGCTTTATTTCGAGCTGGTCAACCTGGCCGAGGAGAACTTCCGCATCCGCCTTCTTCGCGAACGCAACCAGAAGCACCGCAACGCCCTCGCCGCCGGCACGGCCAGCGAGCCGATGCGCGAGTCCATCGAGGCCGCCGTGCTTGAGCTTAAGGAGGCCGGCGTGCCGAAGGCCCGGATCGCCAAGCTCGTCCGCCAGCTGGCCATCGAGCTCGTCTTCACGGCGCACCCGACCGAGTCCAAGCGCCGCACCATGCTGGAGAAGCTCGCGACGCTCGGCGACATCCTGCGCCGGCACACGCTCGAGGAAATCCAGCACGCGCCGGAGGACATCAAGCGCGAGATCGTGTCGCTCTGGCTGACCGACCGCAGCCGCACGGAGCGGCCCGAGGTGGCCGACGAGGCGCGCACCGGGCTGTGGTATTTCGACCGGACGCTCTTCCAGCTGCTGCCGCGCCTGCATGAGGATCTCCAGTCTGCGCTCGACCGGCATTACCCGGGCGTCAAGGCGCCGCGGCGCTGGTTGTCGTTCGGCTCATGGATCGGTGGCGATCGCGACGGCAACCCCGGCGTTACGGCCGAAGTCACCGCGCAGGTGCTGCGCATGAACCGTCGCATGGCCATCAAGAAGCTCTCCGAGATCCTCTACAACCTGGCCGGCTCGCTCACGGTGTCCGACCGGCGCGCGAAGTTCGCCCCGGTCATCCGGCGCATGGCGGACGAGTGCCGCGACTCGTCGGAGTTGATGGCGCGGGTGGGGCAGCGGTATCCGCGGGAGCCGTATCGCATCATCCTGAGCAGCCTGCGCGAGCAGCTGATGGCGCAGGCTGAGGCCGGCTTGGTGGAGCCCGCCGACCCGAAGGCGGGCCGGGTCACAGCGACCGACGTCCGGGAAACCCTCGCGGCCATCGAGGCCGACTTGCGGTGCGCCCGGGCCGCGCCGCTCGCCGACGGCGAACTCAAGGGGGCGTTAACCGCGGTGGACATTTTCGGGCTCAGCATGGCGCGGCTGGATCTCCGGCAGCATTCCGCCTGGCATGCCAAGGCGGTGGCCGAGATTCTGGACCGGCCGGACTACGAACAGCTGCCCGAGGCCGAGAAGCAGGCGCTGCTGACCGGTGCGCTGGGCGAGGCGAAGGAATTGAGCGCCGAGCAGGCCGCGGGTCTGCCCAACGATGTGCGCGTGGTGCTCGACCCGCTGCGGCTGGCCGTGCGGGCGCAGACCGACTACGGCACCGACGCGCTGGGCATCTACATCATCAGCATGACGAACGAGGTGTCGGACGTGCTGGAGGTGCAGCTGCTGCAGGCCCTGGCCGGGGTGCGGTTGCCCATCGCACCGCTGTTCGAAACCCTGGACGACTTGCAGCGGGCGCCGGCGATCCTGGCCGCGCTGTATGAGAACAAGGCCTACGCACCGGCCCTGGCGCAGCACGGCCGGCACCAGCACGTCATGCTCGGTTATTCCGACAGCAACAAGGACTGCGGGTACCTGACGGCCAACTGGGCGCTCTACCAGGCGCAGGACGCCATCATGGCGGTTTGCAAGCGGCACCAGGTGCGCATCACACTTTTCCATGGACGCGGCGGCAGCATCGCGCGCGGTGGCGGCCCCGCAGCCAAGGCCATCCTCGCGCAGCCCGTCGGCCTGAAGGACGGCGGCATCCGCGTGACGGAGCAGGGCGAGGTGCTCTCGACCCGCTACCACGACGTGGACCTCGCGCACCGCGTGCTCGAGCAGATGGCCTACGGCGTGTTGCTCGGCGCCAATGAGGCGCAGAAGGGCGCGCGCAAGCTGCCCAAGCGCTGGGTGCAGGCCATGGAGGAGATGAGCGCGGCGTCGCTGGCGGCCTACCGCGAGTGTGTGCACGACGACCCGGAGTTCCTGACCTTCTGGCGGCAGGCCACGCCGATTGACGAGATCGGCGAATTGAACTTCGGTTCGCGCCCGACCTACCGGCGCAAGGGCAGCGTGAGCGTGGCGGACCTGCGTGCCATTCCCTGGGTTTTTTCCTGGATGCAGAGTCGGTTCAATTTTCCCGGCTGGTATGGTCTGGGGCGCGGCCTTGACGCGATCTTGCGGCGCGGGCCGGCGGGGGAGCAGCTGCTGCGCGAGATGTATCAGCGCTGGCCGTTCTTCCAGACCGCCATCGCCAATGCCCAGCTCACGATGTGCAAGGCCGACATGTCCATCGCCAAGGTCTACGCCTCGATGGTGGAGGACGAAGGTATCCGCGAACGGGTGCTGGGGCGCATTCTCGACGAGTTCAAGCTGACCGAGAAGGCCGTGCTGGCGGTGACAGAGCAAAGCGAACTGCTCGAGAACGAGCCCGTGCTCGCCCGCTCCATCAAGCTGCGCAATCCCTATGTGGACCCGCTTAATTACCTGCAGGTCGAGATGATCAAGCGCCGCCGCGGCAGCCGCCTGAAGAAGACCGACCGCGAAGGCATCCGCGCCGTGCTGGAACTGACCGTCAACGGCATCGCCGGCGGGTTGAAGAACACGGGCTAGGGACAATACTGTTCACTTAGATATTATCGCGACGATGGCGCGGTAGAAGATGGGGGCCGAGGGACCGCCGGTGCGGCGCAAAGGATAGCCGGACATCTTGCGTTTGAGTCCGCGCGGGATGTGTCGCCCGCGGCTGCTCACGGATCGCTCCTGCAGGATTTCCCGGAGGATACTATGGAGCCAGATCTCCGCCTGCCGAGGGGGGAAAGACTGGCGGGTGGGCCAGTTTGCGTCGGAGCACTCGGACGGTGTGAGTGAAGGAGAGTCGGTCCGGGTCGATTTTCTCGCGGTGTGCGGCGCGGCACATCAAGGAACGAACCGCCCGGTGCGCGAGCAGCAGGCCGTAAATCTCCTGCTCGACCAGGTCCGGTGTTTTGCTGCGCAAGACAACTTGCTGGCCGCCGCGCAGGTGGGTCTTGAGCTCATCAAACACGCCCTCCATCTCCCACCGCTCAGGGTAAAGCGCCGCCAGTTCGCTCGCCGGCGCTTGGTCGGCATCGAGCAGGGTCGTCATCAGTCGGTAAGTTTCCCCTTTGGGATGGTTTTCCAAAGTGTATTCGATCACGCGGACTCTCACTCCGTTCGTCCGGTGACGCTGGTCGGCAGTCGACGCATAGAAGGTGGACAGATAGGAACCGTCGGAGAGCACGGTTTCCACCGGCAGGCGATAATTGGCGCGCACCCGCCACAGCAGCTCGGCGCCACTTTTCACGACCAGCTGCCAGAGGCTGAAGCTCGCAAAGAGCCGGTCCGCCAGGCAGAGCATGCCGGCGGAAAGTTTGGGCACCACGGCTCTCGCCAGCGTGTGTTCACCCGTTTTATACGGTGCCATCGCCACCGCCAGCATCGCATGCGCGCCCGTTTCCACCAAGCCGACCAAACGGACCTGGGGAAACGCCGCCTTGCCGCGGCTGGCACCGGGTTTGCCGAAGCGCCCGACATTGGCCTGCGTGTCGGGCACATCCAAGGTCGTGCCGTCGATCGCCATGAGCCGGAGCCCGCGATAAAACGCTCCCGCCGCCTGCGGTTGGGCCAGCGGCTGGGCGGTCTGCTCCCAGAGTCGCTTGAGCGGGGCGACCCCGAGTCGGGTCCGGGCCTGCGAAATGGCGGCCTTGCTCGCCACCCGGAGCGGCGGCGGCTGCCCGGTGGCCCCCATCCACTGGAGACCCTCGACCAGCACGCGCAGCACCTCGCGCGTCGATACGGCCATGAACAAACCCAACGACATCACATAATACGTTACCACTTCGGCGGGCAGGTCTCTCACTCGCTCACTTTCGCGGCCGGTCTGCTTCAGGGCGCTCGTGAGCGTCGCCCACGGATAGATTTGGGCCAGCACCCCAATACTCAGGTGCTCGGCAATTTTTCCGCCCGTCGCCATCGTCATGGTGCTTCGTGCCATGGCCCAAACCATTGTGGGTGGAGAACGAGGGGGTCAATCACTAAGTGAACAGTAATGGGGCTAGGGAGAATATCCCACGGCCGGCGGTTTTCCACCGCCAGCCTGAGGCCAACAATCACTTCGGCTGAGCCTTGGCGGCGGCATCGGCGTCGGCCACGGCCTTGTTGGGCAGCGGATCCCCGTCGGCGCGCCAGGTCAGGCCGCTCCAGTCAGCGGTGACGATTTTACCGGCTTGATAGGCATACGCCTCAAGGCGATTGGGTCCGGGCACGAGTTCGACCTTGGGCCAGATGAAGCGGCGGTCAGAGGAGCGGGCCTTGCCGAGTGACACGCCGTTTAGCTTCAGTTCCACTTCGTCGGCGTTCGAGTAGACCTTGACCTCGTTCACCGAATCGCGGCGTTCCCAGAATCTCTTGCCCACAATATGCACCATGGGCTTCGTCGTCCAATTGGCCTGATACCAGTAGAAGGCGTCCTTGCGGGTCTGGCGGTCGTAGGTGACGAGGCCCTTGTCATTGCGCCCGAACTGGTCGCCCTCCGTGCGTTGGTCGGCTGAGAAATCGAACATGTTCCAGACGAAAGTGCCCCAGAGCCAGGGGCGGTCCTTGATCTGGAGCCAGCTCTCCTCGTGAAAGGTGGTCTGCCACTCCTCGGGATGCCAGCCCGCCTTGGCCATGTGCTTGCGCGGCGGCGGATTCACCTCGTGCTGGTAGAGGCTGGCGCCGGCCCCGTATTCACTGATGCCAATCGGCAGGGCGGGGTGCGCGGCATGGAACTTGTCGAGGAATATGCCGAGTTCAGGGTAGTTGCCGCCATACCAGCCGAAGTATTTGTTGAAAGCCAGCACCCCGGTCAGGGTGTTGCGCGGATCGGTCAGGCTATGATGCGAAGCGTAGACCGAAGGTCGCGAGGGATCCTCGCTCTGGGCCACGGCCGCGAGTTCAGTCAGCAGGGAGGCGGCCAGTCTGGCCTCGGGCTCGTCGTTCCTGCCACGGGTCTCGTTGCCAATGCTCCAGAAGAAGATGGAGGGATGGTTATAGTTCTGGCGGATCAGTTCGCGCAGCTGTTGCACGGCATTAGCCCGCGCCGCTTCGGTGGCCGGCGGTTCGTTGACAAAGCAAAGTTCCGCCCAGACCGCCAGGCCGTTGGCGTCGCACAGGTCGTAGAAATACTGGTCGTGCTGGTAATGGGCGAGGCGGACCGCGTTGGCGCCCAACTCGCGGATGATATCCATGTCCTGCCGGTGATCCGGCTCGCTGATGGCCCAGCCCTTGTCCGGCCTGTCCTGATGGCGGTTGACCCCGCGCAGCGGGACCATCTGGCCGTTCAGCACGAAGCCCGTGTCCGCCCTGACCTCGAAGGCGCGCAGGCCGAGGGGCTGGGCAATGGCGTCGATCGTCCGGTCGCCCGCCAGCACGGAAATGGTCGTGCGATAGAGGTAGGGATGGCTCACCCCGTTCCAGCGCTGCGGTTGCGTGATGCTCAGGGGAACCACGGCCGTCACGTTCTCCCCGGTCTTCAGTTGCAGCGGCTGGCTGGCGGCGGCGACCTGCCCGCCCGCCGCATCCTGCACCTGCACACTGAGCGTGCCCGCGAAGGGGTGCGCTGACTCGTTGACGACTTGGATCCGGGCGTCGATCTCGGCCCGCTCAGCGGTGACCTGACGCTGGACAAGGTATACGCCGGGCGAGGCGTGATCAAGGGTCGCGATATGGACGGGCGCCGTCAGCAGCAAGCGCACGGGTCGGTAGAGGCCACCGAATTGGGTAAAGTCGCCGCTGATCGGGATGATCGGCGAAGGGGAGTTGTCGACCCGCACGGCGAGGATATTGTCAGCCTGAAGGTCGATCAGGTCAGTAAGGTCAAACCGGAAGCGGGCAAAGGCTCCGGTGTGGGATCCGACGGCCCGACCATTCAGGAAGACGTCCGCCACCTTGCAGGCGGCGTCGAACTCGATCAGGACCCGCTGGCCCGGCTGCAGGGCCGGCAGGCGGAAATGAGTGCGGTACCAGCCGGTTCCACGGTGGTAATTGTTACCGCCATCCTGCCCGTCGAAATTGTTCCAGGTGTGAGGCAGTGACACGGTCTCCCACGTGGAATCATCATAGCCCGTCCCGGACGGTGATTCATCCGTGGCCGTCAGGGAGAAGCGCCAGTTTTCCCGGAGCGGGATCGTGGTTCGAGGAGCGATTTCCGCGGCGCACGCGGCCACGACGGGCAGGGCCAGCAATGCGGCGCGCCACGGCAGCCAGCAACGAAAGTTCAGGTTGGAGAAATTGTTCATGTCAAGGCACGGAAGTCACTTGGCGGTGGCAGGAGAGCGCAGGGCCTTGTCGGCGGGCAGATCCTGCCCGCTGTAAGCCTGCTGGGAAGTCCAAGGGGTGGCGGGTTCGTGCCAGAAGGGGTTTTCGGGCGGCAGGCCCAAGGGCAGAAATGCGGCGGCGCAGAGATAAAGGCTGCCGGTTGAGATGTAATTCTCGCCGATAGCCGGCTGAGCCCCCGCGAAGCCGATGCGCAGCCAGCCAGCCCCATCGAAGACGCCTGGGGCTTCCAGCAGGCGGCGCATGACTGCCGTCATGGCGCTGCGTACTTGCGCCGGCGGCAGGGCGGACGGGAGTTTTTCGAGCAGGGCCACCTGGGCCAGGCCGTGCAGGACGCCGCAGCGGTAGGCGAGGGAGCGACCGACGGGCGGGATAGCGCCCTCCGGGGAGATTTGCCGTTCCAGCAACGCGGCGTGGCGTTGGGCCCGGACCATCATGCGGGCGGGAAAATCCTCCGCCGCCCAGTTTTCCCGGGCACCGACCGCGGCCAGCACGTCCAGCAGCATCGGATGCATCACGATGCTGCTGTAATAGTCGAAATGAAACTCGGGTCCGTCCCCATAGTAGCCGTCGCCTTTATACCATTGGTCGAGTTGCCGGAGGGCGTAGTCCACCCGCGCCGGCTCCCACGCCAGGCCTTGATGGCCGAGGAAGGCCTCGACGCTAGCGGAGAACAGAACCCAGTTATTCTGCCCCGGCTTGATCTGGCGCGTGGCCCGCATGAGTTGCTCCACCCGGGTTTGGGTGGTGTCGGGAAGTTTGTCCCACAATTGCCGGGGCGCGCGCAGGAAGGCTTCGGCAAGAAACGCAGTATCGACCAAAATCTGAGAGCCCGCTGCGGGATCAATCACGTCGGGTGAGCCGGGATCGACCAGGGAAGATATGGTTTGAAGTGCTAGGCTGCGGTATTCCGTCCGCAGCGCGGCTTCTGCGGCCGGCACCGGGGCCTCCGACTCTAGCCACGGTGCCATGCCGCAGAGCAGGCGACCCGCGGCCTCGAGGCGGGCAAATGGCGTCCGCTGGTCGGTCCCTGCGGCCATCGGCAGGTCGGCATGCAGCCGGCGCTGGGCGCCGGCGGTGAGCACGGGGCGGGCAATTTTATCCAGCCAGCGGATCCATTGGGCGCGGTCGGCGGCGCCGGCCGGCGCACCCGATGCGACCTCCCGCCAGGTTTGCTCGAGCACCGGCCGGATGAGCTTGGTGAACTCGACGTAGGCGGGCGGATGAAAATGAAGCTTGTCCGCCTTGTAGAACTCGAGGCGGGGCTGCCCGGCGGCGTCAACGAGGACGGGATTGAGATCGATGAAAGCATGGCCCGGTGTTGCCGCACAGTAGGCGCGGGCCAGAGCGTTGTAGTGGTCGACCTGGGCCCAGCGGGCCACGCGGTCCGGTGAGCGGGTGCTGGAAACAAAAACGAGACGGGTGGCCGGCAGGGTCGCCCGCACCCGCTCGGAAAACTGGCGGAAGCGGGCGAAGATCGCCGCCGGGTCCTCAGGGGAGGCGCCTGCCTTGAGATCGTTGCTGCCGCAGTAATAGACGATGACCCGGGGGGCGCAGGGCAGGACGACCTGCGCGAACCGGTCAAGCTGGTCCTGAGTGCGGGAGCCGCCAAAGGCCCGGTTGCTCACCGGCAGGGGGGCCATCTGTTCCGTCACGGTCGTCCACTGCCGGAAGATGCTGCTGCCGACAAAGAGGATGCCACCCTGCGGCGGAGGCTGGGCGCGGTCGGCCGTCTGGAACGCATCGATGGCCTCCTGAAAGCGGCTTGGTGCAACTGCAGCGGACTCCGCTGCCTGCAGCGGGAGCACCAGCATCAACCCGAGCGCGAAAAGCGTGGCCAGAGGTTGGCGGCGGGCGTTCATGGGCTAGCGGCCACTCGAAGCCGATCCCATGTGCTTGTCGAGAAATTCCAAGACCAGCGGGCGGAGGTCGCGCTCCTTCGGCTGGAGGTCGAAGGTGTGCGGTGCGCCGGGAATGAGGACGAGCTGATGCTCCACGCCTGCCTTGGCCAGGGCGGCCGCGAGGACCTCGCTGTGGCTGACCTTCACCGTCCCGTCGGCCGTGCCGTGCACGATCAGCATGGGCGCGTCCTTCGCGTCGGCGTAGCGGTTGGGGGAGCCCCGGCGATAGAGTTCGGGCGCCTCGGCCCGGGTCTTGGCGAACATCTTCATATCATGATAGTCGAGCAATTCCACGACCCCGTAGAAATCGATCGCGCACCGGACCGCGGCGGAAACCTCGGGGTAAGGACTGGCGGAATCAAATTCGTCAGCCGGCCCGGTGAGCGCGAGCATGGCGGCCAGGTTGCCTCCGGCGGAGCAGCCGATGACGGCAATGCGGTCCGGATCGAGTCCGAGCCGGGCGGCGTTCAGGCGCAGCCAGCGGACCGACGCCTTGGCATCATAGACGGGCTGCGGCCAGGTGGCCACGCCCTTCTCCTTCGCGAGTTTGTAGTTGATGCTCATGCCGACATAGCCGTGCCGCGCGAGGGTTTGGCCGATGTTGATTTCCCGCGGACGGCCCTTGTCGCCGTCGTTGAAACCGCCGCCATGGATGATCACGACGACCGGCAGCAGCCTGCCCTTGGGCGGATCGATGGGAAAATAGAGGTCGGCCTTTTCCGTGCGGCCCTCGGGGAGGTAAGCCACGTCGTGTTCGATGCGGACATCGGTGGGCCAGACGACCGGCTTGGCGCTGGGCGGCGGCGCTTCGGTTTGGGCCCGGGCGCAGACCAGCAGGGTGACAGCGAACGCGAACCCGGCGATGAGGCGGGCTTTCATAGTTGAGGAATCGCGTCGTTGCTGGGCGTCGAACGCTGCGGGCTCAAGGCAGTCTGCGCCCGTTCGATGATGATGAGGGGAAAGTCGAACAGAGGCAGGCCGGCGAAAATCGCCACGCCTTTTTCCTCCCGCGGTGCCGACAGCGCATGTACGGAGCCGTCGAGCAGGTTGACCAGCACCGGTTCGGTGAAGTGCGCACCCGGCACGCGCAGGGTGACGGTCGCCGGCTTGGGCGTGTATTCCTGCGGCTGCCACGGGAGCCAATAGGCCAGCAGCGTGGCGCCGGCGGAATCGCGGTAGGCCGCCACCAAGGGAATCGACGGATACGCGTCGTCGGCTTCGCCGATGCCGGCAAACTGGCCCGGCGCGGTCACCGTGACGGCCTTGCGCCCGTCGAAATCGATCGGCTGGTAGCGGCCGTCCATCAGCGCGGTGAGGTTCTTGTAGGCGTGGAAGGCCGGTTTGGGCGTCAGGTCGGGGTTGCTGAGCAGGCACTTCTCATTGACGCCCACGCCCCGCACACGCCGGCCGGTGGCCTCGGCGGGGAAGCCGAGAATGGCGTCGACGGGCTTGAGTTCGGGCCGGGCCTGCCGGGCCGCGCGGTCACCCCCGTCGAAGAGCTTGAAATAAATGCTGAGCGAAGCGCGCATGAAATAGGTGTCGACGAAGGCCTGCCGGAGCAGCCACTTGGCCTGGACCATCTCCCCCCATGGGCTGGTGCCGCGGAAGTCCTTCGTGCTGCTCGCCGAGCCGTAGCCGCATTCGCCCTGCCAGAGTTTCAGCTTGGGGTTGTGCGCGCGGAGCGCGGCCCAGGTGTCGTCGGCGAAGTAGATGCGCGCCTCGGGCAGCGCGGCGTAGTTGTGGAAGGAAACAATATCGACGGCGCGCGCCGTGTCCTCGGCGAGGAAGCCGGCGACGAATTTCGGATCGAGGCCCGCCAGCGCGCCGGCGATAATCACGGCGTCCGGCTGGACGGCGCGGATGCGCGCCGCGGTGAGGCGGACCAGCCGGCCGTAGTCGGCCGCACTGGGCGGCGCGCCCCAGTAGGCGTAATGATTGGGCTCGTTCCAGATCTCCCAATGGGTGATGCGATCCTTGGTGTGGGCCACCACGGCCTCGACGTAGTTCAACCATGCGGTCATGGCCGCCTCATCCAGGATGGGCGGCGCAGGCTTGACGCCATAGATCAGGCGCCAATTCGGATCAGGATTGGGAATGGCGGCGGAGTAGAGTTTGTTGCCGTTGGAGAGGCAGACAAAGGGCGTGATGCTTTGGGCCCGCGCGGCATTCACCGGCTCATCGACTGAGGAGAAATCGTAGCGGCCCTTTTCCTTTTCAATCGCGGGCCAGACGGCGAGGAAGCGCGTCCACTTCACGCCCAGTTCGCCGGCGCGTTCGAAGACGGTGACCCGCTCGATGTCGCCGGATTGGATGCCCCAGAAGGAAGAGGCAATTTCCCGGGAGGGCCGGGGCCGAAGATAGCCCAGTGTTTCGGCGTGCGATGTCGGCAGGGAGGCCAGCACGGCCAGACCGGCGGCGACCCAGTGGTGAAACTTGAAGTGCATGAGGGAAATCCGGGCAGGCGATTGGGCCGGTTCGGCGAGTGGTTGGAGACTTGTCTTAGAATTTGGTGCTGAGAGCGAAGCGGTAGCTGCGCAGGTCACCCTTGGATTGTAATCCTTCCCAGTATTTCTCGTTGGTGGCGTTGCGCACGTTGGCCGTGAAGTTCATCTGGCGCCCAAACAACTTGGCCTGATAGCCCAGACCGAAATCCAGCCGGATATAGCTCGGCATGTAGTTTGTCACCACGCCGCTGCTGACGCTGTCCGGGCGCGCGCCGTCGACCCAGACGACAGCGTTGGTGACGGAGAGCTTCTTCAACGGGCCATTCTGGAAGGTGTATTTCTGGAAAATACTGCCATTGGAACGCGGCCGACCGCTGATCGGCCCGCCGTTACTGACCGGGTTCTCGGGCTGCACGAGGGTCGTGTCGATGTAGGAGTAGCTGATGGCGACCTGATAGGCCTTGATCGGACGATACAGGATCGAGGTCTCATAACCCTGCGAGGCCTCGCCGCGATCCTGCGTGCTGCGGGCGCCGGAGGGAACGCTGCCGAGAATGGCGAGGATTTCCGAGTCCGCGAGCTGGCGGCGGGCGTTCTCGCGGTTGAGTTCGAACACGGCGGCTTCGACACTCAGCTTGTCGTCGAAGAAGGTGGCCTTGATGCCGGCCTCGAGACTGTCGCCGGATTCGGGTTTGGTCAGGAGGTTGCCGAAGACGTCGATGCCGGTGGGCACGCCGGAGAAAGAGCTGCTATAGGAAGCGTAGACGCCGAAGTTGGCCCAGGGACGGTAGAGCAGGCCGATGGTTTCCGAGGTGGCCTTCTCAACCGGGAGAGCTTGCGGCAGGGCATTGCCAATGGTCGTGCCTTGGAGCGCGGTGTTTTCGCCGTGATCCCGGCGAACTCCGAGCAGCGCGTGCCACATTTCGTTCTGGGTGCTGATCACATTGGTGAACGAGAAAGCGTAGCGTGTGAGAGACTGGTCGATGTAGGAGTTCGGGGACGAGTATTTGCTCAGATCAAGCATCTCCGTCCATGCCGGCTGCAAACCACCGGCGGGAATGGCTCCGACGGAGGAGGTGGGAAATTTGTAACGGGGGAGGGCGTTCGGATTGGTGGAGACGGCGGCCCCCAGGGCGGTGCTGGTGGAGTTGGGGGTATCGCTGCGGTCGCGCCAGTTATGTGATTCAATGCGTTCCGCCCCGAGGATGGCCTCGTGCTTCAGGCCCCAGTATTCGAAAGCGCCGCGAAAATCGGTCTGATAGGTCCAGATGTCCCATTTTTCGTCATCCTTCGTCGCGGCCCAGCGGATTTCATCCCCCACCACGTTGCCTGCGACACTGCCGCGGGCGGGATCAACGAAGCGGGCGATGATGGTGGAGGCGGAACCCGAGAGTCGCTGGTCGCGACGGACGCTCTGGGACCAGCTGGTGAAAACGCGGGCCGAGAACGTCGGGTTGAACTGATGCTGGATGTCGCCGCTGGCGCGATAAACCTCGTGGTTGCGCAGGTTGTTAGGACCAAACGGGCTGAAATCCCACGGGGCAATGCTCTCAGGCACGTAGCCGAAGCCGTATTGGCCGACGCTGGGTGAGGCGGTCGCACTGGTGGCGGACGTGCTGGTCGGGATGCGCAGGCCGAGACCGGCGGGGGCGACGGTGGCGTCGTAATCAATCGCCTCGGCGCGGGCGTTGATGATGGTCGAGCGGCTCAGCTTGTAGGTGGCGGCCAGGTAGCCGACCATGCGGTCGCTGCCTTCCCAGTCGCGCCACGTGTCCGTGCTCTGGATTGCGCCGACGGCGCGCACGGCGAATTTCTTGGTGACGTTTTTCGAGACATCGAGTTCGGCCCGGTAATAATTCCAGTTGCCTAGGGAGAATTTGACACTGGTCTGGTCTTTGGTCTTCGGGCGCTTGGAGATCTGGTTGATCATGCCGCCCGGCTCGGACACACCGGCGAGCAATGAACTTGGGCCGCGCAGGGCTTCGATGCGGTCGATGGAAGCGTTGTCGCTGATCATGCCGACAAACCCCTCCTTGACCCCATCGCGGTAATGCCGGTTCTGGCGCATGCCGCGGATCGTGAGGGTGTTGTTGTCGAACACGGCGTCTTGTTTGCCCTGGGAGGTTACACCGGTCATGAACGCGGCGGCATCGGACATCGTGTCGGCGCCGATGTCGGAGAGAAACTCGCTGGTCAACACCTGCACGGAACGGGGCAGATCCTTGATTGCCACGTTGGTGCGGGTGCCGGACATGGAACTGGCGGCGGTCCAGCCTTGGTCACCGTCGCTGACGACGGTGAATTGGGGGAGTTCGAAGACACTCTCGGGCGCGGGCTCGGTCACCGCCGGGGCGGCTGGGGCAGTCTGGGCCGCGGAAGGAAGGACGGCCGCAAAAACCATGCCGCAAAACAGCGACGTGGTGCAGGATCGGACAAGGGTGCGGATGGGATGCATGGGTAGGGACGGGGTTGCGGCCACGCAAACAACCAATGGCCGTGGGGTTATTACTGAGAGGATCATGCACCGGGAAGCGCCGGAGGCCGAGGCCGGCGTTCATGCAAGGGTTGCATGATGTTGCCCGGATCGTATCCTCGCCAGCAGGGGACCCCCGCCCTTCCTCCCATGAACGACCCCATGCCCAGACGGCCCAAGCCCACGCTCGCCACGATTGCCGCCGCCGCGGGCTGCTCGGTTGCGACGGTCTCGCGGGCCTTGCGCGGCAGCCGGCTCCTCCCGGAGCAGACCATCGTGCGGATCCAGCGGCTGGCGCGCCGCCTCGGCTATCGCTCCAATCCGCTGGTGACGCAGGTCATGAGCCACCTGCGCGGCTCGCAGGTGGCTCAGCCGCGGGGCACTTTGGGTTATCTGGTCTTTGGCGACGCGGCGGGTGAGTGGCAGCAGCACCTGACCTTCGTCGGCTTTTTCGAGGGCGCGCGCGCCCGGGCGGAGGAGTTGGGTTTCCGACTCGACCACTTTTGGGCGGACGACCCGGCCATCAGCCCCACCCGGCTGGCGCAAATCCTGCGGACGCGTGGCATCACCGGAGTGATTGTCGGTCCTTCCCCGGGGCTGCCCAAGACGCCTCTTCTCGATTGGTCGGACTTTGCCCCGGTGAAGATCGGCGTGCCCTTTCCGGAACTGCCGCTGCCTTGCGCGGTTTCCAACCATTACCGGGGCATGCTCCGGGTGATCGAGCAGCTGAAGGCCCTGGGTTATCGCCGGTTCGGCCTGGTGCTGCAAGAGCATCAGAACATCAAAACCTCGGGCCTGTGGCTGGCGCCGCTGGCTTATTATGAACAACACTTGCGGCCGAACGAACGCGTCGCGCCGCTGGTGCTGAGCAAATGGCGGGAAGCGGACTTCGCCCGCTGGTATCGGGCGCACCGCCCCGAGATCGTCATCGGCCTGCGGAGCGAGTTGATCACTTGGCTGGCCCGGCTCGGGCGCAAGGTGCCGGAAGACGTCGGCTTTGTGCACCTCGACCGCTGCACCGAGTTGGGGAATTTCGCCGGCATCGACCAGAAGCCGCGCGAAGTGGGGGCCGCAGCGGTCGACATGGTGGTCGGCCGCCTGCTCGCCAATGAACGCAACCTGCAGGCCTCCCCGCGCCAGTTGCTCGTCGAGGGGGTGTGGGTGGATGGCCCCACCTTGCGCGCCCTCCGCACGCGCAGGAATGGATCGGCCTGAGGGACTCGCCCCCGTTTCGTTTCACGGCTGGGTTCGCGGATCGACGGACGCCGGCGGGCGTCTCCCATAGTGCCACCACAGGATTCCGGCGGCCAGCGGATGTAGCAGGCAGCCCAGCACCAGCAGGGTGGAGTAGCCTATTGCCTCGATCAGCGGGCCCGCCGTCAAGTTGACCAGACCGCCGGCCGCCGCCCCGACGGCGCTCACCACGGCCACGGAAGTTCCGATCGTGCGGCGGGGCACGAGGTCGCTCAGCAGCAGACCCGTCATGCTCAGCCAGGTGGCGGTCATGATCTGCACCACGGTGAGCAGGGCCAGCGCCGGCCCGTGTCCGTGCACCCAGAGCAGCGCGAGCAGGGCCGGGGACAGGCCCGCAGTCAGCGTGAGAATCCTGAGCCGGCTGGCGACCGGGGTCCAGCCCCGGACGATCAACCAGTCGGACATCACCCCCGTGAGCATGATGAAGCCCAGGGAGGCGGCGGCGGGAATCCAGCCGATGTGGCCGAACCTTTCCAGCGACATGCCGAGTTCCTCCTGCAGGAAACCGGGCTGCCAGAAGATGAGAAAAAACCACAGGGGGTCGCTGATGAGGCGGGCGAGCAGCACCCCGCGGATAATGGGCGAGCGCAGGATCTCCCGAATACGGACCGGCGCCTGCTCCCCGGTGGCATAGGGCGGGGCCCGGTCCAGCCCGAACCAAAGGACGGCGGCGACGAGCCCGAGCAGCGCGGGCAGCACGAAGGCCCAGCGCCAGCCAAACTCCAGCGTGATCCATGCCGCCCACGGTGCGACCAGCACCTGACCGGCCACGGTCAGGGGCTTGTTGAAGGTGTTCGCCATACCCCGCCGGTCGTTGGGGAACCAAGTGACGATGGCCACCAGCACGGCCGGCACGATGCCGGCTTCCGCCGCCCCGAGGAGGAAGCGGCTGGCCCCGAACACGAGGAGGTTGTCCGCCAGTCCGCTGATGAGAGTGGCCAGCGACATGGCGCCGAGAAAGACCGGCATCATCAATCGGGTGCCCCACCGGTCGATCAGTTGGCCCGTGACAAAGTAGCAGAGCGTGTAGGGCACCATGAAAGCGGTCACGAGCCACGAATACTGGATGTCCGTCCAGCCCTCCTCCGCCTTCAGGGTGCTCTTGAGCACGGAAAGGGTTTGCCGATCAACGTAGAAGAGCATGCCGGCCACGCCGGTAAGCAGCAGGATCAACCAGGCGCGTCCGACAATCGGTGTGTTTCGAGGGGGCAACTGACAGTGATACAGCGACAAAGCTCCCTGAAATCAACGGGGCATTTCGCCGCGGGCGGTGTGGATGGCCCCAGGTAGGGCGCGGACTCAGTTCCGCGCCGCGGCGGTGCCGGAATCACCGCCCTACCGGTTCGCCGCGTTCGCAAAAACCAAGTAGAGGTTCCCTTCCTTGATGCTGGTATCCTCCGTGTTCGCGCCGAGGGTGAGACTTTCACCGTTCATCACCTCACGGCGGAAGAGGGTCATCGATTGGCCAGCGACGGTGAGCGCCAGATCCGACGGTTTGAACTGTTTCGTCAGCCAAGCCGGACGGGGCAGGCGATTGTCGTGGGCGATCCAGACGACGGTGTTGCCGGTAACGGACAGTTCGATCAGGTCGACGGCGCTGTAGAGGGCGTCGCGGTTGTCGACCTGCACCCAGTCGGCGCCCTGGAGCGCGGCCGGCAGGGCCGTGAAGGGCGAGTCGATGTTCACGTAGGCGTTCTTGCCGTCGCGGGCGGCGATCTCGACATGGACGATCGAGGCGTTGGGGCCGGTGTAGTTGAGCGTTTTGATAAACTTTCCGAGCATGGCCGGTCCGGCGATCTGGGTGCCGGTCGCGGCGCTGGCGACGATCATGCGGGCGGGGGCGGGTCCGAGCTTGACCTCGGGCAGGGCGGGGAGTTCGCCGCTGAAGGGGACTGACGCGATACTGATCGTGGCGGTGGTCAGGCCTTCGGCGCGGGCCTGCAGCGTGAGTTTGCCCGGCGTGCGGCCGGCGCGGATGGCGACGCGGTTGATGCCGGCCTCAAGATCGAGGAAGGGGTGGTTGATGGAATCGATCTTGCCGCTGTTGTAGCCACCGCGCCAGGTGCCGGGGCCGGCCAGTTCGAAGTCCACGCGCTGTTGGAAGGTCGGGACGCGGTCTCCCTTTGCATCCACGGCCTCGACATCGAAAAGCGCGACATCGGAGCCGTCGGCGACGAGGCCGGCGGCATCGACGATGGGCGTCAAGCGCAGGGCGACTGCCGGGCCGGTGGTGCGCTTGCTCATGGTGGCGATAATCTTGCCTTCACGGGTGGCGACGGCCTTGAGTTCGCCGGGGGCAAAGGGCACATCGGGAAAGGTGAAGAGATAGCCATGGGCAACCTGGCCGCGGCCGAGCGAGGCGCCATTGAGGAAGAGTTCGACGGCGTCGCCATTAGACGCGACGTAGACGTTCTTCTTGGTGCCGGCGGGATAGGACCAGTGCCCGATGATGTGGACCTGCGGGTCGTCACGGAACATCGCGGCGGTGACGTAATACGCCTCCTTGGGCAGGCGGACGCCGTCCACCTCGCCGCTGGTGCGGGCGACCTCGACCGCCACGCGGCCGCCGCTGGTGCTGTCGGAGAAAATCCAGTTGGCGCCGCCGGCGTGCTCGGGGGCCCCGAGTTTTTTGACGTAGTGGCCGACCTGGTTGACGGCGAACTGCTCGGAGGTGAGCTGGTAGGTCTGACCTTTGGCCTCGGGGTAGCCGAAGTTCGGCGGCGAGGCGCCGTCCCAGACGCGGCGCGGGGACTCCTCACGGTTGTATTCGCCCTCGACGACGGCGAGGCGGGCGATCTCGCGGCCGCCCTCGGTGCCAATGCCGACATCCATAAACTCGGCCGTGATAGCGTCGGCGCGACGGTGGGCGTAGGCGCGTCCACCATGCGGGTCGTATTGGTCCATCAGGTCGCGCAGCTCCTTGGCATGTTCGCGGGAAACCTTCTGGTTGCCACCCTCCCAGATGAAAATGGAGGGATTGTTGCGGTAGTAGATGAGAACGTCGCGGAAATTCGCCACGCGCAGCGCCCATGCGCCGCCGACGGTATCGTGCTCGCCGTCGCCGCCCGGCTGGAGACTGATGAGGCCGAGCCGGTCGCCGGCGGTGATTTGCGCCGGACCACCCGGGACATGGCCCCAGCGGACAAAATTGCCGCCGGCGTCGCGCATGAGTTCCATCGTATAAAATTGCAGCCAGTCGGGCAGGGCGGCGCCGAGGCCGGGCCACTCGTTGGTGGCTTTCTGGCCCCAGCCATGGAGCTTCAGATGGGCGCCGTTGACAAAGAGGCCGGCGTCGGCGGACCAGCGGAGGTGGCGGATGCCGAGGGGGATTTCCGTGCCGTCGATTTCCTGGCCGCGGAAAAGCAACTGCACACTGACCCGGTAAAGATGCGGGTAAGCTGGCTCCCAAAGCCGCGGCCGTTCAATCAGGCCGGTCAGCGCGATTTTTTGGGTTGTGCCGGCCTCAAGCTCCACGCGGGTGTGGAGGACCAAGGCGACATAACCCTCGGCGTCGCGCACATAGGCGCGCAACTCGGCCGAGTTGCGCTTGGCGCCATCGTTGCGCACCGGGACCGTCAGGCTGATTTTGGCGGATTCCTCCGTGATCGCTGAGGCGCAGACGTAGGGCCCCTCGGTCTCGAGGAAGCTGTAAAGGGGAAGAGTAATATGCAGTGGATCGGTGACGATCAGCCGGACATTGCGGTAGATGCCGCCGTGCGCGGGGTGCCAATGCGGATTGTTCCAGGGGATTTGGTCGGCCTGCAGTTCCTCGAGGGTGGCGGGGATCTGCTCCATGAGCTGCTTGGCAAGCTGAGCTAGATTGGGGTGAGTGGCGGAGGTGGTGGCGGCTTGCGGCGCGGTCTTGGGATCGAGCGGATCCTTCATGAACCGGTTGTCCACCATGACGGCCAGCACGTTGACGGTGCCGGTCTGGAGATGAGGTGTCAGGTCGAAGCCGAAAGGCGTGAAGCCGCCCTTGGCCGTACCGAGCTTGATGCCGTTGAGGTAAACCTCGGCGACCTGGCGCACCGCTTCAAACTCGATGAATATTTTCTTGCCCAGCCATTCCGTCGGGGCGGTGAAGGTTTTCCGATACCACGTGCGGCCGCTCCACTGTTCCTGCTCGCCGCGGTGACCCGGCAGCGACCAGTTGTCGAAGGTGTCCGTGTCGTTGAAGGTATGCGGGGCGGAGACGGTGGTCCACGAAGCGTCGTCGAAACCTGAAGCCTCGGCGCCGGCCGGGTCGGCCTTCACGAACTTCCAGTCGGGGTTGAAGTTGATGGTCTGGCGATCAGCCAGGACGTTGGCGGCGGCGAAAAGCGCCAGCAGGGCGGCCAGGGGTAATCTCATGGGGAAGGAGGGGTCCGTACTGCAGGAGAGGCTTTATGCCCCGATCAGTCGAGCTTGGGTGCGCTTCGGTCGGGGCATAAAGCCCTCCTACAGTTACTTCTTCGCGCGGGCGCGCAGCAAAGCCTCGAGGAAGTAGTAGTCGGCGTAGTTGAGCGGAGTATCGATCTCGCTGTTCTTGGGATGGTTGCCGGTGGCGTGTTTCAACAGGAAACCACCGTTCGTGCCCGGCTCGGCCAGGTAGGCGGGCGAGGCGAGGCTGCGGAGCTGGGCCTCGGCAAAGGTGGTGTAGCCGGCGGCGGTGGAGGCATCGACGTAGCCGCGGAGTTCCAGCAAGGCCGAACAGATGATCGCGGCCGCGGATGAGTCACGCGGGGCGTTCGGAATCTTGACGTCGTCGAAATCCCAGTAGGGCACCTTGTCGGCGGGCAGGCGCGGATGGTGCATGACGAAGGCGGCGATCTTCTGCGCCTGCGCAAGGTAGCGCGGGTCCTTGGTCTCGCGATACATGAAGGTATAACCGTAGAGGCCCCAAGCCTGGCCGCGGGCCCAGGCGGAGTCGTCCGCCGTGCCCTGGTGGGTGATGCGCTGGAGAACCTTGCCGGTGACCGGGTCGTAATCGACGACGTGGACGGAGCTGTTGTCCGCCCGGAAGTGATTTTTGATCGTGGTGTCGGCGTGGCGGAGGGCGATGTCGCGGTAGCGTTCCGCCGGGCCCTCGCGGGCGGCCCAGAACATCAGCTCAAGGTTCATCATGTTGTCGATGATGACGGGGAAGGTGTATTTCCCGACGCCGTGGTCCCACGACTTGATGCTGCCGACGGTGGTATTGAAGCGCGTGCTGAGCGACTTGGCGCCGTTGAGCAGGACCGCCTTGTAAGCCTCGTTGCCGGTCAGGCGCAGGCCGTTGCCGTAGCTGCAATAGAGGATGAAGCCGACGTCGTGCGTCCGGGTGTTGTGCTGCTCGGGCTCGAGCAGGGCGGTGAATTTCTCGGCGGAGGCGCGCCATTTTGCGTCACCGGTGGCCTCGAACAGATACCACATCGAGCCCGGGAAGAAGCCGCTGGTCCAGTCGCGGGTGGGGATGGTGACCAGCTTGCCGTGCTCAAAGGTGCGGGGGAGCGGCTTCGCCGGGTCGGCCGGCAGGTGGGCGAGCATCCACTCGTATTGCCGGGCGGAAGTGGCGAGCGCCTCGTTGATGACAGCCGCGAGCGGTCTCTCCGCAGCCAGGCTGGTGCAGGTGGTCAGGCCGACGCCGAGCAGGAGCAGTCGGGAAAATCTGGAAAAGTGCGGGAGTATGGTCGAGTCCATGGAGAAGTTGCAGCGACAGGATCAGGGTGAGGTGGCCGGGCGGCGACGGAAAAATGAAAGCCCGGCTCCACCCCTGGAGCCGGGCCAGTTCATTAGCCTGACCTAAACACTCCACCTGACCGGTGGAGTAGAAGTTCTTCGGGACGGCCCATCATCACAGCTTGGTGCCTTTGTGACCGATCGTGTAAGTGAAGAACACCGAGCGGTGATCACCCTCGAGGATGCGGTTGGCGCCGCCCGAGCCGGGTTTGAAGTAGGCCTTGTCGAGGGCGTTGTTCACGTTGAGAGCGAAGGTGTGGGAGAAGCTGGATTTGCCGGACAGGGTGTAGCGCAGACCGAGGCTCCAGAGCTTGTAGCCGGGGGCCATGAGCTTCCATTGCTCGGTGGAGCGGGTGACGGTGGGGACGCCAGCCGTGATGACCACGGTGTCACCGGCGATCGGGGTCTCGGTCGGGGTCTCACCAACGAAGGTGACCCCGGCGTTGACGGAGAAGCCCTTCAGGGAGCCGCGATTCGGGCTATACTTGACCGACAAACTGCCGTTGTAGGGCGCCACATACTGGACCTTGCGACCGATGGCCTGGGGATTGACCCCGCCGAAGTCGGTATATTTCGAGTCCACCTTGCCGTAGCTGACCAGCAGCGACACATCGTCGGTGATGAGCCAGTTCAGGTCGAGCTCAAAGCCCTTGACCTTCTGGTCGCCGTCCCGGCGGTTGACACTGAGACCGGTGATCGGATCGATGTCGGCGACGACGACGTTCTGCCGGTTGATATCGAAGCCGCTGATCGTGTAGTTGAGGCGCCCGTCCAGGACCGAACCCTTGAAGCCGTAGTCCCAGCCATCCGCGGTTTCCGCCTTGTAGGTTGGGTCGGCGATTTCGATGGGATTGTCGCCCTGAGCGATGAAGTAGCTCTGGCTGTAATTGGCGAAGACGCGGAAGTTATCCTTGATCTTGAAATTGACGCCCACGTTGGGCTTGAGCGCCGTGACCGTCTTGTCGATCAGGTCACCGGCGACGTAGCCGGGAATGAACGACTGGAAACCCGCGGCGGACGTCAGGTAGTCGCGGTGGCGGAAGTGCACTGAATCGTAGCGGGCGCCGGCGTAGGCGAGCAGCCGGCCGTCGAAGAGGGCGGTTTGCTGACGCAGGAGGCCGCCGGTCACCGTGGTGCGGCGTTTCATTTTGCGGGAGGAAACGTACCCGTTACTCGGGTCTTGTTTCTTCGTGAAATAGGTGAGCGGCGCGACGGGCAGCAGGGTGACCGGATTCAGCGTGACCGTGCGCACCAGGTTCCAGGCGACGATGTCCGGATGCGTGGCCGCGGCATAGCCGATGGTCGGATCCCAGCGGTGATAGTCATTGAAGTCGAAAGTGAGCAGCGTGCGGTGTTCCATCTTCCGGTCGTTGGTCCAGTAGTGGGCCAGCAAGTCGGCCTGCAGGCCGCCGCCGTCTTCGGTGATCCGGCCCCATTGCGGGACCGAGGTGCTGCTCCCACGCCCCACGGTGGGCGCGGCTCCGGTGGAGCGGTTGATGTTGATCGTCTGCCAGCTCTGGTTGGAGTTGTAGTCATCGCGGCGGGCCATGTAGAGGTTGCCGGAGACGCGGGCACTGAAGGTCGAGTTGAGCTTCTTGTCGTAGATCGCCGTGTAGGAGGTGTTGCCGCGATCCAGCTGGCTGTTCGGGCCGTAGTTATTGAGCTTGCCGAGTTCGAGGGCGAAGCCGATCGCCCGGTCGTCGGTCACGTCGACCGTGCCCTTCTGGTCCACGATCACCGGCGCGGGAGCGAGGGGGGAGATGCGGTTCTGGGCAAAGCTTTCGGCCATCAGGGTCAGCTTGGAGCCGTCGGCAAAGAAATGGTCGACGGCGAGGTAATATTCCTCGTTGCGGAATTTCGCGAGGTCATCACCGAACTCGCGCTTGTAGTTGCTGAGGGTGAGGACGTAGTTGGTCTGGCCGAGCTTGCTGGCCAGGAGCGGTCCGGTGGACTCGAAAGTAACCCGCTGGGTGTTGTAGTCGCCATAGTTGAAGGAAAGACTCTGCTTGGCCTGGGGCTTGGGCTGCTTGGAAATCATGTTCATCATGCCGCCTGGGGAGGAACGGCCGTAGATGGCGGCGCTGGAGCCCTTGATGATCTCCATACGGTCGATGTTGCTCGAGCCGTAGCGGCCCAGCCGGAAGAAGCCGTCGCGCAGCTGGTTCGTCGAGATGAAGCCGCGCAGCACAAAATTACCGCCCACATCCAGACCCGTGAAGCTGCTGATCTGGGTCACGTTGTCGGCGAGTTCGAAGATGCCGAAATCCTGGAGAAACTCGCTGGTCATTACATTGACGGCGTAGGGCAGGTCGATGATCTGGGTCTTCACCCGGCTGCCGGTCATGGTCTCGGAGACCCCGTAGCCGCGATTCGGCGTGCCGCTCACCTGGAACGGGGAGAGTTCAACGGTCTCGGCCGTCTCGGCCGGAGCGGTTTGCGCCAGAGCGGTGAGGCTGAGCATCAAGGGCAGGGAGACCACAGCGGTCAGCATCCGGACATAGCAAGGCAGTTTGGTCAGGTGGTTCATTGCGTTGGTGGGGTGGCGAGCACCCGCGAGGTTGGGGTGCACGGGGGGAAGGTACTGCCAATATCAATCGGGATTCGCCTTGCCAGAAGGAAGGGTGGCGCTGTTTATATACTTAAACAAACGATGAGCACGCCAGTCACGATGAAGACGGTGGCGACCGAGGCTCGGGTCACGCAGGCGACGGTCTCCATGTGCCTGGCCAACAACCCGCGGATCCCGTTGGCGACGCGCACGCGCATCCAGGCCATCGCCGACCAGCTCGGCTACCGGCGCAATCCCTACATCTCGGCCTTGATGCGGGTGCGCCGGCAAGGGAATACTCCCCGCCTCCGGCCGCTCATCGCTCTGGTCAACGGGCTGGACTCCGCCGCGGCCTGGCGTAATTCCGCGGCCGTGACGGTCCGGCAAATGCGCGAGGGCGCGATCGAGCGCGCGACGGAGCGCGGTTACCGGGCGGAGGAGTTCTGGCTGGGACGGGATGGCATGTCGGGGGAGCGGTTCAGCGATGTGCTGCACGCCCGCGGCATCCACGGCCTTCTGCTCGGGCCGATGGCGACGGGTTTGCCGACGCCGCGGCTGAAGTGGGAGCGTTTCTCTGCCGTGCGGTTGGGCGTGCCGCTGGCGGCGCTGACCCTGACCACCGTCTGCAACGACCATTTCTTTTCCAGCATCCAGGTCATGCGGGAATGCTGGGAACTGGGCTACCGTCGCCCGGGCCTCGTGATGCTGGACATCCATCCCGAGCGGTTCCAGGGGCGCTGGAACGGCGGCTTGCTGGCGGCCGGGAGCATCCTGCGCGGGACGAAGCCGGTGCGGACGCTGCTGCTCAACTCGTGGGACGATCTGGCGCCGCTGGTTGAATGGATGAACCGGGTGAAGCCGGATGTCATCATCTCGCCCGCTGCCAAGATCATCGAGGTTTATCTCCAAGCCAAGGGCTGGCGCATTCCTGCGGATATCGGTCTGGCGTCGCTGGCCTGCGAGAAACTCGGTGATGAGCGCAGCGGGATCTACCAAAACGGCCGGCTGATCGGGGCCACGGGCATCGACATGGTCATCAGCATGCTCGAGCGCAATGAAGCCGGCCTGCCGGCCCAGGCGCAGACCGTGATGATCGAGGGGATCTGGAATCCCGGCCGCACGCTGCGCCCGGCGGAAATCTGAATGGGCCCGCCGCTTGCCGTCCCGGGTCAACCTCAGGGCGGTCTACGGGAGAATATCCTTCGGGTCGGGCCGGGGGTAGGGCTGGCTGAACAAAGCCGCCAGCGTCTGGTTGATCAGCGCGGGGTTTCCCACGCGATCAGGTGCATCGCCCCGGGGAAATACGCAGGTGGGCCTTGGCGAGATGAGGGAAGAGATCGAGCGTGTGCTCATCTTTGATGACGCCCTTGTCGCTCGCCATTACGAGCACCGGGGCGGAGATTTTTCGCAGATCGGCGACAGGGATGCTCGGCGGCTTGCCAAGCAAATCGAGCAACTGTTTCTGCACGGCGCACGGCTGGGTTTTGTCGCCCTTGGTGATTATCCCGTCTACCAGGGTGTTCTGTTTGGCGACCGGGTCTTCCGCCCACACGTAGGCGCCGGCGGGTCGGAGGTTGGCGCCCATGATGGCGAGCTTCCGGACCTTGTCGGGGCAGGGGATGGCAAGGAGCCGGCCGACGATGCCGCCGTCGCTCCAGCCCGCTACCGCGGCTTCTTCCCGGTCTGCTCGATGTTGAGGTAGGTCTTGGCGAGCATCTGGGACTCGTAGAACTCGACCAACCGCACGCCCTCGCGGGGCTTGATGAGATCCTTCTTGGTGGCGTGGTCGATCTGCTGCTTGATGCGGCGGCAGAGCTCCTCCCACTGGTATTGGACGCCCTCAATGACGTCAGCGATGCGCGAGCCGGCGAGCGCTTCCTCGATGTAGAAGCCGTTGGGCTCGTCGTCCTCGAGGAACACGTGGACCTCGTTCACGCGGCCGAAGAGATTGTGGAGGTCCCCCATGATGTCCTGGTAGGCGCCGGTCAGATAGATGCCGAGATAGTAAGGCTCGTTGTGCTTGAGCGGGTGGAGCGTGATGTAGTCCTTCACGTCCTGCAGGTCGATGAAGCTGTCGACCTTGCCGTCGGAGTCGCACGTGATGTCGACGAGCACGGCGTTGACCGTGGGTTTTTCCTTCAGCCGGTGCAGCGGTGTGATGGGGAACAACTGCTTGAGCGCCCAGCTGTCGAGAAGCGACTGGAAGACGGAGAAGTTGCAGACGTATTGGTCGGCGAGGAGCTTCTTGAGGTCGTGGAGTTCCTCCGGCTGGTAGCCGGACTTGGTGCCCTCCTGGTCGATCTTTTCGCAGATTTGCCAGAAGATCTGCTCGGCGGCGGCGCGATTCTCGAGGTCGAGGTAGCCGAGGTTGAAGAGGGAGAAGGCCTCCTCCTTCTTCTGGAGCGCGTCGTGGAAGCGCTCGAGGCGGCCGAGCTTGGCCTTGTTCTTCAGCAGGACGGCGAGGTCGTCGACGATCTTGTGGCGCGCCTTGGGCTGGTGCTGTTTGCCGAGGGACTCATGTTTGTTGATGCGCTCGAAGACCTCGACGACCAGCATGGAGTGGGGGGCGGCGACGGCGCGACCGGACTCGGTGACAATGTCGGGGACCTTGACGCCGGAGGCCTCGCAGATCTCGCGGATGTTGAAGACGACGTCGCGGGCGTATTCGCCCAGCGTGTAGTTCATCGAGGACTCGAAGTTCGTGCGCGAGCCGTCGTAGTCGACGCCGAGGCCGCCGCCGACATCGAGGTAGCCCATGGGGAAGCCCATCTTGGCGAGCTGGCAGTAGAAACGCGCGGCCTCCGTGACAGCGGCCTTGATCGTGATGATGTTGGGGACCTGTGAGCCGATGTGGAAATGGACGAGCTTGAGGCAGGCCTGCATCTTGGCGGCCCTGAGCTTCTCGACGGCGAAGAGGATCTCGGCGGTATTGAGGCCGAACTTGGCGTTGTCGCCGGAGGACATGGCCCACTTGCCCTCGCCGCGGGTCTGGAGCTTCACGCGGAAGCCGATGAGGGGCTTCACGCCGGTCTCCTTCGAGATCGCGATGACGCTGTCGACCTCGGAGAGCTGTTCAATGACGATGATGATCTTCTTGCCCAGCTTGCGGCCGAGGAGGGCGAGCCGCATGTAGTCGTGGTCCTTGTAGCCGTTGCAGATGATGAGCCGCTGGGCGCCCTCGTGCATGGCGAGCGCGATCATCAGCTCGGGCTTGGAGCCGGCCTCAAGGCCGTAGTTGAAGTCCTTGCCGGCCGAGACGACCTCGTCGACGACCTCGCGGAGCTGGTTGACCTTGATGGGGAAAACGCCGCGGTATTCGCCCTTGTAGCCCTCTTCCTTGATGGCCTTGGCGAAAGCCTGGTTGATCTGGGTGACGCGGTAGCGGAGGGTGTCCTGCAGGCGGATGACGAGGGGGGCCTTGAGGCCCATGCTTTTAGCCTCGTCAATGACGTCCATCAGGCGGATGTTGCGGTCGTCGGCGAGGGGCTGGACCTGCACAAATCCCTCGGAGTCCACGGAGAAGTGATTGGCGCCCCAGCGCTTAAAACCGTAGTGTTCTTCGGACTGAGCGGCGGACCAATTGGATGCGGATTTCGTCTTCAATTTGCGGGAACGGAAAGGTGGGGGGTTAGGCTTGCTTTTTGATATGCGGCTGGGCTTATTCGCCCTTTTCAATTTTTCAAAACACCCGAAGACGCAATGACTAAGTTCGCCCTGTTCCTCGCCCAGACCGCTCCCGCCACGCCCGCCGCCCCCGGAGGGGTCGGCGCCCTCATGCAACTGGCGCCCCTGGTGCTCATGTTTGCCGCCATGTATTTCCTGCTCATCGCCCCGCAGCGCAAGAAGCAGAAGACCCACGAGAAGATGCTGACCGAACTTCAGTCCGGTGACGAAGTGGTCACGGCCGGCGGCATCTACGGCACCATCACCAGCGTGAAGGACGACCGGTTCATCATCCGCATCGGCGAGAACAACGCCAAGGTTGAGGTGGGCAAGGGCTTCATCAGCACCGTCGTGAAGAAAGCCGACGCCGCCTGAGGGCGCGTCCGCGCCCGATCAACCCGGCCGGAGGCCGGGTTCCACCCCCAGGCCCACCCCCGCCGCCTACTCCAATTTAACAACCAATACCCATGCTCCGTGCCAACCTCTGGAAACTGATCCTGTCCACCGCCCTCGTGCTGTGGGCGGTGTCAAACCTCATGCCGCTGAAAGACCAGGTCTTCGGCGACTACATCAAACAGGAAGCCTCCGCCAAGCCCGCCGAGTTCGCCAAACTCATGGGCGACGCCTCCACCCGCGTGTCGTCCGGCCGCGCCCCCAGCCTCTACGTCGCCCTCAAGCAGATCGGCGTCGAGCAGAAGGTCGACCTGTCGCAGTTCTTCCCCGAGATCCGTCTCGAGGAGTCGCTCAAGAATGTCGAGAAGCGCAACAACATCCTCCTGGACGAGCTGCTGCGGCGCTCCAAGGGCCGGCTCCAACTCGGGCTGGACCTGAAGGGCGGCGTAGCCTTCACGCTGGAGGTCGACCAGAACGCCATCAGCGCGGACGCCGAGCATGTCCGGCAGGAAAAGCTTACCAAGGCCGTCGAGATCATCGGCAACCGCATCAACGGGCTCGGCGTCACCGAGCCGCTCATCCGCGCCATCGGCGACAACCGGATCGAGGTCCAGCTGCCCGGCGTCTCCACCAAGGATAATCCCGAGATCGTCAGCAGCCTGCGCAAGCCCGCGCGCCTCGACTTCAAGATGGTGCACCCTTTCATCGCCCCGCCGCAGGACGCCCCTCCGGGTTACGAGCGCATGACCTTGGACATCGAGGGCCGCACCGGGGTCGAGAGCCACACCGAGGAACTTTACGTCAAGACCCGCCCGGAGATGACAGGCGAGGGCGTGGCCGATGCCTATCCGACCATGGATGAATTCGGCCGCTTCCGCATCATCCTCAAGTTCACCGACGCCGGCGGCAAGCAGTTTGCCGACGTCACCAAGGCCATCGCCGACGAGGGCCAGCGCTCGGGCACCCTGGGCCGCCTCGCCATCGTGCTCGACCACAAGCTCTATTCCGCCCCGACCGTGAAGGAACAGATCAATGGCGGGAGCGCCGAAATCTCCGGCTCCTTCACCCAGCGCGAGGCCGTCGATCTCTCCAACGTGCTCAACAACCCCCTCGATATCCCGCTCTCGATCAAGGAGCAGTATGAGGTCGGCCCGTCGCTCGCCGACGACGCCATCGCGAGCGGCAAGCTGGCCTTCATCATCGGCACGAGCCTGACCATCGGCTTCATCCTCTTCTTCTACACCATCGGCGGCGTTGTGGCCGCGTTTGGCATGGCGGTCAACGTGCTCATCGTGCTCGGCGTCATGGCCAGCATCGGCGCGACGCTCACGCTGCCCGGCATCGCCGGCATCGTGCTGACCCTCGCCATGTCGGTCGACTCGAACATCCTCATCTTCGAGCGCATGCGCGAGGAGCTGAAGCTCGGCAAGTCGCTGCCGTCCGCCCTCGAGGCCGGCTTCGACAAGGCCTGGTCTGCGATCCTGGACGGCAATCTTACCACCCTCATCACGGCCGTCATCATGATCCTTCTCGGCACCGGCGCCGTGAAGGGCTTCGGCATCACCCTGACGATCGGTATCTTCACCACGATGTTTGCCGCCGTGGTGGTCTCCAAGCTGGTCCTCGAGTTCCTGATCCATCCGGGCTACGTCAAGAAGATGCCGATGTTCTCCCTCCTGCAGAACACCAACTACGACTTCCTCAAGCTGGCCAAGCCGGCCTTCATCGCCTCCTGGGTGATCATCCTGATCGGCGTCGGCGCCGTCGCCATCAAGGGCAAGGCGGTCTATGGCATCGATTTCTCTGGCGGCGACACCGTCACCCTTTCCTTCGCCCAGCGCGTTGAGGTCGGCGCCCTGCGCTCCGCCGCCAATGCGGCCGGCTTCAAGGAGGTCACGCCCGTCTACCAGAAACAGCTCGGTTCCGACCTCGAGGTGCTCAAGGTCACGACCGACTTCGACCAGAGCGAGGCGCTCGTGGCCAAGCTCCAGCAGACCTTCCCGGAGGCCAAGTTCGCCAACGAGGGCGTCAGCCGCATCGGCCCTTCTGTCGGCGCCGAGATCCAGTGGAACGCCCTCAAGGCCATCTTCTGGTCCCTGGTGCTCATCCTCGTCTACGTGGCCTTCCGCTTCGAGTTCGGCTACGGCATGGGCGCGGTGGTCTCGACCATTCATGACGTGCTGATGACCATCGGCCTCTTCGTACTGTTCGGCCGCGAGTTCAACGCCTCGATGGTCGCCGCCATCCTGCTGGTGATGGGTTACTCCATCAACGACACCATCGTCGTGTTCGACCGCATCCGCGAGGAGCTCAAACTCAATCCGACCGGCACGCTGCGCGCCATCGTCAACCGCTCGCTGAACCTCACGCTCTCCCGCACGATCATCACCGGCGGCACCACGCTGTTCACGGCGATCACGCTGATCCTGGTGACCGGCGGCGACGTGAACGACATCGCCTTCACCCTGCTCATCGGTGTCATCACCGGCACCTTCTCGTCGCTCTTCATCGCCAGCCCGATCTTCTACTGGTGGCACAAGGGCGACCGGAAGCACGTCGAGGCCCACCACGACATCGCGCCCAAATACGAGTGGGCCGGCTCTTCCCGCGCCTCAGAATAAGCGGACGGCCTTTCGCCTCCGATGCGCTGGAACTACACGCCGGTCCACGCCGAGAGCGTGGCTGATCTCGCGCGCGCCGCGGGCACCACGGCCGTGCTCGCCGAGCTGCTGCTCCGCGCCGGGCTGGCCGAGTCCGCCGCGGCGGGCCGCTTCCTGCAGCCGACGCTGGCGACGCTCGGCGATCCCTTCCTGCTGGTGAACCTCGAGACCGCGGTCGACCGGATCCTCCGGGCGCTGCGGGCGAAAGAGCGGGTCATCGTCCTCGGCGATTACGACGTGGACGGCGTCTGCAGCACGACGATCCTCGTCAGCCTGCTCCGCCGCCTCGGACTCGAGCCCACCTACGTGGTGCCGCGCCGGCTGGAAGAGGGCTACGGCCTCACCCGCACCTCGATCGAGCGCGCCCTGGAAAAGGGGAAACCCGACCTGTTCATCGCGCTGGACTGCGGCACCAACTCGCACGAGGAGGTCGCCTACCTGCGCGGGCAGGGGATCGACGTCATCCTGGTCGACCACCACCGCTCGACCGAGCCCGCCGCCACCGCGGCGGTGCTGATCAACCCGCACGTCTTTCCCACCGTCGGCGACGACGCCTGGCGCTACCTCTGCACCGTCGGCCTCGTCTTCAAACTGGCCCACGGCCTGTTGAAGAAACTGCGGGCCGAGAACCACCCGGTGGCGCTGACCATCGTGCTCAAGGACTACCTTGACCTCGTCGCCATGGGCACCATCGCGGACTTGGTGCCGCTGCAGGGCGAGAACCGCGTCTTTGCCCGCCACGGCCTGCGCGTACTGGCCGAGACCCGCCGCCCGGGCTTGCAGGCCCTCATGCAGGTCTCCGGGCTCAAGCGCGAGCAGGGGCTCGTGCCGAGCGACATCTCCTTCCGCCTCGGGCCGCGCATCAACGCCAGCGGCCGCCTGGCCGACGCGGCCCTGTCCGTCGACCTCCTGCTCAGCGAGGACCGCGTTTTTTCCGAGACCACCGCCCGCCGGCTCGACGACCTCAACCGCGAGCGGCAGGACATCGAACGGCTCATCACCGAGCGGGCTGAGCGTTACGTCGAGGAGCACTTCCGGGCGGCGAGCGGCCTGGTGCTGTTCGACGAGGACTGGCATCCCGGGGTCGTCGGGATCGTGGCCGGCCGCATTTCGCGCAAATACAACCGCCCGACCATCGTGCTGGGCAACGAGGGCGAGCTGGCCAAGGGCTCGGGCCGCGGGCTTAACGGCTTCAACCTGGTCGAGATCCTCGGGGCCTGCTCGGCTTGCCTCGAGAACTGGGGCGGCCACCCGATGGCCGTCGGCGTGGCCCTGAAAAAGCCCCGGCTCGCCGAGTTCCGGGCGATGTTCGACGAGGTCATCCGGAAGGGCCGCAATGGTGAGGCCAGTGAGCCTGGCCTGGAGCTTTCCGGCTGGATCGAGGCCACGCAGCTGAACGAGCAGTTGATGGGCGAGCTGGAGCAGATGCAGCCCTTCGGCATGGGCAACCCGGAGCCGGTTTTCGGGGTGCGGGGAGTGCGGCTGCGCAACCGGCCGGACGTCTTCAAGGAGCAGCATTTCCGCTTCGCCGGGGAGGATGCCGCCGGCCGCCGGGTCAGCGGCGTGGCCTGGAAGCTGGCCGACCGTCTGCCGCCCGTGGGGGCGCCGCTGGAAATGGCCGTGCAGCTCAACTGGAACCACTATAACGGCCGCAAGATTCTACAAATGGAGTTGCTTGATTGGCGGCTGGCCGGAACGTAGAGGCCATCCTGCCGCCGCCCCCATGTTCGAGACCCTGCTGAAGTATTTCGAAGGCTCCCCGCTGTCGCTCTGGGGGCCTTTTTTCGTGCTCCTGCTCTGCGGGCTGGGCCTGCCGGTGCCGGAGGACATCGTGCTGGTGGCGGCCGGTGCCCTGGCTGAGATCGATGGCCGCGGTTGGATGGAGGTCAGTCTGGTCATGTATGCCGGCGTCATGCTCGGGGATTCCACGATTTTCTTTGCCGGCCGCTTTTTTGGCGGCCGCCTGCGGAACTCACGATGGTTCCAGCGCTATTTTTCCGAGAAGAAACAGGCGAAGGTGGAGGATCTCTTTGACCGCTACCACTCTTGGGTGCTGTTCGTCGGTCGTTTCCTGCCCGGTCTGCGGGCGCCGATCTTCTTCACCGCTGGCTCCACCCGGGTCAAATTCTGGAAGTTTTTCTGTTTCGACGGCCTCGCCGCCTTGGTGAGCGTGCCGTTCTTCGTCTGGCTCGGCCACTGGCTGTGGGCGAAGTTCAAGGACGACATTGTCCAACTCGACCGCGCGCTCGACCAGACCCAGACCGTCACGATGCTGGTGGCCCTCGTCATCCTCGTCATCGTGGTGACGGTGGTGATCCGCAAAATCCGCGATTCCCGCACGAAATGGGACGACTGAGCCGGGTGGGGCCGGGGCCCAAAGCCCCCGATAAAATTCTGCTTGAAGTCACTCCCGGAAGTTCGCTTATTCGGCCTTCCTTCGTGCGGGCATAGCTCAACTGGATAGAGCGCCAGACTACGAATCTGGAGGTTTGGGGTTCGACTCCCTATGCCCGCACCATTTTTTTCCTGCTTGGGGTCACATGGGGGCACATTTCGCCTCAAAAAAGAGGCAAAATGTCTCATCTTGGATTTCCTGAGGAGACGTCGAGAATTGCACGGAGTAGCTCAGCGAGCGCGAAGGCATCTAGGCTCACCCCGACCTGGAACTTGGAGAAGATAATCCGCTTCCCGAATACCTTGCCGATTATTTCGGCTGCTGATGCCACCGCATGATAGGCTCCTCCTCCACCAGCCTGACGTTCACCTTCACCCGCACGCCTCTGCGACGTAATCTTGTAAAGAGGGGTTCCAGCGGGGCGCTCAGCGTTGACGTACCTTGCGATTTCTTCGGTGCGGTGGCGGAGGGCTTGGTCGACTTCATAGGCGAGTGCGTTTTCGCACTTCTCGGGAATCGCGGATATGGCGTCGATTTTTTTGCGTAATGGGCGTCGCATCGCCGCGCACCAGGGCCGCGAATTCCTCGCGCTGTGCGACTCATCGCCTGCCCGACTAGATGCGCGGCCAGCTGGAGGCCATGGTCTTCATCGGCGAGTAGATGTGGCTGCAGAACAATTTGTAGCCGGCGCAAAGATAATTCAGGCCTGTCTCACCAGTCGGATTCTTCAGGAAGCGGCGCTTGGGGCACTCTCCGTGGCCGGCGATTCGCCCCGGACACTCGCGGTAAATTCTGGGCAGATTACCCGCCTATGAGTTTACATTTTGCGCGGAGCAATAATTCAGCGGGGCGCCAGGCCTGCCGGATCCGGCAACTGGCCCGAGCCACTTTGTGGTATCGGGCCGAGCAGCGCAGCGCCCGCCAGCAGCAGTTGGCGGCAGGATTGCAGGCGCTGGCCGAGGCGCACCCGCGCCGCCTACAGTTGGCGGCCGAGCATCGTGATCTTGTTGTATCGGTTGATGAATTCCGCGGCCTGAGGGGTCTCGGGTTATAGATGCCGCCGGGGGACACGACGTTCACGCGCACCTTCTGGGCGCCGTAATGCGAGGCGAGATAGCGGGTGAGGTTGATCATGCCGCCCTTGTGGAAGAAGTAGTCCGGGGCGGTGGTCATCGTGGTGCCCTCGTAGAGGGCGAGGTTGCTGCCGACCATGCCGTAGATCGAGGCGATGTTGACGATGCTGCCGCCGCCCTGCTTGGCCATGGCGTCGCCGAAGACGCGGCAGGTGGCGAAGAAGCCGGTCGCGTTGGTCTCCATTGATTCGCGCCAGATCTTGAGGTCGTCGTTCATCGTGCGCATCGGCCGGCTGACAGCGTTGAATACGATGCCGTCGACGCGGCCGTGCTTCGCCAGCACGCGGTCGCGCAGCGACGCGAGCGAGGCCTCGGAGCCGATGTCGGTCTCCTCGATGAAGACCTGGCGGCCGGCGGCGCGCTCGGTGTCGGCGAGCGACTGGAGGGCGGCGCGGTTGCGCGAGGCGACGACGAGGATGGCGCCCGCGGAGGCGAGCGACTTGACGAGGGCGCGGCCGAGCAGGCCGGTGCCGCCGAATTGGATGACGACTTTGCCGGTGAGGGAGATCGTGGTATCGGACATGGAAAGGAGAAGGGTCAGATGCAGCGGCCACCGTCGACTTCGAGGCAGACACCGGTGATGAACTCGGAGGCGGGATCGGCGAGGAACACCGCGGCGTTGGCCACGTCGGTCGCGCGGCCGAGGCGGCCCAGCGGGATCGAGGCGGTGAAGCGGGCCCGGTTGTCCGGGGTGTCCGCGGTGCCCATGAAGGTCGTGAGGAGGGGCGTGTCGGCGATCGCGGGGTTGATCGCGTTGGCGCGGATCCCGTCCGGGGCGAGCTCCACGGCCATCGATTTTGTGATGAGGACGACGGCGCCCTTCGAGCCGTTATACCAAGTCAGGCCGGGCCGCGGCCGCACGGCGGCCGTGGAGCCGATGTTGATGAAGCACCCGCGCTTTTGCGCGCGGAACACCGGCACGCAGTGGACGGCGGAGAGGTAGAGGCTCTTCACGTTCACCTGGTAGATGCGGTCGAACTCGGCCTCACCGACATTCAGCATCGGCTGGTTCGCGTGGCTGATGCCGGCATTGTTCACCATGATGTCGAGGCGACCGAAGCGGGCGAGGGTCGCCGCGACGAGCTGGCCCATGTCGGCGGTTCGGGTCACATCGGTCCGGTGGAAAAGCGCCGGATGGCCGGCGGCCGTGAGGGCCGCGGCCAGTTTTTCGCCAAGGACCGCGTTGATGTCGGCCACGACGATCTGCGCGCCCTCGGCGGCAAAAGCGCGGCAGATTTCCTCGCCGAAGCCGGAAGCTCCGCCGGTCACGATGGCCACCTGCTGGGCCAGGCGTTGGGCAGGGTTGGTCGGCATGGCGGCGGCTTCAGGCGTAGGGGGGAGGAGTTTCAGCACGCGGCTGGAGTGGAGTATCGTAGGGTGGGGAGATCGGCGATTGCGGCGGGATTAATCGCTCTGTCGTCGGTTGGGGTTAAAGGTGTCAAATTTCAGAGAGCGGCACTTGGCGGTCGCGGATTCCCGCGATCACCAATTGCACCAGTTCGACCGACTCGGCGAATAGATATGGCGCCACGCCGCTAAGGCGGTAACCGATGAACGCTTTGGAGTGGGCTTTGAATGCAAAGAAGGAATCGCCGGAAGCGAGTTGGACCCGTATCGCAGAGCTGAAGACAGCCGGAACGGCCTGTACACGTCTGCCGAGGCCACAACGACAAACGTCGGCGCCACCCTCTTGCTTCAAGTGGATTATATTCCGCTCGCCAATGCTGCGACATCCGCTAATCACGATTGAATACATGATGTTAAACACGAGCAAACAGCATCAACGCAAAGCCGCGCCATTCAGCGCGGAACACAGATCGCGAAAGAAGTTCTACAATTGAAAGTTGCGTTTAATGTATACACGGGTATATTATATTTTAGATGAAAAGTGTGAACACAGATGTCGCCTACAACTATGTCCGGAAGAAGATTCTGAATGGCGAGTATGCTCCCGGGCAGTCGTTGCTGACGGAGATTCTGGCCAAGGAGATCAAAGTCAGTCGCACGCCGGTGCGCGATGCCCTTAGAAAACTCGAGACCGACGGTCTCGTGACGATCCGTGCCCATCTGGGGGCGAGCGTGAAGCAGATGCAGTTAAAGGAATTTCGCGAGATGTGCGACTTGCGACTGGCGTTGGAAAGCCACGCGGCGGGCCTGGCGGCACTGAACCGCACTCAAACCGATCTTAGTGACATCAAATATGCGCTGGAGGCCATGCGCAAGCTGACGGAACAGATTGTTGCCGCTACCCAGGAGTCACCACTGCTGAGTGAATTGATACGGGAAGACGTGCGATTTCACATTGCGATCATGACCGCGGCGAAGAATGAGCTGATGAAGAAGGAAATCCTACGGTTGCACCTGATCAACCGGGTGCTGATCGCCCGGCCGGAGCCAGGCTTGCCACCGGTAGCGAAGAAGGATTCCGACGCCCGCAGGCTGACCGTGCTGGCCAAGCATGATGAAATCTATGGAGCCATTGCCCTCTCTGATGCCATGGGGGCCAAGCGCGCAATGGAATCCCACATTCAGGAATTGATCGACCACAATATGGCAACCTTGGCTATGATTCAGACCGGCGTCCGAGCGCGCGATCTCACCCCGGAGGAGCTGGCGTATAATTCTTGAGCACCGCACGACCTACGGGATGCATCTGGAAGTTTACCTTTCGTCGATAGAGTGGTCGCCGCCCCAAAGGGCTTTCTTAGATCTGGATTTTCAGCACGACTTTCTTGATACGGCCTATCACTTCGCTGACACAGCCAGGCTTGTGTCCATCCTGAGGATAAAAAAGGGCGAACATTCCCGGGCCCAGCTGAAGAGGAGTTTGATCGGCCCCATCGTGGTAAAGAGTATAGTCGGAGTCCGCCTGATAGGGTGTGGCCTCCTTTAGCGCCATAAGCGGCGCATAATAAATCACTTCGCACCCATGGACGATATACTGGATGTCGATGTAATTTCGATGGGACTCGAATCTTTTTTCGGTGGCGGCCGTGGTCTCATAGCTTTGCACGAGGGCAAAGAGTTCGCGGCCGTCGATTTCGTAGCGACCATCCGCTGTTTCCGGACTGAAGCGCTGCAGCCACTCGAAGCCAGCGACGATGCGAGTGCCGAGCGGGTGGTAAACGTGGTGGTGTTGTAGCTGGTCTAGAATCATCTGGAAAGGGAAGTGAACGAGAGAAGTTGGGGAAGTCGGCTTCAGCCACTAGGTGCCTTCAGGTACAGAAGATCAGGGGGATGAACAGTGGGTCAGTGCGAGGGAGCCACAGCGGGATCAACATCCCATGTGTCAATTTCCGCCATCCACGATGGGGCGAATTTAGTATGCAAAGCGGCCAGTGCATTATCTAGGTGTGCACGCGTGCGGACGCCGACGAGCGTAGTGGCGACCAGCGGATTTTGTAGCACCCATGCCAAGGCGAGTTGCAGCGCAGGTAGGCCAACGCGGTCTGCCAGTCGGTGTAGCTGCACCACTCGGCGAAAATTGCGCTCATTGAAATACACGTCAGTGTGAGCCGGAATGACATCGAATCGCGCTCCCTTGGGCACACTGGTGCGATCTGGGGTGTATTTACCGGAGAGAAAGCCCGCAGCCAGCGGACTGTAGGCCATGACCGCGACCTGATCCCTTTGCGCGACGGGGAAGGCATCATGGCCAGATTGCAATAGGTTGTAGGGGATTTGTATGGCTGTGAAGGGCTTCAACTGCAGTCCCCGACTCGCATCAAGAGCTGCTTGTAATTGTGCTCCAGTATGATTGCTGCAACCACCGGCCCGGGTGAGTCCGGCCATGATGACCGCATCAAGAGCAGCCACCGCTTCCTCAGCCGGGGTGGCCGAGTCAAAGTTGTGATACAGATAAAGATCAACATGATCGGTCTGTAAGCGAGACAAACTCGCCTCAAGTGCCGACCGCACGTGTGTCTGGGTGAAATCACGGGTGACTTTCGTCACTAGCGTGATGTGGTCACGGCGGCCGCGAGACTTGAGCCACCGTCCCACAATCTTTTCGGATGAATGCATTTCGTCGGAAAGCTCCCGCCTATCGTCAATGCCGAGAATGGTGCGGCGGTAGGCTTTGGCCTGTCCCCCACCGTAGGCCTCAGCGGTATCGAAAACGGTAATGCCACATTCCATGGCGTAATCCATTGCGGCGAATGCGTCGGTTTCGGAAATCTCCCGGCCGAAGGTTGCGCAGCCCAAGGCCAGACGGCTGAACTTTATGTCATTACTCATTGTGAGTGGGTCATTATTTTCCTAATATATTGATATTAGAATAACGAATATGGAAAATCGAGTTAATCTGGGCACCTGTCGGAGAAAACCATTACGGGAGAGTCGTCTGTCAACACAGGAGGGACGCCTGCGCCACTAGCCCAACGCGATTCCTGCTTCGTAATTCGGACTCAAAGTACGCGTCGCAGGAAGCGCAAAAAATTTCCGTGAGCAAATTTCACCGCGTCCTCTTCTGTGTAACCCCGCGCCCGCAGCAGTTCCGGGAGGCGTTGCACGTCGGCGATGGTGTTCACGTCAAGCGGCGTCTGCTCTCGTCCAAACGCACCGTCGAGATCGGAGCCGAGACCGACGTGGCGCGCGTTGCCGGCGATCTGGCAGATGTGATCAATGTGCTCGACGAGTTTTTCCAGACGCAGATCGCGCGCTTCGGGAGTCGTCTCGCCGCGCACCCAGCCGGGGACGATCATCCACGCATCGAGCGCCGCACCGATGACCGCGTCGCGTTCGATGAGCGCGCGAATTTGTTCATCACTGAGCTGGCGTTGATGCGGCACCAGCGCGCGGCAGTTATGATGGCTCGCCCAGAGCGGACCGGAAAAAAGTTTGAGCGCCTCCCAAAAACAATCATCGCTCAAGTGGGTCACATCGAGAATCAGTCCGAGCCGTTCGATCTCCGCGAGCAGTTCACGTCCGCGCGGCGGAAATCCGCCCGTGGCATCGGTGCCCATCGCATACACGCCCGGCCCGTAATGCGCCGGCCCGATCGCGCGCAGTCCTTGCGCATAGGCGCGTTCAAGGTGCGCGGGAGTAAGCAATGAATCCGCGCCTTCGAGGCTCAGGAGATAACCGATTGGCAACTTGGCGGTGGCGTCCGATTTCGCATTCTGCCAGAGTGCAACTTGCGTTTCCAAATCCGCGCGCGAACGGATTGACTTCATTTCGCCCGCTTCTTCCATCGCGCGGTACCACGAGAGTTGCGCCTGCGTCATAGCCCACCCCTGCGCTTGAGATTGCCAGCCGAAGACCGGACTGTAGGCGTCGCCCTGTTTTACGCGCGCAAGTTGCGTGGCGACGACAAGGCCGATGTTTCCTCGCCGCAGTTCCGGCAGGCAAACGGTGTTGCGTCCGCGTCCGGGCTTGTCGCTCAGGTCCGTTTCACGCGCGCGAATTTCCGCGATGGGCCGCGTGAGATCGCGGTTCCACTCGACGGCGTTGATCGCGAGATCGAGGTGCGCATCAATGGTGAACGGTGGCGTCATGGTCATTAGTATTTACACATGTGTGCGACGGCGTACGTTTTCTTCCTCTCCCCGCGAGGCACGAGTGGGGAGAGGATTGAGGAGAGGGGAATCAAAACGCGCCTCCTCTCCCCGACCCTCTCCTCCATCGGATGGAAGAGAGGGAGAAAAAATCTGAAGTCCTGGCGCATTCTCCATTCGTGTAAATACCAAGGCGTCATAGGAAGGAGTTGACGAGCAGCGTGAGCGCAAGACCGGCAAGCCCGACGATGGTTTCGCACACCGTCCACGTCCGCAACGTCTGCGACACGCTGAGGCCGAGGCAATCTTTCACGATCCAGAAACCGCCGTCGTTCAAGTGCGAGAGAAACAGCGAGCCGCAGCCGATGGCGACAACCAGCAACTCGACATTCGTGCCCGGATTCGCTGCGAGCACCGGCACGAGCAATCCCGACGCGGTCGTGATCGCGACGGTTGCCGAACCGGTCGCGACGCGGATGAACGCCGACACAAGCCAGCCGTAAAGCAGCGGCGAGAGATGGGCCTGGTTGGCAAGCGCGCCCATCGCCTCCGCCACGCCGGCTTCGCGCAAGACGCGCGCGAACCCGCCGCCACCGCCGACGATGAGCAACGTCATGCCGACCGCCGCGACGGATTGTTCGGTGAAGATCAACAGTTGCGAGCGGTTGAATCCGCAGTTGGTGCCGAGCGACCAGAGCGCGAATACGACCGAGATCAGCAGCGCCATCGTGGGGTTGCCGATGAAGCTCGCGATTTCGCGCACTGACGTGCCTTTGGCGAGCGTCAACTCCGCGAGGGTTGCCAGGAGCATGAGCGCGATGGGCAGCAGCATGGAAAACATCGTGAGCGCGAAACCGGGCAGGCGCGCGTCTTCGCGGAGCGGTTTGAATTCGATTTCCGGCGCGTCCACCGGCACATGCTTGACCGCCCATTTTGCGAAGATCGGTCCGGCGAGCGCGGCGATGGGCAGACCGAGCGCGAATCCCCAGACCAGCACCATGCCGGTGTTCGCGTGCAACGCCTCGACGGCCACGACCGGCCCCGGATGCGGCGGCATGAGTCCGTGCATCACCGAGGGACAGGCGAGCAACAGCAGTGCGAGTTGGATGAACGGTTTTTTGTTTCGCGGGTGAGCGTCTGCAAAATCGGCAGCAGCAAAATCAAACCCACCGCAAACCAGGTGGTGAGGCCGACGACGAGCGCCAGCGCCATGATGCATCAGCCGATGCGATTCGGCCCGAAGAACGCGATAAAGCGTTTCGCCAGCACTTCCGCGCCGCGCGATTCGGCGAGCAGTTTGCCGAGCATGGTGCCGAGACCGATCACGGCCGCGATGCCGCCGAGGGTGGCCCCCATCCCATCCTGAAACGCCTTGGCGGTGGTGTGCATGGATTTGTCGGAACCCGCACCGACGATCAGCGCGGCGAAGACGAGCGCGATGAAGGCGTTGAGCTTGGCGCGCGTGACGAGCAGCACCAGCACGGCAATGCCGCCGAGCGCGAGCGCGATGAGGAACCATTGATGTTGGGTCATAATGATATTTTCCGGGCGCGGGCTTCGATTCTTTTCGAGCCGGTGATCCGGCCACCTTCGACAGTGATCGCCTCGGCATGAAGCGCCACCGTCGGGCAGATGTGCCACGGCACGCCGAGCAAAACGTGGCCGACGGCGAAGCGCGCGGCGTGGGGCGTTTCGAGCACGAGGTGTTCCTCGTTATGCGCCACCGGCACGAGGTCGGGCAGCTCTGGAAAAACCACGCGCGGGTGCGGCATTTCCGAAGCGACTGCCTTGTGGCCGAGATCAAGGCAGAGAAGGTTTTCACGGGGTTTGCTGACAACGCGCGTCACCAACACTGCCGCAATCAAAAAATCGAGGTCGGGCAATTTTGTTGCGTAACCGGCGTCCCACAGTACGCACGTTCCGGGACTGCATTCCACGTCGCCGCGCGCCGCGTGCATCGGAAACGTCGGCGTGCCACCTGCGACGATACGCGGCACGGGTAGACCGAGCCGGAGCAATTCGTCGCGCAACGCGCGGACCGTCGCAAACGCTTCGTCACAGGCAGACGCGCGAACAGCGGGATCGGTCTGGTGCAAGTGACCGTCGTACACGTGCAATCCGCCCGCGCAAAGCGAACTTGATTCCGAAAGCTGGCGGTAAAGAGCGACCGCGCTTGGTCCCGGCGGAATCCCCGTACGGTGCTGCCCCACATCAAGGTCAAGCAACACTTCGATGGACAAGCCGGCGGAGTTGGCGGCTTTGTCCAATGCCTGCAGTGCGCCGGCATCATCCACGATGGTGGAAAATCTTGTCCGTGGAAAAGTTTGTTGCAGCGCGAGCAGCCGGTTCACGTTTGGCCCAACGGGCTGGAGCGCGAGCAACACGTCGGGCGCGCCCGCCTGCGCACACATCTCCGCTTCCGCGATGATTGCGCATTTATATTTGGTGATGCCGAGCACGAGCTGCTCCTCGATGAGCCACCTGAGCTTGTGCGTTTTCACATGCGGACGAAGCCGCCCCGGATCACCCGCGATCATCACCATGCGACGGAGATTTTCCCGGATGGCCTCCACGCCCAGCAACAGCGCGGGCGAGGCAACGTTCGTCAAATCGGTGGCCCGTGCCCAGGCGATGTCGAGCGCCGGCTTCAAGCGAGTTCAAAGATGGCTTCGATTTCCACGGCGATGTTGCCCGGCAACGGCCCCATCCCGACGGCGCTGCGCGCGCCAATGCCCGCTTCCGGCCCCCAGACATTCGCGAACAGTTCGCTGCAACCGTTGATGACTTTGGGGTGATCGAAAAAATCAGGCGCGGAATTCACCATGCCCAGCAGTTTCACCACGCGACGCACCCGGTCCAAGGTGCCGAACTCGTTTCGCAACGTGGCAATAATGGCCAGCCCGACCTGCGCGGCGGCGGCGTGTCCCTCCGCGAGCGAAAGTTCCGCACCAACGCGGCCCGTGATGAGCGTGCCGTCCACGCGCAACGGCCCGTGCCCCGACACATAGGCGAGTCCGCCGACGACCACGACCGGTTTGTAAACTCCCATCGGTCGGGGAGCCGGTGGAAGCTGAAGATTCAGTTCGTGCAGACGTGATTCAGGATTGGGCATCGAGGATTATTAACGGCCATGGCAAATGGTTTCAAGATCGTTGGTGAGGCAGGATGCGACCGGGCAGATTTGTCGCGTGACTGTGGTCAGCCTCACACATCCATTGCGGCACCGATCTTCTTCAACCATTCCTTTCGTTCCCGGCGGGTAATCGGGCATAATTTTGTCCACCTCATTCCAAAAGCGGCGGTGTGATCAAGATAATGAAAGTGTCAAAGCTCATGAACCATGATGTAATTAATGACGATCAGCAGTGCCATCATGCACTTCCAATGAAAGGCTAGGTTTCAGTTGGGAGAACAGGAGGCCCAGCGGTAGCCAAGTTCACGCACGGCAATGTTGCTAGGCTCGACGCCCACTTTGGATGCAAAGTCACGCACGCGTTTGATGATCCGCTATGTCCCAGCGAAATAAAGCAGTAATGCAAGGCCGCTTTGGCTGGGGGAATTACACCGGGATCAACCAAATCCAGCTGCGGACAAAACTTCCCCCTTTCTCCTAGGAAACTGGATTATCGAATTACTTGAGACGCCGGGGTTAGAGTTTAATCTGGCAGGGTTGATATAGGGGAATTTCCCTAAGAAGCCATGCAGGTGGTATGTCGCGAGCGTCAAGCCCATTTTTGAAGCTGAACTGGACGAATTCTTTCCGCTTGAAGAAGATGAAATTGTTCCGCCCACTTCGCCAGTTAGAATTTGTCCATCCGCCTTTTAGCTTCATGTACTTCTTTCCGAGATCAAAATGGGGAAAGTAAAATCACAACTGATTCGCGGTCTCACCTTGACCGACACCACGGCCCTCGTCATCGGCACGGTCATCGGCACCGGCGTCTTTCTGAAAACCGCCGTGATGGCGCAGGAGGTTGGGACGCCGATTCTGGTGCTGGCGGCGTGGGCCGCCGCCGGGCTTTTGTCGCTGGCCGGTGCGCTGACCTATGCCGAACTCGGCGCGATGATGCCGAGCGCGGGCGGCGAGTACGTTTATCTGCGCCACTCGTATGGCGACGCGTCGGCGTTCCTCTATGGCTGGACGCGGTTCGTCGTGGCGGGCAGCGCTTCGATCGCATCCTTGGGTGCGGGGCTGGCGATCTTCTTGTCGGTCTTTTTACCGCTCGGCGGAGTCTGGGCGTCGAAAACGTTTACGCTCTTCGGTCAGAGCGTCACCTGGCAATTCGGCGCGAAGTCGATCGTGGCGGTTGTGGCGATCCTGCTGCTTTCCGCGATCAATTGTCTGACCGTGGCTTTCGGCGGTAAGGTGCAATCAGTGCTGACGGTGCTAAAAGTCGCCGGGATTGCAGTGATCGTGGGCGGAGTCTTTTTCTTTTCGCCGACCACGACTTGGTCGAACTTGACGACGCCGGGCGGCGCGCGCGAATGGAGCGGGCTGGCGGCTTTCGGGACGGCGATGCTGGCGGCGCTGTGGGCTTACGACGGTTGGAACAACATGCCGATGGCGGCGGGCGAAGTGCGGAACCCGGGCCGGAACCTTCCGCGCGCATTGATCGGCGGAATGATCACAATCGTGTTGATTTACTGTCTGGCCAATCTCGCTTATTTTTATGCGCTTCCGTTTTCGGAAGTGGTGACTTCCAATTCAACGCAATACCGCGATGCGATGCCGGTGGCCGCGAAAGCCTCGCAGGGATTTTTGGGCGTCTGGGGAACGAAGTTCGTATCCGTCGCGTTCATCCTGTCGGCGTTGGGCGCGCTGAACGGTTCGATCCTCTCGAACGCGCGCGTGCCCTATGCGATGGCGCGCGACGGGATGTTTCCTGAAAGCATGGGCAGGTTGAGCGCGGGGACGCGCGTGCCGGTCATGGCGCTGGCCATCCAGGCTGTGTGGTCATGCGTGCTGGCGCTTTCAGGCACTTACGATCAATTGACCGACTGCCTGCTTTTCGTCTCATGGATATTTTATGGCTTGGTGGCCTCGTCGGTCTTCGTCTTGAGGCGCAAACTCCCCGATGCGGAGCGACCCTATAAAACGTGGGGCTATCCGCTGATTCCGGTGGTTTTCGTGTCCGTGGCGACGTGGCTGGTGATCAATACGTTCATGCAGCGCCGCGTGGAATCGGTGGTCGGACTCGCGCTGACCGCAATCGGGCTGCCGCTCTATTTCTACTACCGCAATCGGACCAGCCCTCCGGACGCCGCCGCTGCGCAAACCGCAGACTGAAGGCAGGGTGGCCCAATCCGCCTAGATTGCGCTGTTCCCGCAACGGTGTACTTGTCGAGGCCATGCAATCTAGGCGAACTGCGTGGCTTCTCTAATGAAATCTGCCTGTTTGGCCTCTGCTGCTTGCACCCATTTCCTTGTGCGCGCCTGCGCCCATCGCTCGCGGGTGACGGCACGACTAAGATCGAGGACGAGATGGGCGAGGTCGCGACTAAAGGCCGCCACCGCCTGGAGGTGCGCGACCGGCAGTGCCGCACCGCCGAGTTGGTGCTTGAAATCAAATTCCGGAGGGTGTGCGTGCGGCCACCAGTGGCCATTCAGAAGCAGTATCCACCTCTTGAACTGACGATCATCTATGCCCAAGAACGAGGCATGCCAAAAGACCGCGAGCGCATCGATTGGAAGTTGGTCACAGACTTGGCGGTCAACTCGCGCCCGGAGGCGAACGAAACGCTCCGCTGGTATGCTCTCCGCTGGAAGATTGAAGTCTTCCACAAGATCCTCAAATCCGGCTGTCGCGTCAAGGAATCGCGCCTTCGCACGGCGGAACGCCTCGAGCGCATAATTGCCACCTGGAGCATACTCAGTTGGCGCATTTTGAGGATGACGATGATCTACCGCACGCAGCCGGAGGTTCCACCCCCAACGGCACTCACGCAACTGGAGCTGGAGTTACTCAATCAACTTTTGCCGACGGGGCTCCAGATACGGGAGCGGATCCTCACCTCGGTCACTATATCATCCGCATTGCCCGGCTCGGCGGCTATCTCGCCCGCGCGCGTGATCCCGCACCCGGGAATATCGTCATATGGCGCGTCTCTCCCGCCTCATCGACCTCACCCTCGGCTATGCCCTGGGCAGCAGAATTGTGGGTAATTGAAAGCCCGGTCGGACGCTTACCCTTGGAGCGGCGCTTATCGTAATCAGCGGCGTCGGTGCGTTCATCTCCGAGCGCCGCAAGCAGAACGCGATGGCCGCCGCGCGCGGCGCCAGCTAACGCTTCGCCGATAAACGTCGCCAATCTCCGGCAAATCTCTTTGCGCGTTCATGGAGGTCGGGGGCGGCGATGCCCGGCTTATAGAGGGCCGAGCCGATGCCGAAACCGTCGGCGCCCGCCGCGATATATTCCGCCATATTCTCCGGCGCGACGCCGCCGACCGGCAAGAGGAGCGTGCCCTCCGGCAGGACCGCCCGCCAGGCTTTCAAGACCTTCGGCGGCAGGTTCTCGCCCGGAAACATTTTCAGCCCATCGGCGCCGGCGGCAAGTGCGGCAAAAGCTTCGCTCGGCGTCGCGACGCCAGGCAAGGTCGCCATGCCCAGCACCTTGGCGGCGCCGATGACCGCCGGATCGCAGTTCGGCGCGACCACGAGTTGCGCGCCGACCGCGGCGACCTGCTTCACATGGTCGACATCAAGGACCGTACCGGCCCCGATCAACACACCGTCCCCCGCACGCTTGACGAGTTGGGCCAGGCTGTCGAAGGGCCGCGGGCTGTTCAGCGGCACCTCGATGATGCGAAATCCCGCCGAGACCAGGGCGTCCAAAGCGGCCGGCACTTCCGGCGGCGTTATCCCCCGCAGGATCGCCACCAAGGGCAGTTCATTCATGCAACGACGCAGCAGATCCATTTTCACGCCTCGTTATGTCGCCCGCAGCAGCCCGGCCGACGTTGCGATCGAGAACAAAGCCTGGGGCAACAGGTTGGCGCTGTCCAGGCCGCTCAGTTCGAGATCGCTGAGCGCCGCCGCATCGCGATAAGCCTTCAGCAGGGTCGGCGAGCCGATACCGGTTACGCGCGGATTTTCGCCTCTGCGCCGCAGCCATGCAGCAGCGTCGCGAAGCTCAGTGCCGATCAGCAACCCTGACATGTAGCTTGCCAGGGCGGAACGAGGCAATCGCTCGAACAGGCCCAACGAGCGCACGCTGAACAGGCTATGCAACAGGTTGCCAGCGTCAGGCGAGGCCGTGCGCTCGACGCCCTTGCGGAAGGCCGCGAGGTCGACGGCCTCGCCTTCCAATAGCTGGCTAAGCGTTCCGGATTTCCCCAGTAGGCCGAATAGCTCGCCCGTCATATAGGTCCGGAAGTCGACCAGCCGGCCCTGCTCCACGATCGCCCATTTGGTATGGGTTCCGGGCAGCAGGAAAATACCGCCATCGGCGCCGGTCGCCAGCAACGCGCCGAAAATCTGGCATTCCTCGCCCCGCATCACTTCGGGCTGCGCCGCGTCATCGCGCGCGATGCCGGGCACGATCCAGATCGCAGCGGCGCCGACATCGCCGACCGAGAACAACTTATCCGCGAGACGCGCCAGCGGCACCGGCGCCGATAGATAAGGCGTTTCTTTCCAGCCTAGCTTGCTGCCGATCATGCCGCTCATGATCACCGGCACTTTACCGGCGCCGGAAAGCCAGTCGCCGCAGAACGCGACGAAGGATTCGGCAAACCGGCCGTTCTCGACCGCGAGCAGGCCGCAGCCGTCGCTGCGCTGGTCCACGACATCGCCGCGCATATTCATGGCCCAGACGCGCCGATTGGTGGTTCCCCAATCAGTGGCGATGCAGGCGAGGGGTTGGGTCATCGGCACCTGAGTTCAGAGCGCCGCGCCGTCGCCATAGGCGAAGTTGGAATTGACCGGCGCCAACCGGTTGCGTAACGGTGCGCCAAACGCCGCCATCTTGATCTCGAAGATATCGCAGCGCTGGGTCCGGACGCCATCGGCGAAGCTGAGCGTCGCGGTGCCGAAGAAATGAATATGGACTTCGCCGGGCCGCCGGAAGGGGGCGTATTTGAAGTGGTGATAGGCCTCAGCGGTATCGAAAACGGTAATGCCACATTCCATGGCGTAATCCATTGCGGCGAATGCGTCGGTTTCGGAAATCTCCCGGCCGAAGGTTGCGCAGCCCAAGGCCAGACGGCTGAACTTTATGTCATTACTCATTGTGAGTGGCAACTCGGGGTCGAATTACTTCAGGCGAACTATTTCGAATGCAGATTTATCTCTGAAAGGCTGCTTTGCGGTCTAACTATCAGCTAAGTCTACAGAGTTAGAGTATATCGTGGCCAAACAGGCCACAGGAATAATCGCTCGGCTCTGGTTCAGAGGTAAGGTGAGCGGACGGGCGGCCTGAGCTCAGTTGGCAGCTTGGCTAGTTGTCCCTGCACCAGTTCGAGTCGTTGCTGCACATACGAGGTAATTGCGACCACATCCGCACCAATGCAGATGACGCGATAGCCTTCCTTCACCAAATCGGGGAGGGGTGCGATGAGCCCTGGGACCATCGCAAACTTGCCGTTTCTGAGGCAGGCCGCCGCGATCCGCTTGCGGGCAGCCACAATTTCCGGGGCATCAAGCTGACCGATCTTGCCGATACGATGGCTGAAGTCACCGGGCCCAAATAAGATTCCGTCGAAACCCGGCACCGCGGCAATCTTCTCGACATTCTCCAGGGCTTCGGGTGATTCGATCTGCAGAATAATAATGCGCTCCGCATTTGAGTGACGGATGTATTCATCGAATGGCAGAAGGCAAAATTGCCCGTCAAGATTGCCCCCATCGATCGCGCGTTTGCCCATTGGGTGAAAGCGCACCCACTCAACAATATTTTGGGCTTCCCGTTCGTCGGTCACATGCGGAACGATAATGCCTGTGGCATCAGCCTCAAACGGCCTAATATAGTCACTATAGCTGCCCCGGCTTACTCGAACCAAACTGTCGATATTATGTACGCGCGCAGCCCGAATCTGGTTCTCGATATTCAGCCAGTCGTTGGGCACGTGTTCGTGGCATAGCCAGATGGCGTCAACGCCAGTGAGGCCGGCGATCTCACCTACGCGCGGATCGCATAGATTAAGTTTCAAAACTGTCGGGCAATATCCTCCACCGAGTAGTTTTAGTATACGACTAGGACGAAGCTTCATAAAAGGGAGTGCAGGCAAGAACGCGGTAATTACGTGAGAAGAGGAGAGGCTGTGTGGGTATGAAGTTTACATTACTAGATGCGCTTACTTTGCCTCAGAAATGAGCTCGTAATTATGGTCTAAGATTTATTAAAACTAAATGCATACAAGTGGTTTAGTACTTCATGAAAAGAGCGTTTTATATTCTGTAGATGTTTGTAACAAACAGCTAAATAGTTAATAGCAATACTGCGCAACATGTATACAGGAACATGTTAAGGGTTTATGCATGGTGTCAACACCGATGTCGCATTAGAATATATTAAGTGGAAGTACAGGTTTGGGAATGCGCCTTGAAGGATATTCTCGCCAAGCATATTAAAGTGAGGCCCACACCAGTGCGCGTGAGATGGACGCGAAAACTGCTACATCTTTGATGTTAGTCGCAGCCTGGGATTGGAGGGTTACTGGCTGCGACCCTCGGGACGCAGGTTATGCACTTCCTTGACGTGCTCATCGAGCACTGTGACATCCGCAACGCACCATAATGCAAGGTAGCGTCGGCGGTGAACCCGCACGGCAAGATGTGGCAGCAGTACGTGGCGCGCGTAGGTCGGTCGGTGGACACACGCCCCTGCGCACCTGATGCTTGCGCGGTGATGGTACGCGCAGCCAATCGCTGCGGCGCAGTCGATGCACCTGCTTACGGCTGACCAGCCAGTCTTCGCGGTGTAGCAGCACCACGATCCGCCGAACTTATGGGCTAAAGCAGTATATTTATTGACACGTTAAAGCTAGTATAACACTGTATACAGGTTCTAGCAGCGCACCCCATAACCAAACCCCGTATGAATATCAGACATCATTCCACAGTAATCCTAAAGTGTGTGATTCTTAGCAGTATCATTATGATTTCTGCGCCTAACCTCACCTATGCGCAGACCGTCTCCCCGAGTGAGGAAAAGTCTGGCGAGAACGCGAAACAAAATTCCGTTTATGAACTTTCACCATTCCAAGTCTCAGGGAAAGAAGACAGCGGATATTTTAAAAAGAACACCATGGTGGGAACACGGAGCTCCGAGCGGATAAGCAACATTCCTCAGGCTATCCAAATTGTTACGAGCGAAATGTTGCAGGACGTGCCCACGGACAACACCGTTGAAATCCTCAAGTATGGTTCAAGCGGCATCAACAAGCGCACCAATATTCTTGGTGACATGTTCATGCGGGGCTTCCGCGTAAGGACATTCCTGAAAGATAACATCTCCTTTGCCGGCAACATCAATATGCCACTTTACGACATAGACCGGATCGAGGTCGTCAAGGGACCTGCTGCCATGATCTTCGGCCAAAGTTCCGCCACCGGTGGCTTGATCAACTATGTGACGAAGATGCCGACCGAGATGCGGACCTCTGATGTCAAGCTCACCGTAGGCACCTACAATCTCATGCGTGCGGAGGCCAACACAGCTGGTCACGTGCCCAATTCCAACATCGGCTACCGAGGTACTCTCGCAACCACGAAGGCCGACGGATATGGGAAATTCGATTACAATAAGGACCTCTTTCTTGGCACGACGCTCACGTACAAACTCTCCCCGGCATCATCGCTCCTGTTTACCTATTCCTATTCTCAGAAAGATGAGATTGTCAGTTTCAAGGGCGTAGGGGTGGATGGTCGTCTAGTCTCTGTCCCGGCAGACTTCACCATTTTTGAACCATGGGTCGGAGGTAAAAGCTTCTATCACTTTGCCAGTCTTACGCTCCAGACAGCCATTACACCGTCGTTTCAGATGCAGATGGTCGCTAATTTCAACCGCGGCAACAATGACTGGGATCGCATTACGCCGATTGGCCGGCCCGACGCGACGACTGGAATGCTGAAGCGCAATTTCCAGGAAATATTCTTTGATGATCGTGCGATGAACCAGCTGACGGACTTCCTGAAGACCTTCAAGACCGGTAGTTTGGACCACAAGTTCAGCTTTGGTTGGGCCATTGCCGGCGGACAATCCGGCCCCAACAATGTATCAACGGTGCGCATCGCGGATTTAAACATCTTTAATCCGGTTTATAACACTCCGAAGCCAAACTATAATCGGACACCCGGTAATATCGCACGCTCCTTGACCAGTTCGGTCTATTTGCAAGAACAGGTTTCGTTCCTTAAGGGGCGTGTGATTGCAGTGGGCGGTTATCGTTATAACAAGTTCCACTCCACTTCTCTTTCTCAAGTCACCAACGTATCGACGGAAAGAAACGATCAAAAGGGGATCAAGCGCTATGGTGTCATCATCAAGCCAACCGGCTGGGCCAGCCTCTATTACAACTACTCCGAGTCGTTTGTATTTAATAGCGGCTTGATCTCGGGTGGCCCGCGGGACGGACAGCAGATGGTCCCCTCCGTAGGCGAAAACAAGGAAATCGGCTTAAAGGTTGAGACGAGTGACGGCCGGTTTTTCGCCAGCCTCGCCTATTTCGATCTTTCACTGACCAACGTCCGCATCCTGGTCACACTGCCGCCTGGCTCGGTGGACCGCTTCGGGAATCCACTCCCGGGAGATCTCGGCCAACTCCAGGAAGGCAAGGAGACGAACAAGGGGGCATATGAAGCAGACGTAGGTATGTCCCTCAAGAATCCACTGGGATCCATGCAAACGATCCTCACGCTTTATCATGGTGACCAGAAGAATGCCTTCGGTTTGCTACCCAATTCCGTTGTCAACGATACTTGGAGCATTTTCGCAGCCCAAGAATTCGACAAGGAGGTCTTAAAGGGTCTGAAAATCGGTGGCGGTGCGTATCACCGGGGTTCGGCCGTAGGCGTGGGCCCGGCTGCGGGCACCCCCACGGCGTATACTCAGCCCGGCTATACGACTACGACCGGCTTTATCTCCTACACGAAGGGACGCTACCGGTTTGCCCTGAATGTCGACAACATCTTCGACAAACAAGGGATGATCGAAGGCGGCGAGACCGATTTCTGGCTCTACGTGAATCCCGGCAGGATTATCAAGGCAAGTTTAGACTACCGTTTCTAAAATCACCTGATCAAAAAGCAGATCAGACTTAGCTGATGGATCAATCGGCCTCTGGGAAGTAAATGTCCCGGGGGCCATAGTTTCGAGGCCTGACGAAATGCTCAGGCGGTCCGGGCTTCGCACTGCGACAACCCAAGCAACGAATCTCCAATTTATGCCACGCTATCACCAAGCCATTCTCGCTTCTTGTGAGGTTCCCTGGGATGCCTCCGAGCGCCTCGAGGAAGCCACCTTCCGCAGCGAGGTACGCCTACTGCGCCAAGTGGGTTTTGACCACCTCTATATCTTTGGCACCGCCGGTGAAGGCTATGCCGTGGATCTGGAGCGCTTCAAGCAGGTGGCGGAGGTATTTTGGGATGAGACCCACAGTGCCAGTGTGCACACGATGGTGGGCGCCATCGGCTTGTCCACCGCTACGATCATCGAGCGAATCGCCATTGCGCATCGCCGCGGATTCCGCATGTTCCAGATTGCGCTCCCCAGCTGGGGGGCGCTCAACGACATCGAATTGCTGACTTTCTTCAAGGACGTCTGCGGGGCCTTCCCCGACGCCTCGTTCCTGCACTACAATCTACCCCGGGCCAAACGAGTGCTGAATGGCGCGGACTACCGGCGGATTGCGGACGCCGTGCCCAATCTGGTTGCCACCAAAAACACCGGCGGGGGTCTGCCGCGCGCCGTGGATCTGGTTACCAATGCGAGCGAATTGCAGCATTTTCTCGGCGAACAGAATTTCCCTCACGGCTGTATGTATGGGGAGTGCTCGTTGCTGGCTTCCCTGGCCGGAATCGCACCAGAGGCCACAGTGGCACTCTTTGAGGCTGGTCGGACGAGGCAGCTGGACCGGCTGTTCCGGCTGCAGCATTTCTTCCATGATCTGTTGCATGGCGTGCTGGGCGACCTGCTGAAACTGGACCGGATCGATGGCGCCTACGACAAGTTGCTCGTCAAACTGGGCGGCTTGGAGGAGATGCCCCTGCGCCTGCTTTCGCCGTACCAGGGTTTCAACGAAGAACAGTTTCAGGCGTGCAAGCGCCTGTACATTGACAAATTCAACCGCGGGCGGCCAGTGGAGAAGGACCTACTTTCAACCCACGGGTAAAAACCGCTGCCTGAACTCCACCCACCTTATGAAAGCAATCGATGTACATGCCCATTTCGGAACCTACGACGTCGGTGATGGCCCGGGCGCCCGCCTGAACCGCCTGCATGGGGGCGGGATCGACGTAGTCCGCCGGCGGGCGCAGGCTGCCGGCGTAGGTTTGACTGTGGTCTCGTCCATCACGGCATTTATGCCATATGGTGGCCATCCCTTTCGCGCCAACGATGACTCCCGAGAGGCCGCCGAGAAACACGACGATATTCGTTTTTGGGCCGTGCTGGACCCGCGCATGAAGGAATCTTACCGGCAGGTTGAAGAACTCCTGCGGCACCCCCGCTGCAGTGGGATCAAGATCCATCCGCAGCGCCACCTGTATGAAATCCGGCAGTATGGCGATGACGTCTTTGCCTTTGCCGGGGACGCCCGGACGGTCGTGCTGACGCACAGCGGCGACCCCGGCAATTTTCCGGAGGATTTTATTCCATTCACCGATCGTTATCCCCAAGCCCGCCTGATCCTCGCGCATCTGGGCAACAGCAGTGATGGCGTGACCAGCCGGCAAGTGAGCGCCATTCAGCGCAGCCAGGCCGGGAATGTCTACGTTGATACGTCCTCGGGACGCTCGATTTACTCGGGACTGATCGAGTGGGCGGTCGAGACCATCGGGCCGGACCGGATTTTGTTCGGGACGGATACGCCGTTGTATTCGGTCGCCTGTCACAAGGTTCGCATTGAAACGGCCGAGATCAGCAGCGCGGCCAAGCGAAAGATTCTCTTCAACAACGCTGCGCGCTTATTGCAGGTATCCGTGAAGGGCTAAAAGACAGGAATCAGCGGGCGACACCGTGAAGCAAATCCTGAAATTTACTCTTGGTTCTGCCTTCCTAGCCTTGGCGATTGCCGGCCGCGCCGCCGAACAAACGAAGGGACCGGAGGATGCTCAGCTACATTTCACCGAAGCGTTGGTGTGGGGCGGGTTCAGCTATAACTGGGGGATCCAGGCCGCCGATCTCGATAAAGATGGCTTTTTGGATTTGACGGCGTCGGATGCGTTGGCGGGCAGAATGAAAACAGAAGCCCCGGTGAGCGAATCGCCCCATTCCAGTCCGGAGACCCCCGGGGTTAGCAGCAACCTATATTGGTTCAAGAATGACGGTCGGGGTAATTTCGAGCGACGTTACGTGGCCAGAAATGATCTGCACGGACGGCTCGAACGGCACGTCATCGCCGATGTCAACCAAGACGGCTGGGCCGACGTGGTGGCGCTGGATAATTTTTACGGCGACCTGCTCTGGTATGAGAATCCGGGGCCGGCGGAGTTGAGCCGCGGTATCTTGTGGCCGAAGCATTTCATCACGAAGGGGGGGATGCTGGGTGCCGAAGATCTGACCGTGGCCGATTTCAACGGTGACAGCAGTCCTGATGTGGCCGCCGCCGGCTGGCGCCTTGGCAACCGGTTTGCCTGGTTTGCGAATCCCGGTGCCGCCAAGCCCGAAGGCGCCTGGGTGAGCGGCTACATCGATGGGGGTTTTCCGGTGGCGCGAAGCATCACTGCCGGCGACCTCAATGCGGATGGCCGGCCCGATCTGCTCGCCACCAGCGACGCATCCGCCATCATCCTCTGGTATGAGAATGTGACCGCAGGTCCGGGGCAGGTGGAGTGGCGACGCAACGTAATCGACCTGCCCGGCGGCACTCCGCGTGGCCAGCCGGTCTTCGGCAAGTTGGTGGATATAAATCATGATGGCCGCTTGGACGTGCTGATGGCCTTCGGCGGCTGGGGGGCGGACAAGGAGGGTGGGGTGGTCTGGTATGAAAATCACCGGGTGGAGGCTGGGCGCATCCAATGGAAGAAACGCCTGATCACCGATGCGCTGCCAGGCGGCTTCGAAGCTGTTCCGGCCGACCTTGACGGCGACGGGGATCTTGACGTCGTTGCCACCGGCGAAACCCCGGGTGAGGTCGCCTGGTTCGAAAACCCGGGCAATCCGGCCGGGCGCTGGACGAAGCACAGCCTCAAGGCGGACTGGAAACACGCGAACCAAGTGATTGTCGCAGACCTGAACAGTGACGGCCGTCCCGATATCGCCAGCGTGGCTGACTACGGCTCGTTGGAACTGCGCTGGTGGCGCAACGACGGCAAACCCTGACCCTGCTTGTCTGAAAGCACGGCCCCGCCGCAACTTTTCCGCCCCAAGCGGGATACCCTGACAGTTCAACCCCATCAAAATATCCACATGCGCCTACTGCTGAATCCCCAGATGATTTTCTCCCGATGGACCGCGGTATTCTCAGCGGCTCTTTTGCTCAGTGGCCTGGCGAACCCGCGGATCCAGGCGCAGTCACCGGAAGCCACGCCGATCGGAACCCGCCTCGAGCTGTTCGAGGACACGACGCTCGTGGAGCGGATGTCCGGAGTGACGTTGCAGCTACATCAGCCGGTTCCGGCCGAAACGGTGCTGAAGTTTGACGCTCCGTGGGAGGGCAACGGGAATCATTACATCACCGTCCTGAAGGACGGTGACCTCTACCGCATGTATTATCGGTCGGTACCGGGCACCGTGCCGGCCTCGGGCGATGGCTGGGCGCTGTATGTGGCCTACGCGGAGAGCCGGGACGGTATTCACTTTACCAAGCCCAATCTGGGCCTGATCGAGTACAAAGGCAGCAAGGCGAACAACCTCATATGGGGCACGGGTGCCGTCCCCGGCCCGGAGGATGCGCAGCGCCACAAGCGTTCGCCCTGGACCCTGCCGGCCGCAAATTTTACCCCGTTCATCGATACCAATCCCGCCGCCCTCCCGGCAGAGCGCTACAAGGCCACCGGCGGGATCGGTGCCGGGCTTTATGCGCTCGTGTCTCCGGACGGCATTCATTGGACGCAAAAGAGCGAGACGCCCATCATTGCCCAGGAGGTCAGACCGACGCCGAACAACCTGTTCGACAGCCAGAACTCGATATTCTGGGACACGGTGCAGAAGCAATATGTCGCTTACCTCCGCGATTCGTATCCGTTGCCGGGCAATGGCGAATTTACGCGTGCGACCCGGCGAGCCACTTCAAAGGATTTCATGAATTGGAATGATCCGGAGTGGATCAGCTATGGGGATCAGCCCATCAACCAATTCTACACCAACGCGATCACCCCTTACTTTCGTGCGCCGCATATCTATGTGGGCTTTCCGATGCGCTTTCTCTTGTCGCGGAATGCAAAACTGCCGGCCGAATACGATGCACTGCGAGGCAAGGGCCTGAGCGATGCTGTTTTCATCAGTAGTCGCGATGGCCAAAACTGGAGTCGGCGCTTCCTTGACGCGTTCATTCCCCCGGGCCCAGACATCCTCAATTGGACGGATCGCAACAATACGGTTTCACTGGGCTTGGTGCCCACCGGTACCGGCGAGATGTCGGTCTACTACCTGCAACACTTCCGCCTGCCTACCAACCATGTTCGCCGTGGCGTTCTGCGCCTCGACGGGTTGGTTTCGGCGCACGCCCCGTACGAGGGTGGCGAGATCATCACCAAGCCGATCACTTTCGCCGGCCGTAAGCTGGTGGTGAATTACGCTACCTCCGCTGCGGGCAGCCTGCGTGTGGAACTGCAGGATGCCGCCGGCCAGCCACTGCCAGGGCGCGCCCTGAAAGACTCCGTCGACATGTTCGGCGACTCGATCGCGCAGGAATTCACCTGGGATGCAGGTTCGGACCTCAGCCGGTGGGCCGGAACCCCGGTGCGGGTGCGTTTCGTGATGAAGGACGCCCATCTGTACTCTTACCAGTTCAAGGATTGATCCACCTAAGCTCAGTTTAAGCCCATGACTACCCCATTCATTTCTGTCGTTACCGTAATCGCCAAGACGGGCGGCGCCCGGGCGTTGATGGGCAAGATATTCATTGCGTGCCGGATCCGGGGTATAATCAGTGTTTGGGCCATGGTGGTTACGGCTGTATCAGGATGGGCTCAGGATGTGGTAACCGAGATCGGCTCGCGCCGCGAATTGTTCGTCGACGGCGCTTTGGTGGATCAACTGAAGGGGCAGGCCGAATTGAGGTTGCACCATCCCGTACCGCGAGAAGTGGTCATGGTTTTCGACCGGCCTTGGGAAGGCAACGCCACGGCCTACAGCTTCATTCTCAAGGATGGGGACAAGTATCGCATGTATTACCGGGCGTGGCAGTTGGAGGTCAGCCCGGATGGTATGAAGCCTGGGCCCAATCCCATGGCAGTGTGCTACGCTGAAAGCGAGGATGGCATCAACTGGCGCCGGCCAGACCTCGGCCTGCACGAATTCCAAGGCTCTAAGCAGAACAATATCATGTTCGTGCCCGGGGAGATCGGCGGCGTTAAAACCGTGCCCGGAGCCCCGGCCGTCTTCAAGGACGACAGGCCGGGCGTGCAGGCGGATGCGCTCTACAAGACATTCGTGCATTACAACCGGTACGGTGGAGGCCAGCTGCCACTCAAGTCGCCCGATGGCATTCATTGGTCGCTCATGAGCGACGTGCCGGCGATATCCGACCCGAACTTCAATGCCTTTGACTCACAAAATTGCGCGTTTTGGGATGCTTCCCGCGGTGAGTACCGAGCATATTGGCGCTACTATGATCCGGTGGCGAAGGCACGATCCATCAGGACGGCAACGTCCAAGAATTTCCTGCATTGGGAAAACAGGGCGGATCTCCGCTACGTGGATTCGCCGATAGAGGAACTTTATGAAAACTTTGTCGCGCCTTATCACCGCGCTCCACACCTGTTGATCGGCCTGCCCGTGCGGTACATCGAGCGGGGCTGGTCCGACTCCATGCGGGCTCTCCCGGACCGGGAAATCCGTGAGTGGCGTGCCGGCCGAACCCCGGTGCCCGACCTGTCGGCGCCAGACGGCAGGGCGACGGGAGTCACCGTCGCACTCGCGCACGGGCGCAATGCCGTGACCGTGCACGAACGTTACGGAACCGCGCTCACCGAGTCGTTGATCATGGCCAGTCGCGATGGTTTCACATTCAAACGTTGGAACGAGGCTTTCGTCCCGCCCGGCCCCGAGCGGACAGGCACGTGGAATTACGGGCATTCGTACATCGCTCCCAATGTGGTGGAGACCAAGTCGGCGCTCGCGGGTGCGCCGAACGAATTGTCGCTTTACGCCAGCGAAAACTATGGCATCAAAGGTGGCAGCGCTCTGCGGCGCCATACCCTCCGGCTAGACGGATTCGTGTCGGTGCAGGCACCGAGCAGCGGAGGGGAGGTGGTCACGAAGCTGGTGAGGTTCAGCGGCGCGAAGCTGCTGTTGAATTTCTCCACCTCGGCGGCCGGAAGCCTGCGCGTGGAGATCCAAGATCTGAACGGCAATCCGCTGCCCGGCTTCGCCCTCGCAGACTGTCCGCCGATCTTCGGCGACACCATCGAGCGCCCGGTGACGTGGGCGCAGGGCCAGGATGTGAGTGCGCTCGCCGGCCGGGCCGTGCGCCTGCGCTTTGTCCTCAAGGACGCCGACCTCTATGCGTTTCAATTCATCGAATAATTCCAAATCACTACTAATGGCTTCCTCTTATCTAATGCAATCCAATGCCCGACGTTTTGTTCTTTGTTTACTGCTATTCCTTGCTGCGGGTGTTGTTCCGCTGTCGCTGCTAGGAGCAGATTCCTCGTCCACAATCGTGACCAACATCGGTTCGCGGCGAGAGCTGTTTGTCGATGATCTCCTTGTGGAAAAATTGGTGGGCGGGACGGAAATGAGGCTGCACCATCCAGTACCGCGCGAGATCGTAATGGTCCATGACGCACCTTGGGAGGGGAATGCCACCGCCTATTACACAGCGTTCAAGGATGGAGAAAAATACCGCCTTTACTACCGGGCGTGGAATCTCAGTGTGACCGAAGAGGGAGTGGAACCCGGGGCTAACGAACAGATAGAATGCTACGCTGAGAGCGAAGACGGCATTCACTGGCGCAAACCGGCCCTCGGCCTGCATTATTTCGAAGGGTCTAAAGCCAACAACATCGTTCTCGTCAACGGCGAGGTGGGAGGCATGAAGGTCAAAACGGAAGCAGCCGCGGTTTTCAAGGATGAGAATCCGAGCGCACCTTCCGATGCGCGGTACAAGGCGTTTTTCCATTTTCAAAAATACACCGGCGGATTGGTGCCGTTTCGGTCGCCCGACGGATTTCATTGGTATCCGATGAGCGATGGTCCGGTGATTACAGACAGCACACGCAACGCCTTCGACTCCCAGATCTGTTCTTTTTGGGACACTGTGCGAGGCGAATATCGAGTATATTGGAGGTATATGGCCCCAGCCGACGGTGGACGTGCCATCCGCACGGCCACTTCGAAGGATTTCGTGCATTGGGAAAACAGGTCGGATCTCAAGTATGTTGATTCGCCCCTGGAGGAACTGTATGAAAACTCCGTCAAGCCGTACTACCGCGCACCGCACCTGCTCATCGGATTTCCTGTGCGTTACGTGGAACGCGGCTGGTCGGACTCGATGCGGGCCTTGCCAGACCGTGAGAATCGCGAGTGGCGGGCCAAGTCGGTGGAGCGATATGGCACTGCCCTCACCGAGGGATTGCTCATGGCCAGCCGCGATGGGGTGAACTTCAAACGCTGGAACGAGGCCTTTCTCCCTCCCGGTATCGAACGTACCGGCACCTGGAATTACGGTCACCAGTATATCGGCTGGCATGTGGTGGAAACGAAATCGGCGATGGAAGGCGCACCCAATGAACTCTCGATGTATGCAAGCGAGAACTATTGGCTCGGCCACAGCAGCCGACTGCGCCGGTACACGCTCAGACTGGATGGCTTCGTATCGGCGAAGGCGCCGATGAGCGGTGGCGAGTTGATCACCAAGCCCGTTCGTTTCAACGGCCGCCGTTTGGAACTCAACTTTTCGACCTCGGCGGCCGGAAGCCTGCGCGTGGAGCTCCAAGATCTGAACGGCAATCCGCTGCCCGGCTTCGCCCTCGCGGACTGCCCGCCGATCTTCGGCGACACGATCGAGCGCCCGGTGATGTGGGCGCAGAGCCAGGATGTGAGTGCGCTCGCTGGCCGGGCCGTGCGGCTGCGCTTTGAGCTCAAGGACGCCGACCTCTATGCGTTTCAATTCAGGGAATGATTTCCACTCCGGTCATGCTCCGCCGCGCCTTGTGCCGTTTCCTGATACCTCTCGCCCTCAATGCCGGCTGACGCACGCACGCCTGCCGTCATCGACATCGGGTCCCGGCGCGAACTGTTCGTGGACGGTTTTCTGGTGGGCCGGTTGGCGGGCAAGGCCGAACTGCGGCTGCATCATCCGGTGCCCATCTTCAAAGACGGCGACCTCTACAAGGGGGTTCAGATTGACCCGTTCCAGGAAGCCGATCCTCATCTTTTATACAACCCGGCAAAAAACCAGAATCAAACGTCCGAAAAACACAAACCAAAGGAGTCGCCATGAATTACACCACACCACACCAAACCTCGAACCCAAACCATCAACTCAACCCCGAGAAACAGTTACCGGAGGTTCCCTTATGAATACGAGTGAAATTCCGGCAATCGACGTGCATGGCCACTACGGAATTTACCCGACCAGTTCCGCGATGGAACGGACCAATCAATTGGTGTGCGAATTCATGAGTGCCTCGGCGACAAAAGTGGCGTCCCGTGCTCAGGCCTCAGGCGTCCAATGGACCGTGGTTTCTCCGCTCGCCGGGCTAATGCCGCGCGGCCGGATGGTTGACGTGGCCCAGGCCAACGAGGCGGCCTTTCGCGAAATACCCAAGGTGCCCGGCCTGTTGCAGTACGTGATCGTCAATCCGTTGCAGCCCAAGACCTATGAGCAGGCCCGCCGGATGCTGAAGGCTCCGTGGTGCGTGGGCATCGGCGAAGTTCATCCCGAGGAGCACGACTACCGCATCGCCGATTACGGCGAGGAACTGTTCGCCTTCTTCGAGGAGGTCGGGGCGCCGGTGATGACGCACTGCGGCTGTCAGAACAGCCTGCCGGAGGATTTCGTCCCTTTTGCCAATCGGCATCCCGGCGCACGCGTGCTGCTCGCGCACCTTGGCAACGGGGCAGGTGACAACGGCCGCGTGGATCTCCAGGTTCGCGCGGTGCAGGCGGCCAAGCACGGCAATCTCTGGGTTGATACCTCCAGCGCGCGCAGCATTCTGCCGGGGCTGATCGAGTGGGCGGTGAAGGAGATCGGCGCGGAGCGCCTCCTGTTCGGCAGCGACACGCCGCTCTATCACGTCGCCTTGCAGCGCGCCCGGATCGAAACCGCCGAAATCCCCGATGAGGCCAAGCGCCTGATCCTCCGGGAAAACGCTTTGAAGTTCTTCGACTTGGGCCAACTCCCGTCCTCCCGAACATTTGCACCGTAACCTCCCACCCGTAAAACCCCTCGGGGTGTTTGGAGCACCTTGATCCTCCCATGAATCGCAGGCAACCCATGTACCAAGCCTCGCTCCAACAGCCACCATGCATGACAATAAGCGGCACGTGGAAGCGTGATCGCAGCGCAAGAACGACTATTATACTCGGTCTGCTGACGTTTATTCCTCTGATGGCTGCATCGGCGACTCCCCATGACATCGGGAACCGACTGGAGCTGCTGGTGGATGATGCACTCATTGAGCGACTGGACGGTGTCGCCTTCAAGTTGCATCCGCCCAAGTCGGCCGAAGTGAGTCTGGTCTTCGACCAACCGTGGGAGGGCTCAAGCAATCACTACATCACCGTTCTCAAGGACGATGACCGGTACCGAATGTATTATCATTCCGTGGTTGGTAGGAAGAACGATGCGAGTGGCGATGATTGGGTCAGTTACACGTGTTACGCGGAAAGCAAGGATGGGGTGGGGTGGTCGAAGCCCAATATCGGTTTGTTTGAGTTCCGGGGTTCGAAGAACAACAACATCATTTTTCCGGGCCCCTTTGGCTTCGCGGACGGCGCCCTCCTCTTCCCGTCGCGCAACTTGCGACCCGGCGCACAGCCGGACCAGCGCTACTTGTCACCGGGCATGCTCCGGCCGAAAGATGCCGATGGGAAATGGCAGAACATGCCTAGGCAGTTGTACATGTTCGCGTCTCCCGATGCGGTGCATTGGCGCCTGCTCAGCGAAAAGGCGATCATGACGAGCGACAGCACCCACTATCCGCCCCTCAATCTGCTGGACAGTGACAACTCGCTTTTCTGGGATGCACCCAGCCGCCGCTATTTCCTCTATTTGCGCGACGAATGGCTCACCCCTGGCACCGGCGAACGCGTGCGGGGGGTTCGTCATGCGACTTCGCCGGACTTGGTAAACTGGTCCTACCCCGGATGGATCCAAATGCATCCTTCGCCCCCGGACGAATTCTACACTTCTGGCGCCCGGCCTTATTTTCGAGCGCCGCACATGTATCTGGCCTTCCCTATGCGATTCCTGCCTCATCGCAACGCCCCGCTGCCGCCGGAGTACGAGAAACAACGAGGCAAGGGTATGTCGGACACGGTCTTCATGAGCAGCCGGGACGGATTGCATTGGGACCGCCGGTTTCTTGATGCGTTCATCCGCCCCGGGCTGGATCCCCTGAAGTGGACGGATCGCAGTAATCATACTGGACAGGGTCTGGTGCCGACCGGTTCAAATGAAATGTCGATCTATGTCCTTGAGTATTTTCGCCTGCCCACACCCCAGGTGCGGCGCTATACGATGCGCATGGACGGCATCGCCTCCATCAATGCGCCGTACGGTGGCGGGGAGTTCACCACCAAACCAATCGTATTTTCCGGACGACGCCTTCTGATCAATGCATCGACGGCGGCCGCCGGCGGTGTGCGTGTCGAGATTCTCGACGTTGACGGCCGCCCCTTCGACCGCTATTCGCGGACCAACGCGGTCGAATTCTTCGGTGACGCCGTCGAGCAGGAGGTGCGCTGGGATCAGGGGCCGGATGTCAGTGCGTTGGCCGGAAAGCCGGTCCGCCTACGTTTTCTCATGAAGGATGCCGACGTGTATGCGTTTCGATTCACCGAGTAATCCGAGCCATTTTAAGAAGACCCAGAGAGATTCATCAATTCCTGCCCTCTTTCCGGACTTTGAAATCCGGGACGGTGGCTCACCCGAATAGCAGCACTCTACTTCCATCTCATGCGACTGAACTCGTTTCATCGAACTCTTATCCCGCTGTTTCTTTTGGCCGCGGGCGCCGCTACGCTGTCGATTCAGGGAGCGAGTTCCCCAGCCCGTACGGTAACCGATATCGGCTCGCGGCGTGAATTATTCGTGGACGAATATCTGGTCGATCAGCTGAAAGGGATGGCGAAACTGCGGTTGCATCACCCGGTGCCGCAGGAAGTCGTCATGGTGCACGACGCCCCATGGGAGGGTAGCGCGAGCGGCTATCACAGCATTTTCAAGGACGGCGACCTTTACCGGATGTTTTATCGCGGGTGGCACATCACGGTTACTCCGGGCAAGGTCGACACCCGCGAGTCGTTCAGCACCCTTTGTTACGCGGAGAGTTCAGACGGTATCACATGGCGGAAACCGGAGCTGGCCCTCCAGGAGTTCAAGGGCTCCAAGGCCAACAACATTGTTCTCATCAACAGCCAGGTCGCCGGCCTTAAGGCCAGCACAGGCGAGCCGGCGGTGTTCAAGGATGAAAACCCCAATGTGGCGCCTGATGCCCGGTACAAGGCGTTCCTCGGTTCGAGGGAACCGAGAGGCCTGCTGGTATTCAAATCTCCCGATGGCTTTCACTGGATGCCCATGCAGAATACGCCCGTCATCACCGATGGTGCGTTTGATTCGCAGAACCTCGCCTTCTGGGATGGTGAACTCGGCGCTTACCGAGCCTACTGGCGATACTTTACCCAGGGTGATGTTGTCACGCCATATGTCGGCGTTCGCGCCATTCGCACGGCTACTTCGAGGGATTTACTGCATTGGGAAAACCAGTCGGACCTTCGATATTTGGATTCAGTCGCCGAGCATCTCTACACCAATCAGATCAAACCCTATCATCGTGCTCCTCATCTTTTGATCGGCTTTCCTGCGCGCTACATCGAGCGCGAACTCAAAGAGGGCGTGCTGGATGACGCGCGAGCACCGGCGGGGCCGGAGGTGACACGCCGTTGGTCGCCGTCGATGCGTGCACTGCCCGAATTCGGGCATCGGGAACTGCGGGCGAGCGCGCAAGAGCGCTATGGATCCGCCCTCACGGATACGGTGCTGATGACGAGTCGCGACGGGGTGAACTTCCGCCGCTGGAACGAGGCCTTCATCCGTCCCGGTATCGAGCGGGAAGGTACATGGAATTACGGGCATCTGTTCATGGCTTGGCACATCGTGGAGACGAAATCCGCGCTTGAGGGCGCGCCCAATGAACTCTCCCTCTACGCCACCGAGGGCTACTGGACGGGCCACAGCGACAGCCTGCGCCGTTACACGTTGCGTTTGGACGGTTTTGTCTCGGTCGAGGCGCCCATGAGTGGCGGCGAACTCCTCACCAAGCCCGTGCGCTTTCGTGGCCGACAGCTTGAACTCAACTTTTCAACCTCCGCCGCGGGTAGCGTGCGGGTCGAGATCCAGGATGCAGCCGGCAAGCCGCTGCCCGGCTTCGCGCTCGCCGATTGCCCGGCAATCTTTGGCGATGCGATCGAACGCACCGTGACTTGGTCCAAAGGCAGCGATGTCAGCGCGATTGCCGGCCAGCCGGTGCGGCTCCGCTTCGTGCTCAATGACGCTGATGTCTACGCTTTTCGTTTCAAGGAATAGCCCCGCGAACAGAGCGGCAAAGAGCAAACAGAGTAAGGTTCACCGACCATGAAAACAGTCCACCGCCAATTGCTCTTCGAGGGCACATTGTCCCCCGGCCCGACGCACAACCTCGCTTTGCCCAGCCTGCTGATCTGTCCCGACGGGTCCATTCTCATGGCGCACCGGGTCGGCCGACACAAAAATTCCGCCGACGGCACGCAACGACTCTGGCGCAGCCCGGACGGGGGCGGCACTTGGAGTCCGCTGGTGTTTCCGTTCACAAGGACTCCGGCGGGCCAGCCGGGCGAGTTTCGTACGGCGGCCCTGAGTGCCATTAGTCCGGATCGGATTGCCATGTTCATCACCTGGATCGATCATCCGGTGGGCAAGGGAGATGTTCCCCTGTGCAATGCTGTAACCGGCGGACTGCTGCCCATCCATATCGGTTGGACCAGTTCCACGGATAACGGAAGCACGTGGGCCAATCTGCGGGAGATTGATCCCACGCCGCTGGTACAGCCGTGCGGCAATCGTGCCATGGTTCGGCTGGACAACGGCTGGTTGCTCGCGGCGTTTGAAACCTACAAACATTTTGACGATCCCTCTCCTTGGTCGGCGCGATCGGCGGTCATTACTTCCTCCGACGACGGCAGGACGTGGAATCCGCCGCAGGTGGTGGGCGAGGATCCCGCTCATTTTCGTTTCCATTGGGACCAGCAAGTCCAGCGGTTGCGGGATGGCACGCTGCTCGCATTGTCTTGGGTGGATGATAAGCGTAAACCCGGCCGCAGTGAAATCTTCCTGGCGCATTCGCCAGACTGCGGCCGCAGTTGGCCGAATCCTAAGCCAACCGGCATTTCTGGCCAGTTCTCGACCCTGGTCGAATTGTCGGACGGCCGGTTATTGTTGCTTTATGTCCAGCGCACGGGTGAACCGTCCATTCGGATCAGGGTCGGCAAACATGGAGGACGGGTTTGGGAGCCCACGGACAGCCTCGTGCTGCATTCGCAGACGGCTGACGACCTCGCTGCCGCAGCCAAGCAGAGCTACGAGGATTACCTGCGCAACATGGCGCGCTGGTCGTTCGGCTGGCCTACGGCCATCGAACTGCCAAGCGGTGAACTGCTGGTCAGTTATTACGTAGGGGAGGACGACCGCTCATCCATCATGCTGGCCCGGATTGATGTGCGCTGAGCGATCCGAAATCTCCGCTAACAAATCAACCAACTACGCAATCATGAACTCACATACCAAGATGAACTCACGCACCAAGCAGGGTTTCCGCGCTTCACTGGCAATTCTCATGCTCAGTGTCGCATCATTTGCAGCGCAATCGGCTTGGGCCAGTGCATCCGCAGTGGTCGAGATCGGCTCGCGCCGCGAACTATTCGTGGACGAATATCTGGTCGATCAGCTGAAAGGGATGGCGAAACTGCGGTTGCATCATCCGGTGCCGCAGGAAGTCGTCATGCTGCATGACGCTCCGTGGGAGGGCAATGGCAGCGATTATCACAATATATTTCAGGACGGTGGCCTTTACCGGATGTACTACAGTGCGCGACAGATCACGGTCGCGCCCGGAAAAATCGACGCGCATGCACACCCTCACTTCCTCTGCTATGCCGAAAGCGACGACGGCATTGTCTGGCGCAAGCCGGCATTGGGGCTGCATGCATTCAACGGATCCAAAGCCAACAACATCGTGATCGTTAGTGGTGGAGCACTTAATGTCATGACGGAAATCTCGGCGGTTTTCAAAGATGGGAATCCGAACGCAGCCCCTGACGCCCGCTACAAGATGTTCCTCGGTTCCAAGGAGCCCCTTGGGCTGCTGGCCTACAAGTCTCCAGACGGTATTCACTGGTCCCCCATGGCCGATTCTTCGGTTATCACGGATGGGGCGTTTGATTCACAAAATATTGCTTTCTGGGACGAGCTACGCGGCGAATACCGTGCCTACTGGCGGTATTTCACGCGCGGTACCCCGGCGCGGCCTCACGTCGGCGTCAGGAGCATTCGCACCGCCACCTCGAAAGATTTTCTGCATTGGGAAAACAGGGCGGATCTCCGCTACTTGGATTCGCCCGAGGAGCATCTGTACACCAATCAGGTCAAACCCTATCATCGTGCTCCTCATCTTTTGATCGGCTTTCCTGCGCGCTACATCGAGCGCGAACTCAAAGAGGGCATGCTGGATGACGCGCGAGCACCAGCGGGGCCGGAGGTGACACGCCGCTGGTCGCCGTCGATGCGTGCACTGCCCGAACTCGAGCATCGGGAACTGCGAGCGAGCACGAGCGAACGTTATGGTACAGCCCTGAGCGAGGGCCTGCTCATGTGCAGTCGCGATGGGGTGACGTTCAAACGGTGGAATGAGGCCTTCCTCCGCCCTGGTATCGAACGGGAAGGAACATGGAACTACGGCCATCAATTCATTGGCTGGCACTTGGTGGAGACAAAGTCAAAACTTGAGGGCGCGCCAAACGAATTGTCCCTATATGCCGGCGAGAGTTACTGGACTGGCAACAGCGGGGCTTTGCGGCGCTATACCCTGAGGTTGGACGGCTTTGTTTCGGCGCAAGCTCCCATGAAAGGGGGTGAGTTGATCACCAAACCGGTACGGTTTGCCGGCGCGAAGCTGCTGTTGAATTTCTCCACCTCGGCGGCCGGAAGCCTGCGCGTGGAGATCCAAGATCTGAACGGCAATCCGCTGCCCGGCTTCGCCCTCGCAGACTGTCCGCCGATCTTCGGCGATACCATCGAGCGCCCGGTGACGTGGGCGCTGGGCCAGGATGTGAGTGCGCTCGCCGGCCGGGCCGTGCGGCTGCGCTTTGAGCTCAAGGACGCCGATCTCTACACATTTCAATTCAAGTAAACCTCGTAAATATTCATAAATATGAAAATAAACATAATACCATTGATCAGTGTCTTGCTATTGCCTCTGGGCCCACTCTTGCAGGCAACCGCGCCGAGCGACATCAAGCCGATCAACCTCGGAACCCGCAACGAACTTTTTATTGACGACTATCTCGTTGAGTCGGTCCAAGGACTGACGTGGAAGATGCACGAGCCCAAGAAAGCTGAGGTCGCGCTCCAGTTCGACGCGCCTTGGGAGGGAAACAACTGCCACTATGTCGGCGTGTTCAAGGACGGCAACAAGTACCGTATGTATTACCGGGCCGTGGCCGGCAAGGATGCACCGGCCAGCGGTAAAGGCTGGCGGGATTTCGTGTGCATGGCCGAGAGCGACGACGGGATCAACTGGCGTCGGCCGAACCTGGGCCTGCACGAATTCGAGGGCAGCAAACAAAACAACATCATCCTCATAAATGACGAGGCCACGCACAACTTCGTGGCGTTTCGTGACGACAACAGTGCGGCGCCCCCCAGTGAACGTTACAAAGCGGTGGGCGGTGGCCGACAGGGTCTTTTCGGCTACGTCTCTCCGGACGGAGTCCATTGGCGCCGCCTTTCTGAGCAGCGCCTGATTACCAACGGATATTTTGATTCCCAGAATGTCGCATTTTGGGATCCCATCCGGCAGCAATATTGGGCTTATGTGCGTGGCTTCTATCAAAGACCCGGCACCGGCGAGGAGATTCGCGGTATCCGGGTGGCGACCTCCAAGGATTTTCTTCATTGGACGGATACCGAGCGGATCGATTTGGGAGACAGTCCCGCCGAGCATTTCTATACGAACGGAATTACGCCGTATTTTCGCGCGCCTCACATAATGGTCGGTTTTCCCATGCGTTTGCTGCCGCAAAGGCAGGCGGAATTGCCGCGGGAATTTGACTTGTTACGGGGCGAGGGGGTATCGGATTCAGTCTTCATGAGCAGTCGCGACGGCCGGAAGTGGGATCGGCGCTTCCTCGAGGCGTGGGTTCGTCCGGGGCGCGGCGCCCTCAACTGGACCGACCGGAGCAATGCAGTCGCCACGGGTGTCGTGCCGACGGGCGAGGACGAAATTTCGATCTATCTGGTCGAGCATGTCAGGCTGCCCACCGCACGCCTCCGGCGCCTTACCCTCCGTCCCGACGGCTTTGTATCGCTCAACGCTTCGGCGACGGGTGGAGAGGTCGTCACGAAGCCATTTGTCTTTATGGGCAGCCAACTCCTGGTGAATTATGCCACTTCGGCCGCCGGCAGCCTGCGGGTCGAGATCCTCGATGCCGCCGGCCAGCCGATCCCGGGGTATGCGCTGAAAGACTCCGCCGACCTTTTCGGCGACAGCGTGCAGCAGCGCATCAACTGGGACAATCAGGGCTGGGATGTCGGAGAGAGTTGGCCAAAGGACATCGATCGCATTGTCGCCCGACTCGACCAGAACCGCCGCCAAGCGAACTTGGGCTGGAGCGTCAAGCATCTGGCCGGCCAGACCGTGCGCCTGCGCTTTGTGCTCAAGGACGCTGACCTTTTCTCCTTCCGCTTTGCCGAATAGGGGTCAACCGCTCTGCGGATGCTGACCGTTCTCGATGAAAATAACACCGTGGTGGTTCGAAAAGATGAGCCCAGTCACCGCTTAAAAACCAACAATCATGACCTCCACGCAAATATTTCTGCAGGCTCGCGACTTTCTGCTGCGGCATCGCGACAGCTACGACCTCGCCTATCGCGATTTCCGCTGGCCGCGGTTCGATCACTTCAATTGGGCGATCGATTTCTTCGATGTACAGGCGAGGGACAATCACGCGCTGGCCTTGTGGGTTATGGAAGAAGACGGGCGGGAAACAAAACTGACTTATGAGGAACTGTCCGCGCGATCTAATCAAGTCGCCAATTATTTGCGGGCCCTCGGGGTCAAGCGGGGTGACCGGGTTCTATTGATGCTGCCGAACTGCGTACCTCTGTGGGAAGCAATGCTCGCGATTATTAAGCTCGGGGCGATTATTGTCCCGACAACCCTGCTGGTCACACCCGGAGATCTGGCCGACCGCTTTCAACGAGGCCGGATTCGGCATGTGATCGCCGCGGCGGCGGAAGCCGGCAAGTTTGCGACATTACCGGGCGAATTTACCCGCATCGATGTCGGCGGCGCGGTGCAAGGCTGGCATCGGTTCGAGGAAGCGTATCGCTCCAGCGCGGAATTTGTCCCGGAAGGGGTCACCCACGCGAACGACCCGCAGCTCTTGTATTTCACCTCGGGGACGACCGCCAAACCGAAGCTAGTGTTGCACACCCAGCAAAGCTATCCGGTCGGGCATCTCTCGACGATGTACTGGATCGGGCTCAAGCCCGGCGACGTGCATTGGAACATCAGCTCGCCGGGCTGGGCGAAGCATGCCTGGAGCTGCGTCTTTGCCCCTTGGAATGCTGGCGCCACCGTGTTTGTCTATAACTACATGCGTTTCCAAGCCAAGGCGGTGCTTGAGACGTTAGGCCGCTGCAAAGTCACTACGCTGTGCGCGCCACCCACGGTCTGGCGCATGCTGATCCAGGAAGACTTGAAATCCTATCCTGTCCAGCTGCGCGAGCTAGTGGGAGCCGGCGAGCCGCTGAATCCCGAGGTGATCGAGCGGGTCCGCGTGGCTTGGGGCATCACGATCCGCGACGGGTTCGGCCAGACGGAAACCACCTGTCAGATCGGCAATTCGCCGGGCCAGCCCGTCAAACTGGGCTCTATGGGCCGGCCGATGCCGGGTTATCGGGTTGTGCTGCTCGATCACGAGGATCAGCCGGCGGCCGAAGGCGAGATCGCCCTCGCGCTCAGCCCCCGGCCAGCAGGTTTGATGCTGGGATATGATGATGACGCGGCCAAGACCGCCGAGGTCCTGCGCGGTGGTTACTATCACACGAGTGATGTGGCGACGTGTGATGCCCAGGGCTACTACACCTGCGTGGGTCGGACCGACGATGTGTTCAAAGCCTCCGACTACCGGATCAGCCCGTTCGAATTGGAAAGCATACTGATAAAGCACGAGGCCGTCGCCGAAGCCGCCGTGGTGCCGAGTCCCGATGCGCTAAGACTAGCGGTGCCGAAGGCGTTCATTACCCTGGCTGCGGGCCGCACGCCGAGTCGCGAGCTCGCCGACTCCATATTTCAGTTCTGCCACCTGCACTTGGCCCCCTATCAGCGCATCCGCCGGATCGAGTTCTCCGAATTGCCCAAAACCATATCCGGAAAGATCCGCCGGGTGGAGCTGCGAACAATGGAGGCCGCGCGTGATATTGCGGTGCGCAAGGCGGGGGAATTCTGGGAAGAGGATTTTATCTAAACTGCAGCACAGGCTCGCTCAATCATGCTGTTGGTCCTCCGGCCCAGCCAAGGCATTCTATTATCTCAACGTTCTAATCCGATCAGGCATCCACCGATACCAGGCTATATCTAACTCAGGATTATCCAGAAAGGCATGCATACTGAGCAGCTTAA
>Ga0163153_10000377_pt1 | contig 78691 bp, 79 predicted proteins | sample OliLakLV19MP6IB1_FD_148629 | JGI IMG/M metagenome (GOLD analysis project Ga0163153, IMG submission 148629) | Freshwater microbial mat bacterial communities from Lake Vanda, McMurdo Dry Valleys, Antarctica - Oligotrophic Lake LV.19.MP6.IB-1 | ecosystem: Environmental > Aquatic > Freshwater >... | reverse complement strand
GAGCTGGGCCAGGTTCTCGAAGGCAGCGCGCGCGCCGCGATCGACAAGGTGAAGCAGAAACGCGCCGATGTGTTGAGCGGCCGCTTCGAGCGGCTGGAGCAGGCGCGCCTGGTGCGCCTCACGCACGAGTGGCTGGCCGTGGAGCGCGGCCGGCCGGACTTCGAGGTGGTGGCGATCGAGGACAAGCGGCCCGTCACCTTCGGGGGCGTCACGATCGAGGCACGGCTCGACCGCATGGACCTGCTGGCCAGGGGCCGCGCGATCATCGACTACAAGACCGGCGCGTGCGCGACCTCCGACTGGTTCGGCGACCGGCCCAACGAGCCGCAGCTGCCGATGTACGCCCTGGCGCCGGGCATCGACGTGGCCGTGGTGGCCTTCGGCCGCGTGAAGGCGGGCGAGATGGAGTTCAAGGGCGTCGGGCGCGAGGAAGACCTCATGCCCGGCGTGAAGCTCATCACGAAGGACCAGTCGAGGCCCGCGAAGCAGTATCGCGACTGGCCCGCGCTCTTGGAGAAGTGGCGTGTGGAGCTGGATGCCATCGGCCGCGGCTACGCCGAAGGCGATGCGCGCGTCGATCCCAAGCGCGGCCCGATGACGTGCGAGAACTGCGACCAGCATGTGTTCTGCCGGATCGCGGAGAAGGGCGGCTTCGGGGTCGGAAAGGGTGGCGACGATGAATGACGCGATCGTGGTCCCCGACCTCGCGCAGCGCGAGCGCGCCCTCGACCCGCGCGCCTCGTTCATCGTGCAGGCCCCGGCGGGTTCGGGCAAGACCGAGTTGCTGATCCAGCGCGTGCTGGCGCTGCTCGCGACCGTGGACCGGCCGGAGGAGATCGCCGCCATCACCTTCACCATCAAGGCCGCCGCCGAGATGCGCCGTCGCGTCTTCGACGCGTTGCGTGCCGCGCGCCACGATCCGCGCCCGGAAGCGGCGCACCACGCGCGCACCTGGGACCTCGCCGCCGCCGCGCTGCGGCGCAACGACGAGCTCGGATGGAAGCTCGAGGAAAGTGCCGAACGCCTGCGCGTGCAGACCATCGATGCGCTGTGCGCCTCGCTCACGCGCCAGATGCCGGTGCTCTCGCACTTCGGCGCGCAGCCCGAAAGCGTCGAGGATGCCTCCGCCATGTACGTGGAGTCCGCGCGCAGCCTGCTCGAGCAGCTGGAGGGTGGCGACGAGGGCGCGGCCGCCGACGTGGCGAAGCTGCTCGAGCACGTCGACAACAACGCCGCGCAGGCGGAGAAGCTGCTGGCCGCGATGCTGGCGAGCCGCGACACCTGGGTGCGGCGCCTCATCAGCGGCCCGGTGGATCGCGACGCCATGGAAGAGGCGCTGCGCGAGGTTCGCGGCGCCGCGGTGGCGCGCCTGCAGCGGGCGTGGCCGGCAGGACTGCCCGCACCGGACACCGAGGACGTGGCGGCGTGGATCGATCACGCCGGCGGCATGCTCGGCAGCGACGGGAAGAAGTGGCTCAAGTCGGCTCCCGCGGCGTTGCGGGAAGCCGAGGGCATTCACGAGCTGGTGCGCGAGGCGCGCAACCTCCCGCCCGCCACCTTCGACGACCGGCAGTGGGATGCGCTCGTCACCATCGCCCGCCTGGCCCCGCGCGCGCTTGCCGAGCTGCAGGTCGTGTTCGCGCGCCGCGGCCAGGCCGACTTCATCGAGATCTCGCAGGGCGCGCTGCGCGCGCTCGGCAACGAGGACGAGCCCACGGACCTGATGCTGGCGCTCGACTACCGCATCCGGCACATCCTGGTCGACGAGTTCCAGGACACCTCGCACTCGCAATACGAGCTGCTGCAGCGCCTCACCTCGGGCTGGGAGCCGGGAGACGGCCGCACGTTGTTCCTTGTCGGCGACCCGATGCAGTCGATCTATCGCTTCCGCGAGGCCGAGGTCGGCCTCTTCCTGCGCGCCTGGAGCGAGGGCATCGGGCCGGTGGCGCTCACGCCGCTCACGCTTTCGGCCAACTTCCGCTCGCGCGCCGGCATTGTCGAATGGGTCAACCAGGCGTTCGCCCGCGTGATGCCGGCGCACGACGATGTGCATCGCGGCGCCGTGCGCTACGCGCCCTCGCAGTCGGTCCACCCGCACGAAGGCAAGGCGGTGCACATGCACCCCTTCGCCGCCGGGGAAGATGCGGCGATGGGCCAACACGTGGCGAAGATCGTCGCGGGCGCGAACGGCTCGAGCGTCGCGATCCTGGTGCGCAACCGCAGCCATCTGGAGGAGGTGATCCCACGGCTGCGCGCGGCGGGCCTCGCGTTTCGTGCGATCGAGATCGAGCCACTGGGTGACCGCCCGGTGGTGCAGGACCTGCTGGCCCTCACGCGGGCGTTGTGCCACCTCGCCGACCGCACCGCGTGGCTCGCGCTGCTGCGTGCCCCATGGTGCGGGCTCACGCTCGCCGACATCACCGCGCTGTGCGGCGGCGCCGACGACATCACGGTCTGGGGGGCGATGGGTGACGAAACGCGGTTTGCGTCGCTTGGCGAGGACGGGCGCAAGCGCCTGCTGCGCCTGCGCGAGGTGATGGGTGGCGCGATCGCGAACCGCCGCCGCTCGAGCCTGCGCGCGGCGGTGGAAGGCGCCTGGCTCGCGCTCGGGGGGCCGGCGTGTGTCGAGCGCGAAGTCGATCTCGAGGATGCCGACATCTACCTCGACCACCTCGAAGGACACGAATCGGGAGGCGCCCTGGACGATGTCGCCGCCTTCGAGCAATCGGTGGACAAGCTTTACGCGCTCCCGGACCTCGAGGCCCCGGAGACGCTGCAGGTGATGACGATCCACAAGGCCAAGGGCCTCGAGTTCGATGCCGTGATCGTCCCGGGCCTGGACGCGGGCACCGGCCGCGACGAGCGCAAGCTCTTCATGTGGATGGACACCCCGGAGGGTGCGCTGTTGCTCGCGCCGATCAACGCCACCGGCGACGACGACGACCCGGTGCACAAATTCCTGCGCGGGGTCGAGCGGCAGAAGGCCGACCACGAGAGCGCGCGCCTGCTCTACGTGGCGGCGACGCGCGCGCGGCGCGAGCTCCACCTGCTCGGATGCGTGAAGCTCGACGCCGACGGCGAGGTGAAGGCGCCCGCGGCCGGATCCCTGCTGGGCAAGTTGTGGCCCGTGGTCTGCGACGACTTCGCGGCGGTGCGGCCGGTGGTCGACGAGGGCGCCCCGCCCGCGGCGCCGGCGCGGGCGCGGGGCGCGCTGCGGCGCCTGGCCATCGATGGTTTCGCTTTCGAGGTTCCGCCGGCGCTCGAATGGAAGGCGCCGCGGGAGGCGCGCGCCGCCGGGCCGATCGAGTTTTCATGGGTGGGTGATACCGCGCGCCGCATCGGCAGCGTGGTCCATCGCCGCCTGCAGCGCATCGCCGAGGACGAGGCGCGCGGCTGGGACCGCCTGCGCATCGAGCGCGACCGCCCCGCCATCCGGCGCGAGCTGGCCGCGCGCGGCGTGGTGGAATCGGACCTCGACCGTGCCGCTGAGCGCGCGGTTGCGTCCCTGGCCCTGGCACTCGACGACGAACGGGGACGCTGGCTGCTGGGGCCGCGCGCGGGGGCGCGCAACGAATATCGCCTCTCCGCCTGGATCGACGGCGTCCCCACGATGCTGGTGATCGACCGGACGTTCGAGGACGAGGAGGGGCGCCCATGGATCGTCGACTACAAGACCAGCAACCACGAGGGTGCGAATCCGGAGGGGTTCCTGGACGAGGAGCAGGCGCGTTATCGCGAGCAACTCGAGCGCTACGCCGCGGTGCTCGGGAAGCCCGAGGCGAAGCGGGGGCTCTATTTCCCGCTGCTCAAGGGGTGGCGCGAGTGGTGAGGGTCGGGCCGCACATCACATTACTCAGGTGGCGCGGCAGTTGTTTGAGGAAACCGTATCGTCCTGACTAGCGGATGCCAAGCTCACCTTTGACGATGCCAATTTCCTCCCTGAGCGAATTTACCTCGCGCTGCAGCTGGTCCACCTGCGCACGAATGGCGGCAAGCTCGCTCACGGAAACCGCGTCGCCGGTGGAAGCTTCCGGCGTGTATGCGCAGAGGGCCGCAACCACGGGTTCCCCGGAAAGCAGGTGCACCCAGCGTGTCTCGCGCGCCCCGGGCTGCTTCGGCAGCTCGCGCACGAAGGGTTTTTCGGCGAGCTCGTTCAGGAAGGCCTCGACCGCCAGCACGTCGCCGAACCGGTGCAGCCGTTCGGTGTTGATGCGCAGCTCGCCCACCGTCTGCGGGCCGCGCAGGAAAAGGCTGGTGAGCAGCGCAACCGATTGCGGCGGCAGCTGCAGCACCTTGCCCACGTTCTGCGCGTAACGCATCACGCGCCCGCCGCTCGATTCCATCACCATCGAAAGCGACTTGAGCCGGTCGATGACCGCCTGCACCTCGGAAAGCGAAGCCTCGATCACCGGATCGCGGCTTGTCTTCTGGTTGCAGCCCGAGACGATGGCGTTGAGCGTCAGCGGGTAGCTGTCGGGCACGGTGTGCTGCTTTTCGACCAGCACCCCGAGCACGCGGGTTTCCAGGAGGGACAGGGTGGGGATTGGGGTCATGGATGGAGATCATAGCTTTACGTGGCGCTGCTGTTTCCGGCTCCAGGCGGTTGCTTTCAAAAGCCGTCAGAACCGCACATGCCCCAGCAGGCCGATCACGCCGATGGCGATGAGGTACACGGCGACGATGAAGTTGAGCAGGCGCGGCATGATCAGGATCAGGAGGCCGGCGATGAGGGCGATGATCGGGGTGAGGACCAGCATGGGTGAGCTCCGGGGGGTTGAGGAGCCCATTCGACAAGCGCCGGTCGCCGCGGTTCGTCAGGCCGCGATCCACTCCTTGAGCAGCGCCACCAGTTTCTTCGGCTGCTCGAGTGTCGCCATGTGCCCGCAATCCTCCAGGATCGCCAGCCGGGATCCCGGAATGGCGTCGGCCATCTCCTTCAGGATCTCCACCGGCATCAGGGCGTCGTGGCGCGCGGCCACCACCAGCGTGGGCACGCGGATCCTGCCCAGGTGCGGGCGGCTGTCGATGCGGGCGATGATTGCTTCCTGCTGGCGCTTAGAGCAGCGCCAGCTTCGAGACACGTTCGGGCGCCTGGCGCAGGATTTCGAGGGCGACGTAGCCCCCCATCGAGTGGCCTGCAAGCAGGAAATTGCCTTCGGGCGCCTGCTTCAACGCATCCTGCGCGAGGCCGGCGATGGTGTCGGCGCGTGTCATGTCCGCGATCACCGGGTTCACGACGCCGGCCAGGCCGGCTACAACTTCCTTGAAGGCGTCGGCGTCTTCAAGCAGCCCGGGCAGGACAAGAAGGTTTGCGAGTTTCATTCGAAGATGGTAACCCGCGCTGTCGCGCCGTCCCCACTCGAGATAGTGCAGCTCGTGAACCCCGGAGACGCCCAGCCCCCGGGAGGTACCGTGGCGGGGCTGGGCGGCGCGCTTCGATGCGCGCTACGGCGCCGGGGGCCGGAGGAGGAGGAGGGTGGCCGCCCGGTATCCGGTTCGGGTCAGTAGCGGGGGACGGACCTTTTCAGGAACGCGTCGGCCTCGATGGCGTGGCGGTCGCGATCGGCGGCAATGCCGGTACCGGTGGCGTTGACCAGCCGCTTGAAGCCGCGGCCGACCGCCAGGATCGCGTCGGTGAGCAATGCCGCGATCGCAACGCTGCGCTCTACGCGGGCGTGGCGGATGTGGGCCTCGATGGCGGCGAATTGGGGGTAGGTGTCCTTGAAACTCATGGTGCGTCTCCTTGTGGAAGTCCGTGGCCCTGTTACCCCGGTAAGGGGTCGAAAATGGGGTCGCAGACCAAATATAGGTATCATGTTGCAGTGCAACAACCGATTCTTTCTTCTTCGACAAAGCAGAAAAACTGAGGCATGCCCAAGGGAACCTTCCGCCCCGCCCCCCTGAACGCGCTGCGTGCGTTCGAGGCGGCCGCGCGCCACCTGAGCTTCAAGAACGCCGCCCGGGAGCTGCATGTCACCCCGGGCGCGGTGAGCCACCAGGTCAAGCTGCTGGAAGACCACCTGGGCCTCGCGCTTTTCCGCCGGCTCACGCGCGCCCGCGAACTCACATCCGAAGGACACGCGCTGCTGCCGAAGGTCCAGGAGGGGCTGGATACGCTCAACGGCGCGGTGGACAACCTGCGCCTGCGCGATGGCGCGGCGGCCCTTACCGTGCTTGCTCCCCCCAACTTCGCCGCCCGATGGCTGGTGCCGCGCCTGTCGCGTTTCACCAGTACGCGCCCCAACCTCGACCTGCACATCGCCAGCCGCCCGGCGATGATCGACGGGCGCGACGACAGCGATGTGGTCCCGGTCCACGATGCGCGCGACGACGCGCCGGTTGCGATGGTGCGGTTCGGCGACGGGCGTTACCCCGGCGCCCACGTGGACGAGGTGTTTTCGGCGGTCTACGTGCCGGTGTGCAGCCCGCGCCTGATGACCGGCGCGCACGGACTGCGCAAGCCGGACGACCTGCGCTTCCACACCCTGCTGCATGACGACACGGTGCTGGAGGAAGGCGCGCGCCCGAGTTGGGCCGACTGGCTCGAAGCGGTCGGGATCCACGGCATCGACGCCTCCCGCGGTCCGCATTTCAGCGATGCCTCGCTGTCGCTCGAGGCCGCCCTCGAAGGCATGGGCGTGGCGCTGGCGATGAAGCCGCTGGTGCGCAGCGAGATCGAGGCCGGCCGGCTGGTGGTGCCCTTCGACATCACCGCGCCCGCCAGCTATTCGTATTACCTCGTGACCCCCGAGGGCAGCCGCGGCGAGGGCACCGTCTCGGAATTCCGCCATTGGCTGCTCGCCGAGGCGCAGCCCGAGCGGGCCTGAATAACTACTTCAGGGAACGCCGATTGCCGCCGATGCATCTCGCGGACCAGGACCAACTGGTTGAGTTTCGTGCCATCGCTTGACCTGGCCACGAACCACAATCCTGGGTCTTGGCTTTTATCGGCGGCAATCGGCGTGGCATCGGCGGCAATCGGCGTTCCCTGAATCAAGCAGCCCCGAAGGGCTGAAGCCGGACGTAATTCCCCGCGAGGGGATCAGAGCCAGCCGGTTTTCTTGAACTGCCGGTAGAGCACCACGTCGATCGCCACCATCACCCCGACGACGAGCGGGTACCCGTAGGTCCACTTGAGCTCCGGCATGTGCTCGAAGTTCATGCCGTAGATGCCCGCGATCATCGTCGGCACCGCGATCAGCGCCGCGTACGAGGCCAGCTTCTTGGTGACCTCGCCCTCGTGCAGCGTGATCATCGAGAGGTTCACCGACAGCGCCGTGACCACCATGTCGCGCAGGCCGTCGAGCTGCTGGCTGACCCGCAGCAGGTGGTCGTAGATGTCGCGGAAATATTCCTGCACACCCACGCAGACCTGCGGCACGCGCCCGCCGTAGAGCTTGTGGATCACCTCGATCAGCGGCTCCACGGCGTGGCGCATCACCATCAGCTTGTGCTTGAGGGCGTATAGCCGCTTGATGTTCTCGCGCGGCGAGTCCTCGGTGAAGATGCGCTCCTCGATCGACTCGAGCTCGACTTCCAGCGCGTCGACCAGCGGGAAGTAGCGGTCGACCACGTTGTCCATGATGGCGTAGAAGACGAACCCCGCGCCGTGATTCAGGAGCTCGGGCTCCGACTCGGCGCGTTCGCGCACTGCCTGGAAACCCGGCTCGAAGCCGTGACGCACCGAGAACACGTAGTTCCTGCCGACAAAGAGGTCGACCTCGTACGCCTCGATTTCGCCCGCCACCATCACCGGCACCTTCAGAACCACAAAAAGCGTGTCGCTGTATTCCTCGATCTTGGGGCGCTGGTGGCCGCTCAGGGCGTCCTCGATCGCCAGCTCGTGCAGATCGAACTCCTCCTCCATATCGCGCAACTCGTCAGGCGTGGGGTCCTTGAGCGCGACCCAGACGAAACATCCCGGCTGCTTCAGGTATTCGCTGATTTCCGGCTTGGTGATGTCGCCCAGGCGCTTGCCGTCCTGGTAGGCGACGCAGTTGACTAGCATCGGGGCCTCTTCTCCTCTTGCGCGGGTGTCGTATTAGACCGGAGAAAAAGCTTCAGGGCGGAACCGGACACTCCTGCGTTGCGCGTGTTTCCAGGTTGATGTGCTGTTGGTTCGCGGGGGCGCACCTGCCCTTTGCCCTATGGCTTTCCTCCGTGACCTCGGTGTTTCCGGCTGTAGTGGCGCAGCCAGGACACAGGAACCAGCAGGGGCGAAAAAATGCACTAGTAAGCCCCGCCGAGCGCGCGGATCAGCGCCACCGTGGCCGCCAGCCGCCGGCCCAGCAGCTGCACGGTGCTGCGGTCCTCCGAGAGCTGCGTGGCCTGGACCTGCGCCACGTTGAGGTAGCCCACGGTTCCGGCCTTGTACTGGTTCACGGTGAGGGTCACGCTTTCGCGCGCCAGGCGCGCCGCGTCGGCCTGCACCTCGCCTTCCTCGGCAAGCCAGCGCAGCCCCGCGAGGTTGTCCTCGACCTCCTGGAAAGCCTGCAGCACCGCCTGGCGGTAGCTGGCGACGGCCTCGTCGTAGGCGGCGCGGGAAATGTCGACATCGGCCTTGCGCGCGCCGAAATCGATGAGGGTCCCGGCCAGTCCCACGCCGAGCGACCACGCGCGGTTGGGCGCGGTGAAGAGGTTGGACAGCGACGAGCCGGCGAAGCCGCCGCTGCCGCTGAGCGAGAGCGCGGGAAACACCGCCGCCTGCGCCGCGCCGATGCGCGCGTTCGCCGCCGCCATGCGACGCTCGGCCGCCGCCACGTCGGGGCGGCGCTCCAGCAGCGTGGACGGCAACCCCGGCGGGACCTGGGGCAGGCGCGCCTGGAACTTCACCGGCTCGAGGCTGAAGGCGGCGGGGGGTTTGCCCGCCAGCACGGCGATGGCGTGTTCCAGCGCCGCGCGCGTGACCTGCAGGTCGATCGCCTGGGCCTGGATGCTCTTGAGCTGGCTTTCGGCCTGGACCACGTCGACCTTTGCCGCCACGCCGGCGTTGTAGCGGTTGCGCGCGATGGTGAGCGACGTGTCGAAGGCCTTCACGGTGTCGTCGAGCAGGTCGCGCTGGACGTCGGCCACGCGCAGCTGGAAATAATTGGTGGCGAGTTCGGCCTGAAGCGACAGGCGCGCGCTTTCCAGGTCCGCGGCGCTTGCTTGCTCGCCCGCGCGGCTCGCTTCCACCAGGCGGCGGATGCGGCCCCAGAGGTCCACTTCCCAGCTCGCGTTGAGGGTTGCGCCGTAGCTGCGGGTGGTGCCCGTTTCGCCACGCCGGCTGCGGCCCGCGTTGGCACCCGCGCCAAGCGTGGGGAAAAGCCCCGCGCGCGCGCCCGCGACCGAGGCGGTGGCGGATCGGTAACGCGCTTCGGCGCCGCGCAGTTCCTGGTTGCTGACGCTCACCTGCTCCATGAGGCTGCCCAGCACCGGATCGCCGAAAACCTCCCACCACTTGCCCTTGGGGGCGTTGTCGGCGGGTTTGGCGACGATCCAGTCGCCGGCTTCCTTGTACGCCGCGGGTGTTTCCACCTGCGGTTTTTCATAACCCGGGCCGATGGCGCAGGACGAGAGCAGCATTGCCGGGACCATGCTGGCGGCGAATCTCAGGAACACGGATGAAACGGATAACAACGGATGGACACGGATCAAAGCGCCAGGCCCTTTCGAGGGGCCAGTGTGGGCACCATTTCGCTGCATCGACTTATCCGTTGTTATCCGTTTCATCCGTGTTCCGAGGGTTTTGGCCTACAACGCGGCCACGGCAGGTTCATCCCCGCCCTGCCCCAGCTTGCGCCGCGTCCAGAGCCGGAAGCGGTCCATGTAGAGATAGACAACCGGAGTGGTGTAAAGGGTCAGCAGCTGGCTGACCAGCAGCCCGCCGACAATGGCGATGCCGAGGGGGCGGCGAAGCTCCGCGCCGTCGCCGGAGCCCAGCGCCAGCGGGATGGCGCCCAGCATCGCCGCCATGGTGGTCATCATGATCGGGCGGAAGCGCAGCAACGCCGCGTCGCGGATCGCCGCGCGCGTGTCGCGGTGGCCTTCGCGCTCACGCGCGAGCGCGAAGTCGATCATCATGATGGCGTTTTTCTTCACGATGCCGATCAGCAGGATCACGCCGATGAGCGCGATCAGCGTGAACTCGGTGTTGAAGAGTTTCAGCGCCAGCAGCGCGCCCAGGCCCGCCGAGGGCAGGGTCGAGAGGATGGTGATCGGGTGCACCAGGCTCTCGTAGAGGATGCCCAGCACGATGTAGACCGTGACCAGGGCGGCCAGGATCAGCCACGGCTGGTTGTCCATGCCCTGCTGGAAAAGCCGCGCGCTGCCCTCGAACGAGGCGTAGATGGTGCTGGGCATGCCGATGCGCGCCATGGTGTCGCGGATGAGCTCGGAAGCCTGCGACATCGAGACGCCGGGCGCCAGGTTGAACGAAAGGGTGGTCGCCGCGAACTGCCCCTGGTGGTTCACCGACAGCGGCGCGAGCGTGGCCTCGTAGCGCGCGATCTGGGACAGCGGCACCTGCGCCTTCGCGGGCGTGAGCACGAAGATCTGGTCGAGCGTCTTCGGGCTCTGCCACCATTCGGGCGCGGCTTCCATCACCACGCGGTACTGGTTGCGGTCCTGGTAGATGGTCGAGACCTGGGCCTGGCCGAAGGCGAGGTAGAGCGCGGAATCGATGGCGCGCGGCGTGATGCCAAGGCGCGAGGCGGTGGGCCGGTCGATGACCAGCGACATCTGCAGCCCGCGATCCTGCTGGTCCGAGCTCACGTCGGTCAGCTGGTCCACGTCGCGCAACGCCGCTTCGAGCCGCGGCGCCCAGGTGCGCAGCAGGTTGAGGTCGTCGCCGCGCAGCGTGAACTGCGTGCCGGCGTCCGACTGCCGCCCGCCCCCGCGCAGGTCCTGGATCGGGTTGAGGAAGAGGTTCGCGCCCGGCTCGGCCAGCAGCAGGGGGCGCAGGCGCGCCGTCACCTGGTCGATCGGCCCGCGCTCCTTCAGCGGCTTGAGCGCGATGAACATCTGCGCGGAGTTGCGTTGGCCCCCGCCGGTGAACGCCGTGACGTTGTCCACGGCCGGGTCGGCCATCACGATCGCGGCCAGGCGGTCGAGCTTCTGGCGCATCGCCTGGAACGAAATCGACTGGTCGGCGCGCACGAAGCCGATCAGCCGGCCGGTGTCCTGCTGCGGGAAGAACCCCTTGGGGATCGCCGCGTACATGTAGACCGTGAGGGCGACGGTGGCGATGAACACGGCGAGCATCAGCAGCGGCAGGCGCAGCGCCCAGTCGAGGCTGCGTTCGTAGCCGCGGTGCATCCTGTTGAAACCCCATTCGCTCCAGCGCGCGAAACGCCCCGGCCGGCGCTCGGCCTGCCGGCGCAGCAGCAGCGAACACATCATCGGCGTGGTGGTGAGCGAAACCACCAGCGAGATCGCGATGGCGACCGAAAGCGTGACCGCGAACTCGCGGAAGAGGCGCCCGATGATGCCGCCCATGAACAGGATCGGGATGAAAACCGCCACCAGCGATACGCTCATCGAAACCACGGTGAAGGAGACTTCGCGCGCGCCCTGCAGGGCGGCCTTGAAGGGCTCCATGCCTTCCTCGATGTGCCGCGAGACGTTCTCCAGCACCACGATGGCGTCGTCGACCACGAAGCCGGTGGCGATGATGAGCGCCATCAATGAAAGATTATTGAGGCTGAAGCCCAGCACATACATGGCGGCGAAGGTGCCGACGAGCGAGATCGGGATCGCGACGGCCGGGATCAGCGTGGAGCGCCAGTCGCGCAGGAAAACAAACACCACCAGCACCACGAGCCCGACCGAGATGAGGAGCGTCTTCTCCACGTCCCTGAGCGAGGCGCGGATGGTGCTGGTGCGCTCCATCATCACCTTCAGGTCCACCCCCGCGGGCACCGAGGCCTGCAGGCCGGGGATCATGGCGGTGATCGCGTCCACCACTTCGATGATGTTGGCGTCGGGCTGGCGGTTGATGATCATCAGCACCGCGGGCTTGCCGTTGGCCATGCCGTAGTTGCGGATGTCCTGCACGCTGTCGACCACCTCGCCGACGTCGCCCAGGCGCACCGGCGAGCCGTTGCGCCACGCCACGATGATCGGCTTGTATTCGTCGGCCTTTTTCGCCTGGTCGTTCGCCATCACCTGCCAGGAGCGTTCGCCGTCGTCGAGGAAACCCTTCGGCCGGTTGGCGTTGGTGTTGACGATGGCGGTGCGCACGTCGTCGAACCCGATCGAGAGCTTGTTGAGCACCGTGGGGTTGAGCTCCACGCGAACCGCGGGCAGCGACCCCCCGCCCACGCTCACCTGGCCCACGCCCTTGACTTGCGAGATGCGCTGGGCCAGGTTGGTCGAGGCGATGTCATAGAGCTGCCCGCGGGTGTAGCGCTCCGAGGTCAAGGCCACGATCATCACCGGCGCGTCGGCCGGGTTCACCTTGCGGTAGGTCGGGTTGTTGGGAAGGCTCGTCGGCAGCGAGCCACGCGCGGCCTGGATCGCGGCCTGCACCTCGCGCGCCGCGGCGTCGATGTTGCGCGAGAGGTCGAACTGCACCGTCACCCGCGAGCTTCCGAGCGAGGAGCTGGAGGTCAGTTCCGTGACGCCCGCGATGCGGCCCATGGCGCGCTCGAGCGGCGTGGCCACGGTCGCCGCCATCACCTCCGGGCTCGCCCCCGGCAGCGAGGCCGACACCGACACGGTCGGGAAGGCGACTTGCGGCAGCGGGCTTACCGGCAGCAGCGTAAACGCCACCGCGCCCGCCAATGCCACGCCGATCGACAGCAGGGTCGTGGCGACGGGGCGGCGGACGAAGGGTTCCGTGATGTTCATCTAATCAGCGTCACCCTTCGCGAAACCGTGTCCATCGATTCGTCCCTCTCCCTTGGGAGAGGGTTCGGGAGAGGGTCCTCGATGCCAGCGTCGCCGCCAACGATCCGCCCAGCGGTCGAAGTAGAGGTAGATCACGGGTGTGGTGAAAAGCGTGAGCGCCTGGGAAACGATCAGCCCGCCCACCATCGCGACACCCAGCGGATGGCGCAGCTCGGAGCCGACGCCCCAGCCGATCATCAAGGGGAGGGCGCCCAGCATCGCGGCCATGGTGGTCATGAGGATCGGGCGGAAGCGCAGCAGGCACGCCTGGTAGATCGCCTCGCGCGCGGGCAGGCCCTGCTCGCGCTCCGCGTCGAGGGCGAAGTCGATCATCAGGATGGCGTTTTTCTTCACGATCCCGATCAGCAGGATGATGCCGATGATCGCGATGATGCCCAGGTCGTTGCCGGTGAGCAGGAGCGAGAGCAGGGCGCCCACGCCCGCGGAAGGCAGCGTCGAAAGGATCGTGATCGGGTGGATGTAGCTCTCGTAGAGCACGCCCAGGACGATGTACATGGTCACGATCGCGGCCAGGATCAGCAGCAGCGTGCTGACGAGCGAGCCGCGGAAGGCCGCCGCAGCGCCCTGGAATTCCGCCCGGATGCTGGCGGGCATGGCGGCGTCCCTTTCCACCTTCTCGATCGCCTTCACCGCTTCGCCGAGGGAATAGCCGGGCGCGAGGTTGAAGGAGATGGTGGTGGCCGGGAACTGTGCGATGTGGCTGATCGAAAGCGCGCCGGGCTGCTCGGTGATGGTTGCGACGGCGGTCAGCGGCACCTGGTTGGCGCCTGAAATGGTGGCCGCCCCGGTGGAATTGGTCACCTGCGCGGCGCCGCTGTTGCTGGTCTGCGCCACGCCGCTGGCGGGCACGTAGATGTCGTTGAGTGCGGACGGCCCGAGCTGGAATTGCGGCTTCACCTCCAGCACCACGCGGTACTGGCTCGATTGCGTGAAGATGGTGGACACCAGCCGCTGCCCGAAGGCGTTGTAGAGCGCGTTGTCGATCGCTGCGGGTGTCACGCCCAGGCGCCCCGCGGTGTCGCGGTTGATCGTCACGTAGGCCTGCAGGCCCTGGTCCTGCAGGTCGGATGCCACGTCGCTGACCTGAGGCAGGCGGCGGATGGCGTCGACCAGCTTCGGGGTCCAGGTGCCCAGCTCCGCCGCGTTGGTGGCCTGCAGCGTGAACTGGTATTGCGTGCGGCTCACGCGGTCCTCGATGGTGAGGTCCTGCACCGGCTGCATGTAGAGCGTGGTGCCCTCGAGCCGCGCCACGCGGTCGCGGATGCGCGCCATCACCGTGGACACCTTGTCGCGCTCCGAGTGGGGCTTGAGCTGGATCAGCACGCGCCCGGAATTGAGCGTGATGTTGGCGCCATCCACGCCGATGAAGGACGAAACACTTTCCACCGCGGGGTCTTCGAGGATGGCGCCGGCAAGCGCGCGGCTGCGTTCCGACATGGCGGTGAACGACGAGGCCTGCGGGCCTTCGGAGATCGCCTGGATGATCCCGGTGTCCTGCAGCGGGAAGAAACCCTTCGGGATCGCGATGTAGAGCAGCGCCGTGAGCGCCACGGTGACGAGGAACACGACCATCGTGAGCGGCTGGTGGTCGAGCACCCATTCGAGCGCGCGGCCGTAACGCGCGATGATGCGGTCGAACATCTCGCCGGTCCTGCGGAAGAAGCGGCTCTGCTCCTGCGGCGGGGTGTGCCGGAGCAGGCGCGCGGCCATCATCGGCGTGAGCGTGAGCGAGACCACGGCCGATATCAGGATCGCCACCGCCAGCGTGATCGCGAACTCGCGGAAAAGCCGCCCCACCACGTCCCCCATGAAAAGCAGCGGGATCAGCACCGCGATGAGCGAGAAGGTGAGCGAGATGATGGTGAAGGCGATCTGCGCGGAGCCCTTGAGCGCCGCCTGCATCGGCTCCATGCCTTCCTCGACGTAGCGCGCGATGTTTTCGATCACCACGATCGCGTCGTCGACCACGAAGCCGGTGGCGATGGTCAGCGCCATCAGCGTGAGGTTGTTGATGCTGAAGCCGGCCAGGTACATCACGCCGAAGGTGCCGACGATCGAAAGCGGCACCGCGATGCTGGGGATGAGGGTGCCCGCGGCGGTGCGCAGGAAGACGAAGATCACCGCCACCACCAGCGCGATGGCCAGCATCAGCTCGATCTGCGTGTCGTGCACCGAGGCGCGGATGGTCACGGTGCGGTCGGTCAGCAGCTGGACGTCGATCGAGGCCGGCAGCGCCGCGGTGAGCGTGGGCAGCAGCTCCTTCACGCGGTCGACCACTTGAATGACGTTGGCGCCGGGCTGCTTCTGGACGTTGAGGATGATGGCGGGTGTCTGGTTCATCCACGCCGCCAGCTTGGCGTTTTCCGCCTCCTCCACCACGTCGGCGATGTCGGAGAGCATCACCGGCGCCCCGTTCCTGAACGCGATGATGATGTTGCGGTATTCGCCGGCGCTTTTGAGCTGGTCGTTGGCGTCGATGGTGTAGGCGCGTGTCGGCCCGTCGAAGCTGCCCTTGGCCTGGTTGACGTTGGCCGCGTTGATCGCGTTGCGCACGTCTTCCATCGAAAGGCCGCGGGCGGCGGCGGCCTTCGGGTCGACCTGCACACGCACCGCCGGGCGTTGCCCGCCCGAAAGGGTCACGAGCCCGACTCCGGCCACCTGCGAGATCTTCTGCGCCAGTCGCGTGTCGACCAGGTTCTGCACCTCGGTCATCTTCATCGTGCGCGACGTGATGCCGAGCGTGATGATGGCCGTGTCCGCGGGATTGACCTTGCTGTAGATCGGCGGCGAGGGCAGGTCCGAGGGCAGCAGGTTGCCGCCGGCGTTGATGGCGGCCTGGACTTCCTGCTCCGCGGAATCGAGGTCCATCGCGAGCTCGAACTGCAGCGTCACCACCGAGGCGCCGCCGGAGCTGGTCGAGGACATCTGTTTCAAGCCCGGCATCTGGCCGAACTGGCGCTCGAGCGGCGCCGTGATCGAGGAGGTGACCACGTCGGGGCTCGCACCCGGATAAAGCGTGACGACCTGGATGGTTGGATAGTCGACTTCGGGCAGCGCGGACAGCGGCAGCTGCTTGTAGGCCACGATCCCGGCCAGCAGGATCGCAACCATCATCAGCGAGGTCGCGACCGGCCGCAGGATGAAGAGGCGTGAGGGGTTCACTGCGCGCCGCCGCCCGCGCCCGCCTTCTGCGCCTCGCGGCGCTTGCGTGCTTCCTCGCGTTGCTCCGGCGTCATGCCCTCCATCTTCTTCCTGTAGGCCTCGCGCTGTTCGGGTGTCATGTTCTCGAGCCGCTTGCGGCCTTCGCCCCCGCCCGCGCCCTTGTCCGCGTTGGCGCGCGGGCGCGTGCCGGGCGTGACGCCGGGCTCCACCACTTCCACCTTCGCGCCCTCGCGAATGCGGTCCACGCCGTCGACGATCACGCGCTCGCCCGCCTGCAGTCCCGATTCGATCGACAGCAGCTCGCCGTCCGCGATGCCGGGCTTCACGCGGCGCACGGCCACGGTGCTGTCCTCCTTCACCGCGTAGACGATGGTGCCCTGGTTGTCGCGCTGCAATGCCGCGGCCGGGATCACCACCGTGTCGCGCACCACGTCGACCACCATGCGCACGTTCACGAACTGGTTTGGGAAGAGCTTCCCGTCGGTGTTGGCGAACTTCGCCTTGAGCTTCACGGTGCCGGTGGCCACGTCGATCTGGTTGTCGGTGGACAGCAGCTCGCCCGTGGCCAGCATCACTTTCTGTTCGCGGTCCCACGCCTGCACCGTCGGCTTTTCGCCTTTCTTCAGGCGCGCCAGCACGCGCGGCAGCGTGTCCTGCGGGATGGTGAAGAGAACCGTGATCGGATCGACCTGGGTGATCACCACCAGCCCGGTGGTGTCGGAAGCCCGCACCATGTTGCCGGCGTCGATCTGCTTGAGCCCGAGCTGCCCGCCGATGGGCGCGGTGATGCGGGTGTATGAGAGCTGCAGCCTGGCGTTGTCCACCTGCGCCTGGTCCACCTTCACCGTGCCCTCGAGCTGCTTCACCGTCGAGGCCTGCTGGTCGACCTGCTGGGAGGCGATGGAATCCTGCTTGAGCAGGGTGCGATAACGTTCGAGGTCGAGGCGCGCGTTGTTGAGGGTGGCCGCGTCGCGCGCGAGGTTGCCCTCGGCCTGGGCAAGGGCAACCTGCAGCGCAACGGGATCGATCTGCGCCAGGACCGTCCCGGCCTTGACGACCTGTCCCTCGGTGAACAACACGCTCTGCAGCAGGCCGTCGACGCGTGGCCTCACCGTGGCGGTGCGCAGCGCGTTCACGGTGCCCAGGGCGGTCTGCGCCATGTTCACGTCGCCTTTCTTCGCGGTGGCGACGGCGACCGGCTGGACGCGGTTGGGATCGCCGCCGAAGCGCCCGCCCGCGCCCTTCGCCGCGCCTTTAGCGCCGGCCGTGGTGTTGCCGGCCTGCGGCGGCTTTCCATCCGCCGTTGGGGCGGCGCCGGTGCGAATGAAGAAGTACCACGCGGCGCAAGCGGCGATCGCGAGTACCACCAGCGCCGCAACGGGCAGCAGCCAGCGGGGGCGGGATCGGACGGCGGGGAGCGTGTGCGGAGGTTCGGTCATGGGCCATTGTTTTTCTTGGGTGGTCGAGCCTTTGGAGCAGCGTTTGTCCGCCGGTTTCCCGCTTAAGTTGCTTCGAAATGTAACTTTACGCGGGCACCAGGGGCGCTTCCTGCATCGCCGCGACCTGCTCGCGAAGCTCGAGGACGCGGTCCTGCCAGTAGCGGGCGGTGTTGAACCAGGGGAACGCCATCGGGAAGGCGGGATCGTCCCATCGCCGCGCCAGCCACGCCGAGTAGTGGATCAGGCGAAGCGTGCGCAGCGCTTCGACCAGATGCAGCTCGCGGTCGTCGAACTCGGAAAAGTCCTCGTATCCCTTGAGGATGCGGCCGAGCTGGATGCCCATGTTTTCGCGATCGCCCGAGATCAGCATCCAGAGGTCCTGAACCGCGGGCCCCATGCGCGCGTCGTCCAGGTCGACGAAATGGGGCCCGCCGACTGCGTTGCCCGTTGCCGGGGTCCACAACACGTTGCCGGCGTGGCAATCGCCGTGCAGGCGCAGCTCGCCGACGTTGCCGGCGCGCTTGAATGCATGGCGCACGCCTTCCAGCGCGAGGTCGGCGGCCTGGGTCCACGCGGGCACGAGCTCGGACGGGATCAGCCCGCTGGCCAGGAGGAAGGCGCGCGGCTCGACGCCGAAGCTTTCGATGTCCAGGCGCGGGCGCTCGGTGAAGGCGTGCACCGCGCCCACCGCGTGGATGCGGCCGATGAAGCGCCCGATCCATTCGAGCGCCACGGGGTCATCGAGCTCGGGCGCCCGGCCGCCGCGACGCGGGAACACCGCCACGCGGAAGCCGCCGGCGTGCAGCAGCGTGCGGCCATCGAACTCCAGCGGCGCAACCACCGGGATCTCCTGCGCTGCAAGCTGCGCGCAGAAGGTGTGTTCCTCGATGATCTGCGCGTCGCTCCAGCGTGCCGGACGATAGAATTTCGCAACCACCAGCCCCGGTTGCCCTTGCGCGTCCTCCACACCCACCTGGTAGACGCGGTTCTCGTAGCTGTTGAGGGCGAGCAGGCGGCCGTCGCAACGCAGGCCCACCGCATCAAGCGCATTCAGGACGACGTCGGGTGTCAGGCGCGAGTACGGATGGGAGTCTTCCACGCCCGGATTCTACGTCGCCATCCCCGCTTCGCCCCCGAATGGCGTTGACGCAGCGCAGCATTGCACCTGTTGGGTGCGCTGGTTGAATCGGAAAGCGGGGACGGACGAAACTGGTGTCAGAGACGACTTTTGCTGAGGGCGGCAAATGCCGCCAGCGCAAAAGTCGTCTCTGACACCAGTTTCGTCCGTCCCCGCTTTCCGGTTTCGTGCGTGGCACGCAAGCTGCTAACACACCTGTGCATGCAATTTACCCGCGATATCCGCCGGCTGCTGCAACGAGAACCGCTCGACCCCGAGGCGATGGCGCGCCTCTGGGGCGCGATCCTCGACGGCGCGCTCGACGACGTCGAGATGGGCGCGGTGGTTGCGTCGCTCGCCGTGGCGGGCGAAACGCGTGAGGAGCTGGCGGGCCTGTACCGCGCGGCGCGCGAACGGATGGTCAAGTGGTCCCCCCCGGTGCGTGGGGGCCTGGTATCGATCGCGGCGTACGGCCTCGTGCCGGGCGAGGCGGTTGCGGTTTCCCTGGCGTGTGCCTTGTTGCGCCGTTTCGAGGTTTCGGTGCTGATCCACGGCGTGCTCGATTCACCGTGTGGCGCCTCCTCGGCGAGTGTCCTGCGCGAGTTGGGGATCATGCCGTGCGCCTCGTTTGCGCAGGCCGACGAGAAGCTCGCCACCGATGGCGTGGCGTTCCTGCCTTCGCAACTGGTGTCGCCGACCCTGGCCGCGCTGATTGCGTTGCGGGGAAGGCTCGGTGTTGTGAATGCCGCCCACCTGGTGGCCTCGGTGCTCGACCCATCCCAGGGGCGCGCCACGCGCCTGGTGCTGTCGGCGGGGGGGGCGAGTGATCGCCTGGAGCTCCTGGACGAGGAGGCCGATGGCGACCTGGTCTGCCTGCGCTGGCCCGCCGGGCGCTCGCCGCTCAACCTTTCGATCCGCCCGCGCATCGAACGCATGCACGGCGGCCTGCGCGAGGTGTTGTTCGAGGCCGACGCGCAGGAAACACCCACGGCCCTGGCGCCGCCGCCCGACGATGCAACCGGGATCGCGCAGTGGATCCAGCGCGCCACGGACGGCTCGGTGCCGGTGCCCGCGCTCAGCCTCGCGGCCGCCTGCCTTTACGCCGTCGGCAACGCCCCCGACTTCACCCAGGCCAAGGCCATCGCGGCCCTGCACGCCTGCCGCCTGGTCGCTTGAAGTCCTCCATAACCCCTTAATCCATAGGGGTTTTCAGCGCGTGTTAGAATCGCGCCGAGGTCGCAGCACCCGACAAAATCCCGAAAGGCACAACGATGAAAAATCCTTTGGATTCGCTTTGGGGCACCGTCATCTCGGGCTTCGCGCTGACGGTGGTCCTGTACTACCTGGCGCGCGCCATGATGGGGGGGGCGTGACATGACCATGGACTTCATCCAGTACGGGCTGGGGCGCTGGCTGCACATCATGGCCGGCGTGTTGTGGGTCGGGTTGCTGTATTACTTCAACTTCGTGCAGGTCGACGCCCTCAAGAAGGCCGCCGCCGACACCCCGCCCACCGGCGCGGGGATCACGAAGCACGTGGCGCCGCGCGCGCTGCTTTTCTTCCGCTGGGCGGCGGTCGCCACGGTGCTGCTGGGTTTCTTCATCCTCGGCGCCAAGGCCGACGACGCGCTGCTGTTCAAGGAACGCGCCTACATTCCGATCGGCATCGGCGCGTGGCTCGGGTTGATCATGATCTTCAACGTGTGGGTCCTGATCTGGCCCAACCAGAAGAAGATCCTCGGGCTGGTGCCCGCGACCGACGAGGAGAAAAACAAGGCGCGCCGCGTGGCGTTCCTTGCCTCGCGCACCAACACCATGCTGTCGATCCCGATGCTGTTTTTCATGGTGGCTTCGGGTGGGATCTTCCGCCGGGCGATTTTCGGTTGATTGTTCCCGGCGCTAGTTCCTGCCCTTTGGCAACCCGGTGACCTTGTCGCCGGGTTTGACCTTCTTCTGCGCGAACCATCCCTTGTTGGTCTCGATTGCGTAGATCGCGGGGCCGGCAGCCATGTGTGAATCGAGCGTCTCCGGCGCCATGTCGAGGATGTTGAGGATCGAACCCTGCGCGTCGACAAACGCCACCGACAGCGGGATGAGGGTGTTTTTCATCCACATCGCGTGATAGGCCGGTTCCTCGAAGATGAAAAGCATGCCGTCGTTGGCGCCCATCTTCTTGCGGTACATGAGGCCCTGCATGCGCTGCTGGTCTGTGGTCGCGACCTCCACGCGCAACGGGTGGCCCGCAACGATGATCGAGCGGGTCTTGAAGGCGACATCGGCCGCCGCGTTGCCCGCGGCAGCCGATGTGAGCAGTGCGGCGGCGAAGAGCCGCAGCGCAACGATCATTCCGCTGGCGGCTCCTCGACCGGCGGAAGGATGTTGTAGCCCCGGCGCATGCCGCCCAGGTAGCCGGTGTGGGTGCACTGGCCGCCCTGGTTGGCGGTGTAGCGCCCGCCGAATCCCGACTCGTTCGCCTCGATCGCCGTGAGCGTGAAGGTGCCCGAAACCGAGTTGGGCTCGTTGAAGAATTCGCATCCGTACGTGCCTTCCGTGATGGAGACCACCGTGCCCAGCTGCGATAGCCGGCCCACCATCCGGCAGGTGCCTGCTTCGGCGAATCCCGGTGAGAAGGTCGAGTCGATGGTCACAAGGTCGCCCGACCGGGAAATCTTAACCGAGCCGGGGTAACCCAGGGAGGGAAGGCCGCTGGGGCAATTGACCGTGGACGCGAAGAGCCCGCCCTTGTATTCGCCGTTGAGGTCGGGAATACGCCACGACTGGCGCGTGATCGACTTGTTGACCGTCACCCCGTCAACGGAATAGGTCAGCGTCGCGGCGCCCGGCGTCGCGAAGCTCAGGCTGGCGCCGCCGACGGTGCGCACCGCCACGCCGGCGGGGTTGAAGGCGCCGGCGAACGCCGGGCCGGTGGTGCTGTAGAGCTCACCGGTGAAGGGCCCGGCGCCCTGCGCGCGGCGCATGTCCGAAGCCACGAAGAAACGCGGCTGGCGCTGCGCATCGTAGACGAAGAGCACCAGGAAAATCACGTCGTCCTGCAGCGTGACGTGGGCGCCCCAGCCGCTTTCGGAGGCATTCCACCAGAGGTCGGAGTAGTCGGGAAGTGTCGAGGAGTTTGCTTGCGCCGCACCGGAGGTGGCCAGGGCGGTGGCGAGGAGCACGCGGGCGAGGGCGCGTTTCATGGTGTACGGGTGCCTCCCACGTAGCCGCTGAACGAGCAGTCCTGGTCCGCGGCGGTCAACACACCCCGGAAACCGCTTTGCGTGACCGCGACGCGGTCGGCGGTGAATGTGCCGTGGCGCAGGATCCGGACCGGGTTCTCGCCACGCTCGTCGAGCCCGATGTAGATCGAGCAGTTGAAGGCGCCGGCCCAGAAGCCCAGGCGGCCTGCCTGGCGGGTGTTTCCGGTGAAGGTGCAGGAGGAAACGCCGCCATCGACCACGGTCGAGACGGCGATCCGGATCGCACCGTCCGTCTGGGTTACGGTCATGCTGCCCAGGAAGTCGTAGGCGCCGATTCGCCTGACGTCGCCGCATTGCTCGATCTTCGTGCTGAATCCGCCGTGGTAGCTGCCGGCCGCCGAGGGCTGCCGCAATGTCATGCGCGAGATCTGCTTGACGACCTGCACGCCGTCGACCGTATACGTGAAGGTGCCCGATTCGCCGCTGGTGAACTGCAGCCGGGCGCTGCCGGTTTCCGTGGCTTGGACCGTCTGGTCGAACTGCGCGGCGAATCCCGGGCCGGTGGCGCGGTACAGGGGGCCTTCCCAGGTGGAGCTTGGGGAATCCGTCGTCAGCAACTGCACGTTGGGGGAGACGAACCAGGTGCTGTTGCCGTTGGCGCCGTAGACGAAGAGCGTGAGGAAAATCACGTCGTCCTGGCGCTGCAGGCCGACACCCCAGCCACTTTCGTTGGGGTTCCACCAGAGGTCGGAGTATTCGGTATTGGCCGCCGCTGCCTGCCAGGGCAGGGCCAGGGCGCTCAGGAGGCCGCCGAACAGGATTTTGATCTTCACGGGGGCAGGGCTGTCTTATATGTCGTTTAGGGATACATCTGTCGCGATTGCGCCAGCCGAGAACGCCTATCAATATGCGAAACTCTCGCGAGCCAGCCATGAAAATGCATGTAGTTCCTTACGTCAAGCTTTCAGCCCTCCTTTTGGCCGCCGGATGCGCCAGCCAGCCCTACGTGCCTCCGAGCGCAACAGAAGCACCCGCCCAGGCCCGGGAGCGCCGCGAGAAAGCCTCGCGCCCGGCGTACAACCTCACGGGTTATCCGCCCGCGGTCCGCGAGGGCTACATCGACGGCTGCGAGACCGCCAAGCGCTCCGATTACGCGCGCAAGGACGCGGCGCGTTTCTCCGCCGACGCCCAGTATTCGATGGGCTGGAACGACGGCTTCGGCATCTGCGGGAAGAAGTAGCTAGTCCGCGCGCTCGAGGATCCAGTGCGCTATCGCCTGCAGGATCTCGGGCACGTCGCCGATTGCGCTTTCCTGGCAGATCGGGATGCGCGGGTGGGCGGCGCGGATCGACTCCAGCAGCCGTGGCACGTCCTGCTTCAGGTGGCCGCCCTGGGCCATGAAAAGCGGGAAGACGGTGATGGCGGAGGCGCCCTGGCCCACCAGGCTCGCCACCGCGTCTTCAAGCGTGGGACCCATCACCTCGAGGTAGGCGAGCGCGATCGGGTATTCCGGCCGCTGCTTGCGCACGGTGTCGCGGATGGCCTCGAAGGGGCGCGCCCATTCCGGGTCGCGCGCGCCGTGGGCGAAGAGGATGATTGCGCGCATCGCTAGTGTTTCCCGGTGGAGCCGAAGCCACCGGCGCCGCGCGAGCTTTCCCCGAACGAGTCGACGATGTTGAGCTCGACCTGCACCACCGGCACCACCACCATCTGCGCGATGCGCTCGAGGGGATTGACCACAAACGGCTCGCGGCCGCGATTCCAGCACGAGACGAAGACCTGGCCCTGGTAGTCGGAATCGATCAACCCCACCAGGTTACCCAGCACGATGCCGTGTTTGTGGCCCAGGCCCGAACGCGGGATGATCACCGCGGCCAGTGACGGATCGGCCAGGTGGATCGCCAGCCCCGTCGGGATCAACGCGCTGTCACCCGCCTTGAGCGTGATCGGTTCGCTGATGCAGGCGCGCAGGTCCAGGCCGGCGGATCCGCCCGTGGCGTAGGCCGGCAGCGAGGCGCGGATCTTTTCGTCGAGGATCTTGATGTCGAGGGTATTCATCTTCGTCGTGATGAAAAACTGGTGTCAGAGACGAGTTTCGCGCTGCGAAATTCGTCTCTGACACCAGTTTCCGGTTAGGAAAGCTGCTTGATCGGGGTGACTTTGGCGCTTGGCCTTTCGCCCGCCAGCGCGACGGCGTGCGCGATGATGCCATGCGCGATCCGCGACTTGGGCGCGCGCGCGAGCACATGCGCGCCGCGATCGTCGTAGATGGTGACCTCGTTTTCTTCCTTGCCGATGGCGTGCTGCACCAGGTTGGCGACGATCATCGGGATCTTCTTGCGCGCGCGCTTGGCCTGCGCGTAGTCGGCCAGGTTCTCGCTTTCGGCGGCGAAGCCGACGCAGAACGGCCCGTTGGACAGCGAAGCGACGTAGGCCAGGATGTCCTCTGTGGGCTTGAGCTTGAGCTCCATCGGCTCGGCGCTTTTCTTCAGCTTTCGATTCGACGCCGCCACCGGCGTGTAATCGGCCACCGCGGCGACGCTGAAGAAGAAATCGCTGCCGGCGACGTGTGCTTTCACCGCGGTGGACATCTCCGCCGCACTGGTCACGTAGACGAAATGGGCCTGCGTGGGAGGCGCGATTGCCGTGGGCCCGCTGATGAGGGTGACTTCCGCGCCCAGCGAGGCGGCCGCCTCGGCAATGGCGTAACCCATCTTCCCGGAGGACTGGTTGGTGATGCCGCGCACCGTGTCGATGGCCTCGAACGTCGGGCCCGCGGTGACCACCACCTTGCGGCCGGTGAGTTTCTTCGGCGCCAGGAAAGCGAGCACGGCATCGAGGATTTCTTCCGGCTCGAGCATCCGGCCCATGCCGACCTCGCCGCAGGCCTGGTCGCCGGCCGCGGGGCCGAGCACGGTGATGCCGTCGGCGCGCAGCGTGGCCACGTTGCGGCGGGTGGCCGGGTTGTCCCACATCTCGCGGTTCATCGCGGGCACCACGATCAACGGGCAGTTGCGCGCGAGGCAGGTGGTGGAAAGTGCATCGTCGGCCAGGCCGTGGACCAGCTTCGCCATGAAATCGGCGCTGGCCGGCGCCACCAGGATGGCTTCCACGCCACGCGAGAGCTCGATGTGCGCCATGTGGTTGGGAAAACTTGCATCCCACAGGTCGGTCACCACGTGGCGCCCGGTGAGCGCCTGGAAGGTGGCGGGCGTGACAAATTTGGTGGCGGCCTCGGTCATCGCGACCTGGACTTCCACGTTATTCCTCTGCAACAGCCTCGCAAGCTCGGCCACTTTGTAGGCGGCAACCCCGCCTGTGACGCCAAGGAGCAATCGGCGAACCGGGACTTTATCCATCAACACATTTTACTCGCGACCGAGGTTGGCATGTCCATGGCACGTTGGCCGCTTGCCGAGCGGCCCCGGGAAAGGCTTTTGGCGCACGGCCCGGGCGCGCTATCGGATGCGGAGCTCATCGCGCTATTCCTCGGCACCGGCGTGCGCGGCAAGAGCGCGGTCGAGGTGGCCGCGGGGCTGCTTGCCCGCTTCGGCCGCGTTTCGCGGGTGTTGTCCGCGCCACATGGCGAGCTCGGGCAGGTGCCCGGGATCGGTGCGGCCAGATCCGCGCAGATCGCGGCGGTGATGGAACTCGCCCGCCGCGCCCTCGCGGAGGAGATGAAGGCCCGCGACAGCCTCACGTCACCCGCCGCGGTGCGCGGCTACCTGCGCCTGCGCATGCAGGATCTTGGCCACGAATGTTTCTACTGCGTCTTCCTGGATGCGCAGAATCGCGTGATCGCGGCCGAAGAGCTGTTTCGCGGCACACTCACGCAAACCAGCGTCTACCCCCGTGAAGTGATCAAACACGCGCTGCGCCACAACGCCGCGGGGCTCATCCTCGCCCACAACCATCCCTCCGGCGTCGCGGAACCAAGCGTCCAGGACCAGGCGCTCACCCGCACGCTGGCCGAAGCGCTTGCGCTCGTGGACATCAAGGTGCTGGACCACTTCATCGTTGCACCCGGCGCCTGCCTGTCGTTTGCGGAAAGGGGGCTCATCTAGCGACACGGCTATCGGCGCGCACCGTTCAACGCGCCGCCTTGGAATTCGGCGATGGTGGGCAAATCGGCGGTTGGCGCGCGCCTGCGGAGCGAGTGGTCGCATACATGCAAAATGTTGAAACAAAAAGAAAACTATCGCCAGGGCGGCGGATCGAAGACGAGGTGTGGGGAAGCCCTCCAGTTGCGGAGGCTGCGCGGAAGATGCTAGAATCCAATGCTTTGATTTTACAACCGGATTAACAGAGGTTCAGATGTCGCGCGTATGCCAAGTGACGGGTAAAGCCCCGATTGTTGGACACCATGTGTCCCACGCCAACAACAAGACCAAGCGTCGTTATCTCCCCAACCTGCAGTACCGCAAGTTCTGGGTCGAGAGCGAGAACCGCTGGGTCAAGATGCGCCTGACCAATGCCGGCCTGCGCCTCATCGACAAGAAGGGCCTGGACGTCGTGCTCGCCGACATGCGTGAACGCGGCGAGAAGGTCTAAGGAGAGCCCCCATGCCCCGTGACAAGATCAAGCTCGAATCGACCGCCGGCACCGGCCACTTCTATACCACCACCAAGAACAAACGGACGATGCCCGACAAGATGGAGATCAAGAAGTACGATCCCGTCGCGCGCAAACACGTCGCCTACAAGGAAACAAAAATCAAGTAGTGAGGGAAGGCGGGAACGTCGGTTGAGCGGACAAGCCGCCCGGCAAGCAGGAAGAACAACCCGCAAACAGAAAGCAGCAAATAAAAAGCCCCGCCGAAGCGGGGCTTTTTATTTGGGCGGGGTTCTGCTCGATGGTGTTGAGCGGCCTGTCCGCTCAACACCGTTCCCGCCTCCAGCCCCTTGCAGGGCCTACTTCTGTTTCGCGATGATCAGGTCCTTGATGTCGTCGTAGACGTTCTGCGGGACGATTTTCTTCTTCACCAGGTCGTCCTTGCCCTTGTACGGGCGGCCCTTGACGATGGCCTTGGCGCGCACGTCGCCAATGCCCTTGAGCGTTGCCAGATCCTTCTCGGACGCGGAGTTGATGTCCATCGGCTCGGCGGCCTTCGGGGCTTCCACCTTCTTCGCTTCGGCTTTTTTCGCCTCGGCCTTCGGGGTTTCCATCTTCTTGGCGTCGGCTTTCGGGGCTTCGGCCTTCTGCGCCAGCGCGGAGCCGGCGGCGAGGCCAAGCGAGGCCATCGCGGCGATCAGAACGGCGGTGATTCTTTTCATTCTGCTTTCTTCCTTCCTCTCGAGTTGGGGGCGGTCCAGCGTCGGTTAAACGCGGCGCTAGTTTAACCGTTGACCCGCAAATGAAAAGCCCCGCCGGAGCGGGGCCTTTTGGACCCTCTCCCCAACCCTCTCCCAAGGGAGAGGGAGCGAACGTGGGGAGCGGTTTCGCGAACGAGTCGCGCCGGGTCTACGCGTACCTGCGCAGGCGGTGCGAGAACTCCACCAGCGGGGTGACACCGCTTTTCTCGGCGCGCTCGCACCAGTCCTTGAGCTGGGTGACGAGCTGGTCCGTGTTGAGCGTGGAGCGCTCCCACAGGCGGGCCAGGTCCTGGCGCATCGACCAGGTGGTCTTGAGGGCGGGGCTGATTTCCAGCGCGGCGTCGAGCTGTCCGCGATGCTTCGCGGGAATCAGCGCCTCGTCGCGATGCAGCCACTTGCGGGCGGCAACCATCGACGCGGAGTCGTGGCCGCGGGCGCGTAGCGCCGCGATTTCTAGTTTGCTGGTGCGCTTGATCGACTTGGTGTAGTTCGCCATCACGTCGAAGCGATGCATGATCACCGCCTGCAGCGTGGCGGCATCCACTTCCCACTTCGAGGGATCCAGCTTCACCTTCGGCGCCTGCTTGCGCACCGTGGCGAGCCCGGCGGATTCGAGGATCTTCACGTACATCCAGCCGAGGTCGAATTCGTACCAGCGCTGCGAGAACTTGGCCGAGGTCGGGTAGGCGTGGTGGTTGTTGTGCAGCTCCTCGCCGCCGATCCAGATCCCCCACGGCACCATGTTGGTCGCGTCGTCGTCGGTGTGGAAGTTGCGATAGCCGAAGTAGTGGCCGAGGCCGTTGATCACGCCGGCGGCCCAGAAGGGGATCCAGCCGAGCTGCAGGCCGTAGATGATGATGCCGGGCACCACGCCGAAAGCCGCCACGTCGATCGCCAGCAGCAGCATGATTCCCCACTTGTTCAGCGGCGTGTAGACGTTGCGCTCCATCCAGTCGGTCGGCGTGCTGTGACCGTACTTCTCCATCTCGCCCTTCTTGTGGGATTCCTTCACGTACAGGACGACGCCGGTCCACAGGATCTTGTTGATGCCATGGATGCGCGGGCTGTGGGGGTCTTCCTCGGTTTCGCACTTGGCGTGGTGCTTGCGATGGATCGCGGCCCACTCCTTCGTGATCATGCCCGTGGTCATCCAGAGCCAGAAGCGGAAGAAGTGGCTGACGACCGGATGCAGATCGAGGGCACGGTGTGCCTGGGACCGGTGCAGGTAGAGCGTGACGCCCGCGATGGTGATCTGCACCAGGATCAACGCCGCAATCACGTCGCCCCACCAGGGCAGGTTCAGGAAACCGTGGAACATGGTCATGGAAAGCGCGCCTTTTCTGTGTTGCCGCCTGGAGACAGCGGGTTGTAGTCCAGCATTCTACCTGCAGGTGCAGTTGGCGGGCTCAATTACAACAACCGGGTCATTAAGCTAATGATTTAATGTGGTTTTCAACTGTTTCAGCGGTAGCGAGAATACACATGTCCCGGCGCGGGTAGGGGATCTCGATCGCCGCTTTCCGGAACGCCTCCAGGACCGCCCGGAAGAGGTCGCTTTTGAGGTCCGCGTCGCCCTCGCCCGCATCGGCGATCCAGCACACCACCTCCAGGTCGATGCCGCTTTCGTTGAGCTGCGCGATGCGCGACACCGGCGCGGGCGTGGCGATCACGCGGGGGTGGGCGGCCGCGGCCTGCGCCAGCAGCTCCAGGGCCTTTTCCACGTTGCTGTCGTAGGCCACCGAAACCGCGACCTTCACCGCCGCCCGGGGATCGGTGAAGGTGTGGTGGTACACGCTTTCCGTGATCATCTTGTCGTTCGGGATGATCGATTCGGTGCCGTCGCCGCCCTGGATCACGGTGTAGCGCGACTCGATCGCCATCACCTTGCCCTTGCGGCCGTCGACGGTGATGAGGTCGCCGATGCGCAGGCTGCGATCCAGCAGCACGATGAAGCCGCTCACGTAGTTGCTGGCGATCTTCTGCAGGCCGAACCCGAGGCCGACACCGAGGGCGCCGCTGAAGATCGAAAGCGCCGTGATGTCGATGCCCACCAGCGGCAGCGCCACCATGATGGCCAGGAACATCGTCGCCACGCGCACCAGCTTGCTGATCACGACGCGCGTGGACATCTCCACCGCGTCGGCGGCGAGGATGCGGCTTTCGCTGACCCGCGAGACCCAGGCCGCGAGGGTGAGCGTGAGTGCGAGCGCGGCGAGCGCCTGCATCACCAGCCAGAGCGTGATGCGGACCTTGTCCTTGCCCACCGAGATGCCGACGCCGTCGAGCGCTACTATGACCTCGGGCAGCAGGCCGGTGAGGTGCAGCGCCACGCCGATCCAGGCGATCCAGGCGATGGTCTTGATCGATGCGCGCAGGAAACCGCCCTCGGGAAGCACGTGGCCCAGGATGTAGACCGCGATGCGGATCGCCACCCAGGCGACGATAAGCGTCTGCACGATCTCCATCAGCGCGGCGCGCTGGAACTGCTGCAGGACGAGGCGCCCGGCGAATACAAAAAACAGCGCGAAGAGCGGGTACGCCACGCGCTCGAAATCCCCCGCGCCGAAGCGCCAGCGGGCGCTGGGCCTGACCTGCCTGCAGACCAGGCGCGCGGTGAAGAAGCCCAGGAGGATCGCAACCGTGGCCACGCCGACCTGCCACAGGATCACCTCGGGCGAGGGATCGCCGGCGATGCCTTCGACGAAACGCTTCAGGGGGGAGTAGTTGATGCCTTGGGCCATGGCGTGGATTGGCGGCGATGTTTCTCGAAATTTGCCACGAAAAGGCCGGTCACGTCGGGGTTGCCCGAGATCACGACCACGTTTTCCGCATTCCTGGACTGCGCGGCGTTGGTGAAGTTGTAGCTGCCGGTGACCACCGCTGCTTCCCGCGTGCCCGCGTCCAGGATGATCACCTTGTTGTGGGACGAGGCGTAGCTGGCGTTCAGGTACACATCCACGCCCGCGCGTCGCAGCGCCTTGAGGTGCAAGACGCCGCCACCCTGGTGCTGCGCGGCGTCGGCGATGATTTCCACCTCGAGGCCGCGCCTGCGCGCCGCGATGAGTGCATTGGCGATGCGGCGGTCGGTGAAGAGATAGGCCTGCACCTGCACGGTTTTCTTCGCTTCACCGATGCGCTTCACCAGCAGTGCGGCGATGTCGTCGCCGGGGGTGAAGGCGACTTCCACTTCCGCCGGTTCGGTTTTGTGCTGCGCGCTGGCCAAGGCCGGAACGCCGATGATCGCCGATGCCACGCCGATGCCCGCCGATAAAAGCCAAATGCTGAATGCTTGCCGGGCGTTGGTAGCTGCCTCCATACCCTGCGGAATTTTATCGGCGGCCATCGGCGTGGCATCGGCGATCATCGGCGTTCCCTGCCCTAGTTCTTGTCGCGCTCCATCACGGCGGCGAAAAAGCCGTCGGTGTCGTGCACGTGGGGGTAAAGGTGCAGATAGTCGCCGATCCCCTTGGGCTCGATGCCTTGTTTTGCCAGGATGTCTTTTGCGGATATCAGCTTGAAATCCGGATTCGCGGCGAGGAAGGCAGTGACGATGTCCTCGTTTTCCTCCGTCAGCAGGCTGCAGGTGCCGTAGACCAGGCGACCGCCGGGTTTGACCAGCGAGCCCGCCGCGGCCAGGATGTTGCGCTGCTTCTCGTTCAGTTCCGCCAGGCCCTCGACGGTCTGGCGCATCTTGAGGTCGGGGTTGCGCCGCAGCGTGCCCAGGCCCGTGCATGGCGCATCAACCAGCACGCGATCGATCTTGCCGCGCAGGCGCTTGACCTTGACGTCGTTTTCGTTGGTGATGCGTTGCGGGAAGACGTTCGACAGGCCCGAGCGCTTGAGTCGCGGCGCGAGGTTGGCCAGGCGCTTGTCGGAGACATCGAACGCATAGAGGCGCCCCGAGGAGTTCATCGCGGCGCCCATCTGCAGCGTCTTGCCGCCGGCCCCGGCGCAGAAATCGACCACCATCTCGCCGCGCCTGGGTTCCACCAGCAGTCCGAGGATCTGGCTGCCTTCGTCCTGCACTTCCACGGCGCCGTCGAGGAACATCGGGTGGCGGTTGAGGGAGGGTTTTTCCTTCAGGCGCACGCCGATCGGGGACATCGGGGTCGGGCGCGCGGACATCTCGTCGAACTCCAGGCGATCGATCACCGCCTGGCGCGGCGCCTTCATGGTGTTGACGCGCAGATCCAGGGGTGCCGCCTGCTGCAGGCCGCGGCCGAGCTCCAGCACCTCGTCTTCGGAGAGCGTGCGGCGCAGCTTCTCGATCACCCAGTCCGGCAGGTCCGCGCGGATCCCGTACGGGAGCGTGTCCAGGTCGGTGGCCTTCAGCTTCGCGAGCCACGCACGCTCGTCGGCTTCCAGGACCGATTCGATCTGGCTCAGGCTGATGCCCTGCAGCTTCATCAGCGTGGCCAGCGCGACCTGGCGCGGCGTGGAGTTCGGCGTGACGTATTCGAGCGCGCGGCGCCGGCGCAGCGCGAGGTACACCGTGTCCGCGATGAGGGCGCGATCGCGCACGCCCAGGTTCTTGTGCAGGCGGAAATAATCACGCAGCACCGAATCGGCCGGGGCCCTGGCGGGCAGCACCAGCGTGAGCACTTCGACAATCGATGCGAGCTGCGCGCGGCTCAGGTTCATCGGGGGGGGGCCTCGCTCATGGTCAGGCGCGTGGCGACTTGCTCGACCACCAGGCGGTTGCGGGCCGCGGGAAACCGCAGCTTGACGGGCAGGTAGTGCTGGTCCACGCCGAGCCAGACATCCACAACTTCCTTCGGGTTGGCGGCATCGGTGTGGTTGAGGTGCAGCGCCCGCACGCGACCCAGGGGGATTTCGATTTCCTCCACCCCGAGCACCTTGAGGTGGAAGCGGTACATGCGCCGCTGCGTGAAGACCTGGAGATCGAAGCTTTCGCCCTTCGGCGGCACGTGGGCGAGCTGGAAGATCATCGACAGCCAGTCTACGGTGTTGTCCGCGAGCGCCGAGGTTTTTCTCTCGCCGTTGCGGTCGAAGGTCACCTGCCCCGCGGGCCAGTCGAATTCCAGTCCTTCGACGGGGCCGCCGGGCTTGCGCTCCGAGAACGCAAGCGGGCGCAGGCCCTTGCTGGTCACGGTGCCGCGGCTTTCCTGCACGATGCGGCCTTCCAGGAACAGCGTGAAGAAACCTTCCGCGGCGGCTTCGGCGCTGATGCGATAGGTGTCGCCCTCGCGCTCCCAGCGGTAGGAGGCGCGCCCATCGGCGAAAGCCGATGTCAGCTGGTAGTCGATCGACACGCTGGCCGGAAACTGCTGGCCGGGAAACGGATCCGGCTGCGGCGCCGCCAGGGGCGCGACCGGCTGCGCGAGGGCGATTTTTTCCGGCACCGGCTCGGGCGGCGGCATCGGATCCGGCGCGGGCAGCACCTCCGGCGCGGCGGCCAATGGTTCGAGCCGGGTCGGTTCGAGGGCGGCGATTGCATCCGGAATTTCCGCCACCGGCCGCGACACGGGGGCGATGCGTGACCTCGGATGCGGCGATCGCACACGCGCGGGGCGCGGCGTGGCGGCGGGCGCGTCCACCACCGTGGGCGCCGCGGGATCCAGCGTGGCGGTGTACGCGGGACCGGTTGTTTCGCCTTCGGGCGAAAGCTGTTGCGGCAGCGAGACGAACATCGCGGCATGGAGCGCGGCCGAAACCATCACCGCCAGAAGTGTTGCGCGGTAGCGGTGGAGGAACGCGGCGCCCTTGCTCATCGGCGGCTCAGCGCGATTGCAGCGCGATGACGGTCTGCTCGAGCTTCAGGCCCCGGGGATCGTCGAACACGATGCGCACGGGGAAGTTGAAGCGGTCCCGGGCGAGCCAGACTTCCGCGCGGCGGTCCTTCGGATCCGAGACCACACGCTGGTAATGGCGCGTCTCGAAGGCGCCGGCCGGTGTTTCCAGCCGTTCCTCCTTCACGAACCGGTAGGTGTAGAGATCCACCTTGCGGCCGTTGGCCATGGAGAACTCCACCACGTCCCCGGGGCGCTCCAGGTTCATGAACTGGTACATGACCGAGATCCGGTCCTGCGTCTGCTTCGGCACCGGGACTTCGGTACGGCTGCCCTGGTAGGTCGAAAACATGACGCCTCGATCCCAGTCGAAGGTGGCGTCGATATCGCGCTTGCCATCGCGCGCGCGATGCTGCGTGAAGGTGAGGGGCTGCAGGCCGTGCGGCGCCATGCGCCCGGAGCTGGAGACCTCCAGCTGGTCGTCCATCAGCACCTTGAGCACGCCCTCCGGGCTGGTGACGCTGCGGATGCTGTACGTATCGCCCTTGCGCGTGAAGGTTTCCTTCACCCGTCCGACGGTCATGCCGGACGTGACCAACTGGTATTCGGCCGAAATTTCCACCGGCGCGGCGCCGGCCGCGGGGAAGGCGCAGAAAAGCAGTGCCGCGAGATATTTTTTCACTGGGGGTCCCGGGGTGAGATCACGCAATCGCCGGAAACGCCCGAGCCGCGGATCCGGATTACGTCGCCGGCCGTGAATTCGACCCGGCCTTCCAGGAACCATTGGACCGCCTGCGGATAAATTCGATGCTCCGCCTGGAGCACGCGTGCGGACAGGGACTTCTCGTCGTCGTCGGGCAACACCGGCACCGCGGCCTGGACCACGATGGGTCCGCTGTCGAGGGACGGGGTGACCACGTGCACGGTGCAGCCGTGCAGCTTCACCCCCGCGGCGAGCGCCCGCGCATGGGTGTGCAGCCCCGGGAACGCGGGCAGCAGCGACGGATGGATGTTGAGGATGCGACGCGGGAATTTCGCGATGAAGCCGGGGGTGAAGATCCGCATGAACCCGGCCAGCACGATGAGGTCCGGCCCGTAGCCGGCGATCGCCGTGGCCAGCGCCTCATCGAAGGCATCGCGGGTGGCGAACGCCTTGTGGTCGACAACCCGTGTTTCCAGCCCCCGCGCCTTCGCCCACTCGAGCCCGCCGGCGTCGGGGCGGTTGGAGATCACCGCTTTCACCTGCAGGCCGGTGCGGGCCTCCACGATCGCCTGCATGTTGCTGCCACGCCCGGAGATGAGGATGACCGCGGATTTCAGGTGACCACCGTCTGCGGCCCGCTGTTGCTTGCGGCGATGGCGCCGATCTCGAAGGCCTCGACCCCGTGGGCGGCGAGTGTATCCATGGCGGGCTTCACGTCCGCGGGCGACACGATCACCACCATGCCGATGCCGCAGTTGAACGTGCGGTGCATCTCGGCGGCGTCGATGTTGCCGTTTTTCATCAGCCAGCGGAACACCGAAGGCATCGGCCAGCGCGAGCTGTCCAGCCGCGCCACCAGGCCTTCGCGCAGCACACGCGGGATGTTTTCCGTGAGCCCGCCCCCGGTGATATGGGCGATGCCCTTGACCTTCACCCGGGCGATGGTGGCGAGCACCGGCTTCACGTAGATGCGCGTGGGTTCCAGCAAGGCGTCACCCAGGCGCCGGTCCTCGAACGGTTCGAACGGGTCGGCCGCGCTCACCGCGATCACCTTGCGCACCAGGGTGTAGCCGTTGGAATGCACGCCGCTCGAGGCCAGGCCAATCACGACGTCGCCCTGGGCGATGGTGCTGCCGTCGATGATCGATTCCTTGTCCACCAGGCCGACCGCGAAACCCGCGAGGTCGTATTCGTTGGGGTCGTACATGCCGGGCATTTCCGCGGTCTCCCCGCCGATCAGCGCGCAGCCCGCCTGTACGCAACCTTCCGCGATGCCCTTGACCACGTCGGCGGCCACGTCCACGTCGAGCTTGCCGCAGGCGAAGTAGTCGAGGAAAAAGGCCGGCTCCGCGCCCGATACCAGGATGTCGTTGACACTCATCGCCACCAGGTCGATGCCGATGGTGTCGTGTTTCTTCATCCGGAACGCGAGCTTGAGCTTGGTACCCACGCCGTCGGTGCCGGAGACCATCACGGGGTTCTTGTATTTCTTCGAGACCTCGAACAGGGCGCCGAAGCCGCCGATGCCGCCCAGCACTTCGGGGCGCATGGTTTTCTTCGCAAACGGCTTGATGCGTTCGACGAGAGCGTCGCCCGCTTCGATGTCCACGCCGGCATCGCGATATGTCAGGGAATGGTGCTTGCCGCTCACGGTGGAATCCTGTTGATTTCGAGGCGAAATTTTACCCGAGAACCGGGGACGCACCCTACTTTCCGGACTTGCCCCGGAAAGTAGGGTGCGTCCCCGGTTCCCGGGTCACCAGCTCCTCGATCATCACGGCCATGCGTTGGCCAGGCGTTCCGGGCGGCATGTAATCGTGGAAGCGGCCTTCGCGGTCGAGCAGCAGGGTGTAGGCCGCGTGATCGATGGTGTAGTTCCCGCCGGGCTGCGGCGCGCGGGCGGAGTATATCTTCCAGGCGCGGGCGATCTCACGCGCCTCGGCCTCGGTGCCACGCAGCGCGAGGATGCGCTTGTCGAATGCACGGGTGTATTGGGCCAGCAGCTTCGGCGTGTCGCGATCGGGATCGAGCGTCACGAACAGCACCTGCACGTCGCGCGCTTTCGGGCCAAGCGCCTTCAACGCGCGCGAAATGTGCAGCAGGTCCGCGGGGCAGACGTCCGGGCAGAACGTGAATCCGAAATACAGCACCACGACCTTGCCCTTGAAACTCGCGAGGCTTCGCTTGCGGCCCTGGGGATCGGTGAGCGTGAAGGGCATGCCGACCTGGGCCTGGCCGGAGGTGAGCTCGGCTTCGAGCCGCGCGGCCTCGCTTGTGTCTTGCGCGTGCGCAACAATTGCCGCCAGGCACAGGCACGCGATGGCAACGGTCCGGCGCAAGCTCAGTCCCCCCAACGTCTCAAGCGTCCCCGCTGCCCTGCATCGAAGGCAACACGCGCCTGGCGAAATCGAGCATGCGTTCGATCGGGATCTTTGCCTTGCGCCCGACTTCGCGATCGACATGGACCTCGTGGCCGGGAGCGCCTTCCAGTGTCTCCAGCAGGTTGTGCAGTCCGTTCATCGCCATCCACGGGCAGTGCGCGCAGCTCTGGCAGGTGGCGCCCTTGCCGGCGGTGGGCGCCTCGATGAAGGTCACGCCGGGCAGGCGTTTCTTCATCTGGTGGATGATGCCGCCGTCGGTGGCGACGATGTATTCCTTCGCGCCCAGCCGTTCGGCCGCCTGGATGATGCCCGTTGTCGAGCCCACCGCATCGGCCAACGCGATCACTGCCTGCGGAGATTCCGGATGCACCAGCACCTTGGCGAGCGGGTGCCTGAGCTTGAGTTCCTCCAGCTGCTGCGCCTTGAACTCGTCGTGAACGACACACGCCGCATTCCACATCAGCATGTCCGCGCCGGTGATGCGCTGCACGTAATCGCCCAGGTGCTTGTCGGGGGCCCACAGGATCTTCTTCCCCTGGTGGTGCAGGTGCGCGACGATCTTTTCGGCGATCGAGGAGGTGACCATCCAATCGGCGCGCGCCTTCACGCCCGCGCTGGTGTTGGCGTAGACCACAACCACGCGATCGGGATGCTGGTCGCAGAATGCGCAGAACTGGTCGGTCGGTGTCGCGAGGTCGAGCGAACACTCCGCGGCCAGGTCCGGCATCAACACGGTTTTTTCGGGATTGAGGATCTTCGCGGTTTCGCCCATGAAGCGAACGCCCGCCACCACGATGGTCTTGCCGGGGTGCTCGTGGCCGAAACGCGCCATCTCGAGCGAGTCGGAAACCGTGCCGCCCGTGGCCTGCGCCAGGTCCTGCAGGTCCGGATGCACGTAGTAGTGCGCCACCAGGACCGCATCGCGCTCCTTCAGCAGCCGCCCGATGCGATCGATGAGCGCGGGCTTTTCTTCGGGTGAGGCGAAACGCGGCGGTTTTGCCGGCGCGATGTCGATGTCGCCGTTGAAACGCTCGAAACGGATCTGGATCGGTTGTGCGGTGGCCATGGGGAATTGTAGGTTAAAATTCAGCCAATTCAGCGCGTCCAGCGCGCCCGGGCCAAGCCGGCCGGCGGAATCCTCCGCCGCGGCACAGGTCCAGGGATTCCCTCCATGAGGCAGCTGCTCCTCGATTTCACACAGGCTCCCGCGCCGACCTTCGCGAACTTCGTTCACGGCGGCAATGCCGAACTGTTCCACGCGCTCGATGCCGCGGCGCGTGGCCAATCGCCGGAACGTGTCATCTATGTCTGGGGAGAAGCAGGCGCCGGCAAGAGCCATCTCGCCAGGGCCTTCGAGGGCGCCGCCGCCGGCCGCGCGGGCACGCGCGTGGTCGATGGCGTGGAGCGCCTGGCGGAAAGCGACCAGATCGCACTCTTCAACGACTTCAACGAACGCGCCTTCGATTTCCTGCTCGTCACCGCGGGCGCGGCGCCGCGCGACGTGCCCATCCGGCGCGACCTCTCGACGCGCCTGGCCACGGGACTTGCCTACCGGCTGCTGCCGCTGACCGACCTGGAAAAACGCGACGCCCTCGCGGCCCACGCCCGCTCGCGAGGCTTCGCGCTTTCCGACGAGGTGGCCGGCTACCTGCTGACCCACGCGCGCCGCGACATGGGCTCGCTCATCGCGGCGCTGGATGCGCTCGACCGCTATTCCCTCGAGACCGGGCGTGCGATCACGGTGCCGCTGCTCAAGGCGGCCATTCAGCCCGCGCTTTCCCTGGGACGCCCTTGAAGAAGAAACTCGCGATGTTCGACCTCGACCACACGCTGCTCGACGGCGACAGCGATGTGTCGTGGGCCCAGTTCCTGATCGAGGAAGGCGTGCTTGATGCCGACACCTACCACGAGCGCAACATGTGGTTCGCGCAACGCTACAAGGACGGCACGCTCGACATCCGCCAGTTCCTCGACTTCCAGCTGGCCCCGATCGCCAACCGCGAGCGCGCGCAGCTCGACGCGTGGCACCTGGACTTCATGCGGCGCAAGATCCGCCCGATCATCCACGCGGGCGCGGCCGGCCTCATCGCGCGGCATGCGGATGCGACCAGGGCGCTGGTCACGGCCACCAACCGCTTCATCACCGCGCCGATCGCCGCGCAGCTCGGCATCGAGAACCTGATCGCCACCGATATCGAGGAGGTCAACGGCCGCTTCACCGGCAAGCCGCGCGGCACGCCTTCCTTTCGCGAAGGCAAGATCCACTGCGTGCGCGAGTGGCTGGGCGGGCGCGGCGAGCGCCTCGAGGAATTCGAAAGCTGGTTCTACAGCGATTCCCTCAACGACCTTCCACTGCTCGAGCTCGTGACCCACCCGGTCGCGGTGGACCCCGATGCCACGTTGCGGGCCAGGGCCGTGGAGCGCGGCTGGCCGGTGGTCTCACTCAAGGCTTGATTGCAGCCGGCGCCGGAATGACAGGAACCCCATGATCAAGAAATACATCGAAAAACTCTTCGGCCGCCGCGAGCGCGTCACCCACAAGGACGCCAAGCCGGTGATCTACGGGCGCGACAAACACGAGGTCCGCAAGGAGGACATCAGCCGCTGCGCGCGCAAGACCTGTGAGGAAATGCAGCGCGCCGGCTACGCGACCTTCGTCGTGGGCGGCGCGGTGCGCGACCTGCTGCTGGGACGCAAGCCCAAGGACTTCGACATCGCCACCAGCGCCACGCCGGAGCAGGTGCGCGCGGTGTTCCGGCGCTCACGCATCATCGGGCGGCGCTTCCAGATCGTCCACGTGTTGTGCGGGCCGGAGATGGTGGAGGTTTCCACCTTCCGCGCCCACTTCGCCCGCGAAGCCGACGAGGACAACAAGGACGAACACGGCCGCATGCTTTCCGACAATGTCTTCGGCACCCAGGCCGAGGACGCGATGCGCCGCGACTTCACCGTGAACGCCCTGTTCTACGACCCGGTGAAGGAAGAGGTGTGGGACTACGTGCACGGGCTGAAGGACCTGAAGGCGAAGAAGCTGGTCATCATCGGCGATCCCGCCACCCGCTATCGGGAGGATCCGGTTCGCATGCTGCGCGCGGCGCGCCTGGGCGCGAAGCTCGGCCTCAACCTCGACGCCAAGTCGAAGGAGCCGATCGCCGCGCTCAAGCACCTGCTGGAAAACGTCCCGCAGGCGCGCCTCTTCGAGGAGATCCTCAAGCTGCTGCTTTCGGGCAACGCGGTTGAATGCGTGCGTGTCCTGCGCGAGCTGGAGCTGCACCATGGCCTGCTGCCGCTGCTCGACACCGCGCTGGAAGATCCCGTGGCCGGCCCTTTCGCCATGGCGGCCTTGCGCGCCACCGACGAGCGCCTGGCCGACGACAAGCCGGTATCCCCCGCTTTCCTGCTGGCCGCGCTGCTCTGGGGCCAGGTCGAGAGGAACCTCAGGAAATACGAGGAGCAGGGCCAGCCGATGGTGCCCGCGCTGCACGCCGCGATGCACGAGGCGCTCGACGAGCAGCGCGAGACCCTCGCCATACCGCGCCGGTTCGACGCCACGATGAAGGAGCTGTGGCTGATGCAGCCGCGTTTCCTGCAGCGCGGCGGCCACCGCCCGTTCCGGCTGCTGGAGCATCCGCGTTTCCGCGCGGCCTACGACTTCTTCGCCCTGCGTGCCGCCTCCGCCAACGCGCCGCAGGAAGCCGCGAAATGGTGGGAACGCTTCCAGGACGCGCACCCCGACGAGCGCGAAAAGATGCTGTTGGGTGAAGAGTCCGGGCCGAAGAAGAAGCGCCGGCGCCGCCGCGCGGGCAAGAAGGCCGAAGACGGCGCGCCGCCCCCGGGCGATGGCCCCGGCACGGGCGATGAAACATGACGCTGGCGGCCGTCGCGCTGGGCTCCAACCTCGAGAATCCCGAGGCGCAGGTGAACGCGGGCTTCGAGGAAATCGCCGCGATCGCGGGCACCCGGCTGCTGCGCCGTTCGCGGCTTCTCCACACCGCGCCGGTCGGGTACCTGGACCAGCCGGATTTCGTGAACGCCTGCGCGCTGGTGGATACGCAGCTTGGCGCGCGCGCGCTGCTCGAAGCGCTGCTGGAGGTGGAACAGCGGCACGGGCGGGTGCGCGAGATCCCCAACGGGCCGCGCACGCTCGACCTGGACATCGTCCTCTACGGCGACCACGTCATCGATGAGCCCGGGCTCAAGGTGCCGCATCCGCGGGCGCATGAGAGGGCCTTTGTGCTGGTGCCGCTGCTCGAGGTGTGGCCGGAGGCAGTGATTCCGGGCAAGGGGCCGGCAAGGGCTTTTGTCGGGCCGGATTCCCGCCCGCGCGGGGATGGCGCGCCATGAAGCACCGCCACATCGTTGTCGAGGGCCCGATCGGCTGCGGGAAAACGAGCCTGGCGACGCGCCTCGCGCAGAAGCTGGGCGCCGATGTGTTGCTCGAGGACGCCAGGGCCAACCCGTTCCTGCCGATGTTTTATCGCGACATGCGCCGCTACGCGTTGTCCACGCAGCTGTTTTTCCTCTTCCAGCGCGTGCAGCAGCTCGAAGGCATCCGGCAGCCCGACATGTTCGCCAAGCCGATCGTGGCGGATTTCACGCTCGCGAAGGACCCGCTTTTCGCGCGCCTCACGCTCGACGACGCCGAATACCAGCTCTACAACCGCATCTACGAACACGTGAAGCCGCAGGCGCCGGTGCCCGACCTGGTGATCTACCTGCAGGCCTCGATCGAGACGCTGGTGCAGCGCGTGAAGAAACGCGGCAACCCGATCGAAAACGACATCGACGAGGACTACCTGCGCCGGCTTTCGGAGGCCTACACCCGCTACTTCCACGGCTACGACGACAGCCCGATGCTGATCGTCAACAGCGAGCGGCTCAATTTCGTCGGCAATTCCGAACACCTCGATCTGTTGCTGGAGCGGATCAACGCCATGAGGGGCGGGCGCGAGTTCTTCAACCGCGCGTAAAACTCCTCGCTCAGCGGCCGAGAACAATCGCTGGCATGGGTGGCAGCACCAGCCCACCCTTTACCCGCATGCCGATGCGATGCAGGTTCGCCACGTCCTCGAGCGGGTCGCCATTGAGCACCAGGAAGTTGGCCTCGAAACCCTCGCGCAGCTCTCCCAGCTTGCGCGCGGGGAAAATCGCCTTGGGGGTATCGACGGCCCAGGCGCGCAGCAGCTGCAGCGGCGAAAGCATCCGGTGGCGGGCGAGGAAGTTGATCTCGTCGCGCGCGGTCACGAAGCGCCGCTCGCCACTGATGCCGTCGCTGCCGATGGCCAGGCGCACGCCGGCCGACGCCAGCGTGCGCAGGTTCGCCGCCTGCACCGCCCGCATGCCGGGCAGCCACCCCGCGGGCAGGCTGGGGGACAGGCGCTCGGTTGTGCCGGCCGTGGTGACCACCGCGATGGCCTTCGCCGCGGCCCGCTCGGCCAGCGCGGGCGCGATCACATAGGCCGAGAGGTCGGGGCTGAAGCGCTGGTCGGGTTGCGGGGTGTGGTTGATCTCGTCGACCCCGGCGTCCACGGCATTTTCGAAATCACGCGCGGTGTCGATATGGGTCGAGACGCGCAGGCCCGCGGCGTGCGCCCTTGCCACCACCGCGCGCAGCACCCTGGGATCGAGTCCCTTGTGCGGCTTTCCGTCGGTCTCCCGGTGCAGGGGCTCGCGGCCTTCGTATTCTTCCGAAAACAGCAGGAAAGTCTTGATGAAGTCGGGCCGGCCCGCGAGGATGCGTGGCCACTTCCGGTCGAGCTCGGCCTCGTCGTCGACCAGGAAATAGGCGCGGTCCTCCATCTGGGCCGGACCGAGCGCGCCGAACACCCCCAGCGAGGCCAGGTAGTTGTGCAGCGGCGCGGGGTGCCCGCCGCGCGACGTGAGCCCGCCATTGGAGAAGATCACGTCGATGCCTTGCGGCCGGTTCAGCCTCGATCGCACCTCGGCAGTGAGCAGGTCGGGGATCGCGTTGGGGTTCTTCACGTAGAAGATGCCGGCCTCGAGGAAAACCGTGACCTTGTCGTCGATGCCGTCGGACGAATCGATGCCGTGGTGGTGCGCATCGCCATAGGCCGGCACCACGTGGCGCCCGCCCAGCTCCACCGCCCGGTCGATCGCGGGGGGTGCCCCGCGGGAGAAAACGCCGTGGGTGGAGTAGCGGTTACCGGCCACGAACCGGCTACCGTCGAACCAGAGGCCATTTCGCCATTCGACCACTTCGGCCCATGTGTTCGGCACAATGGCGTATAGCAGTAAAACAAATACGGCGCGCGCGATCATGGGCGTCGATTTTGAGGCAGAATTCCGCGTCCCGGACCCGCCGTAACAAAGCGAAATCTATGAGACTGACGATTTCCCAGCTGCACGAGCGCGCGCGCACGGAAAAGCTCGTGATGCTCACGAGCTACGATTCGAGCTTCGCGGCGATCTCCGATGCGGCGGGCGTGGAGATGCTGCTGATCGGCGATTCGCTCGGCATGGTGGTGCAGGGCCACGATTCCACGCTTCCCGTGACGCTCGAGCAGGTCGAATACCACGTGCGTTGCGTGGCGCGAGGCAGCGCGCGCCCGATGATCGTCGCCGACCTGCCGTTCGGCTCGTTCCAGGAATCCCCGGCGCAGGCGCTGCGCTCCGCCGCGCGCGTCATGGCCGCGGGCGCCGGGATGGTGAAGATCGAAGGCGGCGCGCCGATGGTGGAGACCACGCGTTTCATGGTTGATCGCGGCATCCCCGTCTGCGCCCACATCGGGCTCACGCCGCAATCGGTGAACACGCTGGGCGGCTACCGGGTGCAGGGCCGCACCGATGGCGGCGCCGACAAGCTGGTCGCCGACGCCATCGCGCTGGAGGCAGCCGGCGCGGCGATTGTGCTCATGGAGGCCATGCCCGCGGCGGTGGCCCGGCGGGTGACGGAATCGCTGACCGTTCCGACCATCGGCATCGGCGCGGGCGTCGATGTCGGCGGCCAGGTGCTGGTGGTCTACGACATGCTCGACATCTACCCCGGCCGCAAGGCGCGTTTCGTGAAGAACTTCATGGCCGGCGCGCCCTCGGTGAAGGCCGCGATCGAGGCCTACGTGAAGGCGGTGAAGGACAAGGCCTTCCCGGGACCCGAACACTCCTTCTAGGTTCATGGAGCTTTTCCGCACCGTTGCCGACCTTCGCGCCCGCTTGATTGCTGAGCGCTCGGTCGCCCTCGTGCCCACCATGGGCAACCTGCATGCCGGCCACCTCGCGCTTGTTGATGCCGCGCGCAAACACGGCAAGTGTGCGGTCGCCTCGATTTTCGTGAACCGGCTGCAGTTCGATCCGGGCGGCGATTTCGGCCGCTACCCGCGCACGCTCGACAACGACTGCAAGCTGCTGGAGCGCACCGGCTGCGACGTGGTGTTTGCCCCCGACGAACGCGGGATGTACCCGGTCGGGCAGGAGATGGTGGTGACGCCCCCGACGGTGGCCGGCGTGCTGGAAGGTGAATTCCGTCCCGGCCACTTCCAGGGCGTGGCGACCGTGGTTTCGAAGCTTTTTAATATCGTCGGCCCCCAGGTCGCGGTGTTCGGCAAGAAGGACTACCAGCAGCTGCAGGTGATCCGCGCCCTCGTGGAGCAGCTCAACTTCCCGATCGCCATCGTGGGCGTGGACACCGTGCGCGAGCCCGATGGCCTGGCGATGTCCTCGCGCAACGGTTATCTCTCGCCGGCAGAGCGCCTGGAAGCGGTGCGCATGAGCTGGAACCTGCAACAGATCCGGGAGCGCGTGCTGGCCGGCGAGCGCGATTTCGATGCGCTTGCACGCGGCGCTTCGGCGGACCTTGCCGCGCGTGGCTGGAAGGTGGACTACATCGGCGTGCGCGGGCGCTCGCGCCTGCAGCCGCCCGCGCCAGGCGAGGTGGATCTGGTGGTCCTCGCCGCCGCCTGGCTCGGCAAGACGCGGCTGATCGACAACGTAGAAGCGGTCCTTCCCTGAAGGCGCAATGACCATGTGGAACATGTCCTTCACCGCCCCGCTGGTCATCGAAGCGCGGGTCCTCACGCGGGTTCCCGATTCATTCCGCAACAAGGAACGCACCGATTGGGGCGACGCCAACAAGCCCGGCGCGCAGGTCGACTGCTTCCTCGAGGGACCCACGTTCGACGGCGCGGGCAACCTCTACGTCACCGACATCCCCAACGGGCGCATCTTCCGCGTCTCGCCGGCGCTCGAGTGGACGCTGGTGGTGCAATACGGCGGCTGGCCCAACGGCATGGCGCTGCATCGCGACGGCTCGCTGTGGATCACGGACTACCGCCGCGGCTTGCTGCGGCTGGATTTGTCATCCCCGGCGCGCGGCAGCGCAGCCAGCGGTGAACCGGAGGTTGTCCTCGGCCACCGCGCGAGCGAGTCGTTCAAGGGGATGAACGACCTTACCTTCGACGCGGCGGGCAACTGCTACTTCACCGACCAGGGACAGACCGGGCTGCACGATCCCTCGGGCCGCGTGTACCGTTTTTCACCTTCGCCCCAGGCAGAGGGCCGCCTGGAGCTCGTCATCTCCGGCATCCCCAGCCCCAACGGCATCGCGCTCGATACCTCCGGGAAAGTCCTCTTCGTGGCGGTTACGCGCGCCAACCAGGTCTGGCGCGGGCCGATCCTTCCCGGCGGCAACGTCTCGAAGGTCGGCGCCTTGCGCACCTTCTTCGGTGCAAGCGGCCCCGACGGCATGGCGGTGGATTGCGAAAATCGCCTGCTGGTGGCCCATGCGAGCCTTGGCGGCGTCTTCGTGCTGAATGCGCGCGGCGAGGTCACCCACTTCGTGAAATCGCCTGCCGGCTCCACGGTGACCAACGTCGCCTACCGGCCGGGCACGTCCACCATCGTCATGACGGAGTCGGAGACCGGCTCGATCCTCGAGGCCGAGCTCCCGGCGAAGGGTGCGAAGCTCTGGTGGGAGTAGTTTCCTCCTCGAAAGGTTCGACTCAGAGCGCGGCGACGACGGCTTTCGTGACGTCGGCGGTTTTCGCCTTGCCGCCGAGGTCGGGCGTGTGCACTCCGGCGCCGGTGGCTTTTTCGATCGCGGCCATCAGGCGCGCGGCGGCTTTTGTTTCCCCCAGGTGCTCGAGCATCATCGCGCCAGTCCAGAACGTGGCGATCGGATTGGCAACCCCCTTGCCGGTGATGTCGAATGCGGAGCCGTGGATCGGCTCGAACATCGAGGGGAAGAGGCGCTCCGGATTGAGGTTGGCGGTCGGCGCGATGCCCAGGCTGCCGGAAAGCGCGGCGGCGAGATCCGAGAGGATGTCCGCGTGCAGGTTGCTCGCCACCATCACGTCGATGGTCGCGGGCTTGAGCACCATGCGCGTGGTCATGGCGTCGACCAGCTCGCGATCCCATTGCACGTCCGGATAATCCTTCGCCACCTCGAAGAAGATGTCGTCCCACATCACCATGCCGTGGCGCTGCGCGTTGGACTTGGTGACCAGCGTGAGTTTCTTGCGCGGGCGCTTGCGCGCGAGCTCGAAGGCGAAGCGCTGGATGCGTTCCACGCCCACGCGCGTATAGACGGAGACGTCGGTCGCGGTTTCGATCGGCAACCCGCGGTGCGCCCGCCCGCCCATGCCGGCGTATTCACCTTCCGTGTTCTCCCGGATCACGACCCAGTCGATGTCCTTTCCGTTCACCAGCGGGCTCTTCACCCCCGGCAACACGCGCGCGGGGCGCACGTTGGCGTACTGGTCGAATCCCTGGCAGATCGGCAGCCTCAGGCCCCAGAGGGAAACGTGGTCCGCCACCTTCTGGCTGCCGACGGCGCCGAAGAAAATCGCGTCGACCTTCTTCAGTTTCTCGAGGCCGCCCTCGGGAATGTAGGCGCCGTGCCTGAGGTAACGATCCGAGCTCCAGTCGTATTCCTCCACGTCGAGGGCGAAGCCTTCCGCCTTGCCCAGGGCCTGCAGCACCTCGACACCCGCGCCGATCACTTCCGGCCCGATGCCGTCTCCCCCCATCGATGCGATCTTGTAGCGTTTCATCGGTTCTCCTTCGATGAAACTGGTGTCAGAGACGACTTTTGCATTCCGGCTCCTGCCGGTTGCGGCAAAAGTCGTCTCTGACACCAGATTTCATTTTTTCCTCAGGAAATCGAAATCCACACCCTGGTCGGCCTGCGTCACGGTTTCCAGGAACAATTTCAGATATCCACGCTCGGCCTTCGGTTCCGTCACCGGGCTCGCCGCCTTGCGCTTCGCCATCTCGTCGTCGGAGACCAGCAGCAGCAGCTCGCGTTTCTCGACATCGAGGCGGATGCGGTCGCCCGACTGCACCCAGGCGAGCGGGCCGCCCACCGCGGATTCGGGCGTCACGTGCAGCACGATGGTGCCGGCGGCGGTGCCGCTCATGCGCCCGTCGGAGATGCGCACCATGTCCTTCACGCCGGCGCGCGCGAGTTTCTTCGGGATCGGCAGGTACCCCGCCTCGGGCATGCCCGGCGCGCCCTTGGGCCCGATGTTCTTCAGCACCAGGATGTCGTCGGCCTTCACGTCGAGGTCGTCCCGATCGATGCGCGCGGCGAGGTCGGCGGCATTTTCGAACACCACCGCGCGGCCCTCGTGTTTCATCAGTTTCGCATCGGCCGCGGACTGCTTGATGATTGCGCCACCGGGAGCGAGGTTGCCGAGCAGCACCGCGATGCCGCCCTTCGGATAAAGCGGGCTGGAGATCGGCCGTACCACGTCCTGCTTGAAGGACGCGGGTGCGGCGTCGATCTCTTCGCCGAGCGTGCGGCCGGTGACCGTCATCGCGTCGAGATGCAGGAGCGACCTGAGCTCGCGCAGCAGCGTGACGAGGCCGCCTGCGTGATGCAGGTCCTCCATGTAGTGCCGGCCCGAGGGCTTGAGGTCGAGCAGCACCGGCGTTTCCTGCCCGATGGCATGCAGGCGCTCAAGCTCGATCGGGATGCCGAGGCGCCCGGCGATCGCGGCGAGGTGGATCACTCCATTGGTGGAGCCGCCGATGGCGAGCAACACACGCAGCGCGTTTTCGAACGCCTTGGGCGTGAGGATCCGGTCCGGCGTGAGGTTCGATTTCGCCAGCTGCACGGCGACCTGCCCGGAACGTTCGGCGACGCGGATGCGATCCGCGGTCACCGCCGGCGGCGAAGCGCCACCCGGCACCGAGATTCCGAGTGCTTCGGCCACACAAGCCATGGTCGAGGCGGTGCCCATCACCGAGCAGGTGCCCACCGAGGCCACCAGCTGGTTGTTGACGCGCGCGATCTCGGCATCGTCGATTTCCTCCGCGCGGTACTTGCCCCAGTAGCGCCGGCAATCGGTGCAGGCCCCGACACGCACGCCATCGTGTGAGCCGGTGAGCATCGATCCGGTCACCAGCTGCACGCACGGCACGTTGGCGGAGGCAGCGCCCATCAGCTGCGCGGGCACCGTCTTGTCGCAGCCGCCGATCAGCACCACCGCATCCATCGGCTGCGCGCGGATCATCTCCTCGGTGTCGATCGACATGAGGTTGCGCAGGTACATTGAGGTGGGATGCGCAAAACTTTCGTGGACCGAGATGGTGGGGAACTCCATCGGCAGGCCCCCGGCCATCATCACGCCGCGCTTGATCGCCTCCAGCAGCTGCGGGGCGTTGCCGTGGCAGGGGTTGTAGGCGCTGCCGGTGTTGGCGATGCCGACCACCGGGCGCGACAACGCGTCATCGGTGTAGCCGGCGCCCTTGATGAAGGCCTTGCGAAGGAACAGCGAGAAACCGCTGTCGCCGTAGCTGGTGAGGCCCTTTTCGAGGCCCTTGTCCTTGTCCGTCATGTCGAGTGTGACCGGGTGGCGTGGAAAGTGAAGGGTTGCAAGGTAACCTGAAATGCGTGCCCCCGCATCCGCATGACGGTTTGAACCGTACCCCAGATTCATGAAAACCTACGTCGCCCTTCTGCTCTCCTCCTCCGAGGCCACCCAGGCCTGGCGCCAGGCACTTTCGTCACACGGCCTGGGGGGATACGGATTCGACCCCGGCAAACGCGATCCGCTGCTCGCGTTGCGCTCGCTGCTCAAGGAGCGGCGCGTCGACGCGGCCATCATCGATACGACGTTCTTCGCCGCCAGCCATTGCGAAGCCCCCCGTGAGCTCTCCGAGCTGCGCGGCTCGTTCCCCGCAGTACGCTGGCTGCTTCGCATCCCCGGGCGTGCGCACGTCTCCCCGGTCGAGCGGCAATGGGCCGCGCAATGGGGCGCGGATGCGGTGCTGCCTGGAACGTTGCCCTTGGCCGCGCATGCGATGTCCGAGCCGCCCGTCGCCGCGTTGCTGCGCGCGGTTTCGGTCGATGCGGCCACGAGCCGGTCACGCACGAGCTCGCCCGAGCTCGCGGCCCTCGACCAGCTGGAGCGCGCGGGACTGGAACCCCGGGTGGTACTGGAGCAGATTCGCGGCGCCGGCGGCGTGCAGGTCGACGACCGCGCGTGGCGCGGCACGACGTACCGCGAATGTTTCGTGGCATCGGAGGCCGTGGAAACCCTCGAGCGTCGCCTCGGCCTGGACCCGGTCATCGCGGTAGCCGCGGGCCGCGCCCTGCAATCCCTCGGCCTGCTGCATCACGTGGTGCTCGAACAGTCCTTCGCGAACGAGAACCTGTTCTTCAGGTTCGGCGCCGGCGACGATTTGCTGGGACGCCTGTCCTTCGCGAAGCTGCTGCGCGATATGCGTGGCAACGACGGCGTGGGCATCCGCGACCGCCGTTACCTCGGAAAGCCCTATCCCCGCACCTTCGTGGGCCAGGAAGCGATCGACTGGCTGCGCGTGCGCTGCGGGTTCGGGGTCGGTGCCGCGCAGGACCTCGGCCAGCGCATGATCGACCTGGGCATCATGCACCACGTCATCGACGAGCATCCATTCCTCGACGCGGCTTACTTCTACCGCTTCCTGGCCGACGAGAGTTAGGCGGGCCGTATAATCGCCCTCTACCAAAGGGGGCACCATGGCTGCGAAGACCCGGAAGAAACCTGCCGCCAGAAGCCGCGAGAAGATTCCCATCACGCTGATCCCCGGCGATGGCATCGGGACCGAGGTCACCGAAGCCACGCTCGCCGTCCTGGACGCGGTGGGTGCTCCCTTCGAATACGACTGGCAGGTGGCCGGCGTCACCGGCGTCAAGGAGGCGGGCGATCCGCTGCCCGAGGCCACCCTGCAAAGCATCCGCAAGACGCGCCTGGCGCTCAAAGGCCCGCTGGCCACGCCGGTGGGCGGCGGCTTCCGCTCTTCCAACGTGCGCCTGCGCGAGGAGTTCCAGCTCTACGCCAACCTGCGCCCCGCGCGCACGCTCATCCCCGGCGGGCGCTACGAAAACATCGACCTCGTGCTGATCCGCGAAAACCTCGAAGGCCTCTACGTCGGCTTCGAGCACTACATCCCGATCGGGGACGATCCCCATGCGGTAGCGCTGGCATCGGGCGTGAACACCCGCGCGGGCGGGCGGCGCATCTGCGAATTCGCCTTCGACTACGCGGCGAAACACGGTCGCAAGAAGGTGACGCTGGTGCACAAGGCCAACGTGCTCAAGGCGCTCACCGGGCTCTTCCTCGAGACCGGGCGCGAGATCGCCGAAAAATACAAGGGCCGGGTCGCCTGCGACGAACGCATCATCGATGCCTGCGCCATGCAACTGGTGATGGACCCCTACCAGTTCGACGTGATCGTCACCACCAACCTCTTCGGCGACATCCTCTCCGACCTCAACGCGGGCCTGGTGGGTGGCCTGGGCATGGCGCCGGCCGGCAACATCGGCGTGGACGCCGCGATTTTCGAGGCGGTGCACGGCTCCGCGCCGGACATCGCCGGCAAGGGGATCGCCAACCCGCTTGCGCTCATGCTTTCGGCCGCGATGATGCTCGACCACGTCGGCCACCCGGAAAAGGCCACCCGCCTTCGCACCGCCATCGACGACGTGTTGCTCAAGGACAAGGTGCGCACCGGCGACCTCAAGGGCCGGGCGAACACGAAGCAATTCACGCAGGCGATTGTCAAAAGGCTTGGATGAATCCGGTGTCAGAGACGACTTTCCGCCCGTGGAAAGTCGTCTCTGACACCAGTTTCCACATGCGCTCCAAACTCTTCGTCCCAGGCTCCCGTCCGGAATTGTTCGCCAAGGCGATGGCAAGCGAGGCGGACGCGTTGTCTTTCGACCTCGAGGATTCGGTCGATGAGCAGCGCAAGGACGTGGCGCGCGCGGATCTGGGCTACATCGGCAAAAGCGCCATCCATCCGTCGCAGGTGCCGATCGCCAATTCGGTGTTCAGGCCCACGGACGCGGAGATCGCGCACTCGCTCAAGGTGGTGGAGGCCGCGGCCGCCGCGGCCCAAAAAGGCATCGGCGCCTACACCGTCAACGCCCGCATGGTCGATGGGCCGTTTGTGCGGCGCGCGGAATCGGTCCTCGCGCTCGCCAGGAAACTCGGACTGATCGCACAGGAAGGGAGTCTCGAATGAGGTGGATGCTTGCGCTGCTGGTGGGCGTGCTCGCGGTGTCGCCGGTGGCCGCGCAGCTGAAATACCCGAACAAGCCGGTCACGATCGTGGTGCCGTACCCGCCGGGCGGCTCCAACGACACCTTCGCGCGCGAGCTCGGCAAGCGCCTTTCCGACACCTGGAAGGTGCCGGTCATCATCGAAAACAAGCCCGGGGCGGGCGGCTCCATCGGCGCGACGCTGGTCTCCAAGGCGGCGCCGGACGGCTACACGTTGTGCCTGCTCTCTTCGTCCTTCACCACCAACGCGGCGATCCAGACCAACCTGCCGTTTGACCCGGTCGCCAGCTTCACCGCGATCGGGATGGTCTCCAAGGGCCCGATGCTGCTGACGGTGAACCCGAAGCTTCCGATCAGCACCACGCTGGAACTCTTCGACTACGCGCGCAGGAACCCGGGCAAGCTCAACTACGCATCGTCGGGGCAGGGCAGCACCAACCACTTCGCCACCGAGCTGCTGATGGACGCGGCCCACATCCAGATGACCCACGTCCCCTACAAGGGCATGGGTCCCGCGGTGGCCGACACCATCGCTGGCCACGTCGACGTGCTGGTGGCCAGCGCGCCGTCGATCTACCAGCAGGTGAAGGCCGGCAAGGTGCGCGGCATCGGCGTCACCAGCAGGGGCCCTTCGCTGGTGGTGCCCGACCTGCAGCCGATCGCCTCCATGGGCGTGCCGGGCTACAGCTTCGAGCTGTGGTGGGGCGTGATCGCGCCGGCGAAGGTGCCGGCTGAAATCGTCGAGAAGATCAACGCGGACATGAACCGCATCCTCAACACGCCGGAGATGCGGGACGTTTTCCTGCGCGAAGGCGCGGAGCCCGCGCCGATGGGCGCGGCGCAGTTCGCGAAGACGATCAAGGACGAGATCGAGGGCTGGAAGAAGGTCGCCAAGGCCGCGAACATCAAGCCCGAATAGGTGGCGCCCCTTCATCCCCGTCATAAGGTTCAGCCCTCCCATGTTGAAACAACGCGACTACACAGGTGGGGGCCGGGGCGCGCTCGACGGCGTGCGTGTGCTGGACCTCTCGCGCCTGGTGGCGGGCAACATCCTCACCGGGTCGCTCGCGGATTTCGGCGCCGATGTGATCAAGGTGGAGCCGAAGGCGGGCGATACGCTGCGCGCCTGGAGCACGGCGGAGGTGCAGACCAACTGGAAGCTCTACGCGCGCAACAAGAAAAGCGTGGCGCTGGAACTGCGCAACGCCGACGCGCGCGCGCTGCTGCTGCGGATGGTCGCCAAGGCAGACATGCTGGTGGAGAGCTTCCGCCCCGACACGCTCGAAAACATGGGCCTGGGTCCCGACAAGCTGCTCGAGGCGAACCCCAAGCTCATCTTGGTGCGCATCTCGGGTTGGGGGCAGACCGGTCCCTACCGGCGCCGTCCCGGCTTCGGGACGCTGGTGGAGGGCATCTCGGGCTTCGCGTCGTTCAACGGCTTCCCCGACCGCGAGCCGGTGCTGCCGCCGATGTACATGGCCGACACCTACGCGGGCCTCTACGGCGCCATCGGCGCGATGATTGCGCTGCGCGAGGTGGAGGTGAACGGCGGCAAGGGCCAGGTGATCGACCTGCCGCTGCTCGACCCGCTGTTCCACATGTTGGGCCCGCAGGCCGCCAACTACCGCCTTACCGGCAAGGTCAAGGCGCGCACCGGCAGCCGCTCGACCAACTCGGGCCCGCGCAACGCGTACAAGACCAGCGACGGGCGCTACGTCGCGCTCTCCGCGTCGACGCAGAAGATGGCCGAACGCGTGTTCACCTCCATCGGGCGCGCCGACCTCATCACCGACCCGCGCTACAGGACCAATGCCAATCGCGTGAAGAACGCGCCGGAGCTGGACGCGATCATCGGGGAGTTCGTGGCGCAGAAGTCGCAGGCGGAAAACGTCGCGTTTTTCGAGCGGGCGGAAGTCACCATCGGCCCGATCTACGACATCTCGCAGATCATGCAGGACGCGCACTTCATCGACCGCGACGTGCTGACGGACTATCCGGATCCTGACATGGGTGCTTTCCCCATGCACCACGTGGTGCCGCGCCTGGGCGGCACCCCGGGGCTCATCCGCACGCCGGCGCCGAAGCTGGGGCAACACAACCGTCTATTGCTGGCCGAAGTGGGCGTCGACGAGGCGAAATACGCCGAGCTCCTGGCCGCCGGCGCCGTCTACGAGGAGGCGGGCGCGAAGCCGGAGGCGGACGAGTGACGGCGCCGGTCTCGAGCTCATCGGCAAAATCGTGCCCACCCCGCAGGCGCTGGTGGTGGGCCTGGGCGCCGTGGGAGGCGCGGCGCTGCAGGGGAAGCGGGGCGCGCGGGAGTACCGGCTATTCCCGGCAGACCACCGGCATGTATTTCAGGGCGACACCTTCCGCCCAGCAGCGCCATTCGGAGCGCGATGCCTTGGCGACAACTGGCGCCATGAAAACCTTGCCGCCGCCCAGACGCTCCTTCGACAGCGTGATGGTGAGTTGCCCCGTCGCATCCACGCGGACCTCCTGAACCACGGGCGAGGGCAGGGCGCGCGCGCCCGGCTGCACCGAGCGGCGGGCCGCGAGGCTGGCGATCACCTCTTCCTTGATCGGCTCCACGCGGGCCATCGCGTCGGCCACCTGCGAGCGCGTGGCGTATTCCTGGTACACCGGCACGGCAACGGCCGCGACCAGCGTTCCAAGGACCGGCAGCACGAACAGCACCCCCACCACGGCCCAGACCGGCCAGCCGACCGGCATCACCTCGTTGTTGCCGGGGTCGGCCAGGTCTTCGGGTTGTGCTTCGCGATTGACCACCAGCGTGTTGCAGAGGATGTCGTGAAGGGCGCGCTTGCGTGTGGTGAAGGCGGCCATCAGGAAGCCGATGCCCAGCACCAGCAGCGAGAGCCAGGTGGCGAAATAACGCCCGATCGCGCGCCCCACGCCGATGCGCCCGCCGGCCGCGTCGGTCACCTTGATGCCGAAGGCCATCTTGCCCACGGTGGCCTGCAGCTTCGAGCTGTGCAGGCCCGCGTAATAGGCCAGGCCAATCACCACGCTGGCGAAGAAGGTGGCGGCGGTATTGGCCGGGAGGGCGTAGCCCAGGGCGATGTTGGGGATCGAGAGGACGATTCCGTCGATCACGAAGGCGGCGCAGCGCCGCCAGAAGCCGGCGAAGATCGGGATCATGCGCCGCAGTATGGCCGCACGGCGCAGGCGCCGCAACGTGCCGTCCTACAACACAATGCGCCCGCGGACTACACGGGCGTCGCTCAACAACTTGTCAGAGGTGCACGGTAGCAAAAACGCTCCCGCCAACTTCCTCTAACGACGCGAAACGGACAACCAAATGTCGATCGGAATGATCATCCTCATCATCCTAATCCTGATCCTGGTGGGTGCGATCCCCACATGGCCGCACAGCCGCAGCTGGGGTTATGGGCCGAGCGGGGCCGTGGGCCTGGTGGTAGTCATCCTCATCGTGCTGCTGCTGATGGGGAAGATCTAGGGATCCCGGCGGGCGGGCCGCCGGGTTAGCCAAGCACCCCGGCCTGGGAGGTTCAGGCCGGGGTATCGGGCGACTTGGGTTGCTCGGGAGCCTCGGATTCCCCGGGCTGATCCGATTCCGGCGGCTGGTTGGCCGCGGCCTTCTGCTGCTGCTTCGCCTCTTTTTTCTGCTTCTTGGCGAGCTCGCGCTGTCGCTTCTGGAACGCGTAGTTCGGCTTGGCCATTACTCTCAGATCGCCTTGATGTTGGTCGCCTGCAGGCCCTTGGGGCCGTTGGTGACATCGTAGCTGACCTTCTGGGCTTCCTTGAGGGACTTGTAGCCGTCCATCTGGATAGCGGTGTGGTGAGCGAAGAGGTCCGGGCCGCCTTCATCAGAAGTGATGAAGCCGAAGCCCTTGGAGTCGTTGAACCATTTCACGGTGCCGGTAGGCATATTCGTCATTCCTTGGTCTGGATCTATTTGCGCGGGCTGGTCCCCGCCCGCACGGGTCACGAAGATCAAGTAAGGAAATTGACTGCCACTGCGGACGCCATGTGCGAACCGGCGTGAGAGGGAGACTGAAACTCCACTGCTTGATGATCCTGCGGCGCGAATCATAACACGCCGGGAATCGGCATTCCGCCATCCCCTGCCAACACCCCGACGCCCAACCCCCCGACGTAAACTGACACATGGCTGAAAAACCCATGGCCGCGCGCACCATGCGCGAGCGCCTCGGCGCGCTCAAGAACCTGCCCCCGTTCATCAAGCTGGTATGGCAGACGAGCCCCGCGCTCACGATCGCGCAGGGCGTGTTGCGCCTCTTCCGCGCGCTGCTGCCCGTGGCGACGCTTTATGTCGGCAAGCTGATCATCGACGAGGTGGTGGCGATGGCGCAGGCGCCACAGGTCGGCGAGACCTTCGCCGGCATGTGGCAGGACGGCGAGCTGCGGCGCATCGGCACGCTGGTCGCCATCGAGTTCGGCCTGGCCATCGCCGCGGACGTGCTGGCGCGCCTGGTGGGGTTGGTCGACACCTTGCTTTCCGAGCGTGTCGGCATCGCCACCAGCCTCAAGCTGATGGAGCACGCCGCCACGCTGGACCTGGAGGACTTCGAGGACAGCGAGCTGCAGGATTCACTCGAGAGGGCGCGCCGCCAGGCCTCCGGGCGCATGACGCTCATGGGCCAGATCTTCAACCAGGCCCAGGACATCGTCACCATCGCGAGTTTCGCCGCCGGCCTGCTGGTCTACGCGCCGTGGCTGATGGTGCTGCTGGCCGTGGCGCTGGTGCCGGCCTTCATCGGCGAGGCGCGTTTCAACGCGCAGGCCTATTGGCTGAACTACGCGCGCGCGCCGGAGCGCCGCGAGCTCGACTACGTGCGCCAGACCGCGGCGAGCGTCGAGACCGCGAAGGAGATCAAGATCTTCGGCCTCAATCCGTTCCTGATCCAGCGCTACCGCACGCTCGCCCTGAGCTTCTTCGAGGCGAACAAGAAAATCGCGGTGCGGCGCGCGGGCTGGGGCGGGCTGCTTTCGTCGATCGGCACTGTCGCCTACTACGTCGCCTATGCGTACATCGTCTGGCGCACCATCCACGGCGAATTCTCGATCGGCGACCTCACGTTCCTGGCCGGCTCCTTCCGCCGCCTGCACCAGATGATGGAAAGCCTGCTGATGGGCTTCACCGCGCTCGCCTCGCAAGCGCTCTACCTCGACGACCTGTTTTCGTTTTTCGAGATCAAGCCCGAGATCGCCTCGCCGGACAAGCCGCGCGTTTTCCCGATGCCGATCCGCGAAGGCTTCGTGTTCGAGGATGTGGGCTTCCGATATCCGGGCGCGCAGCGCTGGGCGGTGCGCAACCTCTCGTTCACGCTGCGTGCCGGCGAGGTTCTGGCGCTGGTGGGGGAAAACGGCGCGGGCAAGACCACGCTGGTCAAGCTGCTTTCGCGCCTCTATGACCCCGACGAAGGCCGCATCCTGCTCGACGGCTTTCCGCTGAACGAATACGACCTTTACGAGCTGCGCGCCAACATCGGGGTGATCTTCCAGGACTTCGTGCGCTTCCACCTCACGGCGGCGGAAAACATCGCCGTGGGCCGCATCGATGCCCGGGACGACCGCGCGCGCATCGAGGCCGCGGCCGCCCAGAGCGGCGCCGACGAGGTGATCGGCAAGCTGCCCGGCGGTTACGACCAGGTGATCGGCAAGCGCTTCAAGTCGGGCATCGATCTATCGGGCGGCGAGTGGCAGAAGGTCGCCATCGCGCGCGCCTACATGCGCGACGCCCAACTGCTGATCCTCGACGAACCCACCGCCGCGCTCGACGCGCGCAGCGAGTTCGAGGTGTTCCAGCGCTTCAAGGAGCTTTCGCACGGCAAGACGGCGGTGTTGATCTCGCACCGTTTCTCGAGCGTACGCATGGCCGACCGGATCATGGTGCTGGGTGACGGCAGGGTCGAAGCCGTGGGTACACATGCCGAACTGCTGGCCCAGGGCGGGCGCTATGCGGAGCTCTTCGAGCTGCAGGCGGCCGGTTATCGGTGAGCTTTGATTGCTTCGGCAACCAGATCCAGGGGAAAACGAAGTTGTAACAGCAGGTAAATGACGTGCACCTTACTCGACCGTTGCCGTTAAATGGCTGTCAGAGACGGTAGGAGACCAAAATGACCAGACTGTCGAAGTGGGTATTTGTGCTGGTGGCGGCGATCTTCACCCCTGCCGCCATGGCGCAGGCCGTGGAACCGCGCGCGGGCGTCGTTTTCGCGCAACCGCAGCTGGACCAGATGCTGGCGCCCATCGCGCTTTATCCGGATTCCCTGCTGTCGCAGATCCTCATGGCGGCCACCTACCCGCAGGATGTGGCGCAGGCGGCCAGCTGGTCGCGCGCCCAGGGTGGGCTGCGCGGGGACCAGGCGGTTCGAGCCGTCGAGGACCGTCCCTGGGATCCCAGCGTCATGTCGCTGGTTGCGTTCCCGCAGGTGCTCGCCATGATGGACGAGCGGCGTGATTGGACGCAGAGCCTCGGCGATGCCTTCCTGGCCCAACCGGACCAGGTGATGGACACGGTGCAGGAACTGCGTGGCCGCGCGGATGCCGCCGGCACGCTGCGCTCCAGCGAAGAGCTGGTGGTGCAACGCCTGGGCGACGACTACGTGATCGAACCGCCGACCCCGGAAGTGGTTTACGTCCCCTATTACGATCCGCGTACGGCCTATGGGTCGTGGTGGTGGCCGGATTACCAGCCCGTGTACTGGGGCGCCTGGCCGGGTTATGGCTACAGCTACGGCTATCGCGGCTTCGGCTGGGGCCCGAGCATCACCATCGGCAGCGGCTTCTTCTTCGGCTCCTTCGACTGGAACCGGCGCTACCTGCGTTACGCCAACCATCGCCCGTGGTATTACCACGGCCGTGACTACCGTGGCGGCACGCGCTGGAACCGCGGCGACTATCGCCGTGACGGCCGCGGTGACTATCGCCGCGACGGTCGTGGAGATCGTTCCGCGCGCGACAATCGCCCGGACGGCGGCAGCCGCGCGCGCCTAGATGGCGGCAGGCCGCAGGCCCAGCAGGGCTTCTTCACCCCGCGCGCCAACAGCGCTCGTGTGGAAAGTGCGCGTGCGCCCGCACCGACGGTCGAGGGCCAGCGCGCGCAAAGCCAGCGCATCGCGGCCCAGCGCCTGGAATACCGGCGTTCGCAGGAAGCCGGTGGCGCCAGCCCCGGCGTAAGGCAGGCGGGGCCGCGCTACGGCGTGGAAGGTCGCGGCCAGGCGCGGCGCGAAGCGGTGGCCGGGCAACCCGGCGCGGTGCAGCGCAGCTACGCGCCGCGCCAGGGCCAGCCCTCGCAGCAATACAATCCCGCGCCGCAGCGTGCGCCGGTGGAGCGGTCCTCGCCGGTGCAGCGGTCGGCCCCGGTTGAACGGGCACAACGTTCGGCCCCGGTCGAAAGGGCGGCTCCGGTCCAGCGTTCGGCTCCGGCCGAAAGGTCCGCGCCCGCGGAGCGTTCGCCGGCGGGGCGTTCCGGCGGGGGGCGTGACGGTGGTGGACGTGACGGTGGTGGCGGGCGCGACCGCTGATCGCTAGCCCCGTTAACATGGAGGTTTTCGAAAGGCCTCCATGGCAAAGCATCGCGGCGCGGACGCGCTGGCCAGCGCGCTGATCTCCGAAGGCGTGAAGAAGGTGTTCACGCTTTCGGGCAACCACATCATGGCGTTCTACGATGCCGCGTTCGGCGCGGGCATCGAGCTCGTCCACGTCCGGCACGAGGCCGCAGCGGTGCACATGGCGGATGCCTGGGCACGCCTCACGGGCGAGGTCGGGGTCGCGCTGGTCACGGGTGGGCCGGGCCACGCCAACGCGGTCTCGGCGCTTTATACGGTCGCGATGGCCGAATCGCCCGTGGTGCTGCTCTCGGGCCACGCGCCGATGAGCCAGCTCGGCATGGCGTCGTTCCAGGAAATGCGCCAGGCCGACATGGCCGCGGTGGTCTGCAAGGCCTCGGGCGTGAGCGGCAAGGCCGGCGAGGTGGCGGTCAATTTCGTCAACGCCGCGCGTGTCGCCAGGGCGGGCCGGCCCGGGCCCGTGCACCTGAGCCTGCCCTCGGACGTCCTGGAAGGGGAATGCGCGCCAACGGCGTTGCCTGAAATCGAGGGTGCGAAATTCCCGCCGCTCGATCCCGCCCCGGTGCTTGCGTTCCTGGGCGCGGCCAGGCGCCCGCTCGTGTTGTGTGGCCCCATGTGCATGACCGGCGATGGCCGCGCGCGCATGGCGGCGCTCGAAGGCGCCAGCGGCATCCCGGTAGTGGGCATGGAAAGCCCGCGAGGCATCGCGGATCCGGGCCTGGGCGCCTTCGCGCAGATGCTTGCACAAGCCGATGCCGTGTTGCTGCTTGGCAAGCGCGTCGACTTCACGCTCAGGTTCGGCAAGGCCTTCGCGGCCGATTGCCGGTTCATCCAGGTCGATACCGATCGCACCGAAATCGAACGCACCACACGCGCCGTGGGCAGCCGCCTCATGGGTGTGGCCCACGCAGAAACTTTCGCCGCGCTCGATACGCTCATCCGGGCCGCGTGGGTTCCAGCTGCGGGCCCATGGCGCAACGAGGTCCAGTCGGCCATCACCTATCGTCCCGCCGCGTGGGACAGCGCCACCGGCAGCGGCCCCGGCCGGCTGCACCCGGTGCAGGCATTGCGTCCGCTGCAGGTGATGCTGGACGAACACCCCGATGCGGTTTTTGTCTGCGACGGCGGCGAAATCGGCCAGTGGGCGCAGGCCTGCCTGCACGCCCCCAACCGCGTGATCAACGGCGTCGCGGGGTCCATCGGCGCCGCGCTGCCGTTTGCGCTCGCCGCCCGCGCCGCGAAGCCCGATGCGCCGGTGATCGCCGTGATGGGCGACGGCACCTTCGGCTTCCATCCCGCCGAGATCGACACCGCCGTGCGCTACAAGCTGCCGTTTGTCGCGGTGGTGGGAAACGACGCGCGCTGGAACGCGGAATACCAGATCCAGCTTCGCGATTACGGGCCCGGGCGGCTGATCGGATGCGAGCTGCTGCCGACACGCTACGACCAGGTCGCCGTGGGGTTCGGCGGCCACGGCGAGCTGGTGACGCAAGCCGCGGATCTGCTGCCGGCCGCGCGCCGCGCGGTGCAGTCCCGGCTGCCGGCGGTATTAAACGTGATGATCGACGGTTTGGCGGCGCCCACCATCAGCCGCTAGAGTGAGCTTCCTGGTGACACCCCAGGAAATTCCGAAAGCAATTGCGAAAGGCAAAGTGCAGAAAATCACGGGCCATGAAAGTGACATGAACACCGATCGCCCCCTCAGTCCATCGCCGACTTCGCCAGCGCCACCGCCTGATCCTCGGTAATGCCCGAATTGACGCTCAATTCCAGGGCGTGGCCCTGCCGATCCTTGAACCAGATGCTGTCGGTGCCGAATTTGTCCCCACGGAAATGGCTCACCAGTACGCCGTCACGCTCAACGACCTTGCCCTTGCCTGCGGATTCCACGAATTTCCGCCAGCCCGCTTCCTTCAACCTGCTGTTGCCGAGCGTGAAATGGCGAACCTGCAGCTTGCCCTTTTCCTTGCCGTCTGCGTACCTGCACCCCGGATACAACGGGGTCGGCCGGCGCTCGAAATTCCTCCCCACGATGGCGGTGACCTCATCGAGCGTGAGCTTCGCGCACAGCGCGTCGATCGACAATGGCGCAGTCCGCGCCCCGCGCGCCGCTGCTTTCGCAGTGTCGGGTGCCGGGCTTTGGGCGTGCGCCGGTGCCGGCGGGGAGAGGAGGAAAGCAATGGCGAGGGCCACGATGCGCATGGAGAGGATCCTTGTCGATGTTGCGGGTTGCAGTTACTGTCACGCGCCTCGATCCCGCGGCTGAAGGCCTCAGCCCCGGGTATTGAACGGATCCTTGATCCCCGGCCCGGTATCGATCCAGATCGACTTGGTCTCGGTGTATTCGTAGATCGCGTCCAGTCCGTTTTCGCGGCCCACGCCACTTTCCTTCATGCCGCCGAAGGGAGTGCCGTAGTTGGTGCGCCGGTAGGTGTTGACCCACACGGTGCCCGCACGCAGGCGGCGCGTCATGCGGTGCGCGCGCTTCACGTCCTGCGTCCACACGCCCGCGGCCAGGCCGAAGCGCGTGTCGTTGCCGATGGCGACTGCTTCGTCCTCGTCCCTGAAGGGCAGGATGCAGAGCACCGGGCCAAAGACCTCGTCGCGCGCGATGCGCATCGAGTTCTTCACGCGCCCGAAGATCGTGGGCTCGACGAAGAGGCCCAGCTTCAATCCCTCCTGCTGGGGATGGCCGCCGCCACACAGCAGCTCCGCGCCATCCTCCTTGCCGATGCCGATCCAGTAGTTCACCTTGTCGTATTGCATGCGGCACGACAACGTGCCCATCTCGGTGGCGAGGTCGAGCGGGTCGCCCAGCCTGATGGCCTTTGCGCGTTCCACCAGCCGCGGCACGAAGGTGTCGTAGATATCCTGCTGCACGAGCACCCGCGATCCCGCGAGGCAGGTCTGCCCGGTCGCGCCGAAGATGCCGGCGATCACGCCGTTCAGCGCGCTGTCGAGGTCGGCGTCGGCGAAGATCACGTTGGGCGACTTGCCGCCGAGTTCGAGTGAATAACGCGCGAGGCGATCGGAAGCCGCCTTCGCCACCAGCTTGCCCACCTTCGTCGATCCCGTGAACGCGATCTTGTCGACGCCGGGGTGTTCCACCAGCGCGGCTCCCACGGCGCCATCGCCGGTGATGACGTTCATGACGCCATCGGGAAGGCCCGCCTTGGCGAACATCTCGGCCAGCACCAGTGTAGATACCGGCGTGACTTCCGAGGGCTTCACCACCATCGTGTTGCCCGCGGCCAGTGCCGGCGCCATTTTCCACACCAGGAGATTCAGCGGGCTGTTCCACGGCGTCACCGCGGCCACCACGCCTATCGGCTCCGGCACGGTGTAGTTCACCATGTCCGCGATCGAGATCGAGACGGTTTTGCCGTGCAGGTGCTCGGCCGCGCCGGCGAAGTAGTTGAGGTGCGCGGGCAGGCCCCGGGTCTGCGCCAGCACTTCGCGCATCACCTTGCCGTTTTCCAGCACCTGGACGTTGGCGAGTTCCTCGGGCGACGACTCCTCGAGCAACGTGGCGAGCTTGCGCAGGCACTTCGCGCGCATCGCCGGCGTGAATTTCGGCCACTCGCCGGTTTCGAAGGCCTTGCGCGCGGCGGACACGGCGCTGTCGACGTCGGCTTTCGTGGCCATCGGCACATTGGCCCAGGCGCGCCCGGTGAAGGGATCGACGCTGTCGAAAGTCCCGCCGTCGGAAGCGGCGACCCACGCGCCGCCGATCAGCATCCTGTAGGCGTGGACCTCGCGGTCGCGCGGGTTACTCGACAAGGGGGATCTTCGCTTTCTGCACGAAATCGCCCCAGTACTTCTTCTGCGAGACGAGCCAGCTGCGGAATTCCTCGGGCGAGGGGCTCGCGACCGGCTCCAGGCCGACATTGCGCAGCTTCGCGGCGTATTCGGGTTCCGCGGCGATCTGCTTGAGCTCGGAGAAAAGCTTCGCGGTGATGTCCTTCGGCAGGTTCTTGGGTCCCGCGATGCCGAGCCATGCGATGGCCTCGAATCCCGGCACGGTCTCGGCCATGGTCGGGACATCGGGCAGCGTGCTCGAGCGCTGCGGCGTGGTCACGGCGAGGGCGCGCAGCCGGTTGCCGCGGATCTGTCCCAGCGGCGACGGGATCGAGTCGATGAAAAACGTGATCTGCCCGCCGAGCACGTCAGCGATGGCGGGTGCGGCGCCCTTGTAAGGGACATGCAGCAGCTCCACGCCCGTGGACATCGCGTAGAGCTCGCTGATGAGGTATGGGGCGCTGCCGAGCCCGAAGGAGCCGTAGGAGATCTTGCCGGGGTCTTTCTTCGCGGCGGCGGTCATGTCGGCCACGGACCTGTAGGGGCTCCCGGAAGAGACCACCAGCACGTAGGGGAAGGAGACCACCTGCGTGATGTTGGTGAAGTCGTCGATCGGATCGAACGGGAAGGCCTTCTTGAGGTTGGGCGAAACCGTGTGCACCGTGGCCGACATCAGCAGCAGCGTGTAGCCGTCGGGATCCGCGGCCACGACGGTGGACGAGCCGATCTGGCCCGTGGCTCCGGGCTTGTTCTCCACCACCACCGGCTGGCCCAGGCGCGTGCCCAGGCGTTCCGCCAGCGCGCGCGCCACCATGTCGACGGTGCCCGCGGCGGGCCAGGGGACCACCAGCTTGATCGGCTTGTGGGGGTAGACGGATTGCGCGTGCGCCCCGAGGGCAAGTAACGAGGCAAAGAGGATCGCAAGGGTGTGCTTCATGCAGGTGTCTCCAGGTTGTATCCATATTCGAGCTTCGCATGTTCGGGCGAGATGAGGCCGTTTCGCAAGTCGCGCGCCACCATGCCGCGATCGCGCTCCAGCGGGTTGCCGTAGCCGCCGCCGCCCGGGATGTGGCTTTCGATGCGGGTGCCCGCGTGGACAATCACCTGCCGCCCCGCGTCGTCGCTGCGGCCGTTGATGGCGAGGTAGCCGTTGGGTGCATTGCCGCCGCCGAGGACGCCGGCGGGCGGGTGGATGAAACGCCCGCCGCGAAAACTCGCCAGCACCTCACCCACGGGGCCGAGGTCGCCGTCGAGGATCCGCAGCACGTATTTCTGGCCGAAGCCGCCGCGGAACCGGCCCGGACCCGCGGAATCGACCCAGAGCGAACGCTCCTCGACGATCATCGGCACCTCGCTTTCGATCACCTCCGCGGGCGTGTTGCCGACGTTGTAGGGGAAAGCGAGGCAGGAGACGCCGTCGCGCGCCGCGCGCGCGCCCAGCCCGCCCGAGGAGACGTTGAACGGCGCGAAGTTGGCGCCGTCGCGGCGCCTGCCGAACATGTACTGGCCCCACATGGGCGTGGCGCCCGCGCCGGCGCACACACGGTCCGGCGCCGCGGGGGCGATGGCCTGGTAGACGAGGTCGGGCAGGAAGTTGCCGATCGCGGTGCGGCCGAAGACCGGCGCGGGGAAGGTGCAGTTGAGCACGCTGCCTTCCTCGGCGATGACCTTGATCGGGCGCAGTGTCCCCTCGTTGACGGCAACCGGCAGGTCGAGCATGCAAAGCACGCCGAACACCGTGTACGCGCTGGTGTAGGTGAGGGTGCAGTTGATCGCGGGCTTGACCTGGGCCGAGCTGCCGCTGAAGTCGACCACGATCTCGTCGTTGCCGATGGTGACCGCGGTGCGGATGGTGAGGGTCTCCCCGCCCACGATGTCGATCAGCGCCTCGTGGCGCCAGGTTCCCGTGGGCAGCTTGCGGATCTCGGCGCGCGTGACCTCCTCGCTGCGCGCGACGATCTCGTTGGCCAGGCCCTGCACGTCGGCCCAGCCCATCTCCTCGCAGATCTCGCGCATGCGTTCGGCGCCCACATGGCACGCGGAGACCTGCGCGCCGATGTCGCCCAGCACGGTCTCGAACGAGCGCACGTTGGAGGCGATGAAGGCCTGCACGTCCTCGTTGAGCGTGCCCGCGCGGTAGTACTTGAGCATCGGGATGCGCAGGCCTTCCTCGTAGTTGTCGCGGCTTTCCGTGGTGGCGCGGCGCCCGCCGATGTCGACGTGGTGGCAGCAGGTGATCACGTAGCCGATGAGCCGGTTCGCGTGGAAGATCGGCACCATGATGCTCACGTCGTTGTGGTGGCCGCTGCCCGCCCAGGGATCGTTGCCGATGATGACGTCGCCTTCCCGCAGCGTCTGCGGCGGGATCTGGACCAGGAAGGCGCGCAACATCGCGCCCAGCGGGCCGCACAGGCCTGGTGTGCTGTCGGGCGTCTGCGCGAGCAGGCGCGCTTCAGCGTCGAAGACGGCGCAGCCGTAGTCGCCGATGTCGCGCACGACGGTGGAAAACGAGGTCCGGCGCAGCGTGGAGCCGAGCTCGCCCACGATCGAGACCAGCCTGCGCCAGAGCATCTCGAGCGTGATGGGGTCCATCGCCGCGTGTGTCAGCTTCATTTTCCCGCTCCCAGGTTCACGACCAGGCTTCCATGTTCGTCCACGTGGGCCCGCGCGCCGCTCGGCACCACCGTGGTCGACTCATTTTCTTCGACGATCGCCGGCCCGTCGACAACCACCCCCTGCGCAATCGATGCGCGGCGATGGACCGCGAACTGCATCCAGGCGCGTTTTTTCGGGCAGAAGGCGCGCCGCGCCGAAACCTTTCCGTCGCCGGTGGCCTTCGAGACACGCTCGGCGAGGTCGGCCACGTGGCGGCGCGCGCTCGCCGAGAGCCGGAAGTTCATGATCTCGAGCGGCAGGGCCGGGTACACGCGCCCGTAGAGCTTCAGGTACGACCGTTCGAAGGCGGCGCGCGTGGGCTCGTTTGCGTTCACGTCGTAGCCCTGGCCGAGGTAGCGCATGTCGACGCTGTATTCGAAGGTGACGTGTTCGGGGCGCACCGTGCCCGGCAGGCGCGAGAGGCATTCGGCGCGCATCTCGTCGTGGATCGCGCCCAGATCCTCCACCGTGAGGTCCTTCACCAACATGCGGCGCGAACGTACCGCGTCGTACGTCACCGGGGCCACGATCATGCCGAATGCGGCGGCCACGCCCGCGCGCGGCGGGATCAGAACGGTCTGGATGCCCAGGCGCGCCGCCAGGTCGCAGGCGTGCACCGGCCCCGCGCCACCGAAGGCCACCAGCGCGCACGAGCGCGGGCTTTCCCCCTTCTCGCTGGCGTACGCCTTGGCCGCGGAGGCCATGTTTTCGTTCACGATCGCGTGGATGCCGAAGGCGGCCTCCTCGACGGTGATTCCCAGCGGTTCGGCCAGCGCCTTGCCGATGGCGCGTTCGGCGGCGGCCTTGTCGAGTTTCATGCGCCCGCCGAGGAAATGGTCCGCGTCGAGGTATCCCAGCACCAGGTCGGCGTCGGACACCGTGGGTTGCGTGCCGCCCTGGCCGTAACACGCCGGCCCCGGCACCGCGGACGAGCTCTCCGGGCCCACCTGCAGCGTTCCCACCGAGGTGCGCCGCGCGATGCTTCCGCCGCCCGCGCCGATCTCGATCAGGTCGACCACGGAGATGCGCACCGGGATGCCGCTGCCGGGCTTGAAGCGGTGCACGTGCGCGACCTCGAAATTGTTGGTGCGCAGCGCGCGGCCGTTTTCCACCAGCGCGAGCTTGGCCGTGGTGCCGCCCATGTCGAAGGCCAGCACCTTGCCGAGCCGCGCGAGCTCGGAGAAGTGCGCCGCGCCCAGTGTTCCCGCCGCGGGGCCCGATTCGATGATCTGCACCGGGAATTCGCGCGCGAAGTCGACCGAGTTGATGCCGCCCGACGACTGCATCATCAGCAGCTCGCCCTTGAAGCCGCGCGCCTTCACGCGCCGTTCCAGGTTGGCGAGGTACTTCGAGGTGATGGGCTTGGCGTAGGCGTTGATGGCGGTGGTGGTGGTGCGCTCGTATTCCTTCATCTCCGGCAACACGTCGCTGGAAAGGGTGACCGGGACGCCGGGCGCCATCTCGATGGCGATCTCGCGCACGCGCCGCTCGTGGGCGGGATTGCGGTACGAGTGCAGCAGGCAGACCGCGATCGATTCGCAGCCTTCCTCCAGCAACGCGGCCACGGCGGCGCGCACGCTCGCCTCATCGAGCGCGGTGAGGACGGCGCCGGTGGCATGCATGCGTTCGACGATTTCCATGCGCAGGTAACGCGGCACGATCGGCTCCGGGAACTCGATCTGCAGGTCGTAGGCGTCGAAGCGCTTTTCGCGCCCGATCTCGAGCACGTCGCGAAAGCCGCGGGTGGTGATGAGGCCGGTCCTGGCGCCCTTGCGCTCGATCACCGCGTTGATCACCAGCGTGGTGCCGTGGACCATGACGTCGATCACGTCGGCCCCGCGCCCGTGGCGGCGGTTGAGCTCGCGCACGCCCTCCTCGATCGCCTCCGACGGGTCCGCCGGTGTGGTGAGGCACTTGTAGACCTCGATGCGCCCGCTGCTTTCGTCGACCTCCACGAAATCCGTGAAGGTGCCGCCAATGTCGCTGCCGAGGGTGATCAAGGTTGTGGCTCCGTGGTCCGAAAGCCACTCTAGCGCCCGGCGCGGGCCCCGGTACCGTCACGCGGGCTGAAATTGGCGTGAACATTTTGTTTAAGCAATAATCCGGGGATCCGGGAAGGGGGCGTCATGGACAAGCTTCGCGCGCTGCAATATTTCACCGCGTCGGCCCGCGAGGGCAGTTTTTCGGCGGCCGCGCGCCGCCTCGACGTCAGCGTGCCCGCCGTGGCGCGGCTCGTGACGATGCTCGAACGCAGCCTGGGCGTGGCGCTTTTCGAACGCAACAGCCACGGCCTCACGGTGACGGCCGACGGCGCGGCGTACCTGGAAAAGTGCCAGCCCGCGATGCGCCAGCTGCTGGAGGCCGACGAGGCGATCAGCGGCGCGGCATCCCGCCCGCGCGGCACCCTGGTGGTGGGCGCGCCGCCCATCCTCTCCCAGCATTGCCTGCTGCCGGCGCTGCCGGCCTTCCATGCGCGATATCCCGACATCCAGCTCGACATCCGCACCGTCGACCGCCCGGCCGCGGCCGAGGCGCGCTCGGTGGAGGTGATGGTGCTCTACGGCTGGCCGGAGCACGCGGGCCTGGTGCAGCGGCGCATCGCGCACACGCGCCTGCTGGTCTGCGCCTCGCCCGCGTATTGGGCCGCGCACGGCGTGCCGCAGCGCCCGAAGGATCTCGAGGGGCACGCGTGCCTGCTCTTCCGCGACCAGGAAGGCACCATCCTGGACCACTGGGAATACGAACGCGGCGGCGCCAAGGAAGCGGCGGCCGTGAGCGGCTGGATGGTGAGCACGCACCGCGACGTGATCATGGACGCGGCGATCGCCGGCGTGGGCGTGGCGCGTTTCACCGACCTCACGGTGCGCAACCCGCTGCGCAGCGGCCAGCTGGTGCCGGTGCTGCTCGACTGGGAAACCAAGCAATCGCCGCCCATCAGCCTGCTCTACCGCGCGCACCAGCGGCGCACGCCGCGCGTGCGCCTGTTCGTGGATTTCGTGACCGCGCTCTTCGCCCAGCTGGAGGTGGAACGCGAGCCCGCCTTTGCTTCGATGATCCCGGCGGAGCGGCCGCATTGGTACAAGCGCAGACACGCGCGCGCCTCGGCTTCCGCCCGCCCGCCGGGTTAAGCTTCCACCCGCAGGCATAACTCAAACCAGGAGAGAGACATGTTTTCGCTTCGCATCCCGGCGGCCGTGTTCGCCCTCGCCGCCGCGCTCGCCCCCGCGGGCGCCCTGGCGCAGCAGGATTTCCCCAACAAGCCGGTCAAGATCGTCGTGTCGTTCTCCGCCGGGGGGACCACCGACGTGATCGCGCGCCAGATCGCCACCCGCCTGGCCCTCGCCTGGAAGCAGCCGGTGATCGTGGAGAACAAGCCCGGCGCCGGCGGCACGCTCGGCACCGATTACGTCGTGGCGCAACCCGCGGACGGCTACACGCTGCTGATGTCCTCCTCGGGCCCGATCGTGATCTCGCCCTCGCTCGGCAAGGCGCTCGCCACCGATCCGCTCACCGCCATCGTGCCGGTGATCCTGGTGGCCGACGTGGCCAACATCCTGGTGACGGCGCCCGACTACAAGGCGAAAAGTGTCCCGGACCTGATCAGGGAAGGCAAGGCGAAACCGGGTGAGCTCAACTACGCCTCCACCGGCGTGGGCACCGTGGCGCACCTCTCGGGCGCGGCTTTCGGCGAGAAGGTCGGCTTCCAGGCGACTCACGTGCCGTACAAGGGGGCCGAAGCGGTGACCGACGTGATGGCCGGGCGCGTGCAGTTCATGTTCGCGACGCTGCCCTCGGTGATCGGCAACATCAAGGGGGGCAAGCTCACGGCGCTGGCGCAGGTGGCGCCCACGCGCGTGAAGCAGCTTCCCAACGTGCCGACGATGAAGGAGCTGGGCATCTCCGGCATGGACAACGGCTCGTGGTTCGGGCTCTTCGCCGCGAAGGGCACGCCGGCGGCGATCGTCGAGAAGTTCAACGCGACCATCAACCAGATCCTGCGCGAGCCCGAGACCCAGGAAGCGTTCGACAAGCAGGGCGCCACGCCCGTGGGCGGGAGCCCGGCGGACTTCGGCGCGATGCTCAAGCGTGACTACGAGTTCTGGAAGCCGGTGGTGCAGCGTTCGGGTGCGTCTGCCAACTGATGTTGCTGGACCAGATCGCGGCATACGGCGCGCGTGACGCCACGCGCGCCCTGCCGGCCGATGTCGTGCACCACGCCAAACGCGCGCTGATCGACTGGTTCTCCGCGCTCTACCCCGGCACGCGGGTCTCGCCCGCGATCAACCTGGTGAAGGCCCACGCGGCCGAGCTGGGCTGCGGGCGCTCCAGCCTGCCGGGCTTCGGCACCTCCGCCTTCCCGGCGCTGGCGGCCTGGATCAACGGCACGGCCTCGCATTCGGTGGAGTTCGACGACATCTTCCGGGACGCGGTGTACCACCCCGGCTGCCCGGTGATCGCCGCGGCGCTGGCGGTGGCGCAGGATCGCGGCGCCTCCGGCGCGCAGCTGCTGGCCGCAATCACCGTCGGCTACGAGATCTCCACACGCATCGGCGTGGCGGTGCAGCCTTCGCATTACAGGTATTTCCACACTACCGGGACGGTCGGTGCCTTCGGCGCCGCGGCCGCCGCGGCCGCGTTGCTCGCCCCGGGTGAAGCGTCGGTGATGAAACATGCACTCGCCACGGCGGGCACGTTTGCATCGGGACTGCAGCAGGCGTTCCGCTCGGATGCCATGACCAAGCCGCAACACGCCGGCCATGCCGCTTCGGTCGGCGTGACTTCGGCGATGGGCGCGGCGCACGGGGTGACGGGTGCGACCGACATCCTCGAGGGTGACGCCGGTTTCGGCGCTGCGATGTCCGACGGCGCGGATTGGACGAAGGCGACCGACGGCCTGGGAGAGCGCTACAACATCAAGAGCATCACGCAGAAGAACCACGGCTGCTGCGGCCATTCGTTCGCCGCCATCGACGCCGCGCTGGAGCTGCGCGCGCAGGGTCTGAACGTGGCCGACATCGAGGCGATCGAGATCGCCGGTTACCGCGCCACGGTGGACGTGGCCGGCATCCTCGAGCCGCGCACGGCCGCGGAAGCGAAGTTCAGCACGCCGTACGTCGTCGCCCACGCGTTGATCCGCGGCTCCGTGCGGCTCGATGCTTTCGACAACGATCGGCTGGGCAATCCGGACATCCGCGCGTTGATGCGCAGGATGGTGCTGCGCGAGGATCCGGCGCTGACGGCGAAATTCCCCGGCCAGCGTGCCGCGCGTGTCGCCATCACCACGCGCGACGGCAAGCGCCACGAATATTTCCAGCCGTTTCGCAAGGGGGACCCCGAAGCCCCGCTCACCGACGCGCAGATCGACGCGAAATTCATCGAGCTGGCCGGCCCGGTGATCGGGGAGCATGAGGCGGCAGGCATGCTGGCGACGCTCTGGAAGCTGGAACTGGAAACTGGTGTCAGAGACCTATTTCGCGTTTGAGCCGCCGGCTCAAACGCGAAATAGGTCTCTGACACCAGTTTTCAGTACACCACCACCGACCGGATCGATTCCCCGCGCTCCATCAGCCCGAAGCCCTCGTTGATGCGTTCGAGCGGCAGCTTGTGGGTGATGAGCTCGTCGATTTTTATCCTGCCGTCCATGTACCAGTCGACGATGCGCGGCACGTCGGTGCGCCCGCGCGCGCCGCCGAAGGCGGAGCCTTTCCATACCCGCCCGGTCACGAGCTGGAACGGCCGCGTCGAGATCTCCTGGCCCGCGCCCGCCACGCCGATGATCACGCTCACGCCCCAGCCCTTGTGGCAACACTCGAGCGCCTGGCGCATGGTGGTGGTGTTGCCGATGCATTCGAACGAATAGTCCGCGCCACCGCCGGTGAGCTCGACGATGGCGTCGACCACGCTGGGGACGTTTTTCGGATTGATGAAATGGGTCATGCCGAATCGGCGCCCGAGCGCCTCGCGCGATGGATTGATGTCGATGCCGACGATCTTGTCCGCGCCGACCATCCTGGCGCCCTGGACCACGTTCAGCCCGATGCCGCCGAGCCCGAACACCACGACGTTTGCACCGGCCTCGACTTTCGCGGTGAAGAGCACGGCGCCCACGCCCGTGGTCACGCCGCAGCCGATGTAGCAGACCATGTCGAAGGGCGCGTCCTGGCGGATCTTCGCCAGCGCGATCTCCGGCACCACGATGTGGTTCGCGAAGGTGGACGTGCCCATGTAGTGCAGGATGGGCTTGCCCTTGAACGAGAAGCGCGAGGTGCCGTCGGGCATGAGCCCCTTGCCCTGCGTCGAGCGGATCTGCTGGCACAGGTTGGTCTTGCGCGAGAGGCAGAACTTGCACTGCCGGCATTCGGGTGTGTAGAGCGGGATCACGTGGTCGCCGGGTTTGAGCGTGGCCACGCCGGCACCCACTTCCAGCACGACGCCCGCGCCTTCGTGGCCCAGGATCGCCGGAAAGAGGCCCTCGGGATCCGCGCCCGAGAGCGTGAACTGGTCGGTGTGACAGATGCCGGTGGCCTTCACCTCCACCAGCACTTCGCCGGCCCGCGGGCCTTGGAGGTCCACCTCTTCGATGGTGAGCGGCTGGCCCGCCGCCCATGCAACCGCTGCGCGTGTCTTCATGTCATTGTGCTTTCGTGATCTCGATCGCCGCGGCGTAGCGCGCGAGCGCCTTGTTGTACCGCGGCAGGTAACGCGTGAGGGCGACGAGGCTCAGCGCCACGGCCTCGCGCTCCCGGCCGACGTCCACCAGCGCCAGCGCCAGGAATGCGCGCACGGCGCCGTCCAGCTCGTCGGATTGCGCATCGAGTTCGGCCATCAGAAGCCCGATCGCTTCCTGCGGCTTGCCCAGGACGCGCAGCGAGCTGGCCAGCTGGATGGTCGCGCGCCGGCGCCGGGTGCCTTCCAGCCCGCCCGCGAGCGCGGCGCGATAGAGCGGGACCGCGAGTTCCGGATGGCCGGTGGCATCCTGCGCCGAGGCGCATTCGAAGATGCCGATCGGGTCGCGTTCGGGAAGCTCGGCCACCAGCGCCTCGATGGCAACCACGAATTCGGATCCCCCCGTGCGATCCAGGGACCCCCAGAGCACCGCGAGTTTCCTTTCCCAGTAACGCGTCACTTGTCGACCAGCTCGAGCATCCTGGCCCCCGCCGCAAGGTTGGCGAGGGCGAGCGCGGCGGCCGCCAGAATTCTCGTGATCAATTTTTCCTCCTGGGTGGATGGGGAATGGTAACAAGTTGGCGGCGGTGTGCGCCTGCGTACAGACGGATGCGGCGCCCGGCTACTGATCTATCCCGGGGGAATGGACCAGAGCTTTCCCGGGCCTTAAAATGGGCCGATGAAAGAAAATTCATCGGCCCTTCGTCCGCTCGCCGGCATTCGCGTCGCCGAGTTCTGTTCCACCGCGGCAGGGCCCTTCTGCGCCATGCTGCTTGGCGACATGGGCGCCGAAGTGGTGAAGGTGGAGCCGCCCGAAGGCGACGGCCTGCGCCAGTGGCCGCCGATCACCGGCGGTTACAGCGAAAATTTCGCCTCCCTCAATCGCAACAAGAAATCCGTCGCGCTCGACCTCAAGGATCCGGCTTCGGCGGGGATTGCGCGCAGGCTCGCCCTCGACTGCGACGTGCTGGTGGAAAACAACCGTCCCGGCGTGATGGATCGCCTGGGGCTGGGTTACGCGCCGCTGTCGAAGCTCAAGCCCTCGCTGGTCTACTGCTCGATCTCCGCCTACGGGCAGGTCGGGCCGCGCGCGACCGAAGGCGGCTTCGACCTCACGATCCAGGCGGCCGCGGGCGTGATGAGCGTGACCGGTGAGCCGGAGGGCGCCCCGGTGAAATGTGGCGTGCCGATCGCAGACTTCGCCTCCGGCCTCTACGGCGCGTACGCAATTGCCGCCGCCCTCGCCGCGGTGCGCGCGGGCGCACCCGGCGTGCACATCGACGTGCCGATGTTCGGCTGCACCCTGGCCATCGCGGCGCTCCAGACGAGTGAATATTTCGGCACCGGCCACAACCCCCGCAAACTCGGCTCCGCGCATCCCCGCAACGCGCCGTACCAGGCGTTTCGCGCCGCCGACGGCTTTTTCGCAATCGCGGCGGGCAACCAGAACCTGTGGATGAAGGTGGTGGCGGCGGTGGAACGCCCGGAGCTCGCCACCGATCCGCGTTTTGCCTCGACGCGGGAACGCGCAGCCAACCAGGTGGCGCTCAAGGCGCTGCTGGAGGAGCGCTTCGCGCGGCACGCCGTGGACCATTGGGTCGCGACCTTCGCCGCGGCCGGGGTCCCGCATTCGCGCATCAACACCTATGGCGATGCGCTGGCGGACCCGCAGGTGGCGCACATGGGCTGGGTCCACGAGGTGGATCTGCCCAACGGCGCGACGACGCGCACCTTCGGCTCGCCGCTGCACATCAACGGCGAGGGCGCCACGATCGGCGCGCGGCCACCGGCGCTGGGCGAACACACCGACGAGATTCGCCGGCGGTATACGTGAGCCTCGCGATCACCCGCGGGCCGACGCGCTGGACGCTCACGCTCGATCGCCCCGACAAGGCCAATGCCCTCTCGGCGGACCTCGTCGAGGCGCTGATCGGCGCCGTGGGTGAAGCAGAATCGCAATCGATCGCGGTCCTGGTGCTGCGCGGCAACGGGCGCAACTTCAGCGCCGGTTTCGATTTCACCGGTTACGAGGACCAGAGCGAGGCCGACCTGGTGCTGCGTTTCGTGCGCATCGAGACCCTGCTGCAGGCGCTGGCGCGGCTGCCGTGCCTCACGGTGGGCCTGGCGCATGGCCGCAACTTCGGCGCCGGCGTGGACCTGCTGGCCGCCTGCAAATGGCGCGTCGCCGCGCCGCAGTCAACCTACCGCATGCCGGGCCTCGCCTTCGGGCTGGTGCTCGGTACACGGCGTTTCGCGGCCCTCGTGGGGCGCGAGAAGGCGCGCGAGACCCTGGGGTCGCTGGCGACGTTCGACGCCCAGGCCGCGCGCGAGATGGGCTTCGTGCGGGCCGTGGCGCCCGTGGAGGATTGGCCGGATGTGCTCGCGCAAGCCGAAGCCGCCGCGGCGAAGCTGCCGCCCGCCCATCGCGCCACGCTCTACCAGGCGCTGGAGGGGGATTCGCACGACACCGACCTCGCCGCGCTGGTGCGCTCGGCATCGGCCCCCGGGCTCAAGGATCGCATCCGGGCCTACCTCGCCGCCCGTTGAGGGTTCACGGCGCGCCTGGCCGCAATCCGGACAAGGCGGCCCGATGCGCGGTAATCTCTCGCCGTGAATCCCGCCCTCGGTTGCGCCGACATCGATCGCCTGGAGGCATTCCTCGTCTCCCCCGGGCGGCTCGGCAAGGCGCTCGCGCTCGATGCCCTGCAGGGCTTCCTGTGTGCGGTGGTGAGCGCCCCGGCGCCGATCGAGCCCTCCCGCTGGTTGCCGACGGCGCTCGGCGAGGGCATCGAGTTCGACGACCCGGTGGAGGCAACCGAGATGCTGCGGCTGCTGATGGGTTTCCACAACGACGTCGCCGACCAGCTCGATGCCGCAAAGCCCTTCGAGCTCATCCTTTACGGCGATGACGCAACGGAGGAGGCGCGCCGCAGCCTCGAGCTCTGGACCGAGGGCTACCTCATCGGCGTCTCGCTCGCGGACCCCTCCTGGCAGTCGCAGGCGCCGGTCGACGACTTCAAGCGCATGATCCTGCCGTTCTACCTGCTGTCGGGGCGCATGAAGGAAAGCCTGGAAGGAGAGGGCCGGCGCTACGACGCGCGCACCGAAAAGCGCCTGCGCGACGAGACCAGCGTGTCGCTGGTCGGGGTGGTGATGGAAAATCGCGCATTCTGGCTCAGGCGCCGCTGAGGGCCGCGCAGGCGTGTGCCCCGGATGGGGTTGGCGCCGCAGCGGTACACTGGGGACATGACATTTTGTCTGCCCTTCAGAAAGCGCGTATGTGGACCAAGGAACGAATCGAAAAACTCACCCCGGCCGAGATCAAGAACCTGCGGCAAAACGCCCTCGACCGCGGCAACGACGAGGTTGCCGGCCTGTGCGACACGGCCCTGGCCGCGGCCAAGCCGAAGCCCGCGGCCAAACGCGTGGCCAAGCCGAAGGTCGCCAAGAAGGTCGAGGGACCGAAGGTCGACCCGGATTCCGAGTGATTCCGGCACTGCGCGCTAAAGCCGTTTGCGCCCGCTGATCACGTTGACGAGGATCACGATGACGGCGATCACCAGCAGGACGTGGATGATGCCTCCCATCGTGTAGGAACTCACCATCCCCAGCAGCCACAGGATGATGAGGACAATTGCGATCGTGTACAGCATGGGGTTTTCCCTTCCGAGGACGCCGGTGTGGAAATCCTGCGTTGCCCACGTTCCGGCCGTCCCGTTTGAGCGCATGGCGCTCCCGGGGTTCAATCCAGCTTCACCCGCCACACGTCCAGGATGTCGTTCGGGCGCGCCTTCACGTGGACCCCCTTGCGCATCGCCCAGGCGATCTTGCGGGTCACCAGCGGGATGAACCCGGCATCCGCATCCACCGCCAGCATCGCCTCGGTGAAATACCCGGCGCGCCGCGCGGCATCGAACTCCAGGCTGCCCTTCTCGATCGCCGCGTCGGCCTTCGCGTTGGAATAGCGAGCGCGCAGAAGGCGAGGGCGACAAGCGATTTCATGCGGCGATCCTAGCGGTGGGCGGCCACCTTGCGCAGCGGGTGGCGCACGCAGTCCCAATACGGCTGGTCGTCGCTCTTGCGCCGCATGCGCACCATCTTCATGCCGCAGCTTGCGCAGGCCGGGCTCGCCTGGTCGCCTTCGGGCGCGTAGGCCAGCAGGCCTTCGCGCTGGATGTGATCGAGGCCCTTGATCTTGGCCAGCAGGTCCGCGCCGTCGATCAGCAGCACGTTGCGGGCCTGCGCGTAGTCGCGCGCGTCTTTCGAGAAGGCACCTGCCACCACCAGCGCGCCTTCCCCGACCCGCTCGAACGTCATCACCGCGACGAGCTCGCGCACTTCCAGCAGGCCCGTGGGATGGCTGCTCCACGCGCGGCATTGCGCCAGGATCCCGGGGCGCAGCTCGCTTGCCGAATAAAGGCGGATGTCGACGCAGCCGCCGGGATCCTTGAGCGAGAGTTCGGGGCGGAATCCCAGCGTCTCGAAGTAGGCGGCGCAAAGGAACTCGAAACGTTTCTGGTCGATCGCCTTGAGCAGGTCCAGGCTCCATTCGTCGCGGCGCAGGGCGGCGGTTGCGGCCAGGGCGGATGCGGCGGGCTTCGCCGCCGAAGCGCCCATGGGCGTGACCGAGGCGCTGAAAACGTCGGAAATCGAGGCGAGCACGGCGGAAAGGGAGCTGGCGGGGATTTTCTTGCGAGGCATCACTCGATAGTACGGCTTTCCGTCTACAGCGCAGCCAGCTTCGCGTCGCGCAGGCCCACCAGGAGGACGGCGCGCTTCATGCCACGGATGTCAGGCCCAACGCCAGTGCGCCCAGGCCCGCGTGGTCGACGGCAGACCTGGCGGGGTGGAAGCGACCGCGCCTCGTTCACGCCGAAAGCGGGGCCTGGCCGGTGACGGCGCGCGCCCGCTTGGAGATCGCCACCAGCAGCTCGTCGAACGGCGTCGAGAATTTCTCGATGCCTTCGCGCTCGAGCTGGCGCGCCACGTCCTCGATGCTGATGCCGATCCGGTCGAGGCTGGCCATCAGCAGCAGCGCTTCGTCCACGCCCGAGCCCAACCGCGCGCGCGCGTTGCCGTGATCGCGGTAGGCCGCGAGGGTTTCAGGCGGCAGGGTGGTCACCGTTTCCCCGCCCGCCAGCGCCTCGACGTATTTGGTGTCGGCGTGGGCCGGGTTCTTGGTTGCGGTGCTGGCCCACAGCAGGCGCTGCGTACGCGCGCCCTTCGCGGAAACGCGCGCGAAGCGTTCGCTGGCGAAAATTTCGCGGTACGCCGCGTAGGCGACCTTGGCGCTGGCGATGGCCACCTGCCCACGCGCCTGGCGCGCCGGCTGCGCGGCCTCGCCCGGGCGGGCGCCGAGCATTTCCAGCAGCGGGTCAACAACCTGGTCGATGCGGCTGACGAAGAAACTCGCAACCGAGGCCACCTGCCTGAGCGGTTCATCTTTCGCCGCGCGTGCCTCGAGGCCTTCGATATAGGCGTTCGCGGCCTCGCGGTAACGCGTGACGCCGAAGATCAGTGTCACGTTGACGTTGATGCCGTCGCAGACCAGCTGGCGGATCGCCACCAGCCCCGCGCTGGTCGCGGGCACCTTGATCATGACGTTGCGCCGGTCGAGCAGCGCCCACAGACGGCGCGCCTCGTCGACGGTGGCGCGCGTGTCGTGCGCGAGGTGGGGATTGACCTCGAGGCTCGCGTAGCCGTCGCCACCTTCGGTGGAGTCGTAGACCGGGCGCAGCTCCTCGGCGGCGCGCTGAATATCGCCCTGGCTCAACGCCTCGTAGATGGCCATGGCGCCCTGGCCGTGTTGCGCCATGTCGCGGATGGCCTCGGCATACACGGTGCTGGCGCTGATGGCACGTTCGAAAATCGCCGGATTCGAGGTCACGCCGCGCAGGCCGTCGTCTTCGACCAGGCGGCGCAGCTCGCCGCCGTCGATCAGGTCGCGGCGGATGTAATCGAGCCAGACCGATTGGCCGAGGGCCTGCAGCCGGCGGAGGGGATTGCTTCGCATGACGACATTGTGGCGCGCAGGGCCGATTTTTTCTGTTCGTTGCCGAACATTGCGCTCAGGGCGCCAGGGCGGCGAGGTGCCGGGCGATCACCAGTTCCTCGTTGGTGCGGATCACCCGCACCCTCACCGCGCCCCCGTTGCGCGAGATGACCGGCTCGTTCGAACGGTTGCGCGCGGGGTCGATGTGGATGCCGAGGAAGCCGAGGTCGCCGCAGATGCCCTCGCGCACCGCGGCCGCGTGGGTGCCGATGCCGCCGGTGAAGACCAGCGTGTCCAGCCCGCCGAGCACCGCCGCATAGGCGCCGAGGTACTTCTTCGCGCGGTAGCAGAAGAGGTCCACGGCCCGCGCCGCGTCGGCGTCGCCCGCGCGCTGGTCCAGCAGCTCCTGCATGCTGGCGCTGGAGCCCGAGATTCCCAGCAGCCCGGATTCGCGATTGATGAGGGTGCCCAGCGCCGCGCCCGACATGCCGCGTTGCTGCATCAGATGGACGATCAGCTCGGCGTCGATGTCGCCCGCGCGCGTGGCCATCACCAGGCCGGAGGCCGGGGTGAAGCCCATGCTGGTGTCGATCGATGCCCCATCGCGGATCGCGGCCATGCTGGCGCCGCTGCCCAGGTGCGCCACCACCACCCGCCCGCCGGCCTGCGGGCCATCGAGGCGGCGCAGCTCCGCGGTGATGAATTCGTAGGACAACCCGTGGAAGCCGAAGCGGCGCAGGCCTTCGGCATGGAAGTGGCGCGGCAGCGCGTACATCTGCGCCGCTTCCGGAAGGTTCTTGTGGAACGCGGTGTCGAAGCAGGCCACCTGCGCCAGCCGCGGAGACTCGCGCGCGACGTGGCGGATGGCGGCGATGGCCTGCGGCAGGTGGTCGGGCAGCAGCGGCGCCACCGCGTCGCGCGCGGCCAGCAGTTCGGGCGTGACCCGTTGCGGGGCGAAGTGGTGTGGCCCGCCGTGGACGATGCGGTGTCCCACGGCGTGCAGCGGCATCCGCTGCTCCCGCAGCCACGCGAAGGTGGTCCGCAGGGCCGCCTCGTGCCCGCCCGCAGGGCTGGCGCTGCTTTCATGGGCGCCAAGTGGCAGCGGTTCGCCACCGGTGAGCCGGAACAGTGCCGCCTTGACGCTCGACGATCCGGTGTTGATCGCGAGGATCGCCCGGTCGCCGTCCGCTGCCTCTTCGCGGGCGGGGTCGAGGACGGCGGGCACGTCAGTCTTCCGAAACCGCCCGGACGTCGTAGCCGCCGGATTTCTCGTCGCGCTCCAGGTCCAGCAGGCCACGCGAGCGCGCCTCCTCCAGCAGCTGGTTGAACGAGCGGAAGCCGTAGTAGCTCTCGTTGAAGCCGGGTTTGCGGCGCTTGAGCGCCTGCTTGATCATCGAGCCCCAGATCACCTCGTCGTCGCCGCGTTCTTCGACCAGCGCCTCGAGGGTCTCGAGCACGAGGTCGATGGCTTCCTGCTCCTTGTTTTCGTCCTTCCCGGCTTCCTCCTTCCTGGCGGTGGCGCGGCCCGCGGGCGCCGCGGCGGCGGCCGCGGGC